>Ga0209125_1000086_pt1 | contig 157638 bp, 149 predicted proteins | sample BarGraIncub1131A_FD_184503 | JGI IMG/M metagenome (GOLD analysis project Ga0209125, IMG submission 184503) | Arctic peat soil microbial communities from Barrow, Alaska - Barrow Graham LP Incubations 11-31A (SPAdes) (version 2) | ecosystem: Environmental > Terrestrial > Soil > Wetlands > Peat... | reverse complement strand
CCTGGGGGTGGAGAAGCTCCCAAGGGTTGGGCTGTTCGCCCATTAAAGCGGCACGCGAGCTGGGTTCAGACCGTCGTAAGACAGGTCGGTCTCCTATCCACTGTGTTCGTGGAAACTTGAAGAGGCCCTTCCTTAGTACGAGAGGACCGGGAAGGACGAAGCTCTAGTGTACCTGCTGTTCTACCAAGGGCATTGCAGGGTAGCTACCTTCGGTTAAGATAAGTGCTGAAAGCATATAAGCACGAAGCTGTCTCTAAGATTAGGTTTCATAGACTGGTCCGAGAACAGGACCTTGATAGGCCATACGTGTAAGTCCAGTAATGGATTGAGCGGAGTGGTACTAATAAGTCGTTTGATTCTCCCACACTTTTGTTTGTCTAGATATATTCTAAAGAATTATAGTCATAGCCTGAAACACGGTTATGGCAAACAAAACAAAAAATACCATTGTTCTGGTGATTAAAGCGAGGAGGTCACACCTGATCCCTTCCCGAACTCAGAAGTTAAGCTCTTTAGCGCCGATGATACTTGGGCCTGAGCCCTGGAAAAGTAGGTCGTCGCCAGAACAATGGTATTTTTTGATACTCAAATTTAATTTTTTGTAAGAAAAAAAGGAGCCTTTATAGGTTCCTTTTTGCTGTTATAAGTGTTTTTAGAATTCTCCGTATCTTTCAATCATAATACGGACTAGTTTTATGCATCTTTTCATAACTGAAGGGTTTAATGTTAAACATTATTTCAAACTCACATATTCTTCCGCTTAACAGATATCTATCATCACCGGCGTGCTCCTTGGCAAGGCGGGCGCACATCAGAGTAATAACCCGATTGGCAAATCTGTATGACATTCTTTCGGTAATCAGTTTTAAGATAAAGTTTTGCGTCGCGTAGCCCATCCTCATTTTAGGATTCATTTGGCAATAAATGGCGTCTTCGTAGATGAAGGCTAATTTATCGACATCAAAAACCCGCACCAGTGTTTCTCCGTAAGCCTTTAAAATATAGGCTCGTTGCTTGTCACTGAAAGGCACACAATCAACTTCGTACAGTAATGAACAGACATCAGAAGAAGAATAACATCCCCAGTGAGTGATGTAAGTGGCAAATGCACCATCTTCAAGTTTAATTTTCCTTGTCGGAATTCTGTAAATTTGCTGACAGATGTAAGCGAAACGATAATAATGTTTCAGCCCTTCGTTGATTTCACGATTTACTTTTTCGACAAATTTGTTATATTCGTCGAAGCAAATATTTATAGTAAGTGGTAAGGCCAAGACCAACAGGATGATAATCGAAGCGAGATGGGAACGTTCCATGGCGGATATATTTTGGTTAATGTTAAGGTTCTTTGTGTTCCGATTATCTTAATATGTCTTTTAATTTTAGTCAATATTTTCGTTATAGACTTTTTAAATTTAAGACTGCCTCTTATTATATCTAAACTAATATGGATATTCTCTTAATCTAAGATTAAAAGCAATAAAACAGGCTAGAGGATGAAGAATATAAGTTAAAAGAAGCGCCGTGAGAGCGAAATATAAATTAATATAACCGACTACAACGAATACAATCCCTAAAAGAAGCATGTAGTCTCCATGGTCAATCAGCGGCAAAAATTCGCCGCCTTTTTTATGAAAACGTCGCTTAATGAAACTGCCAATCGCATGACCGAAATAAACAAGGAGCGGAATAAGCGCCCAAATCATTGAATGAATTGTTAAAAATATAATAATACTTATAACTAAACATAAAAACAGACCGATAAAAGTAGTCGATTCTCCGATTAGGCGTTCCCCGCGATATTTTATTCGGTAATCGAGCGGATAATCTAAGTTAGAAAAACCGGGAATATAACGCTTCATAACATACAAAAAATTCAAGGCGATATTCGTTCCCCAAGCTAAACAAAAATAAATTAAAAAATTTTCAAAAGTAAAAGGAATCATTTAAATAGCATATCAATTAAGATATAGTGGTTAATATCATTTTTTTCTAACAATCCTTTCAAAGATGAAACAATCTCGGGAGCGCAGGGTCTTACCGAAATTAAAAGCCTAGTACGCCAATTATTGCCATCAGATATAGAAATATAATGGGTAATATCAATGAAGGAAGATGATAAATTAATATCGCGTTCTATTGGATCGGGACTTATAATGGTCGTATAAATTTTCATTTCCCGGTCACTTAAACTACAATTAACGCCCGGGGCCATAACCGGCATATAACTTATATTCTTATTGAGTTCTCGAGAAATTTGTCCGATTGTTTTTCTATCTAAAAGCTTAAAACTGGCAGACTCTTTTTTTTGCGCGTCATAATAATATACGATTTGGCCAGGTGCTAAAGATATTTTAGAATAATTATAAATGGCGCGATCACGGATACTGCAAAACCACCAGCTGGTTAAAAAAATAATGGCTATGGCTGTAAAAATAGGCCAACGAATTTTCTTTTCACTACCATAAATAATAAGATTATAAAGAAGCAGTAAGGCGCCGCTTGTCGCAACATCAAGACCGTCAATTGAACTTAAAGAACTGGTATGTAAACCGATATAGATAATAACAAGACTTATTAAAGAGGATACTAGGTAATAATAAATATTTATTTTTTTTTCGCACGCACGCCAGATCAAAAGAAAAATAAATAATAAGCTTATGAGACAGCCCCGAACAAAGATTCCGCCGTCAATTGAAGCTTCGATTAAAGAGAATGATGCGATTGCATAACCGACAATCAAAAATATTTTCGGCCGGATACTTTTATCTTTTAAATATATTTTAAAAGAGGAAATAAAATACCAGACGGCTAGAAATATGAGAAACGTTAAAATAATAGCGCCCAACAAGAAAAACCCAGTCGGAAAAAATCCGACATAAGCGCCGCCGCCATCCATATTCGGCAAATCAGTTCTATTGAAGAGGTAAAAAATCTGTCCGATTATTCCTTTGGCGATATGGCTATGCCATAAGCTAGAACTTGATAATTCGCCGTTACTGCCTAAAATAAACGGCTTAACTACGGAAATCCTATTTACTAAAGTAAAAGCAAACTGTAGCAACAAGCCGTAAATATACATGAAACCCAGACTTATTGCCGGAATCCATAAAGTAAATTTCTTAAAAGTTTTTTTCTTAAATACTAAATATAAAAAAGCTAAAAATAAAAGATAAGCGATAAAAAAAAGAACTTTAACAGCGCTTCGGCCGCCAATAAAAATATTAACAAATGAGTGGATTAAATCAAATACCATATACAAAGAAAAACTTTTTTAAAAAAAGTTTTTCAATTAGTTAATTTTTATATTTTTAATTAATAATTTTTAACAACATCAGAATCGTTTTGCATCACCCGATACTGTACTGGATCGCCTTTAGCATTTCGTAGCAGGACCTGAACTTTTGTACTAGTAGCCAGACCTCTGGCTGTTTTTTCTTGGTCAGTCATCTCGTCGAACTTGAGCGGCTGCGGAGCGGCCATTCCTTCAAATCTGAGAATCGGCTTGCCGTCTTTTTCGTCCACTTTATTATAAATTGCTAAATGATATAAACCAAAATTAATTTTTTCATCAACCGTAAGCGGTACCCCGACAACATCCTTATAGACCGCCATGTCAATTTTTTGCCGAGTAGAGCTCGCGGTGCTCGTCGCACTAGAATTTAAATTAATCTTATTGCTTATTTCTTCTCTTTTATTTAAAAAATACCAAGTTCCGCCTGCCAAAATAAGTAAAATGACGATTATTATAATTAGGCTATTGATAGTTTTTTTTCTCATATCTAATAAATTAATAAATTATTATAGTATAATGATCAACTGGCAAAAAAAGAGCAGTAACCGCCAGAATATTCATAATAACCGCCGATACATGGACCAGGTCCACCATCATAGCCACCACCACCACCACAATCGCCGCAATCTTGCGGAACAGTAGAACATTCTTCGCCGGGATCACATATACCATTTCCTATTAGAGAGGTGTTACAAGCACCACAAGCTCGTTCAGCACTATTGCAAGTCTCACCGGCAGTACTATCGCAGTAACCATCGCCTACACAACCAATCAAACTTAAATCAGTTCTAACCTGACCACTGGCCGCAGTAGCATCATTATAGAACGCCCAATGCTCGGCGTCAGTTGCTGTCGGTATAAAATAATCCCTTGCAGAATGATTGATGACGCAATATCCAGTTAAGTTTAGGACCCCCTGTCTATCATAAGCGAAAACAGGTAGGCTTGTTGTATTTGCTCTGGACTGATAGCCTTCATGTGAGGTATTAATAGCAAAAACTAAAACCGGAATAAAAATGATAATTACTAAAAAAACTAAACTAAGAAGCTTGTAGCGTTGAACAAATGATTTCATACTTTTAAAAATGCGTGGTTTTAACATAGTTTTTAAAATTAATGTCTACTAAAATTATATCATATTGTCCATAAATTCTACAATAGAAAAAAGAAAAAAGGATACCCGTATTAAGTATCCTTTTATTGAACGTCTACTAATTTTCTGTGAAGCTGATTCCAGCTCCGAGCTTTTGGCTATAAACATAGCCAATGCTTAAAAAGGAATTAGTTATGGAAATCTCCACTATATCGGCTTGGCTATTTCCGTATGCCTCATTCCAGACAGTAAAACTTTCGCCTAGATTCATAAAGACATACTTTCCTGTTGCATCTGGAGCAAAGGCTCCATTTGGAAGTAAGCCCCATCCCGTGGTATTAGTTCCTGGGCGGGTTGAATGACTCCAGTGAGCATTACCGGCTTCCATGAGAGCGGGACCGGCAGTAGAATAGTCGCCCAGACTATTTTCTAGGTCAACCCATTCCTTGCCAGTGGTTGAATGGAAACCCGGAAGCAAACCGCGCGGATCAGTTACTGTTTTGAAGTTATACAATCCTCCATATACTTTTCCAAGTTCTGGATCGTTGTTGTACCAACAATAAACAGGAACTGTAGAATTTGGCCACTTTGCTGCATCAGTCTCGTTTTTAATAGGATCACCATTTAAGAAATGGGTTCCTCTGAACGGTTCTTTTATTCTTCTTTTACCAGCCACCATAATAATGTGGTAAGGGTTTCCGTCAAAATCTTTGACGGTTGGAAGATCGATGGAAGTGAAAGAATCACTTTTAGTACCGGTTAAACCAACCGAATTTGTAGCGGAAGCTACAAATGAGTAGTTGGAATTCGGGAGTAAGTTTGAAAGTGTGGCAGTAAATCCTCCAGCTGTAATGCTTCCAATTGTGATGGTGGCAATACTTGGACCAGTAACTACAACATTACCGCTTTTAATTTCAGCCCCGCCATTATTGCTAACCGAAATGGTTAAAGTGGCGGTTGATGGGGTTACGTTGGTTGCTGTTACGCTTCCAATCGTCGGTGATAAAATTAAGGGATCCTTGCTAGGAGGACATCCCGTAAATAATACCGCCATCGCACTGACTATCGTCAGCGTGATAGCCTTTCTAAAAAAATTTTTCATTTTTTAAAATTTTTAAAGATCGCTGACGCCAACCAGGCGACATGGACGCTGGTACTAGAGTGAAAATGATCACCTAATCCGGCTGGTTTAAAAGGCTGAAATTTTATTATCAGAACATTTAAGTTACTATTATTATAGGATATTTTCGGATAAATGTCAATAGGGACTTTTTTTATCATGCTTAAGGGGACATTTAAAACGAATATTACTGTGTAAGAAATTCTTTAAAGTCAGTTGAAGAAAAAAGTAGTATAATAAAGTGAGAAGCGAAGTAAGAAATTTATTAAATAAATATTATGCGCTCAATCTGGCGAGTCATTTCAACCTTGGTACTAGTAACTGCTTTTTTAGCTCTGGCAGTTTTTTCTTTAGAAGAGTATCGGAGTGATAATATTGATGCCGTCACTACTACAGATAAATTACCTTTAGCCACCACTGCTCTTTCAATGTTTTCATATTTAGAAAAAATGCCAATGATTAGATTGCTTCCGGCCGTCGGTTCCGCTACCGACTATGAAAATCAAATGACCAAAATATTGGACAAAAATCAGGTTGACGTTCCCGTCAGTATTGCTGCCGTAAAAAATAAAGTAGCGAAAAATATCAAAAATAACCCGCAAAATATCAATTTCGAAAGCTTATGGCAGCAACTAAAGACCAGCTTAAATAAGGATTGGTCTCAGCCATAAAATAATGTATAATAGAGAAGTCGAAGAAATTTATATAATAATTAAGAATAACCTATCCTCTCTCGCGGTTATTGAAAAAAAGTATGGCTGTTAAAAAAGCTAACGTCGCCGCTCCACATGGCGACGATAAAAAACAAGAAGCCGCTCTGTCCGCCATGGAACAAATCAGAGCTAAGTTTGGTGAAGGTTCAATTATGAAATTTGGAGATGCGCGCAAGACTGACGTCGATGCTATCCCAACCGGTTGTTTATCGCTTGATATTGCGCTTGGTATTGGTGGTGTTCCCCGGGGCAGGGTCATTGAAATTTATGGCCCAGAGTCATCAGGAAAAACCACTCTCGCTCAACACATCGTTGCCGAAGTCCAGAAATTAGGTGGGATTGCGGCTTTCGTTGATGCCGAACACGCTCTTGATCCTTTATATGCGGAAAAAATCGGGGTTAATATTAAAGATTTAATAATTTCCCAACCTGATTCCGGAGAACAAGCTTTAGAGATCGTTGAGACTTTGGTTCGTTCCAATGCCGTTGATGTCGTTGTGGTTGACTCAGTGGCCGCTCTAGTCCCTCAGAAAGAAATTGAAGGCGATATGGGTGATCAGCACATGGGACTTCAAGCCCGTCTTATGAGCCAAGCCTTAAGAAAATTAACTGGCTCGATTTCCAAAACCAATACGGTTGTTATTTTTATTAATCAGATTAGAAATAAGATTGGTGTTTTCTTCGGTAGTCCAGAAACAACAACTGGCGGCAATGCTTTAAAATTCTACGCTTCAGTTCGTGTCGAAATTCGCCGGGCCGCCCAGATTAAGCAGGGTGAGAACGTTATCGGAAATCGTGTTAAGGTTAAGATTGTTAAAAATAAAGTTGCTGCCCCTTTTCGGACTTGTGAATTCGACATTATGTATAATGAAGGCATTTCTTTAGCCGGTGATACTCTTGATACCGGCGTTGATTATGAAATAATCAAGAAATCAGGAAACTCTTATAGCTTCGGTGATATTAAATTCGGGGTTGGCCGCGAAACCGCCAAGAAATTCTTGAAAGAAGATGTTAAATTATTGGCCACGGTTAGAAAAGCGATTTTAGCGGAGGTAGTAAAACGTGAATCAAACGGCGCCAGTCCAGTTAAGCATATAAAAGATATCGAAGAAACCTTAATGGAAGCGTAAAAAAACAAAAAACAAATATAACAAAAAAACCAGCTCGTTATGAACTGGTTTTTTTGTCTTAATTTATTTCATCGATTAATTTGACGATTCTCTCAAACACTTCAGCCGGACTGTCTTCACCGTGAACTTCATATAATTTATTACGCGTTTGGTAAAAATTTATTAAGCCCTCAACGTTTTGGTGGTATATTTCCAGGCGCTCCTTGATAACTTCTTGGTTGTCATCGGCGCGTCCAGAAGTTTCTCCGCGCAGCAAAATTCTCTTAATCAACTCTTTGTCAGAGGCGACTAAGTTTATCGCTAGATTTATTTCTAAATTCAAAGTCGATAAGGCATTTTCCAGAATTTGCGCTTGTTCTTCATTGCGGGGAAAGCCATCAAAAATAAAACCATTTCCTTTATCTATATTTTTAGCCAATTCGTTTTTTAAAACTTCAGTGACTAATTCATCAGGGACTAATTGTCCGCTGACAACAAACTTTTCCACATTTTTGCCTAAGTCGGTTTGCGAAGAAATTTCTTTTCTTAACATTTCGCCAGTTGAAAGATGCAGTAAGCCGTACTTTTTCAGAATATGGGTAGATTGGGTTCCTTTGCCGGAACCAGGTGGTCCAAAGATTACCAAATTAAGCATAGGTATTAAATTAAGAGTGATTTTAACAAAAAGAACGATTGGCACCGCTGTTTATTATAGCGGAAATGGCCTTTTGTGTAAATACTAATAAAAACAAGGTTTAAGAGGTTCTGTTGAGTGGATTTTTCTAGACGGACGGTTTTTTACAACTATATTATAGAATATATCTCGCACTTTGTAACGAAATTGAAAATATACCAAAAAAGTGAGATGAAAGTATGTTTATAAAAAAAAGGAAGTCAAATGACTTCCTATCTGATAAAAAGTATATTTTACCAAATTTAAACGAGAAATCTAGAAAAGAAAATTTACACTGGGCATCAGTAATTTATTTTTCAGGTGATTCCGCTAACTTATTCTCAATTATATCAACAACTTTCTTCTTGGGTATCAGTATATTTCTTATTCGAGTTAATGTTTCTTGAAGATATAACGCCCCGGAAATATAAATATAATCTAGATTTTTCATGGTTTCTTTTTTTGATTACGGTAAGTAGATTATTTAATTTATTTATTTGGTTGGTAACATTTTCTTCTCGCTTATTGAAAGCGATGTATTCTTCGAGGATACATTTTTCAAGTAGTGGTTTGACTGTCGGAAAATAATCGGTGGCCAAAGATGGATTTTTTATAGTCTCATTTATAATGCGACCTATCCCAAGATGATTTTTGGACACTAGTGTTATTAAGGCGTTTCTTTCGATATAATCTCGTTCCTCATTAAGAGGGATGATGTAGGTATCTCTTAGATAATCAAGTCTTCTTTGAACGTAAGCTAACTTAATAATTTTGCTGTGTTCGCCGATGTATTCATAAGCATCTTTTTCGAGATACATAAAAATAGCCCAAAAAATGATACACAACATAAACGAAAAAGATAGGGAAAATGTTTCTCCGAGGAAGTTTCTTAACGCGCTGACAATGATAATTGAGATTAGCATCATAGCGAATTTGTAGGCCTCAGAATAGACTTTGAGTGCGTAATTTTTAAAATATTGTCCGCTTAACTGATCGATATTTTCACGTGTAATTTCTTTCATAATCTTAAATTTTAAGTTGTAAAAGGTCGTTATCTGAGTTTATATTAGTTATATATACGCATTTAGTCAAGGTTAGCGGGAACAGAGTCAACAAAAAAACAACCCATTAAAATGGGTTGTTTTCGTTATGTGCGCCGTGTCGGATTCGAACCGACGACCATCACCTTAAGAGGGTGCTGCTCTACCAGCTGAGCTAACAGCGCATATAGTAGTTTTAATGAAATGATTATGTCAAAAGAATGGTGGCTGAGGAGGGGCTCGGACCCTCGACCTTAGCGTTATGAGTGCTACGCTCTAACCAGCTGAGCTACCCAGCCATTCCTTTTTCAATAAAGAAAAAAAGCTTTAGATATGGCTTTTTTCTATTACAGCATAAAGCTTTACGATTTCTTTGTCAACGAGTTTCAGTGCGCCCGGCAGGATTTGAACCCGCAACCTCTTGGTCCGAAGCCAAGTGCTCTATCCAGTTGAGCTACAAGCGCAGTCATACGGTCAAAAAGACCGTATTAAAAGATTACGAAATGTTGTTAAGCGGTTTATCTCTTTCCTTTAAGCGCTTGCTTCAGGTTGTAGCCAGTTTTAAATTTAGCCACTTTAACTTCAGGAATAGTGATTCTTTCAGTTGGTTTTTGTGGGTTAACGCCACCTCGGGAATATCTAACACGAGACAAGAAAGTTCCGAATCCGGTAATGGTCACTTCGTGGCCTTCTTTTAATTCGGCTATAATTGTGTCAGTTAAGACATTAATCATTTTCTCTGCCTGTTTCTTGTTGATTCCCTCCACGTCCTTGCTTAATTTGTCGATAATTTGTGCTTTGTTCATAAAATTTGTTTTAATCTAGTTAATTTTGCTTTCTTTATTATAATAAAAGGATTGTTTTATATCAAGCCCCCATTAATATTTAGCGGGCATACTCAGTGACGCGTAATTCACGAATCACGTTCACTTTTATTTCGCCAGGATATTTTAATTCGGTTTCGATTTTTTTAGCGATATCACGGGCCAAGTCATGAGCGCGAATATCGTCGGTTTCTTCGGCCTTAACAAATACTCTAACTTCACGACCCGCTTGAATGGCGTAAGTTTTTTCAACGCCTTCAAATGATAAAGCAATTTTTTCAAGTTCTTCTAAACGTTGGATGTAATTTTCGTAATTATCATTACGAGCCCCAGGACGAGCCGAGGAAATAGCATCGGCTACCTTAACAATTACGGAAATAAGTGAGGCTGGCTTGTCGTCATGGTGAGTGGCAATTGGATCGATTAATTCTTGTGGTAAGTTAAACTTTTTAGCGATATCACGTCCGATTTCAGTGTGATTGCCTTGAACTTCATGGTCAACCGCTTTTCCAATATCATGTAACAAACCACCCTTCTTCGCCAAAGTTACGTCAGCGCCTAATTCTTCGGCTAATATAGAAGCTAAGTGAGATACCTCGATTGAATGGCGCAGAGCATTTTGGCCATAACTGGTGCGATATTTTAAACGTCCAAGAATCTGAACTAATTTAGGATCGAAACCGGCGACGCCGACTTCATACATCGCTTCTTCACCGGCCTTTTTAATATCAAGGGCAATTTCTTTTTTAGCAGCTTCAACCGCATCTTCGATTTTAGTTGGATGAATGCGCCCGTCTTTGATTAAATAATCTAAAGTTTTTTTAGCAATATGACGGCGGATTAAAGAGAAACCGGAAACGGTAATGGCATTAGGGGTATCATCAACGATGATTTCGGTACCAGTCATCTGTTCAATTGATTTGATGTTTCGGCCTTCACGTCCGATAATCCGGCCTTTCATTTCATCACTTGGCAAATCGACAGTCGTGGTAGTTAGTTCAACGGTATAATCAGAAACCATTCGTTGCATGGCGAGAGCCATAATATCTTTAGCCTTATCGGCCAATCTATCACCGCCTTCGTTTTCTAATTTTTGAAGACGAACTGATAAATCATCAGCACATTGTTCTTCAATCTTTTTGATTAAAATGTCTTTAGCTTCTTCTTTTGTCAACTTAGCTAACTCTTCTAACTTAGTTGATTGTTCTTCTTTGATTGCTTTAATCTTTTCTTTGATTTCTTGAACCTCGGTTACTTTGTCATAAAGCTTTTGCTGCTTGTCTTGCAAATCTAATAATTTTTGGGAGAAAGAATTTTCTCTCTGTTCCAAGCGACTTTGCAAGGCATTTATTTCCTGGCGTCTTTGGGTCTCTTCTTTTTTGGACTCCTCAATAACAGCCAAGGCCTTATCTTGAGCCTTAAGTAGCAGCTCTTTTTCTTTTAACTTAGCTTCACTGACAATCTTTTCAGCTTTTCCTTCAGCATTGCTTAGTTTTTGACCGGCAGATTTTCGGTATAAATAAAAACCAATAAAAAAACCACCAGCCAGAAAAACAACATACAAAACATATTCCATAATATTGGGGTTGTTTTTAGGAAATAGTGGCGAATGAGCTAAAACACGTTTTAAAAAATAAAATAGTCCTGGTTTACAGGTTATTTATCAAATAATGAGAAAAATTTGAAGTTATTTTTTAAGTTAAGGCAGGAATTTAAGGCGTTCATTTCGGTTCTGGTTTAAGCTAATAATGTTAATTCGTCCACAAACTGAATCTAATTCTCCTAAAAACAATTAATTACTAATTAGATATTACGCTAATACTCTAGCATTTATTTCTTATGATGTAAAGATGTCGAAAACTGCGCCGAGGTTGACTAAAACAAAAATATAAAGTAATATTTAAGCATCTTAGCCAATAAAATTAAGCATTTTCTGCAAAAAATACGCCTATGAATATTACAGAGTTAGCCCGAGTACTCCGAGTCAATCCGCAAGAATTGCGCGACCTTTTACCAAAAATCGGATTCAACATCGGACAGAAAGCCATTAAAGTCGATAATAACACCGCCAAGAAGATTATCAAAAATTGGCCGGCTTTTAGGCGTCAACTCGAGATTCAACGGGCCGCAGCCTTTGCTAAAAAAAGAGAAGAAGACTTGATTCCTAAAGAAAAGAAAGAGATTAGTATCCCAACTGTCATTACTGTTCGTGATTTTGCGGAGATTGCTCAGGTCCCGGTTAATAAGGTTTTAACTGAGCTCATGAAAAATGGTGTTTTTGCTTCAATTAATGAAAAAATTGATTATGATACAGCGACAATTATTGGGGTTGAACTTCATTTAGATATTAAACCGCTTGAAGTCGGCCAAGAATCAGAAGAAAAAGAAGACCGCAAACTAGCTGAAATTTTAGAAAAAGAAGAATCTGGCGATATGTATGATCGCCCACCAGTTATCGTTATCATGGGTCACGTTGATCACGGGAAAACTAAATTGTTAGACTCAATTCGCCGCACTGATGTTATGGCCGGTGAAGCTGGCGGTATTACTCAGCATATTGGTGCCTACCAGATTGTTAGAAAAAATAAGGTGATTACTTTTATCGATACTCCTGGTCACGAAGCTTTTACTGCCATGCGAAGTCGTGGTGCTAAGGTAGCTGACATTGCAATTTTAGTGGTGGCCGCTGATGACGGCGTTAAACCACAGACCGTTGAAGCTTGCCGAATTATTGAAGCCGCTAAAATTCCATTTTTGGTTGCCATAAATAAAATCGATAAACCGGACGCTAATATTGATAAGACAAAACAAGAGCTATCAACTGTACTGGGCATTACTCCAGAAGATTGGGGAGGCAAAACGATTTGTGTTCCAATTTCCGCTCGTGAGGGCACTGGGATCGAAGAATTACTCGACATGGTTTTACTGGTGGCTGATACGGAAAATGCTAATATGAAAGCCAACCCAAAAGCAGATGCTGCCGGAACAGTGGTTGAATCAAATATGGATAAGGGTGCTGGGCCAGTGGCGACTATTTTAGTTCAGAACGGAACTCTTCGTGTCGGTGATCAATTATGTTTTAACGAAATCGTTTACGGAAAAGTTAAAGCTTTAAAAAATTATCGCGGTGAAACAATCACTGAAGCTTTGCCATCAATGCCGGCTAAAATTTTAGGTTTAAAAATTTCTCCAGCGGTCGGTGATATTTTAGAAGTTGGCGCCGGACGAAAAGTTAGCAACAAAAAAATCAGAACCGCTTCCGAGGAAACAGTTAAATCAGCGATGACCATGGTAAGCGGCGAAGGTGAGGATAATGTTCCGCAAATCAATGTGATTATTAAGGCTGACTTTTTAGGTTCAGCTGAAGCGATTGAAGAATCTTTGATGAAACTAAATACCGAAAAAGTTCGCGTTAAAATATTGGCTAAAGGTTTAGGCAACGTTACTGAAGGTGATATCAAGCGTGCTGAAGATTCTGGAGCCAAGATTGTGGGTTTCAATGTCCGGATTACACCGGCGATTGAAAATTTAGTTCGGGAACGCGGCGTCGATGTAAAAACCTATTCGATTATTTACGATTTAATCAAATATATCAAAGCCGAAATGCAGCAGCTTATCAAAGCAGAAATTATTCGCGTTGATGAGGGTCGGATTAAAATTGCCGCCATCTTTAGAACCGAAACCGAAAAACAAATTGTCGGTGGTCGCGTGTTGGATGGTTATGTTAATTTAGATAGCTTCATTGAAGTAAAACGTGACTCTGAAATAGTGGTGACCGGAAAATTAACTAGATTACAAAGCGGTAAACAAGATGTTAAAAAAGTAGAAACCAATGAAGAGTGCGGATTGCTCTTCGAAGGAAAACCATTAATTCAGGTTGGCGATATTTTAGTCGCTTATCACGAAGATAAGGTGATTGATAAATTATAATTCCATGTCTAAAGTTGATCAGATAAATCATTTATTGCAGATGGAACTTGCTAATGCGATTAATCGCGAAGTGGGAGTTCCCAATGCTCTTGTTACCGTTGTTTACGTCCGCACGTCAGCTGATTTGCAGTGGGCAACCGTTGGTGTTTCCGTTTTACCTGATAATGTAGCCGGGACCGCTTTATCTAAATTAAAAAATTCTGCCGGATTATTATCCAGTATTCTGGCCAAGAAAACCAGACTTCGAAAAATTCCTCGTTTAAGATTTGAATTTGATCCGACTGAAAGGAAGGCGGCCGTCTTAGAAGACTTAATTAATAATTTGGATAGAGAAGACGAGGACGACGAAGAGTAATCAGACAATTTACGCTAAGTTTAAAGAAGTGGAGCTATAATGCCCCGCTTTTTTATTGCCTTATGCCACTGGACTTTTCATAATATATGCCATATAATGAAGGGTTAAAAGTAAAAAATATTTAGTCTATGGATTACAGCATCCGCTACAAGCAGGCATTTTTAAAGATAAAAAATTCACGTAAATTACTCATTATCAGCCACATCAATCCAGATGGGGACGCTTTGTCGTCGGTCTGTGCTTTTTTGGAATTGGCGCGGATGCTTAAAATTGATGCTCAGGCTTATGCTCAATTTAAAAAAGGCGATACCTTTAATTATTTACCTCACGAGTCAGAAATAATTACCGACAGCGCCAATGTGCTGTCGCTTAATTCGTATGATACAGTAGTAGTTTTAGACTGTGGTTCATTGTCGAGAACGAATTTACTAGAAGAAATTAAAACGGTGCAAAAATCATCAGACCGTCCGTTTATTATCGAACTCGACCATCATCCTAAAGTTGATGATTATGCTGATTTAGAAATCAGGGAACCGGAAAAAGCAGCGACCGTGGAAATTATCTATAATTTTTTGAAAGAGAACAAATTTTCCTTAAATAAGAATTTAGCCAATTGTATTTTGACCGGGCTATTAACGGATACTGGAAATTTTTTATATTCCAATTCTTCTAATATCAATATTGCCATCGCTTCCGAAATGTTAGATTTGGGAGCGCAATTTCCGAAAATTATAAATAACACTTTGCATAATCAGAATATGCTTTCAATGAAATTGTGGGGACTGACAATGGATAATTTAAAAATAAATGCCAAATATAATATTGCTTATTCGGTACTCACCAAAGAAGACTTAGATAATCTAACCAAGCTGGGCTCAAAAATAGAAATTGAAAGATATTTAAATAATGATGTCTATGGCGATATCGCGGGTTTCTTAAGTAACTTATCCGAAGTGCAGGCTATCATGTTACTTCGTGAGGAAGAGGACGGGAAAATTAAAGGCAGTTTGCGAACTTCTCGTCCCGATGTTGATATATCAGGCCTGGCCAAAGAGTTAGGCGGTGGCGGTCATCCGAAAGCATCAGGATTTGTCATGCAGGGACATATTGTTAAAACGGAATCGGGCTGGAAGATAGTTTAAAAAATCTAATATGATATAATGAAAATATGAGTAATGTTTATAGAGAAAAACATCAAGAAGCCCTTCTTAGCAGTTTGTATAAGCGTGTTAAAAACAGGCTTCTCTTTTTAAATTCAAAAAAACATTCCTTACTTAATCGCTTAGTCGAAAAATCCGATGAAGCCGAGTTGCAAAAAATAAGAGAAGACATTTTAAAACAATAACCCTATGCCTAAAGTGGAAGAAAATTTAGTTAAAAATGAGGCACCGGAAAACAGGAATGAACAAAAATTAAATCTCGCTGAATCAGTTGATGGTAAAACAGCCGAACTAAAAAAATTAACTGACTGGTCGGGATATACCGAATCGGTTTTTGACAATACTGAATCTAGTTGGATAAGAAATGAGGAAGAAAAAGAAATTAAGGATTGGCAACAGACAGCTCAGGAGATAATTTCTTCTGATGAGAATGCCGCTGTTAATGAAAGTTGGCGGCAGGCCGCTGAAGATCGTTTTGGAATTAAAAATTTTGACCTGCAATCATTCAAGCGTGTTGTATATAACAAAGAAATGGTTAATCAGAATTTCGCGGCTGGGTATGATTGGAATTTTATCCTTGATCACGAGGAATCATTTATCGACGGTGAAACTTACGAACCTGCCATGAAGGCCTTTGAAACAATGGATGAGTTAGAGGCTGAAGAGCCCGGATCAGTTAAGGCGCTTAATGAAAAATTTGGCATCGCTAATTTTCAAAGATACCCTAAAGAAATATTGCTTAAACAACTTCAAGAGATTGATCAGGAAAAAGAAGTTGGGTTACTAGTTTTTGCCAACGGTGACTGGAACGGTGCTTTTGATGACCAATCTAAAATTTGGAATAAACTTTACGAGCAAAAAAAAGACAAATTGAATTTTAGAATCATCGAGTGTGATTCTAAAAATTCTTTGGCCAAAGGACTTCTTCAAACTAAAAATGAATTTAATAATAAAATAGCCCTAGCTTTTTTATCGGCCCACAGCAGTCCAGAAGGTTTCGACCTTGCCAGTGATGGCAATGAAGCAGGGTATGTTAGTAAAGAAAATATTACGAAAACGACTTCGAAGATGAAGGATTTATTCGCTCCCAGAGCGCAAGTTATCGCTAACGCCTGCAGTTCCGGAGCTCTTGCCGGCTGGGTTGAGGGACTTTCAAAAGAATCTAGAATAAATGCGGTTGGTCCTGATAAACCAGCTGGAATTAGTGATATTGATTTTGTCGGAGAAGAAGTGGTTCCAGAATATTATGATACTGATATATATTCTAAATATCAAAATGGATTTTTGCTCAGTAAAAAGAGAGCGAATAAAATTTAAAATAAAAAGACCTCGGTTATAACGCCAAGGCCTTTTTATTTTCTATTTCTTTTTTTGATTTTTCTTCCGCCATTTAGCTATCTCGGCGTGGTTACCATTCGTTAAAACTTCGGGGACTTGATACTTCTGCTCGCCAACTTCAAAAACCGCTGGTTTAGTATATTGAGGATATTCTAAAATTCCTTCCTCACTATGCGATTCATCGATTGAACTCTCATTATTTCCCAGAGCTCCGGGAATGAGTCGTGTAATTGAATCCATAATAATCATGGCTGGGAGTTCGCCGCCGGTTAAAACATAGTCACCGATGGAAACTTCATCATCAATAAAATGAGATAAGCGGGCATCGACACCTTCAAATCGTCCACAAACAAAAATCACTTCATCAAGCTTACTATATTCTTTAGCCATTGCCTGCGTCCAGGTTTTTCCGCTGGCCGACATCAAGATTATTTTTCTTTTTTCAGGGGAGGTATTATATTTTTCTTTAACCTTCTGCAGAGCGGTGTACAAGGTCTCTATTTTCATCAGCATCCCAGCCCCACCGCCATAAGGCGTGTCGTCAACACTGCGATATTTATCAGTGGTCCAATCACGTAAATCGTGAGCGGTAAAGTGAATGATGCGGTTATCCAGGGCGCGTTTTAAAATACCTTCATCTAAGTAAGAATCGAACATTTTCGGATAAATTGTAATGGCATTAAATTTCATATCTATTCATTATAACAGAAAAGCCTCACTTTTTGAATGAGGCTTTTCCTATCTTTTTGTAAAAAAATTTTTACTTAGATGTTTAAATCATCAATGGCTGAAGTGTCGACATCTTCCATGTTGTTGATGGCGCTAGTTTCAGTAGTCATTGGTCTCTCATGACGTTTTCCGCCCTCTGGATCATAGATCTTCAAGTTAACGCGGGAATTGTTTTTTGCACCAACGATTTTTAACAAGGTTCTAATCGCTTGAGCAGTTTGCCCTTTGCGTCCAATGACATAGCCCATGTCAGCTGGATTAATCTTTAGAGTTAACAGAACTCCCATTTCATCTACGGTTCTTTCAACATTAACATCTTCAGGGTTGCTTACGATTTGTTTAACAATCGTTTCTAAAAATTGCTTGTCTTGAGCTTCCATACGTTTGTTTTTCTGCTAAGCGGGTCGATGCGAACATCAGGTTTAACAGAAATGTTGTTAATTATATTAACTCACCCAAGCGGGTAAGGTGTATACCTTTATTGTAACAAGTAATTAACTAGTTATGCAACTACTTCCTCTGGAGTTGATTCTTCGACGACTTCTTCGACAACTGGTTCAGCCTTTGGAGCGGCCTCAGCTTCAGCTTTTTTCTTTTTGTCAGCCTTAGCTTTTACTTGGTTCTGTTTCTTTTCACTTACAGTTCCTGGTTTTGAAGCGACAACTTTCTTGCCTTCGATAATTCCTTTACCGACAAATAAATTGTTTACGGTTGGAGTCATTTGAGCGCCACGAGCTAACCAAAATTGAACTCTTTCAGTCTTAACCTGTAATTCTTTATGATATTGATTATAAGAACCAAGAATTTCCAAAGAATTACCAAATGGATCACGTCCTTTTTCCGAGATAATCACGCGAAATACTTTTTTGTTTTTCTTACCCAATTTCGATAGTTTTATAGTTAACATAATCTTGGAAACGCGTATCTGATTCTTAGATTCGAGACACCGTTTAATTGCTTAAAATGCTGATTTAATACCCAAATTCTAACTTAAAGACTTTAAAAAGTCAAGACTATGACTTTTCTTAGATTCTTGGTCTTGGAGCCCCAGTTCTAGGACCACCGAAACCACCTGGACGTCTGGTTGGACCACCTGGACGACTACCGACAAAACCGGTGCCAGTTGATTTACCTTTTTCATCTTTCCATAATGGTTCGTTTTCAGCTAAACCTTTCATGGTTAGATTGACCCGTCCCATATCATCAATTTCCTTAATCTTTACGGTAACGGTATCGCCCACTGATACGAAATCAGCCGGTTTATCAATGCGATATGGAGCTAGTTCGGAAACGTGAGCCATACCATCTTGATTGGAGTTTAGAGCGATAAAAGCGCCGAAGTCCATTAAACGGACAACTTTACCGGTCACAATTTCACCAACTTCAAACACTTTGATAATCTCTTGAACTTTATCAACGGCGAGTTGGACCATGGCCACATCAGTACCGCAAATCATCACTAAGCCGTCATCTTCAATATCGATAGAAACACCAGTTTCTTCAATAATCTTATTAATAGTTTTTCCACCAGAACCGATAATGGCACCGATTTTAGTTGGATCAACTTTGAAGCTGATAATTCTTGGTGCGTATTTGGATAATTCTGGTCGAGCAGCGGGAATAGCCGCTTTTAGAACTTCTAAAATCTCGTTTAAAGCCGTGCGTCCTTGAGTTAAGGTTTGGCGAATAATTGCTTCATCAAGACCAATAGTTTTAGTATCAAGTTGAATCGCAGTTAAGCCAGTATCAGTACCGGTAATTTTAAAGTCCATACCGCCATCGCCGTCCTCTAAATCTTGTAAATCGGTAATGACTACCCATTTGCTCATATCAGGAACGGAGGCTAGACCCATAGCGATACCAGCGACATGCTTCTTAATTGGCACACCAGCATCCATTAAAGCTAAAGTTGAAGCACAAGTGGAAGCCATGGAAGATGAACCGTTGGAACCTAAAGTTTCTGATACGACGCGGATGGCGTAAGGGAAATCTTCTTTAGATGGCACAACTGGCATTAAAGCTTTTTCCGCTAAGGCACCATGGCCAATTTCTCGACGGCCAGTGCCACGTAATGGGGAAGCTTCACCAACTGAGTATGGTGGAAAGTTATAATGATGCATGTAACGTTTCTTGGTAGCACCTTCAATACCCTCTAATGATTGTTCAAGCCCAGGAGCGCCTAAAGTGATGATGCTCATAACTTGAGTTTCACCACGAGAGAATAATGACGAACCGTGAACACGTGGTAATAGTGCAACGTCTCCAAGCAAGGCTCTAATCTCAGTGAGCGATCGGCCATCAACCCGGCGCTTATCTTCAATAATAGCGCGAGTAATTTCTTCGTCAATCAGAGTTTCAACTAATTTCTTAGCCACGTAACCGCGATCATCTTTAGTAACACCTTCATCAAATAAATATTTATCTAATTGGTTTTTAATTTCAGTTACCGCGCCTTTGCGTTCTGTTTTGGTGTAATAAACTTTCTCAAATAATATATTTGGAATGTTTTTATTTAACCAGGCTTCGCCTTTAACTAATAATTCTTTTTTAGCTTCTTCTTTAGCTAAATCTTCCGGAGTTTTAAAAATCGGTTTAACTGATTTTACTTTTGGAGTGATATTCTCTTTTAGTTCACCAATTAAATCAATTGCCTCCTTCATGGATTTCATACCGACGACAATTGCATCAGCCATAACATTTTCCGGAACTTCATTAGCGCCAGCTTCAATCATGATTAATCTTTCGCAAGTACCAGAAACAATCAAATCTAAGTCACTCTTAGCTTGTTCTTCATAAGTTGGATTGAAAATAAATTCACCGCCAATTAAACCAACCCGAACACCGCCGATTGGGCCGTGCCATTCGATGCCGGAGATTGAGAGAACTGCTGAAGCCGCTAATAAGGAAACGATATCATAATCATTTTCTTGATCGACAGCTAAAACCGAGATGATAACCTGCACGTCGCGTTTATCATCTTGATTAAATAATGGGCGAATCGCACGATCAATCATTCTGCCAGTTAAAACAGATTGATCAGTTGGGCGACCTTCACGTTTAACCCATTGGGAACCTTTAATAATACCAGCCGCATAAAGCTTTTCTTCGAAATCAACCATCAAAGGGAAGAAATCAACGCCATCGCGTTCAGTTTTTGATTGCACGACGTTTGCCATAACTACAGTTTCGCCATATTGGACGAGCACTGAAGCATCGGCTTGAAGAGCGAGACGGCCAGTTTTGATACTGAGCTCGCGACCCAGCCACTGTGTCTTAAACACTTTTTCATTTAACATTTGTTTTTGTGGCCTGGTAAGTAGATTACAGAACTGTAAGTTATTACAGCGCTATCTATCTGCCCACCAGTACCGTTATTATATATAAATACCAAGTTGGCCGCACCTGACGTAGATACGGCCACCAAAGTTATTTTCCGATTAAGAATTTTTTGTTGCTCGATAAGTCGATGAAATCATCAGCTTCTTCAATCAAACGGGAAGAACAAGTTTTTCTAAAAGCCATAATTTCAACTAGACAGCCTTTGTTGTTCTGTAAGTAGGAAACCAGCGGTAAATAATCACCATCGCCGGAGACTAAGATTATAACATCTAGTTTATCGGCGAGTTTAATGGCATCAATCGCAATTCCGACATCCCAATCACCTTTTTTCGAACCGCCAGCAAAAGTTTGCAGGCCTTTCATCTTAACTTCAAATCCTTGTTGACTTAGGGCTTCAAAAAATGAAGTCTCTTCGTCATTATCACTCTTTATAACATAAGCAGTGGCCCGGATAAGTTTCCGAAGAGCCACTGCCTGGTTTAATATCTCTTGAAAATTAGCTCGACGGTTATACAAATTCTTGGCTGAATGATACATGTTAGATACATCAACCAAAACGCCCACTCTCTGTTCTTTATGTTTTATCATATAGATTGTAAAACCGTATGCAAATTTAAATTGTTATTCTTCGATTACTTCGTCAACTAAGTCTTTTGGTTCTTCGATAGTATCTTCGCTTTCAGCGGGAGCGTATTTCTTTTCTTTTAGTTTGGCTTCCTCTTCTTCGGCGATCAATTTTGTCGCAATTTTTAATTTCAATTTTTCTGCTAATTCTCTAAATTGAGTCTCGTTTTCTTTCTGTAAATATTTTAAAAGCTTACGTCTTTCGCCAACCTTCTTAAGAAGTCCGCGGCGGGAAGAAAAATCATGTTTGTGTTGTTTTAAGTGTTCAGTTAATTCCTTGATTTCTTCAGTTAAGATCGCAATCTGAACTTGAGTGGAACCGGTGTCAGTATCGTGAACACGGAACTTTTTGATAATTTTCTCTTTGATTTTCTTGTCTAACATTTGTTTTTATGGGCTCTACCGAGAAACGATGAGGAATCATTCCGACGTCGTATCCAAGAAAGAGTCTGAAATTAAAAGATTATTTTAGAGTATTAATCTTTTTTTGTAAGCGAGATTTTTTACGAGCGGCGGTGTTCTTCTTGATAACGCCCTTTTTAGCGGCTTTATCAATGGCTTTAACTGTCAAAGCAATCGCTTCTTTAGTCAATTTTTCGCCAGTAGCAATGGTTTTTAAGCTAACTTTAACAGCTTTTTTCATTACTTGGGACACCTTCTTGTTGTCGATGTTACGTTTTATATTCTTTCGTAACTCCTTTTTAGCAGATTTCTTATTTGGCATACGGTGTTTTTTAAATAAAAATTCGTTAATTATTACTAAGACTCTAGCATAAACTTAAATAAAAATCAAGAGGCCATTGTCTATTTTGGCTTGGCTTTAAAAGCCAAAAATGTCGGGGTGCTGGGAATCGAACCCAGTCAACATGCTCCCAAAGCATGCGTACTACCAGTATACTACACCCCGTATTAGGGATTTCTCCCTTTTGCCTAAACTATTTTTGTGCCCCGGGTCAGAATCGAACTGACGACACAAGGATTTTCAGTCCTTTGCTCTACCACTGAGCTACCGAGGCATCGGTAAAGTTTTTGAAAAAACTTGTTGCGGGGGTCGGATTCGAACCGACGACCTTCGGGTTATGGGCCCGACGAGCTGCCAACTGCTCTACCCCGCGATAATTTTTAAATTGCGGTCCGCCCTATGGAGGGACAATTTTGGTGGGCAATGGAGGACTCGAACCTCCGACCTCAACATTATCAGTGTTGCGCTCTAACCAACTGAGCTAATTGCCCGTAATTTTAGCTAATTTATTTTTAACGAATGATTAATAAAAATAGGGTTGGTCAAACTCTTAATAGAATATAACAAACTAGAAAGAAAAAGGCAAGAGTTAAAAGGGTTTTATTATGTAAAAGTGTTCTGAAAATTACCGCTTTATTAAAACACTTAAAGGGCATTGACGAAAAACAACTAATTTGTTAAAGTCTTTAGTTAAAATTACGTTCGTTTACAAATAAAGAAAACATGAAAAAGAAAGAAAAATTATTAATTTCTCTGCTTCTTTTCTTGGTCGTGTTGTTCTTTTGGACACGACAGGAAATTAGGAGTAATCAGGGATTACTTAATTATTTATCAAATAAAGAAGTGGATATCTATGAATATACCCTGTGGAACTTCAACGATGAAATTAAAAAAGAAATTAGCCCGTTGATGTATCTTTCCAATAAATCAATTTTCGACAGCCTGACTTTAGCTAAATGTAATCTCGAAAAGGTTATAATCGTGGTTGAAAAAAATGGTGGAAAATCGATTTTTAGAAATCAAGATAATTGGGAACAAGATAGTATTGTCAGAATGGCTCTAAAGGGAGCATCTGTACACAGTTCTAGTCGGCAGGAAACGAGAGACTACTACACAAAACAAATGACTGAATACTACGACTACTTTTGTTACAATAATTGGTCGTTATTATTTTTCTTTTTAAAGAAAACATTAATAAGTATTCTGATATTTGTTTTGCCATTGCTTTTAACTGGTAAAATATTTTTATTACTGATGGCGTTTTTGATTATTCTAATGCCGCTCTTAGTTATAAATAATTATTATCAAGGCGAGAAGAAGGAAAATGTTAAAGAATGCACGTTCAATAAAGCACCGCCCTCGAGTCACTGTTGTTATAATCTTGTCATTAAAGAATACATCGTCCCGCCGGTGCTAATAGTTCATCCGTTTAGTCAGATTAAAGTTTTCTTCTCGGAGGAATTTGCCGAAAAAACAAAAAAAATTATCAACCAAATCTTTCATGTGCCGAAATTATTGTTTGTTTTGAATTATTAAAAAAATTATTTAAACAAACAAAATTTTTAAACATGTATAAAGATAATAAATTGGAAGCCCACGGCATGCTAGGAGAAATGCCAAATGCGCTTAGAGAGCTTTGGATAGAAATACCCGGTGATTGTCATTTAAATTGCCGCTACTGTCTGGCTTTCGAAAATAAAAATGATTTTAAATTCGTTAACGGAACCCGAATCGATAAGAGAAGTAATCTTTTGACGATTGAAAATTATTTAGAGATTCTTTCTGAATTTAAAAATAAGTTTCCCTTAACGAAAGAAGAAATTGCTGCTGGTATTAAAAAACAGATTGCGATTCCCGCCGCTGGCGAACCATTCTTTACGGCCAAGATGCGGAGCTATGTCTATCCGATAATTAACTATTGTGAAAAGAATGATATTATCATTTCCATTTTTTCCACGGGCGATTTGATTACCGAAGATGATATTGCTAAGTTAAAACCCTTGAAGAATCTTCGTCTCTTAATCAAGTTTAATTCATTTAATGAAAAGATTCAGGACAACATCGTTGGTAAAAAGAATTATGCCAAGGTGAGAAATGAATCGTTAAGTCGATTAATCGAAGCTGGATTAAATGACGGCCGTCTAGGAATTGTTACCAGTCTAATGAAGCAGAACACTGATGAGGCTGAAACGATTCTGAGATTTGCCCGTGATAATAATTTAACCTTTGATATGGATTTAATTATTTCTCGGGGACGTGGTGAAAATTGCCATTGCCAGATTGAATCACGCGATGAAATCATCGAAGCCGTTAATCGCTTGAGCGTAATTGATGAGAAAGAATATGGGAGGAAGTGGTTGCCGAATCCAACCTATTTGGGCAGTAAACCATGTACGCGTTTTTCTTATCATATGTATATCCAAAACAACGGTGATGTTTCACCTTGTATTGGGTCTACTCAAGTAATTTACGGAAATCTAAAAGAGCAGTCACTTGTTACTATTTGGGAATCAAAACTGTCACAAGTTGTGCGGAATCGCTTATCAAATATTCAGGGAGCTTGTGCCACTTGCAAAAAATTTGGTACATCATGCTTCTCTTGTTTAGGTCGAAGCACCGTAGATTTAAGCAAAAGTTTAAATAACGGTTATTTAAAAACAACTGGCTGCAATATATTCGGGCCAGTTAAATAAATCTTTGAAGACCACCAGAAAATCGGTGGTCTTTTTTAATAAAGTGAAGCAATTAGTCCCACCACGCCAAGCACTAGACCAACGACTGCTCCGGTTGTCGGTAGTTGTTGGAATATCGTCCAGGCTAAAATTGGTTCCACTATCAAAATTGAAGTGATGGAGACAGCACTAACTATCCAAATATTTTTAAACGCATTAAATCCCAACATATATCCGGCTATCAAGAAACCGCCCGCAATCGCAATTAACAAAAACATTAGTAGAAATATTCGAAGTATCGGTTGTGAGGCGATCTGATTATTTCTAGCGCCAATCATTTCGGCATAAATTGAAAGCGACTCACCGGCAACAAGTAGAGCAACGACTAAAATTTTTGAATATAATGGTGACATATTTACAATCTAGCAATAAATAAAGCGAGTTCCGCTTTTGTTTCGCTTTGCCCCGTCTTGTTTTTAAAATCGAGAGAAATCAGAAAGTTTAAATGGTTCTTTAACGCCTCCAGGGTAAATCCAGTTGTCTGAGGCAAACTTTTTCTGACCACGTAAGGATTAATTCTTAAATCACTGGCAATTTGGGGAGCGCTTAAGCCGACAGCGGCGGCACTTTTTATTTGGAGCAAAATTTTAAATTGGCGAATCAGCATTACCAAAATATAATCCTCACTAAGTCCGGCTAAGTATTGCTCTTCTAAAATAGTTAAGGCTGATTTTTTGTTGCGCGCGGAAATAGCGTCGGTTAATGCAAAAATATTTTCATCATAAGCACTAGTAACTTGGTCCTTAACTTCTTTATCGCTAATTTCGGAATCCGTAGAAATCGCCATGGCTAGTTTATGAAGCTCAGAGGAGATGCGCCACAAATCTGAATTTGTTCGGGCAATTAAAGTGGTAATCGCTGGGCTTTCAATTTTACGTTCCAATTTTTTTGTAAGTTCTCGGATAAAATCGCCAAGTTGGAGCCCGGATAAACTTTTAAATTCTTGAACATATTTTTGAGCGAGTAAATAAGTAAACAATTTCTGGCCGTCTTTTTTTAATTTTTTATCTTTATTATTTAAATCGCCATCACGAAAAATAATTATATTATCTTCATCACTTGTTGTGGCTTCACTTCTTTTGTTTAGGAAGGTCGCTAATTCGCCGAGCAGCTTATCACTTTTATTTTCGAAAATATCTTCAATCACCACCATTCGTTTTTTAACGAATAGGGAGCCGGTATTTATTTTTTCACTAATTTCTTTTAGGTTGGTAGTTTTGCCGTCGAGCACGATTAAACTCTGTGAAGAAATATCAATTTCATTCACAAATTTATCTTTTAATTCATTTAATTTTTGACGGCTGCGGTAGGTGTCGGCGCCGTAAATAAATATAATCATACAACCCTAGCTAATTTTTTAACTGCGGATTTAAACTTATCGCCCTTATCTTCAAAATTCTTGAAAATACTGTAACTTGGTGAGGCAGTTGATAACAAACAAACTTTATTTTTGGCAGTGTATTTATAAGCAAAGGCCACGGCGCTGTTCATATTTTTTGTTTCCAAAATACGAGGCAGTTTATTTTGGCCGTATACTTTTAGCAAAGCTTTTTTGATGTTGGCGCCGCTATCTGGGAATAAAACGATATTTTTAATACTATATTTTTTTAAAACTTTTGCCAGCTCATCAAATTTATAGCCACGATCTTCGCCGCCGAGGAATATTGTTTCTAAATTAGCTTTGACATATTCAATAGCCACTAAAGTCGATTCGGGGGTCGTTGAAATAGCATCATCAAAAAAAGTTATTCCTTTGTAGGCTCCGATGTTTTCTAAACGATGCGGCAAGGCTTTAAAACTTTTCAAAGCTTTGACGATACTGGTTTTAGAAATTTTAAAAAGTTCTGCTACTTTTAAAGCGGCCAGCACATTCTTAATATTATGTTCGCCGGGAAGCGGAATCTCGGCGGTGTTTATTATTTTCTGTGAGCCTTTATATATTGCCCCATCTTTAACTTTGTAGGCATCGTTATAACTGATGGCCTTTGCTCTGGTTTTTTTACTCAAATCTTTTATATAGGGGAATTCATTATTATAGATAAAGTAATCGTCAGCTTTTTGACCCAAGGTAATATTGGCTTTAGCGGCGGCATAATTTGCAAAACCGTTATGATATGGCAGGTGATCTGGGAATAAATTTATGAAAACAGAAAATTTTGGACTGATTTCAAGAATGGATAATTGATAGCTAGATAGTTCGTAAACAAAAATATCATCCTTCGTCGCTTTGTCTAAATATTGCAGGGAATCAATGCCAATATTACCTACAAGCTTAACTTTTTTCCCGCCCGCTTTTAGAACACTATAAATTAAACTGGCAGTGGTGCTTTTTCCTTTGGTTCCGGTCACGCCAATTATAGTGCCTGGGCATTCCTTAAAGAAAATATTGGTTAAACTGCTAATTTCAACGCCGTTTTGTCTCGCTTCTTGTAATTCTGGAATTAAATCAGAAATTCCTTGGGTTTTTATAATTAAATTAAAATCATTTAAATTTTTTAAGAAATTTGTTCCACTAGTTATGGTGGTATTTTTTATTGGCGCAATTTTTCTTTGATCGGCAATCCACAAATGAAGGTTCGGGTATTTATGGCGTAAATAACGAAGTGTAAAAGAGCCGTCGCGGCCATAACCTAAGATTAGTATTTTTTTATATTCAAGCGGCATAAAATTATCCAGGCTATCCTTTAAATTTTCAGGCTCGGTCGGAATATTTTTAGAAAAATAATTTCCAACTGTGGTTTTTTTAACCGCCGCTTGTTTAATGGCTAAAGTAAAAGCCGCCCGTACTTCTTCTGGCGTACCGACACAATCGAAAGGTTTGAATTTTTTTTCGCCCCACAGTTCTTGAAACAAAGGCAATAATTTTTTATCCTCAAACAAATTCTTGCCAAATATTTTACTTACTTTTTCAATTGGATTATAGGAGGCCATTAAAGAAAATGTAAAAGCGCATTTTGGACATACGCCGCACCAACGTTTTTCGGATTTTTTTGTAATTTTAAAATTAGTATTGCAACTAGAGAATACCGGAAAATATTTTGGATATTTAGAAAATTCTTTGACGATTTTAAGCTCGGAATATGGGCGTAAGATACTAAAAAAACTTAAATCAGGGCTGACATTATCTTTTATATAATCGCTAAGCAGTTTTTCGAATTCGCCGCTCTTGCTATATTGATGGTTAATGTTTAAACCAAGATATTTTACGTTACCGAAATTGGAACTCTGTTCATTGGCAAAGACTAAAGCACTGTAATCGTTTAAAACGGCGGCTAGCATGCAAGTCCAGATATAAATATTGGAAATCGGAACATGGCCGTTATAAGCCCCTTCCTCGTTTAATTTAAACAAACCCGGATCAATGGTTCGGTCGTAATAAAAATATGGGGCGCCAATTATCTTGGCGGTATCAGTTTGAATTTTGCTAGTTCGTAAGCTAAATAATGAAAATTCTTTGCCAAGCTCTTTTAATTTTTCGGCAGCCAAGCAAGAATCTTTACCGCCGCCAATTGGCGACAAACAACGGTCGCGCAATTTTCCATTTACAGGAGTGGCCTTAATATTTTTATAGGGAAAATTTATTAGACCGCGGAAATCAATTTTATTACGATAAAAAAATTCGCCCAAACCTTTTAAATAAATATTATTCCAGAATTCCGCCTGGCTTTTATTTAGCTCGCCGCTCTTAATAATTATTTTTTTTGGTAAATAGGCTTTATAATAACCGACGCCGATAGCTAAATGCAGATTAAATAAAACCGCATTTAGTAATTTTAAATTAACTTTTTTCCAATTTATTTTATCTTTAGAAAAATCTATGACTTCGGTAAATTTTATCTGGCCGTCATAAGAATAATAAAAAGACGCGATTTTTTTCTCGCGGTCTAATTTATATGATTCGAAAATAAAACTGGAAAATTTATTTAAATTTCCGGTCTTTTTTGTTTCAATAATTTTATCAGTATATTTCGACATCTTATTTTAATTCACCCCAATTATCACCATTAGTTGATTCAACGACAATCGGAACCTTTAAGCTTATAGCATTTTCCATTAAGTCTTTTATTTTCGGCAACCAAGTGTCAATCTTAGGCTCTTTGATTTCAAAAATCAACTCATCGTGAATTTGCAGTAGCATTCGGATTTCTTCGGTTTTACCCTCGATCATTTTAGCGATATTAATCATCGCGATTTTAATTAAATCAGCGGCCGATCCTTGAACCGGAGTATTGATCGCCATTCGTTCGGCACTATGGCGAATTACAATGGTTGAAGAATTTAATTCCGGCAAATATCGTTTACGACCAAACATTGTGATAGCGTAACCTTTATTTCTAGCCTCCTCGATTGAGCCGTCAATCATTTTTCTCACTCCCGGGTAAGCGGCAAAATATTTGGCGATAAATTCTTGGGCTCTAGCGTACGGAATGCCGGCGTTTTGCGCCAGTCCGTGCGGGCCTTGCCCGTATAAAATTCCAAAGTTAATTGCCTTAGCTTCGTGACGCATCTTTTTTGTAACATCTTTTAATTCAACTTCATTAATTTCCGCAGCCGTAGCGGTATGGATATCTTCTTTATCTTTAAAGGCCTTAATCATTTTTTTGTCTCCCGATAAATGAGCGGCTAGGCGCAATTCGATTTGAGAATAATCTAGACTAACTAACTTATATCCCTTTTCAGCGATAAAAGCCGAACGGATTTTTTTACCTTCTTCGGTGCGAGTTGGAATATTTTGGAGATTTGGATCAGTTGACGATAGACGACCAGTAGCAGCGATAGTTTGATTATAACTCGTGTGAATCCGCCCAGTTTTTTTGTTTATTAATTCCGGAAGAGCGGTCACATAAGTGCTCTGCAATTTATTCAGCTCACGGTAATTCTGAATTAAGGGAACTATTTCATGTGCTTCCAATAATTTATTTAATTCATCGTCAGCTGTCGAAATTCCGGTTTTGGTCTTTTTAATATTTTTAGGACTAATGCCAAGTTTTTCAAAAAGAATTACTTGCAGTTGCTTGGGCGAATTAATATTAAACTCCTCCCCGGCTAGATCATGAATATTCTTCGCAAGTTCTTTTAAACGAACCGCCAAGTCTTTTTCTATTTTTTTAAGAATTTTCGCATCCAGGATTATGCCCGTTTCTTCCATATTGGCGAGTACAGTGACTAAAGGTAAATCGATGTCGACTAACAATTTTTCTAAACTTTCTTTTTTTAATTTTTTTTCTAAAATCCCGGCCAGTAACCAAGTGCAATTAGCATCTTCGCCGGCGTATTGCGCAATTTTTTCCGGCTCAACTTGGGAGAAGGAAATTTGCGTCTTACCCTTGCCAATAATATCGGCGGTGGAAATTTTTTCCCAGCCTAGTTCGCGAAATGACACCGCATCTAAACCGTGTTGGCGATTATCCGGATTAAGCAAATAAGAAGCGAGCATGGTGTCAAAGAATAAGCCTTTAATAATAACTCCTTGGTTTTTTAAAATGCGGTAATCGAATTTAGCGTTATGGGCGCATTTTTTTATTTTCTCATTTTCTAAAATATCTTTTAATTCTTCAAGCCAGGGGTGGGCGGCTTCATCAGATTTTTGGTAACTAAATAAATCGGCCGTATTTTTAGATTTGCCTTTGGACATGTCTAAGTAATAGGCCGTGTCTGCTTCCCAGGAAAAAGACATGCCAAGGAGTTCGACGTTAATCGGATTTAAGCCAGTAGTTTCGGTATCGAACGCAAAGGCTTTCACCGCTTTTAATTTTTTTAGAAAATCAGAAAACTTTTTAGCGTCATCAACTAAGATATATTTTTTTTCTGTTTTGTTTCTGACAAACTTATCAGCGTACTCAGATTTAGCAGTTACGGCTTCCGTCTTGCCTTTAATCGCTGCCAATTTACTGATTAATGATTTAAATTCTAATCGAGTAAATAATTCCGTCGCTTTTTCGATATCAAAAGAATTAAGTCTTAAATCTTCCCAGGTTAATTTAAAATCAACATCACGTTTTATTGTAGCGAGACGCTGGCTCATGTAAGCATCATCCTTATAAGTCTTAAGTAGTTCGATGATTCTTGGTTTTATTTTATCGCTATTTTTTTCAGCCGCGACATACACTCCATCTAAAGTTTTGAATTCTTGCAATAATTCAGTGGCCGTTTTTTCACCGATGCCTTTAACGCCAGGAATATTATCGCTCGGATCGCCGCGCAAAGCTTTGTAATCAACTATCTGGTTTGGTTTCAAACCATAGCGTTCTTTAACTTGGGCTTCATCGTAGGTTGTGCTGTCGCCAAAGCCGCGGCTCATTGAATAAACTTTAGTTCTCGGACTAACTAATTGCAAACTATCCATATCACCGGTGACAATATAACTTTCAAATTCGGTTTCTTTTTCAGCGCGCAAGGTTATAGTTCCGATTAAGTCATCAGCTTCAAAACCATCAAGCTCAAAAATCGGAATATCTAAAGCTTCGGCTACTTCTTTAACAATCGGCACTTGGGCATACAATTCATCCGGAGCGGCCGTTCTGGTGCCCTTATATTCTTTATATTCTTCATGGCGAAAAGTTTTGGCTTTTCGATCTAAAGTTAGGGCGACATATTCCGGTTTAAACTCTAAAAAAGCCTTCAGTAAAAAGGAGGTAAAACCATAAACCGCATTAACAATAAGGCCGTCTTTAGTGGTTAAAGTGGTTGGTAGGGCGTGAAAGCTGCGGTGAATCAGAGCGTGCCCGTCGATAATCATTAATTTAGGTCGATTTTTTGTAGTCATGACTTTATTTTAGCATATTTGCGACTTTTCGCCACCAAAGAAAAAAGTGCCCATGGCGATAGCCTCGAAGCACTTTTTGTGGTGGGCCGCGCGGCCCTTTTGTTGAAACTCCAGACCGTTGTGGTCTGAAAACGGAAACTTAAGGCAACTATTCTTATAACAACTACAAAGCTCTTAAATCTCCGTTTGGATTAGGGCGTTAGTGAAATCCGAGCCCTCAGTACTAATATTAGCACTTTTACTTTTTAGGTCAAGAATAAAAAAACGCTCAGAGCTTTTGAATTTAGCTCTGAGCGCAAACTGTTAACCGGAAACGGCGAGCCTCAAGGTGTGAGGCTCGTACATCAAGATAGTAATTTTTAAGAATTTTTTGAAAAAGTACGTAATCGCAAACTTTGAAGGCAGTCGAGCTAAGGTAGAGCTCGGGGGGGGTCAAAATTCAAACAATGACTAATGGAACATACTTGTTACAACTAAGTGCCACCGGGTTCGGGTTTTCTTTCACCAGGGGTCTTAGCGATAACAGCATTCCAATTTCTAGTGGGCTTAGCAATGGCCACTACTTGAAAGAACACTCGTGGTATCCCACAAACATCCAGAAACGGAAACATACTGTTCATGATATTTCAATCTTAGTAAAAAATATTTTTAAAGTCAAGAAAAATAAAAAAACGCTGGAGACCAGCGTTTACTAAATGATTACTTGTGAGGGGTTATTCTCACTTTTTGACGGTGTTTCTTTTGCCGCGGCCGATTATTTTTAACGGTCGTGCAGTTTGAGTGGTTTGTTAAAAGACAAATTGGCGGCGGTATTTTTACAACGTCACCCGTTACTGATGGTATCATGGTGTCTGTATTTATAATTAGTAAATCAAAATATTTTCGCGGTGTCAATATATTTTTGATTGTTCATTCAAAAAACCTAAGATAAAATATAAAAGCCTCGACCTAATTCGAGGCTTTTGTGAAATTAATTAATTTATTTAACAAAATCCCACAAAGCTTTAAATACTTCCCGCTGATTTTCTGCTAGTACCGAATTGCGAATCTCAATGGCATAAAACGGATGTTGTCTGGTTTCGATTAATATTAAATAATCACCCACTACCCAAGTAGTCGCCGTAAACTGGTGGCTATTCTTAAAAAACTTAACCATTCGATTGGGGTAAGGTTGTTTGTTCATCTGTTTTTCGACTACAGATTTGTTCGTCAGAGCTTTTAATACGATTTCCGTAGGAGCGTTATTCCAATACCAATCTATCCAGGTTTGAAAATTCTCGACAAACGTATGATCTTGGAAGCCTAACCATAATGGTTCATTTTTTATTAAACTGTCATTCCAGACAGGCGTTTGTTTATATAAGAAGTTCTCTAATTCGTTTTCGCCAATAAACCTAATTTTAGGAACGGAATATTTAACATCACCGAGAGTATTTTTAAGCTCCTTGGTAGCCTCCTCAATAATTCCTCTTTTTCTTTCTAGATCTTTTTCTTCTTGTTTTATAACAGTGATTAAATCTTCCGGGGGCAGAGCATTAATATAAGTTTTTGCTTGAGACAAATCTTGGGAGATAACACCCTTTTTCAACAACTCATTAACTATACTGTAAACAGTGCTGCGATTTATCTTAGTTAATGCCGATAAGTCACTATGAGTAATTTTGCCGTTACGTAAAACAGCGAGATATATCTCGATCTCCTTATCAGAAAAATCTAATTTTTTTAGTAAATCATTTATCATATAACCCTATTATAGATTATTGTCAATAAATTGTCAACAGTAATTATTAATCTAATATTAAGTAATAATAATGTATTAAATATTAATCTATTCGATAGACTATTGACAAAGTATAATTTCTTTGCTATGATGTTCTGTTGAACAATTAGAAAGTTATTTAAAAACATAAACCAAACCAAAAACCACGCACCATGAAAGCAACTATGATTATCATAATTCTGCTAAGTATTATCACCGTTAACGTAAGTGCTCAAAACTTAGGTATCTATACCATCGCTAGTAAAGACACAAATAATGAGATTAAGGCTTCGCCGATTGCCGATTTCTATATCACAAAAAGTTTGAGTAAAAAATTTAGCCTCTCTACTTATCTGTACTTCAGCCAAGGCTGGTCAGAAGCAATGCTGTATTTAGACTATAGTCCGAAATCCTGGATGACCGTTAGTCTGGGAGCTGGAATCGAACAATCCAAAAAAATGTTTCGCGGAACCACGTGTTTATGGTTAGGTAAAAAGAATTGGTCCTTAATGAATATCTACGAACTAGGCTTTGGCCAGGACAACTATTGGTATAAATCCCAATTTAATTATCAAGTATCAAAAACACTCGGCGTTGGCTATTTAGCTAAGAGGTATTTCGGAGTCGGACCAGTTCTAAAAATATCTGTCAGTAAAGATATTGATTTGTGGGTATCGCCGATGCACGATTTTGAAGCTAAACAAAATAAATTAGCCGGGGGAATCTCGATAAAATTCTAAAAAACAAAACGTTTATAAATAGAGGCCCCTAGGAGCCTCTTTTTTTATTACCAAGTTTAAGCAGGTGACATAAAACAAAAAAGTCTCGACAGCAGTCAAGACTTTTTTGTTTGTGGACCCCAAGGGATTCGAACCCTTGACCCTCTGCTTGCAAAGCAGATGCTCTAACCGGGCTGAGCTAGGGGCCCGTCGCTGATTTACTTTTCCTATAATATAGTAATAATGAAGGCAGGTCAAGTAAAAAATTATTGTTGAGGATGCGATAAATTGGTTAGCGGGGCAAATATCCAGCCGAAGAATAAATCGCCGCTGCCAGTCATCATGATTATGCCGATAAACAAGATGATTACTCCGATTAGTTTGTAGCCGAGGCGAGTGCCTCCGCTTGATCCTAAATTCCGTTCGCACCATTCAATGCGGCCGAAATTTTGTACGAACCATTCCGTCTTGGCAACCAGCAAAGCGCCAACGACAGCGATAATTATTCCCCAAACAATTTGCATACTTTTTTAATTTATTTTATGTAATTTAAAGGATTTAATTTTACGCCATTAACCATGACTTCAAAATGGATATGAGGCCCGGTTGACCAACCAGTTGAACCCATGGCCGCAATCTGGTCGCCCCGATCAACCGAGTCGCCGACCTTAACAAATAATTTTGAAGCGTGGGCATATCGAGTTTTCATGCCATTGCCGTGGTCAATAACGATATTATTACCATAGCCAGTGCTCCAGCCAGAAAAGACAACTGTACCATCGGCCGCCGCATAAAGTGGAGTTCCAACGTGGTTAGCAATATCAACAGCTGTATGACGCCAGGAATAATATTGAGTAATTCGATGACCGACCGTTGGCCAGAGTAAAGTGGAATTTGAAGCTGGCGCTTTCGATGGGTTGATTAATTTTTCAATCACTGCGACGGCATTACTTGTTTTTTTAATGACAGGGCTATTAACTGCTACGGCAGTGACATCGCTAATCTTTTTACCGCCTGGGATAATAATTGTTTGGCCAATAACTAAGCCATTAGCGCTTTTAATATTATTATATTGGAAAATATCGTTTTCTTCAACACCAAATTTAAGAGCAATCCGACCGACAGTATCGCCGCTGGCCACCTTATAAGTCGTACCGCTGACTGGTAAAATCGTTAATTTATCGCCCGGCCTGATTAAACTAAAAGCCGTCAAATTATTTGACCACAAAACAGTATTGACGCTGATTTGAAATTTATTAGCAATTGATGAAATCGTATCGCCGTTGCCGACCGTATAATATGAAATTTCTGTCCTATTTGAAGCTGGTGCCGAACTCGGGTTGCCGCTTGTTACTGGGGCTTCATTTCCACCAATGTTGAGCGGGGCATCATTAATTAGAGCGGCTCCGTTATAGGCTAAACCAACTTCATCATCGCTGACGTCGCTAATCCAGGGCCGATTTTCAATGGCCAGTGTTATATCCTGATATCTTTCCTTTCCAGAGGCTAGCAATTGTCTTAAGTTTCCTGTTTCTTCAATCAGCTCACCTTCATCATTTAAAGCACTGAACTCATTCTTCACTAAATGGGAAATGATCGTTTTATTAGCTTGGGTGGCCGCGTTAGAAGAAGCTTTGTTGTAATTAGCAATATTTGAAATTACTAGAGTCGATGTTAAGCAGAAAATTAAAACATGCAAGGCGTGTCGTCTAAGCAGTTCGTGCCACGGACTCTCGGCTAAACCGGATTTTTTAAACTTAAATATTAAATAATATAACCGAAGCAGCGGTTTCTCAAACAGAAAACGAAAAACAAAAAAAATCGGCTTAATAACGGTGACGATTAGGCCGTATAGCAACTTTTTAATGATAATTAGTGTTTTTACCAGAATCATCAAAAAATCAACTAATATCTTCTTTAATTTTAGAGGATTATTTTTTATAAATTTGCAATTAAAACGCTATTTAACATACTATCATCTTTGATGTTTTTTAGTCAATTTATTGGTTTTTTTTAAATTTTATGTTATGTTGTAAGTAATTAGAAACTATAATAAATATCAGTATGTATAAAATTGTTTTGCTTCGTCACGGCGAAAGTCAATGGAACGAAAAAGGTCTTTTTACTGGTTGGACAGATGTTGATTTGTCAGAACAGGGACTTAAGGAAGCTAAGGATGCCGGAAAGGAGTTAAAGAAGAATGGTTTTGTCTTTGATATTGCCTTTTCGTCAGTCCTAAAGAGAGCCATTAAAACTTTAAATATCGTTCTCGAAGAGATTGATGAGATGTGGTTACCGGTGATTCGTGATTGGCGTCTTAATGAGCGCCATTATGGAAATCTCCAGGGACTTAATAAGCAGCAGATGATTAAGAAATTCGGCGAAGAACAAGTCTTAATCTGGCGCCGCAGTTATGATGTTCGTCCGCCAAAAATCGAAGCGACAAATAAATATAATCAAAAAGGCCTGCTTCAATATAAAGGAATACCGGTGCCAAGTACTGAAAGCTTGGAAGATGTCGTGGCTCGCGTCGAACCGTTTTGGTTAAAAGAAGTGGTGCCGGTTATTAAATCAGGCAAGCGCGTCATTATTGCTGCTTCCGGAAACAGCTTAAGAGCTTTGGTTAAATATTTGGATAATGTGTCTGAAAAAGATATTGTTAATTTAAATATTCCCACCGCGATACCTTTGGTTTATGAATTAGATAACAAAATGAAACCGATTAGGCATTATTTTTTGGCCAGTGATAAAAAATTAAAAGAGGCAATTGATAGAGTAAAAAAACAGGGTAAAGGGAAATAAAATATCTACAAAAGACGGACCGATTAAAGTTCGTCTTTTTGATTTAAAAAAAGAAAGGTCAAGATTTGACCTTTCATTGTTTCGGCATTTTCTCGTGGCTTCGCACGTGTAATCTTGCTTTATCAGAGGATTCGTTCTAACAAGGAAGATCTTCCCGGCTTTATGGCGGGCTGCTCGCTTTCCATTGATGCAGTGTTTGCAATCAACCGTTCGAGATATTATGAATATTAATTGCCAGGAACGATTACGTCAAATGGTTTGGTGTTACCGTAAGCCTTATAACCATCATCGTTACAGAAGCGGATAATATTTTTCTTAAAATAATCTGGCTTAGAGTTTTGGATTTGGCCGATTAGATAATAACAAATGGCCATCACGGCGCCGGAATCAGCTTCGTCGAATAAATTAATTTCCCATCTAGAGCCCGGTTCGCCGAAATATAAATTTTTACCGAAGCTAATCACTAATTCTTTTTTATCGCGAACCACAAATTTAGCGTGTCGCGCTTCGCCGAAACTAAAAGCGCGGAGCGATACTTTCGGACCGAATAATTCATGGCGTTTAGTGTCCAACATCGGAGCGATGGCGCCGAATTTATCCGGCAAGATAAAAGAGTATGATTGATACTGCTTGAAAGTGCGCGGTACCTTTAATTTTTTGATGAACTTTTTGATATTTTCCGGATTCTCACCAGTTGAGCTAAGAATCATACCTAAATAAGTGGAGGTGTTATAGGTATAAGGCTCCGGTAATTTTTTATAAACAAATACTTTATCAGCAATCTTATCGGCGCTTGAATCTGGGGAGCAAGTTAGCAGAATAGTTTTTAATCCAGCTTTCTTGGCGAGTTCAATTTCCCAAACTGAATCTTTTTCGCCGGACGCGGAGATGATTACAACTTCAGTAATTGCCTGGCTCTTAATTAAAGAATCATATTTCTTTAAAGTATCTTTGAAATCAGTTTCATTGGCATTGATTGAGGCTTGTTTATCAAAAATTATCTGACCAGTCTGGTAAGCATTGCCACTACCAACAACCAGCGGGAATTTAAAATCGGCCGTTTTTAAGACTGGTGGCTGGTTTTTGCTAAAAAAATCGAGAGCAGCATTAACGGCCTGGTCTAAGGATTTAAGCTTATATTTTGTCATAATGGTCGAGACTAATTAATAATTTGCCCAATTTTATTGGTATTTTAATTATAACGGATATTGATTAATATTTCAATTTGCGATAAGCTGACCATAGAATAATAAGTTATATAATCAATATAAATTTATGTCCGGACACTCCAAATGGGCGACCACTCATCGCCAGAAAGAATTAGTGGATGCTAAACGCGGCGCCATTTTTACAAAATTAGCTAACAATATTTCCATTGCGGCCAGGAAGGGCGGCGATCCAAATTCCAATCCATCACTTCGCGCGGCCGTTGATAAAGCTCGCGAGTCCAACATGCCTAAAGATAATGTGGAACGAGCAATTAAGAAAGGTACCGGCGAACTCGGCGGCGCCATGGTTGAAGAATTATATTATGAAGGCTTGGGCGCTTACGGCTTACAGGTAATTGTTAAAAGCGTCACCGATAATAAAAATCGTTCCGCCTCTTTAATTCGCCACATCTTTACCAAAAACGGTGGGGCTTTCGGTGCGGTCATGTGGAATTTTTCTCAGCAGGGCGTCTTTATGATTACCCAAGAAGAATTGGATGCCAAAAAAATTAATTTTGAAGACTTGGAATTAGAATTAATTGATAATGGCGCCTTGGATATAAAAAAAGAAGATGAAGGTCTGACTATTTATTCCGCTTTAGCTGATTTCCAAAAGGTCGGCGATTTTTTAGCCAGCCGAAACATTAAAACTGAATCCGGTGAAGTGGAATACGTGGCTAAAGAGAAAGTAAATCTCAGCGACGAAGAAAAGGAAAAAGTTGAAAAATTTATTGGCGAACTTGAAGATAACGAAGATGTCAGCGACTATTATCTAAACGCCGACCTCTAAAAATATGGCTAAAATAATCCTAGGACTTGATCCGGGAATCGCGGACACCGGTTATGGAGTCATCAGCGACGATGGCGGAAAGATTTCCTGCCTGGCTTATGGTTCAATCAAGACTAGCCCGAAAGATGATTTAATCACTCGACTTGAATCTCTTTATTGCCAACTTTCAGGGGTAATTAAAGAATATAAGCCGGAAGTGGCGGCCGTTGAAGAATTATTTTTTAGCAAAAACGTGAAGACGGCTTTAACCGTGGGGCATGCCCGCGGGGTGATTCTTCTAACTTTAAAACAAAACAACTTAAAAATGTACGAATTTAAACCGTCTCAAGTTAAACAGGCGGTGGCTTGCTATGGAGCGGCCGACAAGAAGCAAATTCAGAAGATGGTCCAAATATTATTAAAATTAAAGGAAATTCCCCAGCCGGATGACGCGGCTGATGCGCTCGCAATTGCAATGTGCGCTTTGAATTCTTATAAAGCCGAAATTATCATTAACCTGGCTAAGGCTAGAAATAGAGCCTAAAAGGTAACAAAATATCTAATCATTGACAATTATACCAAACTATGGTATAATTTTTTGGTAATAAAATGAACATTGAAAACTTAAGAGCAAAGTAAAACATCTTTAAAGTTTTGCCTGGTATCTATACCATGAAAATAAAATAGAAACACTCAGCATCTTTGATGTTACTTATTGCACGGAAGCGGTGTAATAAAAATTAGGCTCAAATGGAGAGCCAAGCGATTAAAAAATGGTATATTCAAAATTTTTAGCAAACTTGGAAGCAGCGTATAATGTAACTTTTGATTTCGGAAGAGGCAAGTACCCTTTCTTTAGAGAAAGTAAGATTGTTCATGAGGCCTTTGATAGGGTTCTTAGTGAGTCATTACTTAATGCAGAAACGACGACACCTAGGTATTGTTTGACCTCAAAAAATAAGATCAACTCTTGGGCAACATTTATTTGTCCTAACCAAATCGACGAAGAGGGTAGATACTTCGTGCCGAACGGTTCATCTGAAAGAAATGGCAAAGTTACAGTGCTTCTGCACTGGGCTATGAATTTCAATTTTGTTGACGATTTTACTTCGTGGGGCCATGAAAAATGTTCCTATAAAATAGAGGATGTCGATTGTTCAGTGATAGGGCTATTCTTGGAGGACTACGAAACAAACTATTTTAACCTTTATGACGCTATTGTGTGTTATAAGGAAACCGGAGAATGGATATTAGAGACAGCATAGTCTCAATCCAATGATATTGTAAGAGACTACCAATGGTAGCCTCTTTTTTTAATTTTAACAAAACCTGCGTTTTAGGCTATAATAAAACCAGTGTTAATAAATATTTCAATCTAATCTATGTCTAAGGCACATTCTGCCGGGCTTTTGCCAATTATCGCTGCCTTTGCCGGCAACATTCTGGTTAGTCTCGCAAAACTTTTTGGTTTCTTTATCACCGGTTCCGGCGCTATGTTTTCTGAGGCTATCCATTCTTTGGCTGATACGGCGAATCAATTTTTACTGCTTGTTGGTGTTACTCAATCCACCAAAAAAGCCAGTACCCTCCACCCTTATGGACATGGCCGCGAGCGTTATATTTGGGCTTTGATTTCCGCCTGCGGTATCTTTTTCTTGGGTTGTGGTGTCACGGTTTATCATGGTGTCTCCACTTTACTGGAAAAACACGAATTTACTTTTAGTATTTGGGCGGTTATTATTTTGATAATTTCTTTTGTCGTTGAGTCTTTCACTCTTTGGTTGGCCTATCACGAAATTAGACAACGTTTTCCTAGAGCAAAATGGAAAACTATAAATGAAGAAGCTGATCCGTCCACAATGGCGGTTGTTTTCGAAGATGGTCTAGCCGTCTTCGGCGTTCTGATTGCGTTAGCGAGTATTGGTTTAGCTAAGTTAACCGGCCACGCTTATTGGGATAGCATCGGTTCGATTATCATTGGTGTATTGCTAGGCATCGTCGCCGTAGTTTTAATCAATAAAAATCGCCATTATTTGATTACTAAATCTATACCTCATGCGATGGCTGAAGAAGTTAAAGAAATTTTATTGGCCGATCCAGCGATTGAAAAGATTTTTGATTTTAAATCGGCGATTTTTGACGCTGATAGATATTTGATAAAATGCGAAGTGGAATTTAACGCTCCGGCTTTAATGAAGGATATGGATAAATATCACTTTTTAGCTAATGGCTATGCAGATGTTCAAGGCGACAAAGAAGAATTTAAAAAATTCTGCGTTGATTATTTGGACCGCGTACCGCGATTAGTCGGCAGTCGCATCGATGAAATTGAAAAAAAGATTAAAGACCGCTTCCCGCAGATTGTTTTTATTGATATCGAAATAAACTGATTTTTGTTATAATAAATTAATATGAAGAAAAAGAAGAAAGATAATAATTTGGATTATTTATCCGTTCCGAAATTAAATTTAAATGATAAAGCCAAGCGCAGTTTAGGTATTGTCGCGGTTTTTGCCTTTGGCCTGATTAGTTTATTGGGTTTATTTAATTTATCCGGGGCAGTCGGAATTTTTTTGTCTAAGTGGCTGACCTTAATCTTCGGTTTCGGCAAATGGCTGGTCCCACTAATCTTTTTATTTTGGGGCATGTTGCTTGTTCAAAATAAAAAATATGAAATTAAGGCCAGCGATTACATCGGCTTAATTATTTTATTTATTTCCTACCAAACTCTTTTTCATTTTTTTATCTCTGAGAGCGAATGGCAAAGTACAATTGCCACTGGTGTCGGCGGCGGTTATATCGGTTTCTGGCTGAGCCAACTTTTTAATTATCTATTCGGTTTTTGGGGAGGCGTAATTATTTTGCTTTGCCTGTTTTTAGTTTCGCTCGTTATTGTTTTTAACACATCACTATCAAAATTAGTGGGGCACGAAAGTTTTTTAGCAATTATATTTAGACCGATTGGCAAATTATTTAACATCGCTTTTTCGCCGGCCGAACCCTCTAGTGAAAGGCCTAGGCGCCAGCGGGCTAAAGAATTTATTGAAGAAGCGCGTGAAGATATTTTAGGTTCTTGGACTAAAAAAGAAGTAACAGCTGAAGCTCCCGCAAATAATTTTCCGGAAGAACCGACGGCTGCTGTTTTAAAACAAAATGCGCCGAAGATTCAGGAGAAAATTAATTGGCCGAAGAAACAAATTAAAATTGATATTCCTCTTGAATTATTAAATCACAAAGTTGGGCAAGCGGTTGGCGGCGACACAAACGCCGCGGCTTTGCGGATTAAAAAAACTTTAGATAATTTTGGTATTCCCGTTGATATGGGAGAAACCAAAGTTGGTCCGACCGTTACCCAATATACTTTTAAACCAGCCGAGGGCGTTAAACTTTCCAAGATTACAACGCTCAGCAATGATTTATCTTTGGCCCTGGCTGCCCATCCGATTAGAATTGAAGCGCCAATTCCGGGACAATCATTAGTTGGTATTGAGGTCCCGAATAAAACAAAAGCGATTGTCGGTCTGCGTGAGATTTTAGAAGATAATGTTTTTAAAAATCGCAAACATAATTTAATGATTGCGCTCGGTAAAGATGTTTCTGGTACCGCTTGGATGTATGATCTGACTAAGATGCCTCACTTGCTGGTGGCCGGTGCGACTAACTCTGGAAAGTCAGTTTGTTTAAATACGATTATAATTAGTTTGCTATATCAAAACAATCCCGAAGATTTGCGTTTCATTATGGTTGACCCGAAACGCGTGGAGCTCCCGGCTTATAATGGGATTCCTCATTTGCTCGTCCCTGTGATTACTGATGTTTCTAAAACAATCAACGCTTTGAAGTGGTGTCTTAACGAAATGAATAGTCGTTATGACATTTTAAATAAGAGCGGCAAGAAAAATATTCAAAGTTATAACGCGGACGGTAAAGATAAATTGCCTTACATCGTTTTTGTGATTGATGAACTCGCCGACTTTATGATGACCGCTGGCAAAGAAATGGAAGCGGCCATTATTCGCTTGGCCCAAATGTCTCGCGCGGTTGGTATCCATTTGATTTTGGCGACCCAGCGTCCGAGTGTCGATGTTATCACCGGTTTGATTAAAGCGAACATTCCGGCCCGGATCGCTTTCTCGGTAACTTCAATGGTGGATTCCAAAACTATTTTAGATATGAGTGGTGCCGAAAAACTTCTCGGCCAGGGTGATATGTTGCTTTCGACCGCGGAACTTTCCAAACCAAAAAGAATTCAGGGTGCCTATGTTAGCGATGAAGAAATAAATGATGTCATTAACTATATTAAAGAAAAGAGCGGCGAGCCGGAATATTTAGACGGCGTGACCGATCGGCAGAAAGTTGGCGGTGTGGCCGGCGTCGGTATGGATGGTAATTTTGGCGATGAAGACGAACTGATGGAGCAAGCTAAAGATATTATCATTGCTGCCGGACGCGCTTCAACTTCATTATTACAGCGCCGTTTATCAATCGGTTATGGCCGAGCCGCTAAGATTTTAGACATGCTTGAAGAGAACGGTTTTATTGGTCCGTCAAACGGGTCGAAGCCCCGCGAAGTTTTTGTGACTAAAGAACAGTATGAAAACACTGGAGCCATTTCCGCGATGCCAGTTCATAGTCGCAGCACTTCAAGCGCCCCCGCTGCTTATTTAGATGAAGGCAATGATGATACTTTACATTTTACTGAGCCAGAAAAATCAATCGAAGAGGAGGAACCCGCTCCAGACTTTCTCACGGAAGAAGTTGAAGAAACCACTGAAGAAGAAGTCGAAACCGAAGATGAAATTTTAGAGGTCATAAAGGATGACGTTGAAGGGTTGAAAGAAACTGAGGCTGAAGAAGATGTACCTATTAAAGAAGAAAAACCGAAAAAACCGCGCCCGATTGATGAAGATGATGATATGTTTTTTGCCAGATAATAAATATATTAAAAATATGAAACAAAAAAACATTATTTTTTTATTGGCATTTTCTTTTTTAATACCAGTAATCTCTGTTCAAGCGGCGACCGCTCCAAACAATTTGAAAGGTAGAATTTTACTTCAGGTAGAATCAAAAGGAGAAGCTTGGTATGTAAATCCCAAAGATGGCCAGAAATATTATATGGCAAATGGCGATGAAGCTTTTGCCATAATGAAAACTCTCGGCGTCGGAATGAGCAATAAAGATATCGAAAAAATGAAGACGGACGCCAATTTTAGAAAGAAATTCATTGGCAAGATATTATTGCAAGTTGAATCTCATGGAGAGGCCTATTATATTAGTTTTGACGGCCGCTACAACTATCTAAAGGATGGCGCCGCCGCCTACTCCATTATGAGAAAATTAGGCCTTGGTATTTCAAATAGCAATTTAAATAAGATTACTGAGCATAAAGTTATTAGTCAGACACAAAACGAAGGGAATACCATGGTTACAGATTTAATAGTTTTTTCAGATAAATTAAGCTCGTGCACGCCTTATAAGACGACTTTCGTCCATCCCTTTAACGGAGAAACATTAACTAAAGAAGTTGACGGTATAGTTGAAGGAAAATGTAAATATATTGAACAGATGCCCAATAATGGTAAGATGGAATGTAATTATACGGAAAGTGAAAGAATTGCCGTGGCTCAGTATTATAAAGATATTGTCGCGGCCGACTCAGTTAGCACCAGTGTAAATTCCGATTTAAATGGTAATAACAAGGTTACTTATACTATTGACGGTAAAGAGGTAGAAAACCCCCTGCAAACAGCTATGGATAACGGAACTTGTATTATAACTGGATATAATTAAAAATTACTTTAAATTAAAACTCAGCCGCTAAGCTGAGTTTTTTGATATAGTTTAGCCCAAAAACGGTAGTGATTTTTAATTCCAAGGATTCCTGCTATAATTGATTCTGTTAAATATATGAATTCATTTATAAAAAAACTCATCCCAAAAGGTCTATTTAAAGCAGTCCAACCGATTTATCATTATACGGTCGCCGCTTTGGCCGCTTTTTGGTATCGCCATCCAAGCCGCCAGTTGATAGTGATTGGAGTAACCGGAACAACTGGTAAAACCTCATCAGTTTATTTTATTGCTAAAGTTCTAGAGTCAGCCGGATACAATGTCGGTTATACCTCGACCGCCATGTTTGATGATGGCAAGCGAGAATGGTTAAATGATAAGAAAATGACCATGCCTGGTCGTTTTTTCGTTCAAAAAATCTTACGTCGCATGGTTAAAAATCGCTGCCAATACGCAATTGTGGAAACTACCTCCGAAGGCATTGTCCAATTTCGCCATAAATTTATTAATTATGATACTTTAGTTTTTACCGGTCTATATCCAGAGCATTTGGAAAGCCATGGTGGTTTCGATAAATACAAAGAAGCCAAAGGACGCTTATTTGCCCATTTAAAAGAATGTACGGTTAAATATGTAAATGAACAAAAGGCCGTTTGCCACCCGCAAACCGCCCTAAAAAAATTAGACTATACTCGTGTCAAAAAAGTCGTGGTTGTTAACGGAGATGATGAAAATTCCCCATATTTCTTGAGTTTTTGGAGTGAGGAGCAATTGATTTACACTACCAACTCCGAATTTAACAGCAATGCCTTCATGGAAAATGGCGGGGAAGATAAAATTTTAAAAGATAGTTACGTTTATACCTACAGCGATGTGGTCGCTTCGGCTGACGGAATTTCTTTTAAACTTCAAGATATAGTTTTGAATTTAAAATTATTGGGTGATTTCAATGCCGTTAACGCCATGAATGCCGCCCTTGTCGGTCTAGGTCAGGGTCTAACCTTGGCTCAAGTTAAAAGCGGTTTAGAGTCGGTAACTTGTTTAACCGGAAAATTAGAAAGAGTCGATTTGGGTCAAGATTTTAAGATTATCGTCGATTATTCATTTGAACCTAGAGCGATGAAGAAGATGTATGAGACAGTCAGTATTATTCCTCATAATAAAATTATTCATTTGTTGGGTTCTTGCGGAGGCGGCCGCGATCAAAGCCGTCGTCCCATTTTAGGCGGAATAGCGGGCGAAAAAGCAGATTACGTCATTGTGACCAATGAAGATCCGTATGACGAAGATCCGCAACTAATTATTGATCAAGTTGCCGCTGGAGTTCTTTCGGCCGGCAAGAAACAGAGCTACAATTTATTCGAAATTCCTGATCGCCGGGAGGCGATAAATAAGGCTTTGTCCTTGGCCGAAGCGGGAGATTTAGTCTTGATTACAGGCAAAGGGGCCGAGCAATATATCTGTTTGGCTAATGGCAAGAAGATTCCTTGGGATGACAGGCGGATTGTTAGAGAAGAATTAGCTAAGATAGAACAAAAAGAGGCAGCTATTTAAGTTTGTAAACAGCTGTGGACAAGATGTGCATGAAGAATGCCCAGTTCTTGTTGACAAAGTAAAAAAACTATCATATAATAGTAATCACAATTTAAAGAATCCAAAATACTAGATAAAATACTAGATACAAACGGCAGGAAAGGTGTAAAAATAAAAAATACCAAATCCGTTTTTTTTGTTGTTTATGCTGAAAAAATGGTTAATTCAATAACTTTTTTGTACCAGTGATTTACTCCTTCGCAAGTTAATCGAATAGCGTCTTTATAGCTTAAATCCTTAGGGTTTAGGATTTTTTTGTTAAATAAAAATTATTTGGAAATATTATGCCTAAGACAAACACCGTTGACAAAAAGATTGTGGCGCGAAAATTTTTTAATGACCATAAAGAGGTCATGCCGATGCCCGAACTTATTGAAATCCAAAAGGATTCTTATAAGTGGTTTTTGGATGAGGGCTTAGCTGAACTTTTTGACGAAATAAATCCGATTACCGATTTTATCGGCCGTGATCTTGAATTATATTTCGAAGATTATTATTTAGATGAACCGAAGTTCACTGAAGTTGAAAGCCGTGCCAAAAATATTACCTATGAAGCTCCTCTTCGTGTAAAAACAAGATTGCTTAATAAGAAAACCAATCAATCAGTTAACCAAGAAGTTTATCTTGGTGATTTTCCCGTGATGACTGATAAAGGTACTTTTATTGTTAACGGTATCGAACGGGTCGTCGTTTCTCAGCTTATCCGTTCCGCTGGTGTAATGTTTACCGCTGAATTTACTAAAGGTAAGAAATGCTACGGTGCTAAGATTATTCCTAATCGCGGCGCTTGGCTGGAAATTGAAACCGATTCCAATAAAGTTATTTGGGTTCGTATCGATCGCAAAAGAAAAGTAGCGATTACTTCGCTGCTTCGAGCTTTAGGTTATGAAACTGACGAAGAAATTATTAAAGTTTTTCAAGATATTGATTTAGTAAAGAATTCGGATGAGAAAACTTTCATCCAAGCAACGATTGAAAAGGATGCCGCCAAAACTGAAGCCGAAGGTTTACAGGAAGTTTACCGACGGATTCGTCCTGGTGATTTAGCCTCGGTTGAAAATGCTCGTCAGTTAATTCATTCGATGTTCTTCCGTTTTGACCGTTACGATTTCGGCCGCGTGGGACGTTATAAATTAAATCGACGTTTCGGTTTAGATTTAGCGAACAAAAAAGAGAACCGCGTTTTGCGTAAAGAAGATTTAGTTTTGATTATCCGTGAAGTCATCCGTTTAAATATTACAAAAGAACCGGAAGATGATATCGATCACTTAGGTAATCGCCGGGTTCGCGCCATTGGTGGTTTAATCCAAACTCGTTTCCGAGTCGGTTTGTCCCGCATGGAACGGATTATTAAAGACAGGATGTCAACGACTGATATTACGACTTTAACTTCAACCAAATTAATTAACGCTCGTCCGGTAATTGGTGTGATTAAGGAATTTTTCATGTCATCTCAGTTATCTCAGTTCATGGATCAAACCAATCCGCTAGCCGAACTTGAACATAAACGTCGTTTATCAGCCATGGGTCCAGGTGGTTTAACTCGCGAACGCGCTGGTTTTGATGTTCGTGATGTTCACGCCACTCACTATGGACGTATTTGTCCGATTGCGACTCCCGAAGGTCCAAATATCGGTTTAGTTGGCCATCTTGCTACTTATGCAAAATTAAATAGTTACGGCTTTTTGGAAACTCCATATCGCAAAGTCGCTCATGAAAAAACGGGTAGCCGCGTGACGGATGAAATTGTTTATATCGATGCTTTTGAAGAAGAAAAGTTTACCACCGCCGACTCCACTATTCCAACTGATGAAAATGGAAAAATCTTAGTTCATAAATTTGAAGTTAGAAAGCATGGTCAGCCTAGCGTTGAAGATGCTGGCAAAATTGATTTTGTCGGGGTGGCCGCTAATCAGATTATTTCGGTCGCTACCTCTTTAATTCCGTTCATGGAACACAATGATGGCCAGAGATCTTTAATGGGTACTAATATGCAACGTCAGGCTGTTCCGCTAATTACTAGTGAATCGCCTGTAGTGGGAACCGGTATGGAAGCTCGAGCCGCCTTTGATAGCGGACACGTTGTTATTTCAACGGAAGAAGGTTTAGTTACCCGCGCCGATGGTTTAGAAATTGATGTTCAAAATAAAAAAGGCGGGGTGATTAAATATCCTTTGAATAAATTTTTACGTTCCAACTCTTCAACTTGTATCAATCAGCATCCAATCGTCAGTGTTGGCGATAAAGTTCACGTCAATGAGATTATGTCTGATGGACCAGCGATTGACAATGGTGAATTATCTCTAGGCCGCAACGTTCTAGTGGCGTTTATGACTTGGGAAGGTTTCAACTATGAAGATGCGGTTATCGTTTCCGATCGTTTGGTTCGTGAAGATGTTTTTTCCTCAATCCATATTGAAAATTATACTATCGATGTCCGTGATACTAAGCTTGGCCCGGAAGTTATCACTAACGATATTCCCAATATCAGTGAAGAAAAATTAAAGAATCTTGATGAAGACGGTATTATCCGAATTGGCGCTGAAGTTTCTTCCGGCGACATCTTGGTTGGTAAGATTACTCCAAAAGGTGAAACCACTTTATCGGCTGAAGAAAAATTATTGCGCGCCATCTTTGGTGAGAAAGCTAAAGACGTTCGTGATTCCTCATTATATTTAGAGCACGGCGAACACGGAAAAGTTGTTGATGTTAAAGTATTCTCTCGAGAAGAAGGCGATAAATTATCCGCTGGCGTTTTGAAATCCATCCAAGTTTCCGTCGCTAACTTAAGAAAAATCCAGGTTGGTGATAAAGTATCCGGTCGCCATGGTAATAAGGGGGTTATTTCCAAGATTGTTCCTGATGAAGATATGCCTTATATGGTTGATGGTACCCCAATCGACGTTATCTTGTCTCCACTTGGTATTATCTCTCGTATGAACCTTGGTCAGTTACTTGAAACCCACTTAGGTTTTGCCGCTCACAAACTTGGTTATAAAGTTGCGACTCCAGCCTTAAACGGTATCTCTGAAGAACAGATCAGAGAAGAACTTCGTAAGGCCGGCTTACCAGAAGATGGAAAAGTTACTTTATATGATGGTAAAACTGGTATTGCCTACGATCATACGATTACAGTCGGTTATAAATATGTTTTGAAACTCAACCACATGGTTGAAGATAAGATTCACCAACGTTCAATTGGTCCATACTCACTTATTACCCAACAACCTTTGGGTGGTAAAGCGCAGTTTGGTGGTCAGAGATTTGGTGAAATGGAAGTTTGGGCTCTTGAAGGTTATGGTGCGGCCCACACTTTGCAGGAAATGTTAACCATTAAATCGGATGACGTTCCTGGACGAAGCAAGGCTTACGAAAGCATTATTAAGGGTGAACCAATCGAGAAATTAAATGTTCCTGAATCCTTTAACGTTTTGATTCGCGAACTGAAGGGCTTAGGTCTAAATGTTGAATTGCTAAGCAAAGGCGGCGTGGCCGCTAATGAAGTCATTTCTTCGGAAGACGAACTGATTGCCGAAGAAGATGCCTTAGTCTTAGCTAAGGAAAAGAAGAGTGATAAATTCGCTCTCGATATGCCGGAAATAATCGCGGCTGAAGAAGTTGTCGAGACGCCGGAAGAAGAATAAATAATTCAAGTTTGGACTTAAATAAATTCGAATTAAAATTGTGAATATATGTTAAACCCTATAAAAACCAGTGATTTCGATGCTATCCGCTTAAAGCTCGCTTCACCTGATGAGATCTCTAATTGGTCGCACGGAGAAGTCACTAAGCCGGAAACAATCAATTACCGCACGCAAAAACCGGAACGAGACGGCTTGTTTTGCGAAAAGATTTTTGGTCCGACCAAAGATTGGGAATGCGCTTGCGGTAAATATAAAAAAATCCGCTACAAAGGAATCGTCTGCGACAAGTGCGGCGTCGAGGTAACTCGGTCGGTTGTTCGTCGTGAACGCATGGGTCATATTAATCTCCAGATTCCTTGTACTCATATTTGGTTCTTGCGCGGCATCTCATCTAAAATCGGTTTATTACTAAATCTTGGTATCCAATCACTTGAGAAAGTTATTTACTTTGCCAGTTTTATTATCACGGCCGTTGATGAAGATTTAAAGGAAGCAACTATCGAACAGATTAAACAAGAATATAAATCCAAGAAAAAGAGCATTGAAAATGATTATCAACATCAATTGAAGCATAAGGCGGAAAATGAAGTTAAGGGCGCTGATGAAAAAGCTTTAACTAAGGAACGTAACGAAAAGATTGAACGGCTTGATGAAGATTTCACGGCGACTCTAAAAGAACTTAAAGATCTTAAACCGCTTTTGATTATTTCCGAGCACCAATATCAAAATTTAAGTTTGAAATTCGGTCATATTTTTGAGGCTGGAATCGGTGCCGAAGCGATTCGCGATCTGCTCTCCAAGATTGATTTAGGAAAAAGCATCGTCAAACTAGAAGAAAAGTTGGACGGCGCTGTCGATTCTAAAAAAGAAAAATTAGTTAAGAGATTAAAATTACTTAAGAGTTTAGCCAATAATCATATTCGTCCCGAGTGGATGATTATGACCGTCCTGCCTGTAGTTCCACCAGACTTACGTCCGATGGTCGCGCTTGACGGCGGACGTTTTGCCGCTTCTGATTTAAATGATTTATATCGCCGCGTTATCAATCGAAATAATCGCTTAAAACAATTGACCGACTTAAATGCGCCGGAAGTTATTTGCCGTAATGAAAAGAGAATGTTGCAGGAAGCAGTTGATGCTTTGATTGATAACTCCGCTCGTCATTCTAAGACCGTTACCGCCTCTACCGGACAAAAGAGACAGTTAAAATCTTTAGCCGATGCCTTAAAAGGTAAGCAGGGTCGTTTCCGTCAGAACTTATTAGGTAAGCGGGTTGATTATTCCGGTCGTTCTGTTATCGTGGTTAACCCACGTTTAAATCTTGATCAATGTGGTTTACCGAAGATTATGGCCCTGGAATTATTCAAGCCATTTATCATTTCCCAATTAATTAAGAGAGAAATTGTTCATAATGTTCGAAGTGCCTCTCGTTATATGGAAGCCGGACACGACGAAGTTTGGGATATTTTGGAAGAAACCGTTCGTGATGCTTATGTGCTTTTAAACCGGGCGCCTACTTTGCATCGTTTAGGTATTCAAGCTTTTAAACCAGTCTTAATTGAAGGTAAGGCGATTCAAATCCATCCTTTAGTTTGTACTGCCTTTAACGCCGATTTTGATGGTGACCAAATGGCCGTTCATGTCCCACTGACTACTGAAGCTCGCCGCGAAGCGAAAGAATTAATGTTGTCTTCCCATAACTTACTTAAACCAGCAACTGGTGAACCGATTGTGGCTCCATCTCAGGATATCGTTTGGGGTACTTATTACATGACCTCAGAAGATAAGAATTTAGCGCCAAAAGAAGATCATGAATTACATCATTTCTACGGTATGGATGAAGCCCGTTTGGCTTATGACAATGGTTTCATTGATTTGCACGAGCCAATTATGGTTAGATGGAACGGAACTAGATTACGAACGACAGTTGGTCGTTTGATTTTCAATTTAATTTTGCCTGAGAAATTAAGATTTATTAATGAAGTTGTCGGTAAGAGCAAGATTAAAGATTTAATTAAAGAATGTTTACGACTATATACTGAAGAAGAAACGGTTCACTTTATCGATGACTTGAAGAACAAGAGTTTTGCTTTCATCACTAAATCCGGTTTGTCTTGGGGTTTTGGTGATTTACCTGACTTAAAAGAGAAGGATGTCTTAATTGAGGAAGCGAATCATAAAGTTGAAGTTATTCAAGAACAATACGAAGAAGGATTGCTCACAGACAGTGAACGTTACGCCAAGGTTATCGAAGAGTGGACCAAGACTAAAGATAAGATTGCTGATATTTGTAAGAAAGGTTTAGTCAATTCTTTACCAGTGTTCTCCATGATTGATTCTGGCGCTCGTGGTTCTTGGGCTCAGCCAGTTCAGATTTTAGGTATGAAAGGTTTGGTGACTTCACCATCCGGTGCGATTATCGAATTACCAGTTAAAGGAAACTTTAAAGAAGGTTTCGGTGTGCTTGAATACTTTATTTCCACTCATGGTGTGCGTAAAGGTTTATCTGATACCGCGCTTCGTACTGCTAACGCCGGTTATTTAACTCGTCGTTTAGTTGATGTTTCTCAAGACGTGATTGTTACCGAAGAAGATTGTGGTGATACTGTTGGTATGATTGTTAACCGAGCCGATACCGAAAAAGCGGGCGATGATTTCTTCAAGAAAATTGCTGGACGATTTTTGGCCGGTGAATTAAAAGATGAAAAAGGTAAAGTGATTGGCAAAGTCGGTGATTTACTTAGTGAAGAATTAGTTAAAGAAGCTAAGCTTAAGAATGTTTCCGAAGTTAAAATCCGGACCGTTTTAAGCTGTCATTTACATAAAGGTATCTGTGCTCAATGTTATGGTTACGATTTAGCCTATAACAAGCCGGTTAAACTTGGTTCCACGGTTGGTATTATTGCCGCTCAGTCTATCGGTGAGCCTGGTACTCAGTTAACTATGAGAACCTTCCATACTGGTGGTGTGGCTGGCCATGATGATATCACCCAAGGTTTACCTCGGGTTGAAGAAATTTTTGAAAGCCGAACTCCAAAAAAGAAAGCTTTAATTTCCGATGTGGCTGGTACAATCAAATTAGAATACGCTCAAAAGATTATTAAGGACCAAGACGGCAAAGAAATTTCCGTCAACAATCCTCAATCGAAAATTTTAAGCATTTCCTACCAAGGCAAGGATAGCGATAAATATTATTTCTCAGAAAAAGTAAACGAAATAAAATTAGCCTCTGGTGCAACCGCTAAAGATAAAAAGAAATTAGAAGTTAAAGTTTCCGCCACCGAAGGTCAGAAGATTAAAACCGGTATGGAATTGTTTAAGGTGGGCACTGAAGTCGTTAAGGCTAAGACTGACGGTGTCGCTTCGGTTTCTGATAAATATGTTAGTGTGGCTAAGGACGTTATCAAGATCAAAGAACACCACATCTTAAAGGGCACGATGCTTTTGGTAAAAGATGGTGACGTAATTGAAAAGGGAACCCAGTTAACCGAAGGCAGCCTAGATTTACGTGAACTATATAAGTTAAAAGGACGGCTTGAGACTCAGAAATATATTATTAAAGAAATTCAATATGTTTATTCTTCTCAAGGTCAGCCTTTAAATGATAAGCACGTCGAAATTATCGCCCGCCAGATGTTCTCCAGATACTTAGTTAGGGATGCCGGTGATACTAATTTATTACCAGGTGAAACCATTGAAGAAGAAGTCTTCTTCCAGGCTAATAAGAATTCTAAGGATTTAGCTAAAGCGGATCGCTTACTGATGGGTATCACAAAAGCCTCGCTTACGACTGATAGTTTCTTGTCCGCCGCGTCATTCCAAGAAACCCCTCGCGTCTTAATTGAAGCCGCGGTTAATGGCAAGATTGATTATCTTGAAGGCCTTAAAGAAAATGTCATTATCGGTTGTTTAATACCAGCCGGTACCGGGTATAAAGGGAAAAAAGCTCGAGAAGTCTATTCTAAATAAAATCAAATACAAAACAAAGGCCGACTCAAATGAGCCGGTTTTTGTTTGTAATTTAGCGGTAAATACCCTACAATAAAGGTATGAAAAGCAGGCGGATTCGCGTTGTATTATTAATTTTTTTGCTTATTTTAGCCGGACTAATCGTCTGGTTTAAAATTGTGCCAAATGGCCAAGTGTCTTATTCAAAAAGCTACCCAGCCAAAATTAATCTTTTGGGAGGTAAGGGGTTTATTGGTACTTTAACCCCCGCCGACCGAGTCTTAATTTCGCCGGGGCAGATGGCAAAAATCAGCGGCGACCCAATTTATTTTTCGGTTTTTACGCCTCGAACGTTTTCGTCAGCTAAAATAACGGTTACCTATCAAGATAATTTAAGCAGTAGTACGCCAGTAATCGAAGCTGGTGTTTTAGTGGATAATATTCTTTGGCGTTATCAATTAGCGCCGATTGAGAATCGAATTCTGGATGAAAATTTTAAAGATTGGTATCAGTTACGTCAAGGCGAAACCCTGCTATACCAAAAAAACAAAGATTATTCGAGCGTTGCCGATTTCTTAGCGACCTTAAAAAACAAGGCCGATAGTCTCTGTCCGTCCGGTGATCCTAAATCTTGTTTGGCGTTATATAATACGGATGATCTGAATTCTGATTTTCCGAAGGTTCAAGCCCCAAGCAATACTGCCGAATTTAAACCTTTTAATATCCCGCTCCAAGGGGCCCATCAATTTTATTTTACTAAACCGGCTGGTCAGGCACTTAACTTTTCAATTAATTATACTGACCTGAATTTAAATAAGGATGCAGATTCGGTAACGGTTAGTATTTACTTAGGGACTGATAAAATTTATTCAAAAACGATACCAGATAATTTTGGCGGCGAAAACAGTGGCGTAGTCAGAAATTTTTCAGATTCTTTTTCCGCGCCGTCGCTTAGTGACTTAGCGGCCGTCTATAAATTAGAAATAAAAGCCGACGATGACATTGTTATCAAAAAAATAGTGAGCGCGCCCTCGGCCCTAAATATTATTTCTCGAATCCATCCGGTGGCCGTTTCTGGATCCGTCACATTATGGACTGATAGCCAGGCGATTCAGGTTAGTACCAATAATCCGGCCAGCGCCCAAAAGATAAATTTTGGCGGCCAAACGTTTAATTTATCTGAGGCTTATAAGCAATTTGAATTCGTCAGTAACCAGAAGGGACCTAAAGAAATAAAACTGGTTCGCGACGATGTAATTATTGCCGGAGACGGAGTGTTCTCGCTGGCCGCTGAAGATTTATTTAATCCGCAATATTTGGCGGTATACAGGAATTTTACGATGAGCGATAATTTAAAATATGTCCTGGCTAATTATGAGGCACCAAAAACTTTAGCCAATGGCTTGAAGCAGGCAACCGTGGCGCTTAACACTCAAGAGGCTTATCGGGAGAATGGAAAATATAGTTTTATTGTTTCCGTGCCCGGATTATCTTTATATCAAGACGGCAACATTCAGATTAGTAATATCAAAGTTGAGTTTAGCGGTCGGACAGTGTGGGATAAATTAAAAGAATCAATTGCGGCTTATGCAAAATAAATCAAAAAAGAATATTACCCGCGAATTATTTTATTTTTTTTCGCTGCTTATCATCGTGTTTATCGGGTTTGAAATAATTTGGCCGGGGAGTGTTTTGGTTTATTTGAATCTAAATTATGTTTTTATATTGTGGGCGGTTTCATTTTTTCTGTGGCTGCTTCTTTAATTTATGTGGAAAAAAATATTTAGCCAAAAAGTAAATAGTATCGCGGTGGCAGCCATGTTGGTGGCCACATCATCGCTGGTCTCTCGTCTTTTGGGAGTTTTTCGCGATCGTATTTTAGCCAGCCAATTTGGGGCTGGGACTCAGCTGGATATTTACTATGCGGCTTTTAGAGTACCGGATTTATTATTTAATTTAATAGTTTTGGGCGCTCTTTCGGCCGGCTTCATCCCGATCTTTAGCGGACTAGTTAAGAATTTTTCTGACCCAAAAAAAGAAGATAACCAAGAGGCTTGGCAACTGGCCGCTAACGTTATCAATCTCCTTTCGATTTTTTTGGCCATCTTTTCTTTGATTGGAATTATTTTTGCGCCTTTATTGGTGCGGCTCATTACTCCTGGTTTTTCGATGGCCGCTCAGCATTCGACCGCCTCGCTAACGCGGATTATGTTTTTGTCGCCCTTGTTTCTTGGCGTCTCCGGCGTCTTAGGGGGCATGCTTCAGTCGTTTCGCCGCTTCTTTATCTATTCGCTGGCACCAATTTTTTATAATTTAGGAATTATTGCCGGGGCTTTATGGTTTTCAAAAATGTGGGGTTTGCCCGGCCTCGCTTGGGGCGTTGTCTTTGGGGCGGCCTTGCATATGCTAATCCAGATTCCGGCCGTTTATGCTTTAGGTTTTCGTCATAGTTTTAAAATAAATTTCCGAGACAAAGCAACTCGAAGAATCGGCCGTTTAATGATCCCGCGAACTCTTAGCTTAGCTATAACGCAAATCGATTTGCTAGTTACCACGATCATTGCCTCCGGTTTAATGGCTGGATCGCTGACAGTTTTTAATTTAGCGAATAATTTACAGTCATTTCCGATTGGCATTTTTGGTGTCTCATTCGCGATTGCGGCCTTTCCAATTTTATCACAATACGCTTTTGATAAGGAAAGGTTAGAAGCGAGTTTTTCTTCGACCTTGCGCCAGATTTTTTTCTTTGTCATTCCGGCCACAGTTTTTTTAATCACTCTAAGGGCGCAGATTATCCGCGTTGTCCTTGGGGCTGGGGCTTTTAGTTGGCAGGATACGATTCTAACGATGAATACTTTGGCCTTGTTTTCCATTTCGCTTTTTGCCCAGGCTTCAATCCCACTGTTAGTTAGAGTCTTTTATGCGCGCCATGACTCTAAAACCCCTTTTTATTTGGGGATTTTTACTGTCCTAACCGATATTATATTGTGCCTGATTTTGTCGAAGCGGATGGGTGTTACCGGTTTAGCGCTCGCCTATTCCATTTCGAATATCCTAAATTTTTTGTTGCTGTGGACCTGGTTGCATTTTACCGTTGGTAGTCTAGGAATCAGAAAAATTGCCAGTTCAGCTATTAAATTTTCTTTGTCGGCCATGGGAGCGGGTATCGCCATTCAACTGATGAAAATCGCTGTTTTACCGTTTGTCGATATGACCAGATTTTCCGGTGTCTTTATCCAACTTATCGTTTCCGCCACTGTCGGCGGGTTAGTCTATCTAGTTTTCTGCTATCTGTTTGGCAGCGAAGAACTGATGACTTTTGTAAATTCGATTAGAAGACATAAAACAATAAAAACCAATGATTTAGACGACTCCAGTGAGGCTCGAAGCAATTAAATTCTTAATTGACCGACCAACTAAAATCAAGTAAGATAAAAACGATGAATAACCAAGATAAAATTAGAAATTTTTGTGTAATTGCTCATATTGATCATGGTAAATCCACCCTGGCGGACCGAATGTTGGAAATTACCGGAACCGTCGATAAGCGTAACATGAAGGACCAGATTCTTGATGGGATGGACATTGAACGCGAACGGGGCATCACGATTAAATTACAACCAGTAACCATGAGTTATCAGGGTTATCAGCTTAATTTAATTGATACTCCCGGCCACGTCGATTTCTCCTATGAAGTTTCCCGGTCACTCGCGGCGGTCGAAACCGCGGTTTTGCTGGTTGATTGCACCCAAGGTATCCAGGCTCAAACCCTGGCTAATTTGTATTTGGCCTTAGAACAAGATTTAACCATCATTCCGGTGGTTAATAAAATTGATTTGCCGGCGGCTGACATTACAAAGACCAAAGCGGAAATAATTAGATTATTGGGTTGTAAGGAAGAAGAAATTATTTGCTCATCAGGCAAAACCGGCGAGGGCGTCGTCGAGGTTCTAGACGCTGTTATTAAATATGGCCACGGCCCTAAATCTTTAAGCGGTGAAGAAAAACAGGATTATCCTCGGGCGCTTATTTTTGATTCCAAATACGACGAATATAAAGGGGTGGTCGCTTATGTCAGAATTTTTGATGGCCACATCAAGAAAGGTGACAAGATAAAATTGATGGCTACGGGTGCTATCAGCGAAGTTCTTGATATCGGAATTTTTAAGCCGGATTACTTTTCAACCGGAGAACTTAAGAGCGGCGAGATTGGATATATCGTGACGGGTTTTAAACAGGTAGGCGAGTGCCGCGTTGGTGATACGATGACCGCTGGCAGTGGGGTTTCTAATTCCGTCGATATAAAACCATTAGCCGGCTATAAAGAAGTTAAGCCGATGGTCTTTGCCGGTATTTTTCCGAGCGAAGGCGATAATTTGCAGAGTCTTCGCGACGCGATGGAAAAACTTAAACTGAATGATTCCGCACTGTCTTATGAACCGGAACAATCTGATGCGATTGGCGTTGGTTTCCGTTGCGGATTTTTAGGTTTGCTTCATTTAGAAATTTTCCAAGAACGCTTGCGCCGGGAATATAATTTAGATTTAATTGTTACTGTTCCGAGCGTGGCCTATAAAGTATTTAAAAAAGGCGGTGAAGAAATTATTGTCCGAACGCCCCAAAGATTGCCGGATCCTAATATGATTGAATCAATTGAAGAGCCGATTGTTTCTTTAGATATTATTACACCGAAAAATTATTTAGGCGGTATCATGAAAGTTACTCAGGATAAGCGGGGAAATTACAAGAATACCGAATATATTTCGGTTGACGCCGACGATGCCCGCGTAATTTTGCATTATGATATTCCGATGTCGGCCATTTTGACAGATTATTATGATAAGATAAAAAGTGTTTCGGCTGGTTACGCCTCCATTAATTATGAATTTTTAGAATATCGAAAAGCCGATGTGGTTAAAATGGATATCATGGTGGCCGAAGAACCGGTTGAATCACTGGCCACAATCGTTTATCGCGACGATGCTTCCCGTGAAGGACGAGCGGTGGTGGAAATTTTAAAAGACACAATCCCGCGTCAAATGTTTGTTATTAAATTACAGGCTGCTATCGGCGGGAAAGTCGTGGCCGCTGAAAGAATCAGTGCGATGCGAAAAGATGTAACCGCTAAATTGTATGGCGGTGATGTGACGCGAAAAAATAAATTACTGGATAAGCAGAAGAAAGGTAAGAAAAAGATGATGGCGCTGGGCCGAGGACGGGTTGATATTCCGGCTGATACTTTTATTAAAATTTTAAAAAGATAATTCGCCGTCCGCCAACTGGCGGAGGTAAGTAAAAATTATGAAAAGAAAAAAAGTCGTCAAGATTATCTGGATTATCATTTCCTCGATGGTGATTATTTCAATGGTGGCGCTTTCCTTGGGGTCAGTTTTATTTAGCCTTTAACCAATTATTTTATGAAGCAATGGCAATTATATCCGCCCGCTCCTGAAGACTTTTTGACTACGCGTTCCGATTTGTCACCGCTCGTCATGCAACTTTTATATAACCGCGGCCTGATTGAACCCATGGCTCTTGAGGCCTATCTACATGATGTTCTGCCGGCCGACAAGACGCTTGATATTGCCGGTGTTTCGGATTTACGGTTTTATGATCCATTCTTGTTTAAGAATATGGGCGCGGCTGTCGACCTAATTATTTCCCATATTAAAGCGGGGCATAAGATTGTCGTTTACGGAGATTATGATGCCGATGGTGTAACCGCCTCCGTCATATTACTGGAGACCTTGAAAATTTTGCAAGCCAAGGTCGAGGTTTATTTACCGGATCGCGTCAGTGAAGGCTATGGTCTAAACAAAACTGCGATAGACCAAATTTCTGAACAGGGATTTTCTTTAGTGATTACAGTCGATAATGGAATCAGAAATAAAGAAGAGGTGGCTTATGCCATCAGCAGAGGGCTAGAAGTGATAATTACTGATCACCATATTTTGCCTGAATCGGCTGGCGATTTGCCGCCATGCCTGATAATTAATCCGGCTGATAAAAATGATTCCTACGCCTGGCCTTATCTGGCTGGCGTCGGCGTTTCTTATAAATTAGTCAGCGCTCTAGTCCATAAATCTAATTTACCATTAAATCAAAAGCGTTTGATTATGGAGAAAGGATTAGATTTAGTTGCGGTCGGTACGATTGCGGATATGGTTAGTTTGCTCGGTGAGAATCGATTATTAGTTAAGCGCGGCTTACAGATTTTAAATCAAGGCAAGCGCCAAGGCTTAAGCGAATTAGTAAAAATTTCAAAAATAAATAGCTCGCGCAAATTGGAAGCGTGGAATGTCGGCTGGCAATTAGGCCCTCGTCTTAACGCTGCCAGTCGTTTAGGACATGCCAATAGTGCTTTTGCCTTGCTTACCGCTGAAACGGAAATCGATGCCGCTGATTTAGCCAGCGAACTTAACAATCGAAATTTAGAACGCCAAAAAATTACTGAGGAAATTATTGCTCAAGTGGAACTGCAGATTGATCCCAAAAATGTACCGCCGATAATTATTGGATTGGCCACTAAAGAGCAGGCTTGGAATGAAGGCGTCATTGGCTTGGTGGCTGGCAAGATTTGTGAAAAATATTATCGCCCGACCTTAGTGGTGACGAGAATTGCCGAAAGCGGTGGTAAGACATCATTCAAAGCCTCAGGACGATCGATTGAAGATTTAAATTTAATCGCCAGCATTGAAGAAGCTTCAGAATTTTTAGATAAATATGGCGGACATCCGATGGCTTGCGGTTTTTCGGTTGAGAGCGAGGAGCGATTGGAAAAATTCAAAACCAAAATTACGGCCATCGCCACTGAAAAATTAGCGGGCAAAGAATTATCACCGCGCTTACGGATCGAATCGGAGTTGAAGATCGAAGATGTCAATTTAGATTTAGCCGAAGAAATTTCCACCTTAGCCCCTTTCGGCCAGAATAATCCGCAACCTAAATTTGTTAGTTATAATTTACGGGTTGATGAAATAGTTACTCTTGGCTTTGATAGCCAACATATCAAATTTCGTTTATCGCCGAGCGACCGCTCTTTTGCTAAAGGTATCTGGGCCATCTCATTTGGCTGCGCCGAGGAATACAAAGCCGTCTGCGTCGGTAATTTAGTTGATGCCGTTTATTATTTAGACGTGAACGATTTTAATGGCCGGCGCGAGGCCCAACTTCGTTTAATCGACTTGCGTCCGGCCGCCGAAAATATTAATTAAAATATCTATGGGAAAAATTATCATTCATAGCGATGGCGGCGCGCGCGGCAATCCTGGCCCAGCCGGAATCGGCGCGATTTTAAATAATGAAAAAGGGGAAGTGCTGGCGGAAATCTCTAAATATCTTGGTGAAACGACTAACAATCAAGCTGAGTATCAAGCTTTAATTGCCGGTTTAGAAAAAGCTAAGGAATTAAAAGCTGAAGACTTGGAATGTTACTTGGATAGCGAATTAGTAGTTAAACAATTAAACCGGGAATATAAAGTGAAGAACGCCGAGCTAGCGTCATTATTTTTAAAAGTTCATAACCTATCTTTATCATTTAAAAAAATCAGATATATCCATGTTCGCCGAGAGCAAAATAAAATTGCTGATCTGCTGGCGAACGCCGCGATGGATAAGGGGATGGGCCGAATTTAATTTAATATTTTGAGAATAAAAAAATACCTCATTGCGAAATGGGGTATTTTTAAAATCGTAATATTTTTAGTTTCCGGTGATTGACCAGTGCCACGGTTCGATTGTTATTGTAGAATAGAGACCATTATCGTTCATACATTTTGTAAGTCCCACTGAAGCACTATAGGTTGAATTCATTAGTTTGCCATCCTTTCGATAGATATCCATAGCTTTTCCTGAACCGTGATTAGAACAGCACGGCAAAGAGGCCAGTGTGCCGCCGGCTTTATAATCAGCATAATACTTTATTTGTTTAGCTGGTCCACGCCAGCTATTTCCGATAAAAAATAACGATTTACCATTTATTTTTTCTACGCAGACCATCGCCTTTTTGTATTCTGCGGCCACAGTAGCGTCGACTTCTTTTCCCTCAACCATCACAAGACCGTTAGGTTTTTTATTGGCGGTTGCCGAAGCTTGGCATAAAGAAAAATCGCCTTTTCGTGAGGCAGCACATTCATCGGCGTAGGGCGTATCTCCAAGTGCGACGACCTCATGGTCTGGCATAACGACTTCTCTAATAACGTCGATATTTATATTTTTCATTTTTACTAAATCCGGATTAATGAAAGTAAGAAATAGATTTAGCGAAACCAGTAATAATAGACCGGTAACACTGCCGAAAATCATCTGTTTAGCTTTAGTTATCTTACCGCTGTCACCGCCGGAAACAATCCACAGAAGACCGGCCGCCATTAGTATCAAAACCGCAATAACAGAGGCAGCAGTAAGTCCGTAATTATAGATAGCTAGGATGTATTGGGAGATAAATGGAATCGAACAAGATCCATTAGTGCAATCTACGGTTGTTAGCGTGCTTAAACTGCCAATTGGTATTTGGAAGGTATAATCAGGTAATTTAAATTTTGGAGTAGCTGGTCCGGTAACGACAGTTTTGCAACAACACATTTGATCTGGTGCAGGTTTTCCCGTACAGGTTTTACCTATATTTGAAGCTTGGCCAGAACCTGCAGGGCAGTACGGCGTATTGCCTTCTTTATCCTTTAATATTTCCGGTTTTACCCAATAACACACATCTTCCGCTAAGGCGGCGCCAGAAATAGAGAAAGCAAATAGAAGGATTATTATTACTTTTAATACCCGGTGTTTCATAACTTAAATTTTAAAATATTTCTGTCAGCAATCTTTTGTATCACCTCCAAGTCTTCAACTTTAAGGTGAGAAAATCTACCTTGGCCTTTTAAATATTCATCAACTGGGGTAGCTTTAAAAGTCGCATTAATACTTGATGCTGTTAATACGCCATCGGTGTATTCAAGCAAAGGATATAGACCAGTTTTAACGGCTAATTTAGCCATTCCAGCGGCTTCATCATAATTAATTTTCCATCCGGGGATACAAGGGCAGAGAATTTGAATATAAGCTGAACCATTTAAGGCTAAAGCTTTCTTAACCTTATTAGTGATGTCATCGGGGAAGCCAGCGGTACTTTGAGCAACATAGCTTACGCCATGGGCTAAAGCAATGCTCACCATATCTTTTTTTCTGGTCGTCGATCCGATTGAAATTTCACCATTAGGTGTGGTTGTGGTTGAGGCTCCATAAGGCGTGGCCCCAGAGGCCTGAATTCCAGTGTTAGAATATGCCTCCGTATCATAACAGATGTAGATAATATTTTCGCCGCGTTCCCACATACCACTGATTAAACCGAAGCCAATATCAAAAGTTCCGCCATCACCACCCTGAACAACAACCTTGGTTTCAGTATCGCCTTTTTGTTTTAAGGCAGCTAGGATTCCAGAAGCCACTGAGGCTGCGTTTTCAAATAAGGAATGAATCCAGGGCAGACCCCAGGCACTTTGTGGATAGGCAGTGGTTGTCACCTCTAAACAACCAGTGGCATTGGCAATAATCACTTTATCATTTAGGCCGCGCATTACCGCTTGAGTGGCTGAGAGTTCGCCACAACCGGCGCAGGCATTGTGGCCTGAAGATAGAAATCTTTTATTATTTTTCATAATTTAGTATTCAGTGTATTAGTAATAATTTAATATATAGTATATAAGCCTGCCGAGCATGCATTTGGGCCTTTTTCGTCTTTTTGTCCAGCTCCAGATGCACCTTTTTGGGAACCAGGTAAACATATAATATCTCCTCCAGAAGAATTGTAGGCACAGCATAAACCAGCACAACAATGGTTTGATGCACAGAGGTCACCAATCGCATTAGATTCACAGGTTTTACCGTCTTCGTATACAGTTTTGTCCGCGCCTTTGTTTACTGTGCCTGAGCAGAATCCCATTGTTGTACAGATACCTCCAGAGAAACTGACTCCACAAAAACCAGCGGTATTTTTACATTGATAATCATGTTTGCATCTCCCTGGAAAACCAGTCGACATTATGGAAAGAGAATCAGTACATTTTGTACAGACATCATTGAAACAAAAACCGGTTCCGTTGCCACCATTACTGACTAATTGACATGAAGTTCCGTCGCTTTCACCTTTACAACGGGTTGCGGCCGTCGTTTTTGTGTGGCAACATTTTAGGTTGCCACTGTTTCCGCCGACACATTCACGTCCACCTAAGTCGGTTTCCGTGCATTCGTCGGTTGATTTTACGCAAACACCTCCGATATCCTCATTGTTACCGCAATATTCTCCAAGCCCAGCAGGCCCAGAATAACACTTGCCAAAATAACATCTCGCGTTTATCGCTTGAGATGAATTTTCGTTAAGACATTCTCTTCCATTAAGTACATCTTGACAGCTGGAGATTATTCCTTGACATCCTGGGGCGCTTTGGCAGGAGCCAGCAATTTTTTTGCCGGTGCATTTTTCAGCTATTTCATCATTGCAATATTTATCGTTAGCTCCCGATTGCGAATTATCATAAAAACAACAGGTTGTTGCTTTACATGTGTTTGAAGCGGTATCAGCCATAGTATCGGCATTAAAAACCCCTTTCTGATCACCACAGTCTTTCTGACTACTCATAATCGCTTTACCCTGTAGTTGACAACAACCATATACAGAGGGAATTATTATTGTGGCATCAATTGACGGTAATTTTGTTAAGTCAGGATTAATTGTGTTTAGGAAAAACCAAGCGCCAACTAGCAAGGCAGTCCCCATGATACTACCGCCAATCATTTTTTTGGCTTGCCCAATCTTTCCTGGATCACCCATGGAAGTTAGCCAAATTAGACCAGCAGCCATTAACATTAAAACGGCTAGAGCGCCGACAATGTATAAGCCCCAATTATAAAAAGCGGCGATATATCGGGCCAACAAGTCGCTTCTCATTACCCGCTCCATCTGTCCAGTAATTAAATTTTCCGTGTCTGTGGCAGTTCCAATTACTGTGCCGACTCCTTGTTGAAAGTCTGTTGAACCAGGAATTCCTATTTGCGGTGTAAATTTAACTGGATCAAGCGCGGCAAAAGATGCTCTCGGAACTATCAAGGCGCCGCCTATCAACAAATAAGCGCTGATAAAAAATATGGCGCCAAATTTTTTAAATCTTGTCATAAGTTTTTATGATTTTGGCAATTTGCGCTTCGGTTACGTCCTGTCCACCAAGGCCAACGACAGCCGAAGCTAATTTTATTTTTTCATTAAATAATGTTGCCGATAAATCTAAGAAAAGAGGCGCTTGATATCCGAGTCCGTAAGTTTTTTCAAGCGCTATAACGGTTTTAACTCCTTTTAAGGCGGCCCTAACAGCGTTTTCGGGAAATGGTCGATAACAACGGAGTTTAAGTAAACCAGTCGAATTTTTCGAACCAGCATCATCGATTACTTGTTTAATAGTTCCGGCGACTGAGCCCAAAGTCACAATTACCGTTTTTGGATTCTTGGGTCCGTAATATTCGATTAGTCCCGTATCGATTCCGACGCCCTTATCTTTAGCGTTAGTAGGAAATATTTTTTTCCAATTCGCATATTCTTTATCAATCATTTTGGCACTCGCCAGTAAATCTTCTTGCAAATCTTTTCTAAAATCAGAATAATATTTTGGACCGGCAAATACGCCCATCGTAACTGGATTTTTAGGGTCTAAAAATTCGCCTTTTTTCGCTTTATATTTTGGTAAGAATTTTGAAATTATTTTGGAAGTTGGGATTTCACAACTTTCATATGAGTGAGTTAGGATATAGCCGTCGACATTAATAAACACTGGCAAGGCTAAGGCTTCCGCCACTTTGTAAGCGACGACATGTTGATCAATCGCTTCCTGATGATTTTCAGCAAATAATAAAATAGCCCCGGCGTCGCGCAGCCCCATAATATCAGAGTGATCATTCCAAATATTAATTGGTGCGGAAACCGCTCGGTTGGCGACCGTCATTACAACTGGCAACCTCATGCCAGAAATATTATATAGAACTTCGGCCATCAGCAATAAACCCTGGGAACTAGTAGCACTATAAACTCTGGCTCCAGTCGCGCTGGCACCTAACACTATCGAAGCGGCCGCAAATTCACTTTCGGCACGGACATATTCATAAGACTCGACGCCGTCGGATTTAAACTTTGCCAAGTCTTCGACGATATGGGTTTGCGGAGTAATTGGATAAGCGCTAACTACGCCCGGTTTAATATTCCGAATCGTTAGGGCGATGGCGTGTGAGCCTTCAAGCAGTTGTCGGTTATTGTTTTTTTTCATACTAAAAATCTTTTATCATTTTAATAGCTTTGACCGGACATTCTTTAGCGCATAAACCGCAACCCTTGCAGTAATCGTAATCGGTCACCGGTTTTAATTTATTATCAAAGTCTTTTTTAATCTTCATGTCGATGCAAGCATCGGGGCAAAGTTTGGCGCACAGCGAACAGCCGATACAAGTATTGTAATCAGTGACTGGTTTAAAAACTCGCCATGATCCAGTCTTATTATTTAAAGATGATGCTGGAGTGCTAATTGGACGCATATATTTTAGCAATGGCGTCTAAATTTTTCTGTAAAATTTTAGCGCCCTTAGATTCTAGTTTAATGGTGACTGCTTTTTTTAGAGCTTCAAGAGAAAACAAAGTCCCATGTTTAGCCAGCGCGCCTAAGATTATCGTGTTAACGATATTTCGGCCGATAAACTCTAAGGCGATTTCCGTGGCTGGAGTGGTATAGATATTATTTAATTTTATTTTTAAAATCTGTTTATTTTTTTTACACGCTACTTGTAATTCAGTAAAAACTTTTTCTTTGGTATCAGTCGTGTTAATGAGTAATTTAGTCGAAGCCGTGCTGCCGTCTAAAATTCCGGCGTCATATATTAAAGTCGCATCTTGGATAATTAAAAAATCAGGCTGATAAATCTGTTCGCGGGTTTTTATTTTATTATTTGAGACGCGCGCAAAAGCCACGATTGGGGCGCCACTGCGTTCCACTCCGAAAAAGGGAAAAGCTTGGGATTCTTTACCGTCATAAAAAGCAGCTAAGGCGATTAGTTCAGCGGCTGTTACCACTCCTTGTCCGCCACGTCCGTGAACTCTTGTTTGGATGATAGAATTTGTCATTTTATTTAGATTTAACGGCAAAATAATTATCTAATAAATCAAAATAGTCGGCTTCGGGAATATAACCAGTGAGTAATTTATCGTCGATGAACCAGGAAGGAGTCCCTTTTAATTGCAAGGTCATACTATCGGCCGCGTCAACGCTGATGTTGGCTAGATATTTTTTACTTTGGTAGCAGGAATCAAAAGTCGCCGCGTTTATTCCGAGAGTTCCCGCTAGGTCGTAGATTGTCTTGTCGAGCGTATCGACATTAGTTAGATCTTTTTGATTGGCAAATAATTGGTCATGCATTTCCCAAAATTTTCCTTGTTCTCCAGCACAACGAGCGCCAAGCGCTAAGGGCACTGAATTTTCGTGAAGCGGCATATCGCGGTAAATTATTTTTACCTTGCCGGGGTAACGTGCGATTATCTTCCGTAAAATCGTATGTGATTGTTCGCAAAAAGGGCAGGCAAAATCGGCAAATTCCACAATTGTGACCTGTGCGCCTTTGTCAGGACCTAAAAAATAATTTGTTCCTGGACCGGCGATGGCCGCCGCAATATTTTTATCGACGCTAGTTTGCTGGGTGCTTAACTGTTCAGTGTTGATTCTTTTAACTTCATTATATAGATAGAAACCGATCATGGTTCCAAAGACGATAATTAACCCTAAAATCGTAATAATCAAAATACCCCACCACCTTTTATACCAAGGTAGGAGGCGTTTTTTATATTGCTCTTTCATCTTTAAATATTTTGTTCTTTCCTCAAGATTCATGCTACTTAAGTCCAGTGGCATAATTGAATGTTTTACGTTTTTTAACTATACTTTCATTATACATAATTTATAAAAAATTGACACTATGAAACTCATCTCTTGGAACGTAAATGGCGTCAGAGCCGTCATCAAAAAAGACTTTCACAAGTTTTTATTAGATTTTAAACCGGATGTTTTGTGTTTGCAGGAAATAAAAATCTCAGAAAGCAGTAAAGATGAGGCGAAATTTGATTTTCCTGATTATACGGAGTACTGGAACTGCGCCAAACGGCCAGGTTATAGCGGAACGGCAATATTAATCAAAGAAGGGGTTAAAGTTTTAGAGGTAAAAAATGGTTTTGGCCAAGACCGGTTTGACGGCGAAGGCCGAACCCAAATAGCCGAATTCCCGGATTTTTATCTGGTAAATTGCTATTTTCCTAACGCTAATAGCGAATTATCTCGCTTAGATTATAAACTGGACTTTAATCGCGATTTGCATCAACATTTAAAATCATTAGAACTTAAAAAACCGGTTATAATCTGCGGTGATTTTAATGTCGCCCATAAAGCTGTCGATTTGGCTAGACCTAAAGAAAATCGAGGTTCGGCCGGCTTTACTTTGGAAGAATGTGCCTGGATGGATGAGTTTATCGATAGCGGTTTTGTTGATAGTTTTAGGGCTATAAATAAAGAAAAAATCCAGTATACTTGGTGGAGCTATCGAGCTGGGGCCAGAGAAAGGAATGTCGGCTGGCGGATTGATTATTTCTGTACCTCAAAAAAATTGCAAAAAAAGATAAAAAAAGCTTATATATTAGACCAAGTAATAGGCTCAGATCATTGCCCGGTAGGGCTTGAAATTTAAGTGAGCTAAACTTAAAACAATGGTTTCTGAAATTAAATTAAAAATGACTAAAAGGTATCCCGAATTTGATATTGCTCGCGGGGTGGCAATTATTCTGATGGTTTTGCAGCACTTGTGGCTTCTTATTTTTAGCAATTTTGTAAATAATCCAGATTTAAATTATTTCTTTTTTAATTTAGGAACAGTTTTGGCGGCTCCAGTTTTTTTATTTTTGATGGGAGCAAATATTATAAATTCCCGTCGAAACAATCCTCGGGATTTAGTCATTAGAGGCTTTCAGTTAATTTTTTTAGGCTATATTTTGTCAGCTTTAAGGTTTTTTCTGCCGATTATTTTGGGGCAGCATTTTGGCCTTATAGCTAACCCAGAAAATATTATTTATAAAGTCCAGCCGATTTATTATTTGCTAGAAGTTGATATTCTTCAGGCAGCCGGGCTTAGTTTATTGGGCATAGCCTTACTTAAATGGCGGAAAGTTAAATACGAATACTATTTATTATTGGCTTTGGTCGTGTCTTTAATTTCACCTCTTTTATGGCAATTAAATTTTTCTGATTCAATCTTTAAATATTTATTTGATCCTTTCTTTGGAACTAATCGCTTTGTTGTTTTTCCCTTTTTTCCTTGGTTTTTCTATCCTCTAGTTGGCGTTTATTTTGGTGATTTGTTACTTAAAACAAAAAATAAAGTCGATTTTTACAAAAATTGCTTTATTAAACTGATTCCCGTTATTATTTTTGGTTTCATTTTTTTTCTGATTAGTTTTAATTTTTCTGGTTTATCTTATTCTCAGCATGGCATCGGTAGCAGTTTACTATTTGTTTCAATTGTTATTTATTGGTTAGCAATTATTTATTTAAATTATCAGAAATTATCAATAAAGATTCTAAATGCCCTAACTTTTTTGAGTAAAAATGTGACTTTGATTTATTTTATCCAATGGCTCCTTATTGCCTGGACGGCGATACTTATCAGCATCAAATAAAGCGGACTAAGTCAACAAATATAATTTTAAAGAATAAGTACAAAGATACTTATTTTTTGATAAAAAATAAGATTATTCATTTAAATTAACGGTTGCCAAAACGCTAATTCTAAGATAATATAGGTCTATATTATTAGATATAAATTATATGTACGATCACCGAAATATTGAGAAAAAATGGCAGGATAAATGGAGAGCCGACAACCTGTATAAAGTTGGAGAAAATCCTGATAAGCCAAAATATTATATTTTAGACATGTTTCCTTATCCATCCGGGGTCGGTTTGCACGTGGGACATCCCAAGGGTTATATCGCCACTGATATTTTAGCGCGGGCTAAGATTTTACAGGGTTTTAACGTCCTACATCCGATGGGTTTTGATGCTTTTGGTTTACCGGCGGAAAATTATGCTATTGCCAATAAAATGCATCCTCGAAAAGCGACAGAGGAAAATGTGGCCACTTTTAAACGCCAACTAGGTACCTTTGGTTTTTCCTATGACTGGGACAGAGAGATAAATACGACTGACCCCAAATATTATAAATGGACCCAATGGATGTTTGCCAAGATGTTTGCCAAGGGCTTGGTTTATGAATCAAATGAACCCATAAATTGGTGTCCGTCATGCAAAACTGGTTTAGCCAATGAGGATGTTGAAGATGGCAAGTGCGAAAGATGCGGGACCTTAGTCGAGCTTAAACCGCTTCGCCAGTGGGTTATACGGATTACCGATTATGCGGAAAGATTATTAACTGATTTGGATAAATTACCACACTGGGAAAATTCGATTAAGGAAATGCAGCGCAATTGGATTGGTAAAAGCGAGGGTACGGAAGTAGATTTTTCAATAACTGGATCAGAAGCTAAAATAAAAGTCTTTACCACTCGAGTTGATACGATTTTTGGCTGTACTTATGTGGTGCTGGCTCCGGAAAACAATCTAATTGACGAGCTCAAGGATAAAATAAATAATTGGCCAGAATTACTTGCTTATCGTGATGCCATAAAAAATAAAAGCACTTTAGAGCGGACCGACTTAAATAAAGATAAATCAGGTGTCGAATTACAAGGGATAAAAGCGATAAACCCGTTTACCAGTGAGGAGGTCAGAATTTTTGCGGCCGACTATGTGTTAAATAATTATGGCACTGGTTGCGTGATGGCGGTGCCGGCTCATGATGATCGCGATTTGGAATTTGCTAAAAAATATAATTTAGAAATAAAAACCTCGGTTATTCCCGCTGATAATTTGATGGCGCCAAGCGATAATATTTTTACTGATGATGGTTTATTAATCGATTCTGGTGAATATACAGGTCTGACCTCTGAAGAGGCCCGCCGTCGCATGTCCGATTGGTTGCGCCGGACTGAGCAGGGGGATTTAAAAATAAACTACAAGATAAAAGATTGGGTTTTTTCTCGCCAAAGATACTGGGGTGAACCGATGCCAATTATCCATTGCCCAGCTTGTGCGACTAAAATAAAAGAATTGTTGGCTAATGGTGAGAATCCCGAGACCCACGGATTTAATAAGGGTGAAATAATGAATCCTGGAGCGATAATGGTGCGCGATGAAGCTTTACCGGTCTTACTTCCAGACGTCGAAAGCTATGAACCGTCGGGAACAGGCGAATCACCGCTAGCTAACGTGACGGATTGGGTTAATACCACTTGTCCAAAATGCGGCGGCGAGGCCAAACGCGAAACTAATACAATGCCACAGTGGGCCGGCTCTTCTTGGTATTATTTGCGTTACATCGATCCCAAAAATAATGATTTTTTTGTGGATAAGGATAAAGAAAAATATTGGTCACCAGTTGATTTTTATGTAGGCGGCGCTGAACATGCCACTCGTCATTTAATTTATGCGCGTTTCTGGCATAAATTTTTATTTGATGAAGGGTTGGTAAGTTATGAAGAACCTTTTACTAAATTGCAGCACGTCGGTTTAATTATTGGTGAAGATGGCCGAAAGATGAGTAAACGTTGGGGTAATGTGGTTAATCCGGATGAAGTTATCGCGCAACATGGGGCGGATGCGATGCGTGTTTATGAAATGTTTATGAGTCCGTTTAATGAAGCCTGCGCGTGGAACTCGAAGAGCGTGGTCGGTTCTCGTAAATTCTTGGAACGGGTGGAAAAAATTGAGATTTCAGAAAATCAAGATAGCAAGAAAATCTTATCCCTGCTTCATAAAACTATAAAAAAAGTTGGTGAAGATATTGAATTATTTAAACATAATACGGCTGTTTCTCAAATGATGATTATGGTTAACGCTATCTATGACGAGGGGGCCTCTCTCTCGCACGACTCATATCAAAAATTCTTAATTATATTATCACCGTTTGCTCCTCATTTAGCTGAAGAATTATGGGAAAGAGCAGGCAATCCAGACAGTATTTTTAAATCAGTTTGGCCGCAATATGATGCCCAGCTATTAATTGACGAAACGATTACTTTAGCCGTTCAAGTTAACGGAAAACTGCGCGCCACTTTAGAAGTGGCCGCTGATATAGCCGAAGCCGACGCTAAAAATTTAGCGCTTGCTGATGAGAATGTCAGAAAATGGTTAGCCGAAAAAGAAGTCATGAAAGTAATTTATATTAAGGGAAAATTAATCAGTATCGTTGTTAAATAAAAATATTATGGATTTAGCTCAGAAAACCAAAGAACTTTGTCGGATTTATGAAATAAAACCGAGCCGCACCAAGGGGCAGAATTTTTTAATCAATGAAAAGATATATGACGAGATCGTGGCGGCCGCCGAAATAAATTCTAAAGATACTGTAATGGAAGTCGGTCCCGGCTTAGGTTTTCTAACGGCGCGATTATCTAAAATTGCCAAAAAAGTGGTCGCCGTCGAACTTGATGATAAGCTCGCTAATTTTTTACAAATTGGACTTGATTCTCAAGATGTCGAAAATGTTGAAGTCATAAATCAAGATGTTTTGAAATTCAATCCAGCCATCTTGCCAGCTGGCTATAAAGTTGTCGCTAATTTGCCATATAATATTACCTCAATATTTTTGCGAACTTTTTTAAATCAAGCTAATCGGCCTAAATCATTAGTTCTAATGCTACAGAAAGAAGTGGCCGAAAGATTAGTGGCAATTCCCGGTGAAATGAGCATGCTCGCTTTGTCCGTTCAATTTTTTGCTGATATGGAAATCATCAGGGAAGTTAAAGCGGGAAATTTTTGGCCGGAACCAAAAGTTGACAGCGCCGTTATCCGGCTCGTAATTAATGAAAATAAACATAAAGATATAACGTTTCCAGAAGAAAAAGCCTTTTTTAGATTAGCTAAATTTGGATTTAGTGCTAAACGAAAAATGTTAAAAAATAATCTGGCATCCGGACTAAAAATTTCTAATTCTGAGGCGGAAAAATTATTGAAAACCATTGGTTTGGATATCAAAGTTCGAGCTGAAGATTTGAGCGTTGATAATTGGCAAAAATTATTTGCGGCAAGCCGCACGCTTGTGTTATAATTGAAACGTTATCCAAGAAATAAATTAATATTATGAATGGCAACCATCACGGTCAGTCTTTTTCCTCTTTACCGCGTCCGCAAAAGACGGCGGTTATTATTTTGGGATTCACAGCCGTGGCTGTTTTTGCGATTTGGATTTGGCAATTTAATATGAGAATTAATGCGCCGTTTCGTCCGACCGATGCTGAGATGGCCCAAGGTCAAAAAGATGCCCAAGCGAAAATCGATGCAGCTAATACCTTAAAGACTCAAGATTCTGACGGCGATGGATTAACTGATTATGACGAAACTACGATATATAAGACTTCACCTTATCTAGAAGATACTGATGGCGACGGTATTCCCGATGGCGAAGAGGTTCGTTTAGGACAAAATCCTCTCTGTAATGAAAAAACTGGTGTTGGTGATTGCGGTTTAACGGCTTCATCAACTAGTGTTACTCAAACGGTTAACACTACATCGGTTGTCGCCAGTTCTACCCCGGCGGAGAATGTAGATCAGGCCTTGCTGATAAAAGCCTTAAGCGGACAGGGCGATGCTGACACGATGCGCCAGATTTTACTTCAAGGCGGTGCCGATCCAGCCCAGGTCAATGTTCTAACTGATGCAGATTTAATGAGCATGTACACCGACGTGCTTAAAGCTCAGAATCCGGATGTAATTATTAGCACTTCAACGGCCACTTCAACGAGTATCAATTAATTTGAGATAAGGTATGAACAAAAATATGCGGATAAAAAATCTTTTGCCGAAATTAAAAGCCGGCCTTGCTATTTTAGTCATGGTACTGGCTTTTTTTGTAAGTAATATAAATATCGCTCGGGCAGGTACACCGATAACTCCCATGGCTCCAATTAGCAATCTAAGCAATCTACAGCTTGGTTTGCAAAGTGCAGCCGCGATGCCAGGTTTAATAGTTTCCGATGTAGGTGCTAAAACTCAGACTTTCTTAGGCAGAATGATTACCACGATTGAGCAAAAGGCTGCCTCTTGGTATAAAACCTATGGCACTCAAATTTACAACACGACTCTTCGTAACACTTTAAATCGAGTGGCTCTTGATGCCGCTAAATATGTGGCTAGTGCCGGCGAAGGGCAACAACCGCAATACATTGTTCAAAATTATAAAGATTACTGGAAAGGTTTAGGCGATGCGGCGGCCGGTGATTTTATTGATCAAGTTGGAAAAAGTTGGCAAGTCGATTTGTGCCAACCACCAGACCCAGCGGTCCGTCTGAAAATCGGTTTAGGTTTAACTCAGACTCAAGCTCCACAAGCGCCGAATTGTACCTTAAGTAATCTATTAAATAATTACAGTACCGCTTTTGAAAAATATCAGGCGATGCAGAGTGGTGATTATTTAAAAGCGCTTCAAGTAAATTTTGATCCAGGCGGCAGTGAGCTCGGAGCGGCCTTTGAAGTTTTTGGACGAACTTTTGCAACCAGTACTAATGCGGTCGCCAACGCTAAAGATACAACAGCAGTTACCGGTGGTTGGCTTGACGTTAGAGATATTGCGGGAAATTTGAAATCAACTCCGGGAAATGCCAAAACAACTTTAGATAACGCGAAACAGACTCAGCTTCAAGCAATGCTATCAACCACTGGCAACGCCTTACTCGACGCGGCGAACATTTTCTTAAATCAACTGGCCTATGAAGGCATGCAGAGAGCTTTAAGGGAATTAAGTAAAGGCAAGACTACGACAACAAATAATTCAAGTAGCGCTTTTACTTCTTTAATCCAATTTGGCGAGAACGTTGTCAGTGAAAAATTAGCGACGATTATCAAACCGCGTTTTGATGTCAGAAGCGACTACACAATTCTTTCTGATTTAGCTATCTGCCCTGACAAAAATAATCCAGGTCCGAATAATTGTGTTATCGACGAAAATTTTTCGCAAGCTATCTCCGAAAAACTAACTGTCGGCGACGCTTTAGCTCAAGGATATCTGCACGGCGACTGGTTGGTGACAACTAATGATTTAAGCGACAGCGCCTATACTTTAAGAAGTGCCACGATTTTAAGAAAATTCAGAATCGTTCCCGTCGGTTGGGAACAAGCGATTAGCGCGACCGAAGGCAAGAAGGTTACTTTCCAAGATTTGGTTTCCTGTTTTGATCCCAAAAAACTCGGCACCTTCAGTTCCGAATTTGATCAGACAGATACCAGATGGTGCAACGGTCTAGTTGATCCCAACTGGGTTCTAAAAGCGCCGCTAAATTCTTGCGTTAAGCAAGGGGCTGGCGGACAGATAAATAGCAGTCTGGTTTCTAAAGATGAGAATGGTGTTTCAAATGTAGTTATTTCCAGGGCTAGTGATTATTGTGCAGATGAACAGACTTGCGTCAAAGAAAAGGCGGACGGTTCTTGTGAATTATACGGTTATTGTAATGAAGAAAAAAGAACTTGGAATTTTAGTTCTGACAGTTGCCAGCCGGTTTATAATACCTGTCAGACTTTCTCGAATGCGACCAGTAAACAATCAGTTTCTTATCTAGAAAATACTTTAGATTATAGCACTTGTAATGCCAATAACTCTGGCTGCAAACAATATGTCTATGGCGGAGCTTATGATTCATCAACCGGAAAAGTGGCTTGGGATAAAAAATATTCCATCTATCTTAACAGTAAAGCGACGAATTGCAGCACGACCAGCGAAGGCTGTACGAAATTACTCCGAGGCAAGCCAGGTTGGCAAGATGTAAATTATGTAATGAACTCTGATTTCGCGGCCAACCAAGTCGGTGATACCGCCACTTCGACCAATTGGGATTATCAAATTAAGGTCGGAACTGCGGCCATTGGCGATCCAGATGGCGATGGCAAGGCCTTATATTTAGATGGCGTTGATAACACCGCTTTAGTCTCTGATGCCAGCGGCAGTTTATTGCCTCAAGGTCTGACGGTTATTCCAGGTTGGTCATATACCTTATCGGCCGACGTAAAGTTATTATCAGCGGATAAAGTTACGATGATACTGGGCAACGATGCTGCCTCGACCGAACTGATAACCCAGGGCGTTTGGACCACAATTTCCGTGACCGCCTCGACCGAAGCCCAGAGTTTAAATAATTTGAATTTTAAGTTGACCGGTTCGGGCACTAACGCCTCCTTTGCGGTTCGTAATTTAAAACTCAGTCCTAATGATTATGCTCCAGATTTTTCAACTTACGGCCTGATACCGGCGTACGAAAAATTAATCCCGCCATATTTGGAAAGCGCTTGCTATAATAACGTCACCAGCGGCACTAATGATTACAGTTTGAAAGCTAATGCCCCGGCAGTTTGTAATAATTTCGCGCGGAAATGTAATCGGGAAGAGGTCGGTTGTGAACTCTTTACGGCCGTTAAGGATAATTTTTCAATTGCGGCGAAAGCTAATCCGAGCGACTATTGTGACGCCAAATGCGTTGGCTATGATACTTACTTAGCCAAAGCCTCATATTTTTATGGAACTTCCGCTGACAACATAATTCCTGCAAACAGTACGACTTGTAGTGCTGAAAGTGCGGGCTGTGCCAGCTTTACCAATTTAGACGCTGCTGCTGCTGGAGGAGAATCTTTGGAATATTATTCACAAGTCAGACAATGCATTAAACCGGACGTAACCTCATGCGGCGACTTTTATTCTTGGGACAACTCTCAATTAAAAGTTATGTCGCTTAAAAAGGACAGTGGGCAAGGCCCGGCTGTTGTCGATCCAGCTGCTGATGCTTTATGTAATAAAAATATTTATAATTTATCGCCAAGCGATCCAAACTATAATCCTGATTGCCGCGAATTTTATAGTAAGAGCGGTCAGATTACTTATCATACATACTCGAATACAATTTCTTGTTCAGATAATTGCCACACCTATCGTTTGAATGAAAAAAATATTGATAAAACTTTAACAACGCAGAAAACATGTGAAGACAGCGCCAATACATGGGACACCACCCAAGGTGCTTGCTATGTATGCAAAAACGGCGGGACTTGGAATGCTAAACAAAATGCTTGTTTATATCAAGCGATTCCTGATGAAGGAACAACTTGCGCCGCCGAAGAAGTCGGTTGCCGCGAATACAATGGCAGTAATGGTAATAATTTAAAACAAGTGGCTAGTTACGATTTTGAATCCGGTCTAAACGGCTTTAGCGGTCTGGCCGGGGGAAATGTCTCGCAAAGTCTGGAATCGACGGCTAAAAATGGGCACTCACTCGCTTATGCCGGTTCAGGAACTTCAGGTTTTGCCGTTAATGCCTCAAGCTTCGCTACCAAAAACTCGGCCTATGTCATAAAGTTTACGGCCAAGGCGACGGCCAATGTGACGGCTAACTTCGCTTTCGTCAATGCGACCGGAACCATCTCGGCCTTTAATGTTGACGACAATAATTCGACCGGCAATGTGACCATTAAAGGCGATGGCCAATGGAATATTTATGAAATTAATTTGAAGAATCTGGACCACGATCCCAGCGCCGAACAATTGAGAGTCAAGGCTAATAATAATTTATTTATCGATAATGTTGTTATTAATGAAATAAGCGACCGCTATTATTTAATCAAGGGCACCAGTCAGGTACCCGATGAGTGCTCTTACGATATCAGCGGTAAATATCAAGGGCCAAATTACAATTTGGGCTGTGCTCAGTATAAGGACCGAGCAAATACGATTCATAACTTAAATCAATTCAGTGAACTGTGTCAGGATTCGGCTGTCGGCTGTGAACAAATGATTCAGACGAATAATTCGTCCAATTATCAGGGCTATACCTTGAATCTAAACGCGACTGACCGCAATACAGCCTGCGTTCCCGGATCGGCTGGCTGTCTTGAAGTAAAAGGACATCAAGCGATTTACGCGGTTTATGATGAGAGTAAATTATGTAACATCGCAGACCTCGGCTGTTCCCGTTTTGCTTATGCTCAGACATCGGGAGGGCTGACGACTTGGGTTGATAGTTATAAGAAAAATCTACCGGACACCTATCAGGATCAAACGGCTTCGCCCCTGTGCCAAGCCAATGAAGTGGGTTGTGATACCTGGTCTTATGGCGACGGTTCTAATAGTTTCTTCAAGGATCCAGGAACCAACACCTGTATCTATAAAGATAATGCCTGGCAGAAGAGCCCGGTCAGTCGCTGTGATACGAATACGGTCGGTGATAGCAATGGAAAGATTACGGGCACTGAAAAAGATGGTCCGACCTGTTTAACTAACGCTGATTGTAATGGCAAGGTGAACTGTATTGTCGACACGAATGTCTATGATTGCCATACCTCATATACTAAAACCTTTGGTTTTGGTGGCTCTGGTGGCAAAGTTGAAACTCCCGATCAAGCAGTCGGTTTATGTGATGCTGGTTCGGCAACTTGCAGTGAATACATTGATCCAGTCAGTAAATTCGTTAATAATTTAGTTTATAATCCGACCGCTGAAGATATTGATGGCAATGGACAAGCCGACAAATGGAATGTAGATTCCCCGGCTGGTTATTATTCCCAGCAAATCAGCGTTCAGCCGTTTAAGCTTTATATTCTTCAGGTTAGTGGACTAGTTTCTTCGCCAGTCAGACTTGATAAATTTTCAAATTCCGCTAACACTACCGGCGCCTTTGGGAAAGTCCAGATTTTAAGCACAGATTCCTCTAATCAATTAGGCGATCCGGTCAGCGTCGTCATTGCTTCGACTTCGCCAACCTCAATATCCTTCTACACTGGAGACAATAAGTATTTAAACGTTTACCGTTTTGGAACGACCACGAGCGCCACGACCGATAAGACGAGTATCACTATCAGGGAAGCGATTGTAAATTATCAGCTAAGTTCTAACATCGACACTAAGTCCTGCACGGTTTCAAATACTGATGGTGGCTGCATCTTGTTTAATGCCAGAACTCAGGCGGGCGCCAGCGGTTTAAAACAGCTAACCTATAATGCGGCCGCCACTACCGAGGGTAGTGGTCCGATTGCTTGCCAGGGTAATAATTGTTCGGCCAATCAATTGGTCAAAGTTAGTCCTGATCGAATTTGTTCGCGTTGGCTGTCATGCCGAACTTATATTGAAGATCCGATAACGCATCAAAAAACCTGTTATGCCATGGGAGAGTGTGATAGTTTGAACGATAAGAATGAATGCATCGACTGGTTGCCTCTGGATAATGTCACAAGAAATATTTCTAATCCTCAAAATAAAAACGCCACCGGTTACGCTTTGCTCAATAATTATTATTTAGGATCGATGAAAGAGGTGGGCCAGAATACCGATGCCCATTTTGACTTTGAGAGTTCAGCCGTCGGTCTGTCGTGCCGCCGAAATATTGATGTGGCGGGCACGGCTCTTAACGACCCGAGCTTCAGGGATAATGCGTGCGGTTTTGATAGTAATATAAATGAAAGCTTAGTCTTAGAGCCTAATGGTGCACCGACAAACTATCCAGCTCATGGCGTAGGGTATCTTAAGGTTCTTAATTACTATCAAATGTCACCAATGCCGGATAACTCCTATATCTCCGTTTATCCTAATCAAAATTATTATATAAATTATTTGGTTAACACCAAGGGGTCGGGAGCTAAGGCTAAATTAGTGATTGTCGATGATAAATCAAATACAATCGCCAGATTTGTGGATCAATCAGACAATGGCTGGGTGCGTGTTGTTCATACCTTTAATATTAAAAGTACGTCTGGTTCCAATGTCCAGTCTAAAATTAAAATTTATTTAACTTCCGACGTTAGTAATACTAACTCTGGTTATGTTTATTTCGATGATATTAATATTGAACCGGTTTTAAAAACTGGTGATAATACATATGTCTCCAAAGATTGCCGTTTGTATCCGGCAGACGACAGTTTGTCTTGTTTGTCAGCCAACAATAATGTGATTAAGGATGGTCTCTATGGCTACTGCTTACAATATGATCCACTTAACCCTGGCGTTTGCTTGATGTGGTATCCCGTCGATCAGATTTCTCCAGTCGTGAGAAATAACCAATCAACTCTCGGTTATTCCGGAAAATTCCCGCTCTATTACTGTTCAGAAGTAAATGGCAAATTCAATTTGATGAAAAAAGTTAGCGTGGTCAAGGTTGGTGATTGGCATTATGTAGCACAAGACCCCAGAGATGATATGTGTACTATCTTACCTAAAACAGCACCAGTATCAAAGTTTCCTTGGGAGGGTAATGGTCCCTCTGGCGGCTGTGAGTTTTGGTGTGGCGTCGGTAACTGTGACAAGAATTATGACGCTGTTATTACTCACAATAAAGGGGGCAAAGGTAGTGGCGGTGATTGGCAGTACTATAAGGCTTATTGTATTCCTAAAGTAGGGACTGTCGGTATCGGGCAGAAAACCACGGTGTATGATTCGGCTCTTTTTCAAGAAGGTAGCAAGGAACAAGCATGTAAAGATATAAGTTTGTATACCGAAGCCTGGACCGAATTTGGCAACGGATTTGTTAAACGGAATAATCCTGGTGGTGAATGGGGCACCGGTGCGACCGATAATTTTGATGAATCAAAAAATCTCGTTCCTAATGTCGCGGTTTACGATGAAACAAAACCCCGAACGATCGATAGTATAAAATATGTGGGGGATGCTGACCCGAATAATGTTTATCGTCTGACTTGCAATCGTTTCACTGAACTGGTTGATAGCCAGGGGGCTAATATGGCCTGGGCGGGACGTTTGAGTCGAAATTCTAATTTTACCACGACCACTCCATCCTTTTTCTATAACATCGATGCCAATTATAGCTATGCCCAAAAACCGAAACCGTCTGGAGCCGTGGTTAATTGCAACGACAGTTCAGAGTGTCAAACAAACCAGACCTGTGTTGGTTTAAGTGCTGATTGTGGTGCTGGTATTTATTCTGACCCTAACTATTCCGATCCTAATAATTACGTCCAACAACCTATTTGCCGTGCGTGGAATAAAACTGATTGTGAAGGGACCGACGGTTGTCTTTGGACTGTATATAATCAAGGAACTTGCACTGATAACGTTTCTGATAATCCATATGTGATAAATTTTTACGGCCGCAATCGCGAGGACGTGCCATTTGGGGCAGCGGTTTTGCCAAGCAATTACGATTTAGCTAATAGTGCTCGTATTTCTTTACGTAATCAATATTCGCAAAACAATAACGAAACTATTTTGGCCGGTCGACCTTATGGTTGTTCAACCTCAGCTGCCTCTACTCTAAATGATGGCTGTAAATATATTGGACAATGCAGCTTAGATCCGAATGTCTTCTGTTTTTATGCCGGACCAGGCAATTCAGATGTAAACAAATTAAGCTGTTCTGCTGGAGGTAACGGCGAGTGCGTTCCCTTGTGGAATTTTGTACTTAGCCCAATATTTGGGGGGAGTCAAATACCTGGAATACCTACGGTTAAGGATAATAACAATATCCTAAATAAATTATTTATCAAGGATTACGGCGACTTCTCGTTCCAAAATGGTTATCAGACCGCCTCGTCTACGTTTAATTGGGCTTATAAAAATGGCACAGATATTGTTGACAACGAATGTCCGGGGGGTGGTAGGCCGGATGACCCAATTGGATCTTTCTGCACGGTCTTTCCTGTCTTAAGCAATACCCAATTGAAATTTATTAATCCAGCTGGCGGTGATTCACCTATTAGCTTGATCAATAATGAGGCCGTGTTATCAACGGGTGGTTTGTATCATCTCGACTTCAACACCGCTGTTGATGTTGAACAGCAACCTTTAAAGCAAATTGTGATTGATTGGGGGGACAGCGTTCAGGTCATAAGTAATACGGACAATATGCCAAATAGCGGAGTACCTCACCAATTTTATCACTATTACACGGGATCTAATGAACATATTGAAATCAAAATAGTTGATAATTGGGGTGCCTGGACTTGCGTATCCACTTTTGGGGGTACATGGGTGGCTGACAAATGTACAAATTTGTAATTTCTAGCAAAACAAATAGTTTAAAGGCAGGCCTAAAACGCCTGCTTTTAAATTTGACATTTTCTTTAAAATGTCCTATACTAGTAACAGTTTAGACGAATGCCTTTGTCTGAATTATAATCACAATACTAACCAAAAAAAAGAACCTTAAAAATGAAAAATCTTTTTATAAAAATCGTTTTACTGGCGATGGCTAGTATTATGACGATGAGTTGCGGCAATAAGGGAGGTGACACACCTTCTCCAAGTGGTCAGACTCCAGTAGTCGGAGCTACCTTGGTCCAAGGAATAACTTCTACGATGGCTACTGTCAATGTGATAATTGATAGTCCGGGTAGCAGTAGTCCGACGGCCGCTGGAATCGAAATTAATGGTACGAAAATGCCGACGTCTAATTTATCGGCGACTGGATTTTCGGTCCCCTTGGTAAGCCTGTCTCCCAAGACAGCTTATACAATTAGGGCTTATGCCACTAATGCAAAAGGAACAGCTTATGGCGCCTCAACGACCTTTACCACGCTTCAAACTGGCGTCACTTTTTCTGACGTTGATGGGAATGTTTATCAGGCCGATGTCATAAATGGCGACACTTGGGCACTTGAAGACCTAAAAGTTCTTCGTTACCGTGACTTAACACCAATTCCTAATGTGCCAGTAAACTCTGAATGGAGTGTTCTAAACTCCGGAGCTTATCGGTACTATAATAATAGTTCGACTAATAAGTCGGTGCTATATAACTATTATGTGGCAATAAATCCTAAGAACGTCGCTCCTGTCGGTTGGCACGTTGCTACTGATCCTGAGTGGGCTAGGCTAATAAGTTATTTAGGAGGAAGTGGAACGGCCGGGGGGAAGATGAAGGTTCCTGCTGGAAATTGGACGACACCAAATATTGGCGCCACCAATTCAAGCGGTTTTAATGCTTTGTCAACTGGAACTTGCAGCAGCAGTGGTATTTTTTCCGGTATGGGATTAGAAGCCAGCTGGTGGTCTACCAATTTAGCGGGTGCGTATTACTACGCCTCGAACTCTACTACATTTCTCGATATGTTCGGATCCGAAGTACGTATTGGAAGAGCAATCCGAGTTGTGAAAGATAAATAAAATTTTCTAAGGAATATCGTCTGACGATGTTCCTTTTTTAATTCCCAAAACTTTTTTAATAATCAGCCAATCCAAAACAATTTATGTTTTGCCAACATTAATTTTTTATAGTAAAATTAAGGAGTAAAAGCTGTTAATATAATTTGTGGTTCATGCTATAATGGTATTGAATTATAAAACAGTTTTTATGGGCATTGACGACCAATTAATCAGCAAAAATACTAAAGATTCAGAAGCGGAAAAAGCGGGGGAATTTAGAGAGGCAACTCGAGGTGGAAATAACGCTGAAAGTTCTGGTATGTCGCTTCGTGAAGCAACGAAAAAAGCAAGTTCTGATCAAAAAATTAAAGAAGCCAATGCGCCTGCCAAAAAATCAATCGAAAATCCTTTTTTAAAAACGACTGATGAGCTTCTAAAAAGTGCTTGGGAAAATTTAATTCCAAGTTGGGGACTGACGCTTATTTGGATAGATATTCATGTATTTTTAAGTAAAGCTTTAGGACCTTCGGCCTTCAGGGAGATGGGCGAGGAATGGATTCCGGACAGCATTAAAAAATTAGGAAAAGGAAAGATTGAGCCAGCATCGGCGCTACTTAGAATTGTCGAGGGCGCTGGTTGTGGATGTTTAAATTTAGGTTGTTTATTTTTAGTTATTGCATTTTTATCGATAATTGCCTTGGTAGTATCGGCGATTGGCAATCCTTTAGACACTGCTGGAATATTATTTGGTTCTTTGTGGCATTATTTAACAGGAGGTAAATAAATATATTTATTATTTTCTTTAATGAAAAAAATTAATTTTAAAAAAGTACTAAGTGGCCGTAATGTAATATTTTCCCTGTTCATTCTAGCAGTCGTTTTTTTGTTTGGTCATTCAGCCTTAGCAACATTTGGTACTTGGGCAGGAGAAGTGGTGGGTTCCATCATCGCCGTTTTTATAAAAGGAGTGGCGGCTATTTTAATACTGTTAGTTGGAGTTTTGATGAATGTGGCCGCTTATAGCAACTTTATTCATGCGGAAGCCGTAAATAAAGGATGGGTTGTGGTTCGTGATGTTTGTAATATGTTCTTTGTGGTTATTTTGCTCGTTATCGCGTTTACAACCATATTAGGCCTAGAAGAATATGGGGCTAAAAAAATGTTACCCAAATTAGTGATGGCCGCTGTTTTAATTAATTTTTCCAAAATGCTGTGCGGTTTAATGATTGATGTCGCCAGCGTCGTCATGCTGACTTTTGTAAATGCCTTTAGCGCTATCGGTGCCGGAAATATTTTGTCAATTTTAGGCATTGATAATATTAACAAGATTGATACGAGTGCCACAGCTCCAGTTGTAACTTTTTCAATGATTGTGGCTTCTTATATTTTTAGTTTGTTGTATGTCATTATAGCTTTGGTTGTGGTCGCTTCAATGCTTGGCATGTTAGTTATGAGAATAGTCATGATTTGGATTTTAGTCGTTCTATCCCCTTTAGCTTTTTTCTTGCAGGCGGTTCCTGGTAAAGGGCAGCAATATGCAACTCAGTGGTGGACAAAGTGGACCAGCAACCTAATTGTCGGTCCAGTTATCGCTTTTTTTCTTTGGTTATCATTTGCCGCCCTACAGACTGACGGCAATCCACTAAAAGGAAATGCGTCTGGAGATGCCGAATATCAAAAATTAACTCAAGCTGATTCAAGCGGAATTGGAACTCAAGGAGGAACGACGGATTCCATGGCAAAATTCGTAATCGCTATCGGTATGTTACTCGGCGGTATGAAAATTGCTCAGGAGGTTGGCGGTGATACTGGAGCCGCTTTGGGAAAGGGGATGAATACATTAAATAAAGGAAGGACTTTAGCGCTCGGAGCCGTCACTGGAGCTGCCACTGGAGCAGCCGTTGCCCTCGGGAAAGGGGCCGGTCGAAGAGTGAGAAATACTGGCCTGTCAATGGTTGGAGGACTTGCTAATGCCGCAATGGATGTTGACCCTGCGACTGGTAAAAAGAAGAATAGTGTTATTGGCGGTTTTGCTTATCAATGGCGCGATGATATGAAGGCTTCAAGAAAAAAGGAAAAAGCAGCTGGTCGAGAAAAGTTTTTGAAAAAGATTGGCGTCGGAGAGAAGTCGGCTGAAAAAGGCCAGGTGATGTTAGATAATGCTAAAATACAAGGTGTTGGACAAGTTGGCGCAAGCATGGCTAAACATATGGCAGCCGGTTCACTCTTGGGACCAGTTGGTACCGCTATCGGCGCTTTTACTGGATTTGCAAGTGGCGTAGTTTCAAAGAAGCGGTTTGATAAAGCGAAGGCAGAAAAAACTGCTTATGAAAATCCGACTACCGGCCGTAAAGTTGCGGACGATCAACAAAGAGCTCAGCTAAGTAGAGATGTGGCGGCCAACCCTAATCATGTTGCGACACAAGCACAGAAAGATGCCGTTGAAAATTATCAAAAAAACGAAAAAAATAAAAAAATTATTAGTGGTGATGATTTTGCTCAAACTCTTTCTGGCGGAGGGACGGCTTACGAGGTGACGACTGGAGCCATGAAAAACATGACTAAGAAGAAAAAGGCCGCTCAAGATTGGGTTAAGTCAGTGGCTAATAATCCTAATGCTGACTATCTAGAAAATACGGGTGGAAAGGGTAGTATTTATTCTTCGGCTGGCCTTAGTGAAGTTTCCAAAAAGCGTTATGACGAATTAAATGCTGGTGGGGCAGACGCGAATCGAGCCACCGCTAATTTAGTCACCGAAGTCAGCCGAGTTGGTCGAGGCAGTCTTTCTCCTGAGAAATTGGAAGAATTATCTAAATCACTGGCTGCCTACCAAAAGGGCGGAGATACTATTGATCCAACGACTCTTGGACAGCTAAGTGCCGCTCTTACTGCCAGAAGCCAAACCCTAAACCCTGATAATTTTACTGGTTCAGTATTAACTCAGTACAAGAAACTCGGTTCAAACGTTGATCGAGTTGATAAGGGCAACGGTGCTTTAAAATTAAATACCTTTGCTACAAATTCGGCTAAATCCCCCGTTGATCGCAATTCAAGAAAGGATATAGTCGGTGCTAGTTTTGGAAAAATAAATGAAGAGGCTAAGAAAATGGGCATGGGGGATATATTAGATGAAGCCGAAGGCGCCACTCAGAAAATTGATGGTTCTAAGATGACCCAAGTTAATCAAGTCCTGTCCAAGATTATTGATAATGAAATCGCTAGTCTTGAGACAGTTGCCAATAATGTAAATTCGACTGCGGCCGAAAAAGCTAGTGCTACTACTAAGATTAAAGAAGCTAATGTTTCGAAGGAAAGAATAAATAGCGGTAAACTTTCCGGACTAGCAATGGAAAATACGGATGTAGTTTATAAGGGAACGGACTCAGAAAAACGTAAATCGAAATATAATTTGAATCAGCACGAAATAATGCATAACTCGGGCGCCAAAAACGAAGAGATCGTTTACGATAGCGCTGATGCTTTGCAGAGTGCCGGTCTAATTGGACGAATTCCAAAATCAAACGGCCAGAGCTACGATCAGGAAATTGGTAAGATGATTGCTGATATGGAAAAACAAAATCTTGACCCGAATGCTATAAGACAAGCAGTTGCCAGTCAGATTGATGGTTGGCAAGTTCCAAACGCTCAGCGAGTTATTGAAACGGAAAACGGAGAAAGAGATACTGTTAAGGACCTCGCACCAGAGGCGAGCGAAAAATCTTACGACTCCGAAAAGGTTGTCGATGCGATTGAAAAGTTAACCGAAGTTGTCGGTAAACAAAAAGGTTCACAAGGCGGCGGTTCCAGTAATAAAATTGATTTTGATATTCCGGCCCAGAATTTTTTACGATCACGACTTAAGGATGTTCAAGATGCCACCGAAAAGGGTTCAGAAGTTATTGCCGAAAATCTCAAACCATTGGAAGCTATCGCTGCCAGTGAAGAAAGTAAAAAAGCCGCTTAGTAGAATTATTATATGAAAGAAAGTTATTTAGCAGAGTGTTTTGAAAAATTTCATGAACTGCCAGACCAGATACAAGAAATGGTTGGCGGTTTTGATGCCTGTCTTAAAGTCAAAAAACTTGAAGATGCCTTTGGTGTTTCTTTAAGCTTCGCGGTGATATTAATTTCAATTGGCGAACTTACTGCCAACGACTTACCTGAATATTTATTCTTGAAGTATAAACTAGATAAGACAAAGGGTGCAGAAATTGCTGAAAAATTAAAGGAAGAAATTTTTGATGATGTTATGGATCTGATTTTGACTGCCAGTATCTCAGAAGAGATGGAATTAAATGATGAAACCCAAGAAGACCAATTTGGACCGATTACTCAGATGTCTTTAGCTGATAAGAAGGAACTGATCTTAAAAACGTTCAAAGGAGAAATTGTTTTGGCCCTTAAAGCAGAGCCGGCTAAGCTCAACGATTTTAATATCGCAATTTTTCAAGCCTTAAATAGCGATGAAGATTTAGAAGATGAGATTGAACGGCTTCTATATATAAACCAAGAAAAACTAAGTGATCATCAAATAGTTTTAGATGGACACCCGGCATCACCGACCATTGCTAACTGGTTAAAAGACTTCATCAAAAAATACGGTACCGATATCTTTAATGAGGTCGTTTTAGCTGAGTATTTAAGCGAATCGCCAAACATCAAACAAATTAAGCCGGATGAAAAAGAATTAGTCAGAAAAGTTTTAAAACTTTATCGTAATTTAGTATTTTTTCCGGAAAGCATGGAAGACATCGTTATTGATCACTGGGAAATTTTTCCAGTTGACCGAAATAAATTGGATAGTATTAGGGATGTTTTGTCAGATGAAAAACCGAAACCAAGCGCTACTCCGATTCCCCAGAGTGTTAATCCTCAAATTATTGTCAAACCGGAAATTCCAGAAGAAGCAGTGGCTCCAGAACTGACCGAAAGGCAAAAAACAATTTTTGATCTTCAAAAATCTTTAACTAAATATTCACCTAGCAGCCTGGAATATAAAGCCATCCATCAGGAAATAAATCGCCTTAGCCATAAATAAATTACCATGTTTGATTATTTGCAAAAATTTAATACCTTACCGCAGAACTTACGTGATAGCGTGTCTTCTTCGGCCGCGATGGCGGTTATTTCGGAGCTTGAAGCTAAGTACAAAATAGATTTAGCGGCCACTGTCATGAAAGTGATGACGAAAATTATTCCGTTAGCCGACTTATCGATTTATTTTGTTTCTGATTTCTCTTTGGATCAAGAATCCGCCAAGAAACTGACCTCAGAACTTAAAGAACGATTATTTTTTCCGGTCGCCAATTATCTAGGTTATAACGCTTCATATTCCTCGGTCCTGCCTAAGACGGCCATCGCTCCGGTTCACGCCACGACCGTCGACAAAGTGATTAAAGAATCCGGCGTCATTTTCGCCGGGCTGGATTTAAACACCCGATTTAAAAATGTTTTAACGACTTATATCAAAGGTGTCAGGAGCCGAGTTGACGCGCGTTTTACCCTTAACAAAGAAATCGTTTCCGGCGGCTTAGGGTTAGACCACAAAGTAATTGATAAAATTTTTAAAATTTGCGATGAACTTCGGGCCGCTGAAATTTTACCGACTGGCAACCTTATTTCTTTGCCAACTGGCGCCCTTGAATCCTTGCCTAAAGGGGAAGACGTTTCAAGAACCGGCTTAGAAAAAATTAGAGAACTTTATCAAGGACCTGGAGAGAAGCGGGATATTCCTTATGATTTAAAAACCGCAATCTCAAAAGGCGAAATAAAAAAACCGCTTGCTCCTTTAAACCTTCCAGTGCCCGAAGAAAATAAAGAAAAATTATTAGAAGAGGATGAGGCGGAAATTATGCCGCTTGTAATTGTCCCAGTCAAAGAAAACAAGCCGGCTGAAATCGTAAAACCGATTGAAGTTCCAAGACCAGTAGAAATTAAAAAGACAGTTGAGGCACCAAGACCAGTAGAAATAAAATCGACTATTCCGATTGTTCCTAAAATACCGGTAGGCCCGATGGTGGATGCTATTTCAGCGGCGGCCAAGATAATCGTTCCTGTTTCAGCGGCTGTAATCGTGCCGACAGCCGCGGTCATTAAGGCAATCAACGCTCTGAAACCGGAATCTAAAATCGATGCGCCAAAAATTAATCGTCCGCCAGAAAGAAAGCCAGGAATATTTTCCAAATTATTTGGGGCCAAGCCAAAAACCGTGCCCACTACTATTCCCGTTAAGCCGGTTTCCGCTATTCCCGTCATAAAAAAAGAGGTATCGTTAGCGCCGAAACCTTCAATTGCCACTTTGCGTAACGAAGCGGCCAGCTCGCAAGTTAAGCCGGTTGTCAAAGCTCAACCAATAGTTCCGGATATAAAAATGGCCCCAAAGGTAATGGGTCCGCTTGAAGAATTGAAATTTTTAGACGTGATAAATTTCCGACGATTTGGCACTACTCCAGAAGAATGCACCGCCAAGGTAGAATCGAAGATTAAGCTTTTGGAAAAAGACGGTTATGATAAAATGATCAAAGGGGTGACTGCCTGGCACGAAAGCCCGGTCAATTTCCTTTATTTAAAAATGGGCAGCGAGGCCTTAAACAAAGGCTTGAATTTGAAACAATACATTTTGGACAATAAGAACCAGACACCGGAAAACTTTCTGACTTGGGAAGAAATCGAAGCGATTATCGCCCTAAATAGCCGACTTATGTTTTAAGATATGCAACAGTTTACCGTTCCACAATTTATCGATGTTGAAGATAAGATTATCGGCCCGATAACGGCCAGACAGTTCATTATTTTTTTGGCCGCCGCCATTTTGATTGCCATATCATATCGTTTGTTTGATTTTACTATGTTTATCACAGTTTCCATAGTAATATTTTTACTAGCGGTAGTGCTTGGATTCGTGAAGGTTAATGGCCGGCCCTTCCAGTTTTTCCTATTGAATCTCCTCCAGACTTGGCGCCGACCGAATATCCGAGTTTGGAATAATCGTTTAGCCCCGGTTATTGACGAGGAAAGAATTCCGACTTTAAAATTTGATTCTACCAAATCCTCCAAAGAGTATTATCAAAAATCTCGTTTGGCTGAATTATCTTTAGTGGTTGATACGGAAGGGCAGTATCGCGGCGATGATGATGAAAGTGCGGCGGAGATAATTAATATATAGCAGAATATGCCGAAAAATAAATTAACCAAAAACAAAATAACGGCCTCGACTCAAGAATATCTTGATATTGCCGAGATTAAAGAAGATACCGTAATCATGAAGGATGGCACTTTACGCTGCGTGCTTTTAGTTTCGAGCATCAACTTCGCCCTTAAAAGCGAAGACGAGCAAAATGCGGTGATTGATTCCTATGTCAGATTTTTAAATAATTTGAATTTTACGTTGCAGATTGTTATTCAGTCCCGCGAACTTGATATCAATAATTATATTGATTATTTGAAAGGCAAAGAAAAAGAACAGACCAATAAATTGCTTAAGGCCCAGACTGGCGAATATATAGATTATATTAAGGAGCTGACATCTTTAGGCAAGATTATGAACAAGCGCTTTTATGTTGTAGTCCCTTATGACCCGTCGACGGATAAGCACAAAGGTTTCGCCGGTTCGTTTAAGGATGCAATTAGACCAGCGTCCACCATTATATTAAAAGAAAAAATATTTGCTCGCTATGAGGAAATGCTAAACCGAAGAGTTGATAGTGTTTTTGGCGGTTTAGAATCAATGGGGGTGGCCGTGGAAAGGCTTGATACCCAAGGATTGATTGAGTTATATTACAAAACCTATAATCCAGAAACTGCCAAGAATCAGAATTTGGTGGACATAAATAAATTACGCGTTGACCTATGATAGATTTTAATAAAGAAGACAACAAAAAAAGAATTGGCTTAAATTCTGATATCAGGGAATTGGCTCGCCGATCTGGGCAGGAACCCGAGTTAAATATCGAAGCTAATCCCGAGGAAACCAAAAACATTATCGAAGAAGAGAAAGCTTTTCGGCGCGGTGTTTTGTCAGTCCGTGATTTAATTTCTCCGGCCAGTTTAAAGTCAGAAGCCAAACATTTATTATTGGGCAATAAATTTGTCCGCACGATTTTCATCATCGGTTACCCGCGCTATATCAGCATCGGTTGGTTTGCGCCGATTATCAATTTGAATCTGACCTTTGATGTTTCGATGTTCTTTTATCCGGTAAAAAGTGCGATTATTTTAAAACAATTACAGAATAAAGTCGGTTCAATCAGCGCGCAGATAATTTCTGATGCCGAGAAAGGAGCCGCCCGTGACCCGCTTCGCGAAACCGCGTTGCATGATATCGAATATTTACGCGACGCACTGACTCAAGGCACGGAAAAGTTTTTTCAATTTTCTCTCTATGTAACATTGTATGCCGATAACGTTGAAGACCTCGACCGAATGAGCGATCAGGTTGAAGATATTCTAGGTTCTCGACTAGTTTATTCCCGACGCGTTTATTTTCAAGCGGAGCAAGGTTTCAATTCGACCTTGCCAACCGGTAACGATGAACTTTATATTACTTTTAATATGAACTCATCACCAGTGGCTTCGTCTTTCCCTTTTATCTCGAGTGAACTCACCAGCGATCGGGGTATTTTATACGGCATTAACCGCCATAATAATAGTTTGATTTTGTTTGATCGCTTTTCCTTGCAGAATGCTAACTCGGTGGTGTTTGCCACCTCTGGTGCCGGTAAAAGTTATGCCATCAAATTAGAAGTTTTACGTTCCTTAATGCTGGGCACCGATGTTATCGTTATCGATCCGGAGCATGAATACAAACATTTATCCGAAGCCGTCGGTGGAACCTACATTAATATTTCCTTGTCTTCAGAAAATAAGATCAATCCGTTTGATTTGCCACGTTCAATCGGGGGTGAAGCTAAACCGAAAGATATTATCCGAAGCGCCGTCATTACTTTAAAAGGTTTAGTCCGTTTGATGTTGGGCAATTTAAATTACGACGAAGATTCAATCGTTGACCGCGCCTTACTTGAAACCTACGCTAAGAAAGATATCACCCCTGATTCTGATTTATCAAATATCGAACCGCCCGTGATGAGCGATTTTGAACAGGTTTTAGAAGGTATGGAGGGCGGCTCTGATTTAGCTCTGCGTTTAAAGAAATATACCGAAGGTACTTTTGCCGGTCTACTTAACAATCCGACTAACGTGGAAATGAATAATCAAATGGTGTCATTTTCCGTTCGTGATTTAGAGGATGAACTTCGCCCAATCGCTATTTATACGATTATCAATTATATTTGGAATATTGTCCGCAGCGAAACTAAGAAGCGCATTCTTGTCATTGATGAAGCTTGGTGGATGATGCAACATGAAGATTCGGCTAAATTTATTTTTGCGCTCGTTAAACGTTGCCGTAAATATTATTTAGGGGTCACGACGATTACTCAGGATGTTAATGATTTTTTAGCCTCACCGTATGGACAAGCAATTGTGACTAACTCATCATTACAGATTTTACTTAAACAATCTCCGGCTGCTATTGATTTAGTTCAGAAAACTTTCTTGCTTACGGAAGGTGAAAAATACTTGTTACTCGAATGCGGTATTGGTGAAGGCATTTTCTTCGCTGGCAATAAGCATGTGGCGATGAAAATTGTGGCTTCGTATTCCGAAGACCAACTGATAACCTCAGACCCTCGACAATTATTAGAAATTGCTGAAGCTAAAAAACAATTTGACGAAGCGCAAGCCGAAGGATCTAAGGATCAATTAAAATAAATAAAAATATATGATGGAAAATCGAAAAAAAATCGGGATATTAATTATAGTCGTCGCCTTACTACTCTTGACGATAATTATTATCATGTTTTTAAAGCGAACTAAGACGCCAGTTAATAACACACCGGTTGCTACGACGACCCAAAATGCCGGAAATTTAACAACGGCTGAGTCCGTACCGGTTGCCCCAACCTCGACTCCGGGAGACAGAGTTGTCCCCAATTTCACTGCAGACGTTTCCAAGGAAGCCCCTTATGTGATAAATGGCAACGACGCTGCTAAATTATCATCTCTGTTTACCGAACGTTTAGGTTCATTTTCCAATCAATCCGATTACGGCAATGTCACTGATTTAAAAATATTTATGACCGCCACTATGAAAACCTGGGCGGATAAATACGTGGCTGATTTAAAAGCCCAAAAATATAGCGGCGTATATTACGGAATCACCACCAGAACACTGACGACTAAGGTTTTAAGCTATGATGACCGAGCCGGAAAAGCCAAAGTTGAAGTTCAAACCGAAAGGCAGGAAAGCAACGCCGATGTTTTAGGGACTTCCTACCAGCAGAAAATGACCTTGGATTTAGTCAAGGCAAATAATGAATGGCTGGTCGACGGCGCTTTTTGGGAAAAGAAATAGTTTAATAGGGAATTCCTCTCATTCCTAAAATTGTATGGCTAATCTAAAAACGATTTACGTCTGCGCGAATTGCGACGCCCAATTTCCTAAATGGAGTGGGCGTTGTTTGGAGTGCGGATCATGGGGGACCTTAACCGAACAATTACTTGATAAAAAAGAAGATGAAAAAGCAACGACAATTAAGAGAATGGGCGGGGCCGATTTAATTGATTTAAAGAAAGTTGACGCCATGACTTTGAAACGATTGGTTACCGGAATTACTGAGGTGGACAGAGTGCTCGGTGGTGGCTTTGTACCAGGGTCCCTGACACTTTTAAGCGGTGAACCGGGAATTGGCAAGTCCACGCTGGTGGCTCAGATAGGTGACGCCCTGGCCAAGAATCGCCAGATTATATATGTCAGCGGCGAAGAGTCCGCGGCTCAGGTTAAGGGGCGTTTAGAGCGTTTAAATTGTTCCCTGGATAATCTCCGTTTTATCGGCGAGACTAATGTTGAGAAGATTATATCCGCGGTCTTGAAAGCGGAACCGGATTTAGTGATAGTTGATTCAATCCAGACTGTATATTCAAGTTTAATTCCATCGGAAGCTGGCGGTATCAATCAAATTAGAGCCGGAGCGGTTAAATTTTTGGAGTTAGCTAAAGAGCATGACATTTCAGTCATCTTAATCGGTCATATTACTAAAGACGGCCAAGTGGCCGGTCCTAAATCGCTCGAACACATCGTGGATACGGTTTTATATTTAGAAGCCGAGACCAATAATAACTATTGTTTATTACGCGCCAGCAAGAATCGTTTTGGTTCAGTTAACGAATTAGGAATTTTAGAAATGACTGGCCTAGGGTTTAAAGAAGTGCTAAACCCAAGTTTAGTTTTTATCGATTCGGCTCACGTTGATTTAGCTGGTTCGGTAATTGGCTGCGTCGTTGAAGGCACCCGTCCCTTTTTGGTTGACATCCAATCACTCGTCTCAAAAACTGTCTTTGGCTATCCGCAAAGAAAGACTAGCGGCTTCGATTTAAATCGCTTGCAAGTTTTATCAGCGGTTTTATCAAAACGAACTAAAGTAAATTTAACGAGCCAAGATATAATTTTAAATGTCGTCGGCGGTCTTCGCTTAAATGATCCAGCCTTAGACTTAGCGGTCTGTGCAGCTATCATGTCATCGTATTTTAATAAGAATTTTGACCGGCACACGATAGTTTTGGGAGAGGTTGGTTTGGGCGGCGAAATCAGGGCCGTATCGAAAATAGAACAACGATTAGCTGAAGCCGAAAAGCTAGGTTTCAAGCAAGCGATTATCCCGGACATTGAAGTAAAGGCCAAAAAGATAAAAATTATAAAACTCAAAAACTTAGCAGACCTCGCCGAATTCGTCAGATAGAAAAAAGGACCGGTTACTCACTATTTAAGTAACAGGTCCTTTTGTTTAAGCAAAAGAGAGCTTCTCTCTGTGCTTCTTTTCTTGTTTTTGTTTTATCGATATCCTTTTTAGCTTACTAAGGATTTCCGGGAAAAATGGTTTGCTTCGTTCGGTGGGAACAATTGTCTCAGGCTTTACGTATGTGTCGCCTGCTAAGACTTTTAGGACTCCGTTTTTATTGATCTCTATCTGATTGAAATCAATATCAACAAAATTTCCTTTAACGAAACCGCTAACCTTAGTTTTTAAGGTCGCTAAACAAGGTTGGGTGAAATCAAAGCCACCCACAGCTCTAACTTTCGGCATAATATATGGTTTAAAAGGTTCGATAGATAAATGATACAACTTAGCTAAAATTATTGCAATATTGCCAGGGGCTCGTATCTGTGCTAATTTTGATAAACCTATGACAAACATTGAATTAAACTATCTTAAATCCGAAGAAGGCCACGCCGCATATCAGCAGTATCGTTTTTTTGATGATTTAAAATTGGAATTATTAATTTTGAAATTTGGTTCAACAAAACCGGAATTCGGCTCTTTGGTATCGCTTATAAAATTGCGCCGCTTGGCTAAAGATAAATTTAGCAAGAGCGAAGAGATGTTTTTTACCTCTTTAAGCTTAGAACAGTCGACCGGTGAAAGAATTGCCAGACACATCGCTAAAAGATTCAAGCCGACCTGGAAAGTTGCTGATTTAACTTGCGGCTTGGGTGGGAACGCGATTTTTTTAGCCGAACAAGTTAAAAAAGTGGTAGCCGTTGATTTAGAAGAAGAAAAAATTAATTGTGCCCGAGAAAATGCGGCTGCTTACGGCGTAGCCAAAAAAATTGATTTTATCATTGGCGATGCCTTTGAAAATATTCCAGAAGATGTAAATGCTTTTTTTCTTGATCCAGCTCGTGATCGAGTTGGCGAAACCAAGACTCGCTCTTTCCTAAATTCTCGCCCGTCACTACTCGATATTTTGCCGAAATTATTCGCCATTACTCATAATGTGGCTATAAAAATATCGCCCGCTTTTTCTTACGAAGAACTAAACCAGTTACCCGAAGAGCCAGAAGTCGAAATAATTTCCGAAGATAATAATTGTAAAGTCGCCATGCTTTGGTTCGGTGATTTTAAAACGGCTAAGCGTCGAGCGACCGGTTTTAAGGGCGAAGAATTTTTTACATTTATTGATAACAATGCGCCGACAAAAACGTCGCCGCTAAAAAAATATTTATACGAACCAAATAAGGCAATCAGCAAGGCTCATTTGATTGATGAAGTGGCTGCTAAATTTTCACTCGCGAGAATTAATTATAATCTATCATTTTTAACTGGCGACGAATTAATAAATACCGAAGTCTCAAATATATTTCGAAAATTTAAAATTGTCGCTTGCGAAAGTTTTTCTTTGAAAAAATTAAAAGAATTTTTAAAAGAACGAGGCATTACTCGGGCTGAAGTTATGTCCAAGAATTTTCCGATGACGCCCGAGGAAATTAGGAAAAGAACAAAATTAAAAGATGGTGGAGCCGTCGTTCTGATTTTTACAGTTTTAGAAAATAATGAAGAAGTGCTTATATTAGCTGAAAAAGTGGCGTAATTCTGATGTTTAATCGGTTTGTCTTGACTTTAAGCTAAAAATGTGTTATATTTATAACAAGAAATTAAACGTTTTGTTAACAATAAATCCCAAATCTGATGAAGAATTATTTAAGATTTTACTTCGCGCTAATCGGAATGGTTTGCGCAGCATGGACACTTCTTTCTTTATTAGGCTTGTTAGCACTTGGCACTGCCAGTATCTTCAAGCAAATTAAAAAAGGAGATGATCTGTTTACTCAACTGTGTGTAGCCTTTTATCAGCTACCAGTATGGGGTATGATATTGGTTATCGTTTTAGCCATCTACGGAGTGGCCTATGCGGTAAAAAACAAAAAATATCTTGAACAGAGATTTACAGATTTCTCCGTTCGACTGATGAATCTTATAGCCCAAGGTCAGTAATTGACCCCCCGCTATAAAAAAGAGACTTCACAAGAGCCTCTTTTTCTTATTCCAAATGCGTTTTTCGTTCCCATTCGCCCAGCTTCATTTTTATGACTGGGTGTTTTTTAAATTCCGGATCATCGGCCACCAGCGCCGCTGCTTCATCGCGAGCTTTTTTAATCAATTCATAATCAAATAAAGTTCCAATCTGCAATTCATCGAAGCCGCTTTGCATCGTTCCGTATAAATCACCGCCGCCTCTTAGTTTTAAATCAATTTTGGCGAGGGCCATGCCATCATTATATTTTGTCAGCGCTTCCAGACGCTCTAAAGTTTTTGGATTATCGATATTTTCTTTAGTTGGAACCAAGAAACAATATGACGCCATCGTACTTCGACCCACGCGTCCTCGAAATTGATGAAGTTGCGCTAGACCAAAACGTTCGGCGCCTTCAATAATCATAATCGTGGCATTAGGTACGTCGACACCAACTTCTACGACCGATGTGGCGACCAGGATTTGAATTTTATTCTCTGAAAAATCACTCATCACCTGCTCCTTTTCTTTAGATTTTAATTTTCCGTGCAATAAGCCAACACAAAATTCGGGAAATATTTCCTTTTGTAATTTTTCGTATTCTGACTTAGCTGATTTAACTCCGAGTTTATCCGATTCATCAATTAGAGGGCAAACCACAAACACTTGGCGGCCATTTTTTAATTCCGTCCGGATAAAATCGTAAGTCACAGCTCTCTTATTGTTGTTAATAATCTTAGTCTCAATTGGTTTTCGGCCCGATGGCAATTGGCTAATCAGTGATAAATCTAAATCGCCATATATAGCTAAAGCGAGCGATCGAGGAATTGGCGTGGCGGTCATTGATAAAAAATGAGGTACTATTTTTTCTTTTGTTTCAATTATATTATGGCGCTGATTAACTCCGAAACGATGCTGTTCATCGACGATAGCTAAACTCAAACGGGGAATTAATATTTTTGATTGAATCAGCGCGTGAGTTCCGACTAAAATATCGGCCTCCTCCAAAATATTACCGCTATTTAATTCGAAATTTACTTCTTCATGTCCCGAAGTAAGAAGAGCAACTTTGATATTATAAATTGCCAGATAGTGAGATAAGGTTTTAAAATGCTGCCTGGCCAAAATTTCCGTTGGCACCATTAAAGCTCCTTGGCGACCGGAAATTGCCACGTTTAATAAGGCCATTATGGCGACTAATGTTTTTCCGCTGCCAACATCACCTTCTAATAATCTGGACATCGGTTGGGATTTTTGTAAATCTTTTAAAATTTCCCAAGCCGCTTTTTTCTGATCGGCGGTCAGCGAAAAAGGCAGGCCGGCCACAAAACTGCGAGTCATTTCTTCATTAAATTTAATCGGATAAGATTTTAAACTTTGCAGCTCTCGCTTAATGCTTTGCGACTTAAGCTGACGCAAAAATAATTCGGTAAAAGCTAAACGCTTCTGGCTCTCATATATTTCTACACTTGAAACCGGAAAATGAATATGGCGCAAGGCCGTTTTTAAATCAATTAAACCAAGGCGGCCGCGTAAGTCTTCAGGCAACCAATCTTCAACTTTTTCCGCCAGCGGTAAAACCTGCTTCATTAAAAAACGAATTTGTTTTTGCGATAATTTACTGGTGCTGTGATAATTAGGAATTAGGCCGCGAGTATGAATTAAATCATGGGAATTAATTTTTTCATAATCCGGAGAAATCATTTGCAATTGTTCATAATCACCAGTTACTCTCCCAGCTAAAGAAATTTCGTCACCAACTTTTAAATTTCGGGTAATAAAACTTTGATTAAACCAGATAACTTTCAGGTATCCCGTATCATCGCGGACCAAGGCTTCAGTGATTTGCATTTTTCTGTGAGCACTGCGCTTATTTTGAATTAGGTCGATGGTACCCAGCACATTAGCCGTTTCTCCAGTTTTTAATTTCGCTATCGGCAGGCTGGTTGAAAAATCATCATAACGAAAAGGCAAATAGAATAATAAATCACCGGCGGTATCTATTCCCAGACGCTTAAAATGAGCGGACGTAGTATCGCCGACCCGGTTAAGACTATTTAGTGGGCTGCCAAAAGTAATCATATTTCAATTATATCACAAAAAACACCGCCCACTTAAGGCGATGTCTTTTGAATATCTTTATTTATGTGTCCCCGCCAGGAATCGGACCTGGATTACAAGCTCCGCAAGCTTATGTTCTATCCATTAAACTACGGAGACCCTAAATACTTACCCTATTAAATCACAGTTTAAGCAGTTTAGTCAACTGTTCGGATACTGGGGGGCCTAAACGTTCTAAATCTTCATCTAGATAACGCAAGAGATAGTTTCTAACCGTAATGGGATTCTGTTCGTAGAGATGAATTGACAACCGAGGATTAATAAAACTGTTCTTAAATTCAATATATAAATGCTTGACCTCGTCGTTTGGCTTGTAAACAATGGAAAAGTGCCTCAGATCATCATAATCATGAAACTTTTTGCCAATATTTATACCTTCGGGGCCAATTTTAAAATCGACGATTTGCGGTTCACTACCATCATTGATGATCATGATTATTGACGACAGAATTAGAATCAAAGCAAAAATGAAATTGGAGTTAAGACCTAAAAACACCGGTTTCCAAGCATGAATTTCGAAAAAGCAGAAGAATAGGGAAATCAGTAAAAAAATAACCGCCAAGATGTACCATCTACGGCTGCGTTCTTTGGGTTCATATTCCGGCACTTGCCACGAAATAGATTGAACTTTGTTGTTTTCCTCCATATTATTAAAGCTTATTGGAAGTCTCGGCTTTAAATTGACAAGCCGACGTTATTTTTATATAGTTGTATCGTTATTATAACATAAAATAAAAAAATTGGAGAGATGGCCGAGTGGCTGAAGGCGGCAGGTTGCTAACCTGTTATAGGAGTCTAACTCCTATCCAGGGTTCGAATCCCTGTCTCTCCGCATACACAGGAAACAAGGTTAAAAGCCTTGTTTTTTGTTATTCTCACTAAGTTTCATTGACATAATTAAATAAAAGTGTTATACTATTTTTGTAATAAGATCTTTAAAAAATATGTTTAATTGGGTTAAATACTGACTTCATCTAAAACTAGGTGGAATTGGTAATTAACCTAAAAATAAACTTTATATGTTAAAAAAGAAAAATACTATTTTGGAAGAATTGGGCCACTTTTTTTGTTACTTTCTGATAGTGGTAACTATCTATTTGTACATCGTTGCACCAATAATTATTATTTTTTCATCCGCAGACAGAGCAACACTTCTAGGAATTCCAGTTGGAATTTATTGGCTGATTTGGTTCCTAACTTTCGTTGTTGCAATGATTGTTATCCCTGGCGATGAGCTAGACAAGGGCGTTGAAGATATGCTTGGTAAATAAGATAGAAAATCTCTTAAATCATCGAGATATATTCTTTGGACTTTGGTGTATATATTTTATGTTTATATACCAAGGTCCTTTTTTTTATTAAAATTATTATATATTATCGTTCCAACTACATCCCACTCTCCCCGCACTAAACAAAAATAAGGTAAAAGCCTTATTTTTTAGTGTCTAAAAGTTCCAAAGCTTGTTCTTTTGTGTGAAATAAAAAACCGCTTCAACTAGAAGGAAGCGGTTAAGAAAGTTTTTAAATTTTTATTAGCCTCTGTTTTTTATTTGGCAAATCGTTTAAGGACCGATTCGACCATTGCGCCAAGGGTAGCTAATATCGGAGATAACAACCAAAAAATAAAGCCGGAGATTGTGAACCAGCAGAAACCCAGGAACGCAATGCATAACCAAAACCAAGTTTCTTTGAGATCGTAGATAGTCCCGCCACCATATGACATATCCCAAAGAATCAATAAAATAACGGAACAAATAAATTGAATCACAAAATAACTAATCAGATACTGCAGTTGTATTTTTTTCTTTTCTTTCTCGGTCCTCTCTGTTTTTGAAAACAATAAAGAATTAATTAATGGGAATAGCACCCCCGTGACTATTAGAATTATCGTCCAGTATATAGCCACACAAAAGCGGTATTTATCGGGGTCGATATGAGAGTCGTATTGCCAGCTATCACTTAAGTGTCTAATTAAGCTATAAGCATAATCATGGCTTACATGGTTAATCGAAAATATTAAGGATAGGAAAATAATCATTTTGACAAAAATATTTACTATTTTTTTCATCTTTTCTGGATTTAAGTGGTTGCTTATTGTTAAGGTAACACAAAAAAATAATATCATTTAAATATAAATCTGTCAATACCTAAATAAAATTAAAGCTGGTTCCTGATATTTGCCTTAGGGCTAATAACATCAATATAACGTGTTACACTGCTGATGATCGTTCCAACTACTCCCACTCTCCCCGCACTAATCAAAAAATAAGGTAAAAGCCTTATTTTTTGGTGTCTTTTTGTTCCAAAGCTAGACAAGGATTAATCAAAAAATTTGTTAAATAATGTTATATTTTAGCTAATATTTATACATAAAATTGGTATTCCAAAGTAACCAATTTTATCTATCAATTGACATATTTAACTAAATATGATATAATTTATCTATTAAAATAGGACATTTACAAGCAAGATTATATTTGATTAATTACTAAGTTCGTCTAAAGAAGGTGCATTTAGTAATTAATCAAAATATTATTAATCTTTAAAAAATAAAGAAAAATGAAAACAGAACTAGGACTCATCACGGTTGATTATTCTTTGTCTATTTCTAATATGATTCAATTGGCAAGATTTGACTCTGTAGCTGATTGTTTGAAAAGTGAAACTAATTTGAAACTTTTCCCAATAGATGAAGAATTGATTGGCACAAGAGTGGAAGTGAAACAAGCATTGTTTAATTTCGACAAAAAACTTAACAAAAATAAAGCGATTGCCGGAATGAAGCGAGAAGGTTATCGTCAGGCTACATTACCCGAACTTCTAGCGCTGGCTATTGAAGATCCGGAATTACAAAGAAAGTTTTCTATAGTAGCTCTTGCCGCTAAGTTTAAAGGCAATAGCATATCTATTATGGCCCATGGTCTACAGCGCTTTTCTAACAGCACAAATATTCGTGCTTTAGTTCTTTGTAGTAGCGAAATTGATAATTATAGCCATTATCTGGCTGTTGCTATTTAGTAATTAATCCAATTATTTATTAAAAAAAGGAAAGACAGCATGAAGACGAATAATAACTTTTCGTTTGTAGTCGATTATAATCGCTCCGTAGAGGAAATGGTACGAGCAGGTAAATATGACTGGTTAGACACCAACGTTATTGATCGCTATCCTATACCGAAAAATAAAATCGGCCAATCAGAAAGTATCAGTACAGAGTTGCTTAACTTTAATCGCCTTATGTACTATGAAGAAGCTATTGAAGAAATAGCAAAGAAAGGTTATCGTAGCGCAACTGCTCACGAAATCCTAGTCTTTGGTGAAAAGAATCTCGAATTGCAGGAGGAATCTCCCATCATCAGTCTCGAATCAGTATGGCAGATTGAAGCCTATCGTGCCGTATTAGCTCTTTATGGGAATCCCTCACGTTCGCTCTTTAACTATGACCTGAATCGCACACTCCTAATTGGCGGCGACTTTCCTGCTATCTGCCGATTCCTTGTTGTTCGCAAGTAACAGCTGTAGAGAATCATTTGGGACTGACACAATAACTAAGTGAAAATCGTTCCATAAACAAACACATAAGACTGTATATATCCAAAGCAGTCTTTTTTCTTTTTATATAATTATTTCACATATTATCGTTCCAACTACGTCCCACTCTCCCCGCACACAAAATTAAAACACCCAACATGGTGTTTTAATTTTGTGTATTTAAAAACAAGAGGGGGGCTAACAGGTTGCAAGTAAGACGATGTTAATATCAATATTACTATTTTTTAGAGTCTTAGCCTCTTTTTTTTAAGTCCCGTGGCTATAGAAAGAAACATTTTGGCTAGATATAAGTCGGAAGTAATAAAGTTTATAAAATCATAAACTATTTCGAAACTACTAAAAGTTCCCATCGTTTGTTTAAAATGACGGTTATAGTCTATTAACTCTTGTTTTAGTAGTTTTTTGTCCGTATATAAGAGATTCTGACACGTTAATAAGGCGCGGTCAAATTGTTAATAGATTAGCTTGTTTTAATTAGAATAAAGGTGTTAAAATGAAAAAAAATGAAAATATGATTAATTTTTGGGAAAATAATAAGGATAACATCATTGCCTCCATAATCGCCGCCGTAATTGCCGGCTTAATTCTTTATGTAATATTGCTAATTATTAAAAAAATAAGAAAATATAAATTTAAAAATATTTATTTATCGGTAAAAAATAGATTTAATAAGTTTAGAAAAAAAAATTATGGTATAATTTTTGCTTTTCCAAAAGAAATATTAGATGATGGCACGGTAGTAAATGAAAAATTAATTTTAGAAGAAAGGGAGCAGATAAGTGTACTGTATTATAATTTAAGAGATGAATTAGCTAAATACAAGATATCTATTACAAGAATTAAAAAGAGTCAAATGCCTGTGAATCAGGATGATGTTGATGAATTATTAAAAAATAAGAAAGCGACGCTTGTTATTTGGGGTGATGTTATGTCTGGCAATGTTAAAGGGGTGACAGGTAAAGTAACAGAAATAAAAAATTTAACATTTAGCTATAATTTTAAAAATATTTCCATTGAAGATCAAAAGACATTAAAAGGTTATATTGATTTTTATATGATAGGGAAAAACAAGGCAATAAACCATAAAAATGACAAAGAAGATAGAGAAAAAATAGCGATGGACATAAAAAATACTTCTTGTTTTATATTAGCAATCATACTCACTTGGAAAAAAAGATTCGAAGAGTCTTACAAAATATTTAATCGATTAGAGAAAGAAATTAATATTGAGAATGGCGATTTAGAAAAAAAATTTTTGGAATCAGTTAGGGTTACTCATGCCTATGCATATTCATTAGAATGTCAAAAAATAGGATTACGAGCTTTTCCTTCAAAAAAAAATAAAGAAAAAATAGAAGCATTAACAGAGAAAATAATAGAGACAAGCCCTCTTATTAAGGGCTATTATACTTTTAAGTCAATAATACAATTTTGGAACAGAGACATCGATGGGGCAATTAATTCTTTGGATTATGCACCGAATAATTTTACTACCTATTTTGACAAAGCCTTTCTTTTTTATTATAAGAATGAAATAAAATCTGGTTGGATATACCTGAGAAAAGCTATTAAAGGTTTTGAAGAAAGTAAAAAATACGAAAAAGATATTATAGTGATTAATCGTAATAAAAAATTCATAAAAGATATTGTTGAATTCTATAAGGACGTGATAAAAAAAGAACCAAATAAGCCATTATTATTATTTCCATTATCGTATTTAGTTTATTCATTATTAAATAAAAAAAAGGCCAACAAATATTCAAAAAAATTATTAGATGAAAATAATAATTTAAATTTAAATGATGATGAGAAATATATATTAAAAAGAAAAGGGTCGCGCATGATTAATGGTTTGGAATAGTATATTTTAGATTATAATACTTATGAAAATAGAATTATTAAAATATTATAGCAATCATGATTATTGCAATCTCTTACAAGAAATTCATAAAACCAATAGCTCTAATTGGTTTATGGATAATATAGTTGGAATAATAGGAATTATTGTTGGAGGTTTTATAGCTTACCATTTATTCTTTTTATCAAGAAAGATTAATTTAAAAGAAGAATTAAACCATAGAAGCAAATTAAAAAGAGATATAGAGCCGCTGTTAATAAAGATAAGAAGTGGTATAAGCAGTAAGGTAGAACTAATTAATGTTAAAAAATATAGAACGCATTACCCGGATAGCAATAATTTAGATGTCGACGGTTATACTTATATAGGGGCAGAGTTAAAAGCCTTAAAATTTGATGGAGTAGAATTTTTTTGTGGGATTAAAGATGCGTATAGGAATTCTGACGGGAAGTTAACCCTTCAAAAAGAAAATGCAGTAAAGCAAGACTTTAATATTTATGAGGCTGGCGTGATTCCTTATAAATGGATAGAGCATATCGATATTGATGGCGATGAATATAGCTATAGGCCACAATTTTTTGTTAAATTTAATGGGAAAGATAAATATCCATACAAGTATCTACTTTATTATGTAGAAAATAAAACCCTTAATGAAAAATATCCTACAGAATTTAAATGGAGAATGGTTGAGGTTGTTCAATGAGAACCGTTCCAACTACGTCCCATTCTACCCGCAGATTGTAAATAGCCCTGAAATAGGGGCTATTTTTAGTAGGTGGTTTATAACTTTGGAACGAAATGATATAATCTAAGTATAATTTTGATTAAGGATAAATTTATGGATAAAATAATTTCCACCAGTATTTTTCGTCATCTCTATCATCCTCGCCTCAATTCTCACAAAAGACAGAATGGCTGTTTGCTTATAATTGCCGGATCGGATAAATATCACGGCTCTCTAATTTATGCGCTCAAGTCCGCCTCGCGGATCGTGGGTTTGATTTATGTCCTTTCAACTAAGGATAACCAGCGTTTGGTTATGAAGTTAAAAGAGCAAACCGCTGAATTTATTCCGGTTTTTAAAATCAACGAAGCTGAAGTTGATACTATCTTAATCGGCCCGGGATTAGGACAATCACCTCGGACGCACCGTTTAGTAAAACAGGTTTTAGATTCAAAGAAAAAGGCGGTTCTTGATGCAGACGCTTTAAATATTTTGGATGATAAACTTAAAGAAAAATTAGGACCGAACCATATTTTAACGCCGCATCACGGTGAGTTTAAAAGAGTTTTTCAGCTCGCGCCGACGGCCTCTAATCTGAAAGCAATGGCTAAACGTTATCATTGTTATATTGCTCTTAAAGGGCCGGAGGATTTGGTTGCCGATCCTGAAGGAAATATTGCCAGCCATAAAATCAGTAACGCTGGAATGGCAAAAGGCGGAAGCGGCGATGTCCTGGCCGGATTAATGGCGGCTTTATTTTGTAAGAATTCGGCCAGTCTATCGGCTCAGGCCGCTTTGTTTACAACCGATCGAGCTGGTGACGAACTTTTTAAAACCCGAAAATATTTTTACAATAGCGAAGATTTAGGTGAACAACTACCCAAGACATTGGCGAAACTTTTTTTCAAGATAAAGAAAAATTAATACTTTGACAAAGTCTCTCCCTGTTATAAAAAAGCCAACCCATTTTAGGGTTGGCTATTTTAAAGAGAATATTTGAAATTTGTTTATTTTAAAGTTAAATCGAAAATAGTGATAATAAAAAGAACGGCAACTACAGCTCCGGCGATAAACCCCGATAAAGATGAGGCCAGCGCTTTCCCTAGTCTCCATTTAAACCTTTTTTTGTCATGAGAAACAAAATCGTCAAATGATTTTTCCATACGATTTAAAGTTAAGGTTGATTATTTTATTAAGTCTATTTTTTTAATATATGCTAACCCTATTCATTATAACACAGTTTAAGCACTTATAATATCTTTCTTTATTCTTTGTTCGTCCCCACCCTCTTCGCTCACAAAATTTATTATCGGCATCAACCTACTTAACTGAATAGCCCCCCCCCTAGTACCTAAAATTGTAAACAATAAACACACGAATTATTGTGTGTTTTTTTGTTCGGTTAATTCCATTTTATATTAAATTAGAGCTTATAATAATTGGCTAATTTTTGCTATTTTAAGCGTTTGGTGGTATTCTCAACCTATAAACAATAAAAATTAAAATGTATGAAAAATTTTAAAAGAATATTATCTGTAATCATTATTGATTATATTTACGGTTTATTAACACTCTTATTTTCATTTGTAGTCGCTGAGTATATTCATGATATTTTTACCGATTTTGCCAGATTTAAATTCATGCATTCTTTGACTGACAATCTTTATTTTTTGTTGATTTTGCTTGGTTGGATATTTTTTACTATATTTATTATAAAGTATAATAAAAGAGTTATTATAAAGATAAAATAAAAATATTTATGAAAAAATTTTTCATCTTGCTTAACAATTACCTGTCGAACTTCTGGTTTGCTTTGTTACTTTTAACAATTGGTGGTTTTTTAGTAATTTTTTTCGACCCTAATATGTCGGTCGCCCTTTCTTTAGGGAAGAATGGAGAATTTGCTTCATTATCTTTAATACTTTGGCGTTTTTGGGTTTTGTTTTTATTACCCTTGGCCGGTATTTCGGTTCTACTAGCGGCAATAATCTGGCTAAAAGACAAAACTGGAAATAGCTATCGCGGTTTCATTGCTTTAATGACTACTCTTCTCACTTTAGGCTTATTATTCTCATTTATACCGAAATTATCAATTTTAGATCAAGATATTAAAAGCAACACTGGAATTTTTCAAATGCCCGTGATTGAGTCTAAACCAGCACCAGTATTTTCACCTAGCCTGGAAGAATTAAATGCAATTGGAAAGACGAGCATTGATAAAAGTGATTGGCAAACCTATAAAAATGATTATTATGGATTTGAAATTATGGGTCCAAAATCATGGAGTATCAAGCCGAGCAATGATACTGGAATATTTGATAATACCAATGTAACCGACCCGGCCATGGGTAATTATCTTTCCTTTAAACCTGGTTCTAATGATTCCTTTTATGCCCCTTTAAATTTAACAGTTCAAGAGAATCCAGACAATTTATCAATTACTAAGTGGTTTTTAAAGAAATATATCAAGTTCAGCGAGGGGCCAGAAAATTTTATTAACATAGAAATTCCTAGTGCTGAGGAAGCGGTCGCTGTCTTCCATAATTTCTACAATAATCAAGGTATTTACAGTTATTATGTTAAAAAGAATAATAAAATATATAATTTTAATTTAGTGGATTCAAATCCCGATTCAAAAAACGGATTAGCGATGATGAATGCCATAGTTATGACATTGAGATTTAAATAATTTGTGTGTATGAAAAAGAAATTAATTTTAATTAGCGTTGCCATTTTATTTCTAGCTTTAGTAATTTTGCTTGTTTTTGAGTCTAAACATAAAGAGACTACATTTCAAAAAAGTAATATAGACCAGATAAATCAGACAAATCCGGAACCACCGATTATAAACAGTCTAGCCTCATCTAGTTTTCCTGAAACAAAATGGTTGTCTTATCAAAATAATGATTTAGGAATAACTTTTAATTATCCCGATCAAGCCATTCCTGGCATGTATTGGACGAGCTATGATGCTGTCGGCCAGGTAATAAGACCTAATATAGTTTTAGCTAAAAATAATATTTTGTATATTAAGTCAGGTGAGTGTTCTTTCGATTCAGTTGAAGCGGAATATCAAAAAGGCAAAAAAGAGTACGGGGAAAGCTTTGGTTTAGACCCTGCTTGGCGAATTACCATTAAAGATATTAATAATGAGCAGGAGTTGAGCGATTTTATAAAACAATATTACGGAAAAGCTTGTTCGTATCATAAAGTCGCTACGATATTTCCTGATACTTTTGATATCATTTTAGACGGTGATGGTAAATCTTTAGATGTAACTGAGTGTCCTGTTAATTATGATTATTATTTAAAATATAGTCCCATTAATAAAAAGATTGCTTCTTGGAATACTTCACAGGAGTGCCAAATTGGCTATGGGTTCGAAAAATGTTTTGATAAGCAAATTGCTGAGTCATTTCATTTTATAAAACAAGTCGATTTAAAAACTTGTCCGCAAGAAGTGGCTGGATTTAAATTTTCGTATCCTAAAACTTGGGGTGATTGTAAAGTAGTTGGTCAAAAAATATTTTTTCGTACAGATTTTCAAAAATATAATGTCGATTTAGTAGCCGATATTCGAGAAATTTCTAAAGATATGGCCACTAGCAGTTTCATTACTAGTAACAATAAACAGGAAAAAATTGTTGGTATAAATAATTCTACAATTTATAATATTGCTTGTGGCGGAGGAGCTTTTTGCAGCGGCTTAAATATTAACAATAAGCATTTTTATGAAATTAATTGGGATGCCGTTAGTAATCAACCAGCCCCAAAAAATTTAGATGGTATTTGGCGCCCCGATTCCAGTTATACTTCTGATGATATTTGGACTATTTTAAGATCAATCCAATAAATAATTAAATATAATAAATATGAAAAAATTTAGCCCAGTAGCCCTAATAGTAATCGCAGTTGTTATGATTATTGGATTAGTTGGTGGTTTTATAATATTTAATATAGTTCATTTTGTTGTAAATCCAAGTAGTATTGGTATTCGCTCAGTTGATGTATCTCCAAAAGTCATAAGTATTTCTGGAGGTTTTGCATCAAGTGCTACATGGTCAGCTGGCTATAAAACCCAGTATTCTAATGGAAGTCTTTATATTAAAATAATTGGAAGTGGTATAAATTATTCTGATTTAAATGGCGATATCAGTCTATCTATTCCTAATACCTATAATGAAATAAAAGCTGTGTATTTAGTTGGTGCTCCAGAAAGTGAGGTTATGATATGGCCAACTAACAATACAACCAAGATTCCAAAAATTGATAATTTGGATAATCAGGCGATGCTTGAGACCTTACTTCAAGCACCCAATCAAGATACGATCTCAAAAACAGAAGAAACCATAAAAACTTTTATGGCTTTGCCGAATTTAACATTTAATCATGTTACAGTTCAAAAAAATCCATCAAATTTCTCGGTTGGCAAAGTAACAGTAATTGGCGATGGAGCAACTCGGATAGATACGCCGCCGGAATGGAATCGTCCAGTCTATTTAGTCCAACAGAAAGAATATATTAATAATCAGTGTGCAGTTTATGAATATGAAGTCAGTGCCGAGACGAACCAGGTTGTAGAAGTCCACGTTAAAGCCCTGAATACAGATTCATCAAAATGTGTAATTTATGGGTCTCTTGAAACTCCCTTAAAATCAAAGGCCGAGATAGAGAAAATAGCGATGGATTTTTTGGGGAGAAATGTTAAGAACTTTGAGCAGATTAAATCTCAATTTGTTTATATTTCAAGTAAACAGGGAGCAGACAATCCAGCCGCTAATGAATGGAAATGGCAAGACACAAGCTACCAATTGCCCGAAGGAATGAGCGGGGATATTCCAACCATTAGAATTATAATTAGCAGTGGCGGAAAACTAATTCTCTATTTTAACAGTTCCGAACTTTTTTATTAATAATTATTTCATTGAGATTATTAAAAAACTAAAATTAAAATATCTATGAAAAAAACTATTCTCTTATTTAATAATTATCTAGCAAATTTCTGGTTTGCGTTACTGCTTTTAACAATTAGTAGTTTTCTGGTAATTTTTTTCGACCCCAACATGTCGGTCGCCCTTTCTTTTGGGAAGAATGGAGAATTTGCTTCATTATCTTTAATACTTTGGCGTTTTTGGGTATTATTCTTATTACCGCTAGCGATTATTTCTATCATCTTCTCATTAATAATCTGGTTAAAAGATAAAACGGGAAATAATTATCGTGGTTTTAGTGCCTTAATTATAATTTTATTTACTTTAGGCTTATCTTTTTTGCTTATTTCTAAATTAGTAATTTTGGATTCTGACATAAAACAGGGTACGGGAATTTTTAGTATGCCAGTTATTCCATTTGATGAATCAAGTAAGCCCAATCTTATTTTCAGATACGGCATTGGTGCTAAAAATGAATTGAATACTTTTAATAATACTTATACTAAAGACATGATAATGGATCCGGCCGTAATCACAAATCTTGAACTTACTAATCAAGAGCTATCAAATATTTATAATAAATCAATCGATTTAAAATTATTTGATAAAGAAGCTAGCTCGACGGGGGAAAATATAGCTGTTACCCCTTGTTCCAGCTATTATCTCAAAATTAATCAGAATGAAGTATCTTGGGATAATTGCCACGGAAAAATTAGCGGCAAATTTCAACAATTTACCGACTATATTATTAAAATCATCGAATCAAAAGAAGAGTATAAAGCCTTGCCAACTCCAAAAGGTTTGTATCTTTAGTCATTTACTTAAAAAATGTAGCTTAGTCTTGGCTCGAACCAGATTGGCATTTATAGATAAGTGTCTGAATATTAAAAAAATTAATTTAAAATATATGAAAATAAGAAAAGCAAAATTATCAGATTTATCTCAAATAAATAAACTTAATAAAAAATATTTTCAGGAGATCCGTGATTTCAAATCTTTGTTAGAAAGTACCAAAGATACTTTAATCGTATTGGAGGAGAAAAAAGAGATTATCGCTTTTTCCGGTATTCATCTAAATAGCTGGAATAATACGGGGAGAATCATTGATATATTTGTTCATCCTGATTATAGACGCCAAGGCTTGGCGGGAAAATTAGTTCAAGAAGTAATCTCGTTAGCTAAGAAACAGAAAGTCAGATCCTTAATCGCTGAGGCCCCCTCATTAAATCCAGTGCTTAAGTTGTATAAGAAAAATGGATTTCGCAAATGTGGCTACGACGATCGCTATTATTCAAATGGCGCCAAAGAAATTGCCATATTTTTATCCTTTGATTTTAGTTAATAAATTTTTTTGTCTGACCTTGATAAGAGAATTGGCTAAAATATACTTTATATGAAAAAGTATAGTAAAGAAGACCAAAAAATATTAGCGGCTTGGTCGGTTAATTGCGCCGCGCACGTGCTGCCATTTTTTGAAAAAATATATCCAGACGATGACCGTCCACGCAAAGCGATTGAAGTTTGTCGTGCTTGGGTAAAGACTGGAGTTTTTAAAATGACTGACATTCGTGAAGCATCTCTGTCTGCTCATGCCGCCGCCCGCATGGCCGTAAATAACAAAGCGGCCTGTTTTGCGGCTCGAGCTGCTGGTCAAGCAGTGGCCACGGCGCACGTTTCTCAACATGCCTACGGCGGTGCTTATTATGCCCTTAAAGCGGTGGCTGCTTTAGATCCGCTCAAGGCCGAGGCAAGAATTAATAAAGAATTAATCTGGCAATCACGTCGTCTTCCTGATAATCTAAGGCATGAAATAATCGGCCGGATAATAATCGAAAAAAGGGTTAAAGGAATGTTTATTGGAATAGATAAAGGGAACGATTTTTAACTGACTCATTAAATAGCTTAAAAGCGATTTTTTGTTACTTGACCTCTAAGTTATCATATGTTAACATATAATATATAAGTTAACATAGAATATATGACATCAAATAAGAACTATCTAACTGTTAAAGAGTTGGCTGATTTAATAGGGATAAGCCGAGTGGCTGTCTTCAACAAGATTAAATTAGGAAAAATTAAAGCCGAAAAAATCGGACGGAATTATATTATATATAAAAAAGATTTACCGGAAATGTTTAATCCGTCTTTGACTGTGGCCGATAAAGAAAAAATAGAAAAAGGAGTGAGGAAAGTTTTAAAAGATTATGGCGACACCATAAAGATGCTGGGTAAGGAATAATCATATGCTTAAGCCTTTGAAAATTGAAGAAATTAAATACTTAGCCCATCGTTTAGCTTTAGATACCATGAGTTGGGATGAACCAATTCCTGAATTTGAGACGAGATACCCGAATGTTCTTGAGAGTTGCATCGCTACTCCATTCCAAAAATTTGAAAGGCACAGTTTGTATTCTGGCGTAAATGGAAAAGGCGCTGTTTTGTTTTATTTGCTTATCAAAAATCATCCTTTTCAAAATGGTAATAAAAGATTAGCGGTGACCTCGCTGCTTATTTTTTTATTTAAGAATGATAAGTGGTTAAAAGTTGATAGTAAGGAGTTGTATAATTTAGCCGTTTGGGTGGCGCAAAGCCCGACCCTGGCTAAAGACCAAATGTTAATTTTCATCAGTAATTTTATTAAAAAATATTTAGCTAGCTTTTAGTATATGAAAATTGCTAAACAAATAATTAAGCAAATTGAGACCGATGCTAAAAAGTATTTTGTAGGTGCTGAAGGCTGTCATGATTGGACACATGTCGAACGAGTCTATAATTTAGCCATGAATATTGGTAGAAAAGAAAAAGCTGATTTATCGATTTTGGCCGTAGCCTGTTTGCTTCACGATATTGGCCGCAAAGCCGAGATGGATAGTCGCGGAAAGATAGCTCACGACGAAATCGGGGCTGAATTTTCAGACAAAATATTGCATAAGCATAAGATTGACCAAGCGGCCATCGATAACATCCTCCATTGTATCGTGAGCCATCGGTTTAGAAACAAACACGTTCCAGCAACGATTGAAGCTAAAGTGTTGTTTGATGCTGATAAATTAGATTCAATTGGGGCCGTCGGTGTTGGCCGCGATTTCCTGTTTGCCGGTTATTTAAAACACGCGTTATATACTGGTAATGAATTTAAACTGGCAAAATTAAAAAAAGATCACTCTTATTCTGTCGATGACACCGCTATCATGGAATATGAATATAAATTAAAGAAAATTAAGGATAAAATGCTAACTAAAACTGGAAAACAGATAGCTAAAAATCGGCATGAATACATGTCGGATTTCTTTAAGAGATTTTGGCTAGAAGTCAAAGGTTCGATTTAAATAAAAATATATGAAAACATTATTTAAAGTCTTGTTAGGTTTATCAGTTTTATTTTTTTGGCAAGCGCCAGTTCTAGCCAGAACTAATGTAACTGATTGGTATGTTAAAGATTTTCAAACGGAAATTACGCTTAATCAAGATTCCAGTTTAGATATCACCGAAAACATTTTAGCTGACTGTGGTACAGCTCCAAATAAACATGGAATCTTTCGCGTGTTTCCTAAAACCTATAAAACAACTCAAGGAAATTTTCCATTACCTTTTGAATTGATTAGTATTACTGACGGCGTCGGAAATAAATTAAAATACGCAGCCTCGTCTAATAGTGACACCATTACTTATCAAATTGGCGATCCGAAAATTACAGTTACCGGCGAAAACGATTACATAATAAAATATCGAGTCAAAAATGTTATCCGGACCACTGACCCAAACTTCGATGAACTTTATTATAATATCTTAGGCAATTTTTGGGATTTAGAAATTGATAATTTTACAGCGAGCGTAAATTTCCCGACCGGAATTAATAAAGACAATACCAAAATATATTTTTATACTGGCGCCTTAGGTTCGAAAGGGTCAGATTTAGTAAATAATATTTGGCTTACCCCCAGTGTTTTAAAAATTCAAAGCACTCGAACAATTTTAAAAAAAGAGGGAATAACATTGTCGGCGTCATTTCCAAAAAACATAATGACGCTGTTTACGCCTACTTTTCAAGATAAATACGGTTTTTCAATAAATGATATTGCTTTAGTCACAACCCTTCCTTTGCTATCACTGATCATTTGTTTTTTTATATGGAAAAAATTTGGTCGCGATATCCGCCTCAATAAAACAATCGTGCCTGAATTTGAAATTCCAGAAAACTTAAGTCCAATGGAAATGGGTGCGCTACTGAAAAAGGGCAGTTTGGATAAAAATTCTATAACGGCGACTATCATTCGTCTTGGGTTTTTAGGTTATCTCACGATTGAGAAAGTTGGTAGAAATCTTATATTGATTAACTTTACTGATTATAAATTAACTCGGCTTGAAGTAGTAAATGGAGGCCACTTATATTTAGCCGAAAAAATTGTTCTGGAAGGTTTATTCAAGTCGGGAAATGAAGTTTTTCTCTCTAGTCTAAAAAATGAATTTCATGAGGAGTTGCTACCAATTTCAAAGATGATTTCTAATGACTTCACGGAACGCGGGTATGTTGATAAAATTGGTGAAAAATATAATAAGGGAATGACCATTGTAAGTATCATTTTATGGACTTTAAGTGCTGCTCTTTACACAGTATTACCCCCAATATGCACTGGTCTCCTAGTTTCAGGAGCTATTGTTCTAATTTTTGCATTGATGATGGGTAAATTAACTCCGGTAGGCGCCGAATTAGAATTACGAGTTAAAGGTTTTAAACTTTACATGAATACGGCGGAAAAATATCGTTCACAATTTCAAGAACAGGAAGGAACTTTAGATAAACTATTGCCATATGCAATTTTATTCGGCATTACAACTCAGTGGCTTAAAAAAATGAAAGATATTTATGGCGAGCCATATTTTAACACTTATCATCCGGCGTTTTTAGTCGGCGTAGTTGCGATGTCTGACTTTGAAAGTTTTTCCAGTACGATTGACGATATCTCTGATAGTATTGCTTCAAATATTTCACCAAGTTCAAGCGGGGCGGGCGGAATTGGTGGCGCAGGTGGTGGGGCCGGTGGCGGTGGCGGTGGCGGTTGGTGATTCGCATCTGCAATATTTTAGATAGTGGCCAGAAAAAATCCAGTGGCTGAATTATCGGATATTTGGTAAAATAGTAGCATAATTAAATCTTTATGATTATCACAATTTGTTCAAGTATCGATTTTACACCGAAAATTATCGAGCTGAAAAATGAATTAGAGAAAATGGGCCATCAAGTGAATATTCCGCATTTTACTCAGAAGATAATTGACGGAGAAATTACTTACGAAGAATTTATGGCCGCCAAAGAAATTAATGGTGATATTACGCTGCGCCTGAAGGACTCGACTGATGCCATTAAAAGGTACTTTGAATTTATTAGAAACTCTGACGCGATTTTAGTTTTAAATATTGAGAAGAAGGGAATTCAAAATTATATCGGTGGCAATACTTTAATGGAACTCGGCTTTGCTTATGGTTTTGGTAAGACAATATATCTATATAATTCGATTCCAGAGAAGAGTGAACGCATTCATTACACTGATGAGATTATTGCCATGAAGCCAATCGTAATAAATGGAAATTTGGCGGAAATTAAATAAACAAAGAAAAGGCTCTTGACGCCTTTTTCTTTTTGAGATATAATTAGATATATATCTAAATATCGAATTATTAATCATATGTCAATTAGCCAAACATTCGCTGCGTTAGCTGATCCAAATCGCCAAAAGATTTTAAAATGTCTGAAGAAATCCGAACTGCCAGTTAGTGAAATCGCCAAAGGTTTAGACATTACTCTGGCAACATTGTCGCATCATCTGGATATCTTACGCCGGTCTAATTTGGTGAGTTCTCGTCGTCAGGGCAGACAGATATTTTATGAATTAAATTTAAGTGTCGCCGAGGAGATAATGGAAGCGATGGCTAAAATATTTAAAAAAGAAAAATAATTTAAAAATAATTTTCATTCATTTTATGAAAAACCCAATCAAGTATTCAATTCAAACTGAAATCTGGCCGCTGCTTATTTTGGTCGCAGCTATCGGTTTAAGCATCTGGGCTTATCCGCAATTGCCGGAAAAAATAATATCCCATTGGGATTTTAATGGCCAGCCAAATGGTTGGAGTACTAAAGAGTTTCAAAGTATTTTCTTTCCCGCACTTTTAGTTGCTATATACGCACTATTTAGTTTTATGCCACGACTCGATCCAAAAGGTGAACGTTATCAAGATTTTGCTGGCGCCTATCTCATGATGCGAAATTCAATCTTATTTGTTTTAGCCATCGTCTTTGCGGCCACGACTTTTAGCAACCTTGGTTATGCGATTAACATAGGCGGAACAGTGGCTGGAGCGATTGGTTTACTCATGATGTTTATGGGAAACTACTTTGGCAAATTAAAAAGGAATTGGTTCGTTGGAATCCGAACCCCTTGGACTTTGTCATCAGAGAATGTCTGGAATAAGACTCATCGATTAGGCGGACGCCTGTTTATGATTTGGGGCTTCTGTTTAATTTTTGCTCCCTGGCTGCCATCAACGATTGCCTTTATGGTTTTAATTGGCGGTCTCGCCGCGATTGTTTCTTGGGTATTCGTTTATTCCTATCTTCTTTATAAGAAGGAAAAGCTAGAAAAAAAATAACGCGCCAATAAAAAAACGCCCTGTCGAAAATCGATGGGGCGTTTTTTGTAATCTATTTTACGCCGTTAGCTTTCATAAATGGGACATAGGCCCGGTCAGTATTATTGATGTGCCAGGTCCACCAGTCCTGTAAGAAGTTAGAAATTTCGAAAAAGATAGCCGGGTCTTTATTCTCATCATATCTCTTTCGCCAGTCCTCAATCTTGGCTCGATATTGGTTGTGAACTTCAATATGCCCCTGGGCTTGTTCGTAACCGTAGATCTTAAAATAATTCTCTTCGGTTTGAAAATGATAAATTGCGTAATCAGCTAGCTCTTTGATGATACTATCGATTGCCACTTGGTCATCAAGTTTTTTCTCATTAAAGAGATCGTATAGTTTGTTTATGATGGCAAGGACTTTTTTGTGTTGCTCATCAATCTCTTCGATACCTAGTTCAAATTCGCTTTTCCAGGGAATTAAAGACATAGTTTTAAAATTAGATTAATATGAATAAATTATAACAATTTTTTTCAATTTAAGCTATAATTATCTTATAAAATATTATTTAAAAAATATGAACAAGAAAGTGGAAGTTGCCCTAAGTCCGCAAACAATCAGAACCGTTCTTTTGATTGCCGTCGGCATTTTTTTTATTTGGAAACTTTCAGATATATTCATCTTGCTCATTACGGCTGTGATGGTGGCCTCCGCATTAAACCCAGCCGTTAAATGGTTGAATAAAAAACTGCCGCTGGCTTTATCGGCGGCCCTGATCGTGATTGCTTTGATTCTACCCTTGGTTTACGTGGTTGGCGCTGTTATTCCTGATTTTATCAGTCAGTTTCCGGCGATTATCGATCGGGTCACTTTAGCCTTAAGCGGTGCAAATTTCTTGCCGCCATATTTAAGACAGTTAGACTTTTCACAATATTTCCAAAATGGCAGTTCTTATATTTTTGAATCCACTAAGATTATCAGTAATTTTTTTATTCAGGCCATTACCTTTATCTTTCTCGTTTTTTATTTATTAATTGATGGAGAATCGCTACGAAAATTAGTGGCCCTGTCGATTAAGAAAGAGAATCGGAAAAAAGTTGAAAAATTGGCCGATGATTTGGGTCGCATTAGCGGTCAGTATATCCGAGGCAATTTACTAATATCTTTAATTTGCGCTTCGGTTACCTTTATTGGATTAATGTTAATCGGAGTGCCTTACGCCTTGCCGCTAGCAATTTTTGCTGGTGTTATGGATTTACTTCCTCTTATCGGTTCAACTATCGGAGCCGTGCCAGCGGTCATTATTGCTTTTACCATTTCTCCAGTTGCCGGATTACTGACCATCGCTTTGTTTGGGGTCTATCAGGCTGTGGAAAATGATATCTTGGCGCCGAGTATCTATAATAAAGTATTAAACCTACTGCCATTTTTAAGCTTTATCGTGGTAATTATTGGTTCAATTATATTTGGAATTGCCGGTGCCTTCTTGGCGCTTCCGATTGCGGCTGGGATTCCAACCATCATAAAACACTTAGAAAAACAAAAATAAGCAAAAAATAAGCCGAACTGTTGATTTGCCTTTTATCTTATGTTACTGTGTAACCTGAAGGAGGGGTGCCAGAGCGGTCGAATGGAACAGTCTTGAAAACTGTCGTACCTTAACGGGTACCGAGGGTTCGAATCCCTCCCCCTCCGCAGTTAAATAAAAACAGAGCTAATAGCTCTGTTTTTGTTTATAATTAGTAAAATAGTTCGTGGTGAACCGAAAGTATTGCTTAGCTATTGACAAATATTTATATTTGTTATATACTTTTATTGAAAGTTCTTTTTAAGTCGCAATGTATGGACATTTAGCCTATGGATTACAGCTAAGAAAATGGCCAGCAAATAATTCCTTATCCCTTATTGCAAGCAGGAATAATAGATATTGCGTATCTTAAAACGTTAGTGAGTTATTTTTGATCCTTAACATGAAGGAATAAAAAAATAACAGCTACGTCTCGTTTTATATAATATTTAATCAGAATATTATAAAAAGAGGGGGCAAACGTACTTTAACAACTTAATAAAATAAAAAAAACCAACACTAATTATAGAGACTTCAAGGAGTCTCTTTTTTTTATGACTTATTTATTTTAATGTGTATTTTTATATATGACTGTTCCAACTACGTCCCATTCTCCCCTCTCACACGAAAATACAACCCAAATGGGTTGTTTTTTTGTATTTATGAAAAGACGAAAGGGGTTCGAACAGATTAGAAGTGAGACGCGAGCTGAGGGCGATTAATCCCTCACACCGCTTTTGTTAATATCCCTAAACATTAGCTATTTTATATCGGGAGTGCCGGGAGTTTGTCCCGTTGGAACGGTATGTTATAATTACCTAATCATGATTTGGAATAATTTACGTAGAAATGCGTATTAGAAGTACATTCACCTTATAGGTGATTTCAGGCATATATATGAAAAAATTTTTTGTTTCAACGAGTTTTATCGCTATTTTTATTATTAGCATTATCTATCAGCGTGTTACAAGTATAAATGTCGACCCTAATGCGACAAATTTTTCGGCTACCCCCAATAACACCTATACCCCGTCTCTCGCCGTAAGTAAAGCCTCTAAAATAATAACGCGTGTAAATACTAATTCTTCGGCAAACGTTAAAAACAGTCCCGCTAAAACTTCGTCCGCATCGGCTCCAGTCTCATCTTCAATCTCAACCCCGGTTTCAACTCCGGTAGCATCTCAGGGTAAATATAAAAATGGCACATATACTGGAACTATGGCCGATGCTTCTTACGGAACGGTACAGGTGGCGGCGGTTATTGTCTCCGGAAAACTTTCTGATATTAATTTTCTAAGCTATCCCAGCGATCGGCAGCATTCAGCGCAGCTTAGCTCTTATGCCCTTCCTATCCTGCGCCAGGAAGCAATCGCCGCTCAAGGCGCCAGTGTCGATACTATCTCTGGAGCCTCTTATACGAGTGCGGCGTTTAAAGAATCTTTAAACTCGGCTCTTAACCAGGCAATGTAATATTATTATGAAAGAAACCAGAATAATCATGGGGATGCCAGTCATCATCGAAATTATTGATACTGATGTTAATCAAGAAGTTTTAGAAGAATTATTTGCCTATTTTGTGGGCATTGACGAAAGGTTTAGTACCTATAAAAGTACCAGTGAAATTAGTAAAATCAATCGCAGCGAGATTAGCTCGCCTAATTATAGTGCCGATATGAAAACAGTATTTGCTTTGGCTGAAGAAACCAAGCAGCAAACTAACGGTTACTTTGATATAAAAAAAAGTGATGGCAGCTACGATACCGCTGGCTTGGTAAAAGGCTGGGCAATCTTTAAAGCCGCTCAAATCCTCTGGGCAAAGGGACTTAATAATTTTTATATTAATGTCGCCGGCGATATTCAAGTCTCTGGCCGCAACCACCAGAATCAAAAGTGGAGAATCGGTATCCAAAACCCCTTTAATAAAAAACAGGAATCAATCAAGATTGTGTATCTGGCGGAGGGAGGAATTGCCACCTCTGGCACTTATGTCCGGGGCAGCCATATCTATAATCCAACTCAGAACCGAACTACCATGGCTGATATTGTGAGTCTGACAGTAGTTGGAAAAAATGTTTATGAGGCCGATAGATTTGCCACCGCCGCCTTTGCAATGGGCCAAGAAGGAATTAATTTTATTGAGAACTTGTCTGGTTTTGAAGGATACATGGTAGACAAAGTAGGTATAGCGACAATGACCAGCGGATTTATTAAATATACTAATTAAAGATATGTGGAATTTTATTGATAATTATTTAAATAGAATAACGATGTACCGCTTAGTGCTGTACGCTCTTGTTTTTTTGGTAATCGCGGCTGTTCCGCTGAGTGCTCTTAATAAGCTGCCGTTTTCCACGGCCGATTTATTATTCTCGGTCATCACCATTTTAATTATTTCAATTATCATCAACAAGCTTTTTTCTTGGGCCTTTGATGCTCCGACTAATGTTGAATCGGTTTATATCTCAGCCTTAATTTTAATATTAATTGTAACTCCTAAAACAGCCAATGACCCTTTATCATATTTAACTTTCGTTTTTTGGGCATCAGCCTTAGCCATGGTTTCGAAATACTTCCTGGCGATCGGTAAAAAACACATCTTTAATCCAGTCGCTATCGCAGTTGTGCTAACGGCTTTTACTCTTAACCAGGCGCCCAGCTGGTGGGTTGGTAATTTATATATGGCCCCGTTTGTCGCCCTAACTGGTTTTTTGATAGTTAGAAAAATACGGCGTTCAGATTTAGTAGTAAGTTTTCTGCTTACCGCCACGACCGTGGCTATTGTTCACAACCTTATCGCCAGTAGTACAATTTCTCCTTTAACTAGCCTATATCAGACTTTATTTCAATCACCAGTTTTGTTTTTGGCCGTGTTTATGCTAACCGAGCCGCTAACTACTCCGCCGACCCGAGAAATGCGGATAGTTTATGGCGCGTTAGTTGGACTATTTTTTATCCCCACCCTTCACATCGCCTCTGTCTATCTTACGCCAGAACTAGCTCTAGTTATCGGAAATATTTTTTCTTATCTGGTCAGCCCAAAAGAAAAATTATTTTTAGCGCTTAAAGAAAAAGTAAACATTGCAAAAGATACCGACGAATTTAGTTTCATTCCCGATCGAAAATTTTCTTTTCTTCCCGGACAGTATTTAGAGTGGACTTTAAAACATCGTTCGCCGGATAATCGGGGTAATCGCCGATATTTTACCATTGCCTCATCGCCTACGGAAAATACCCTTAAGGTAGGCGTCAAATTTTATCCGGAATTAAGCAGTTTTAAAAATAAGTTATTCTTTTTAAATCCGGGCGATTCGATCATCGCTTCACAGCGCGCCGGGGAATTTATTCTGCCCGAGGATAAAAGTAAAAAGTTAGTTTTTATTGCCGGTGGTATCGGAATTACGCCTTTTAGAAGTATGATAAAATATTGTGTCGATGCTAACGAGCAGCGGGATATTGTGTTATTATATTGCAATAAGACGGTCGAGGATATTGCCTATAAAGAAATTTTTGACGAGGCAGCCGCGAAAATAGGTCTTAAGACTTTGTATGTCGTTAGTAATCAGGTCGGAATTATTCGGGATAAAAATATCTACGTCGGTTCGCTTGATGCTGTTACAATTTTAAACGCGATTCCTGATTATAACGAGAGAACATTCTATATCTCCGGACCTCATATGATGGTAGTTACGTTTAAGAAGATGCTGTCTGATTTAGGTATCGATAGTGGAAAAATAAAAACAGATTTTTTTCCTGGTTTCGCTTAAAAAATAAGCGCAGTCGAATAAATTACGGAAATATTCCGATTGAATCAAGATAATATAGTAAAAGAAAAATATATGATAATCAAAGACATAATTCAAATTGGCAATCCAATCTTAAGTCGAAAATCTGAAGTGGTTACCAATGTTAAATCTCAGGAAACTAAAAAAGTCATCAAAAATTTAACTGATTCGGTGCGTTACCATGGATTAATTGGCATGGCCGCTTCGCAGATTGGTGAAAAATTAAGAATCTTTGTAACCGAAGTTAGAAATACTAAATATCGAAATTTAGAAACTGATAAATTGCGAGTTTATATCAACCCGAAAATTATTTGGTCATCCAAGAAAGAAGTTGTAATTTACGAAGGCTGCGGCAGCGTTGCTTATGCCAAATTATTTGCACCTGTGAAGAGACCGGAGAAAATTATTATTAAAGCGCTTGATGAAAACGGGGAAGAATTTGAATTGAAAGCCGATGGCATGCTTGGCAGAGTCATTCAACATGAGTATGACCATTTAGACGGTGTTGAATTTACCGAAAAAATTACCGATATGCGTAAAATAATGAGTTCGGAGGAATATAAGAAAATTAGCTTAGCAAAAAAGAAATAAGTTATATTTTGAAGGGAGTCTGGAAAAATCGGACTTCCTTTTTTAAATATATATTTTGATTTTTTGTGATTTTTAGGTTAATATTGAAGTATAATTATTCTTTCGATTAATATATTTATGAAAATTAACCCACTTTATAAGTTTCTAATTTCCTCATACAGCCTCTCGACATTTTCCGAAGGAATCCTGATGCCGATTTATGCTGTCTTTGTTCAGAAAATTGGTGGTGATATTTTAGATGCTTCAGGTGCCATCGCCGTTTTCTTCATTACCGAAGGTATCTTTACGATGATTATTCATCGTTTCAAATGGAGTAATGACCATCGGACTTTTCTTCTGGTCGCTGGCTGGGTTGTTTGGCTGCTAGGCATTATTTCCTATCTCTTTGTTTCCAATATGTTAACGCTTTTGTTGGCCCAAGTTTTAATGGCTTTGGGCAACGCTACCGCTGACCCAATTTTCTATCGCGAACTATCTGATAATACCGATCGAAAAAATAAAGGTTTTGAATGGGGCTTTTTCGAAGGTACGAAAGTTATTTTAGATGGCATCGCCGCTTTAGTCGGCGGCCTGGTAGCGACCTTCTGGGGTTTTCATTTTTTAATCTTAACCATGATCGCAACAGCTACCTCGTCTTTGGCTATCATTCTTGTTTATCTTTATAAAAAGAGGCATCTGCCTGTTTTAAAAAGAATAGCCAAGCTAGTGAATTAGTAATTATATATGAACAAATCAATCGAAGAAAAATTAATTAAAATAATGAAAGAGAAGCAGACCAAAAAAGACCCTTCTCATGATTTTCATCATGTTCTTCGAGTTTGCAAGTTAGCAGAAAAAATTGGTAAAAAAGAGAAGGCTGATTTAGAAATTTTGATTCCTGCTGCCTTGTTTCATGATATCATTGTTTATCAAAAAAACCATCCCAAAAGTCAAAACGAAACCGATGAAAGCGCGGCATATGCCAGAAAGGTTTTAAAACAAATCAAAGAATATCCCCAAAATAAAATTGAGCAGGTTGTTGTCTGTATTAAGCAATGCTCATTTTCCAAAGGAATTGCGGCGAGCACCTTTGAATCTAAAATTCTCCAAGATGCTGACCGCCTTGAGGCCACCGGCGCGATATCAATCATGCGAACCTTTTCATCTGGCGGACAGATGAATCGCCAATTTTATGAATTAAGCGATCCATTCTGCAAAAAAGGCGATGTGGCGTTTAGGTCCGGTATAGATTTATTCTATCGCCGTTTATTGGTTGTTGAAAAAGGTATGAATACCGAGATGGCAAAACAAATTGCTGTTCGGAGAACAATATTTTTGAAAAACTTTTTAGCGGAATTAAAACTGGAGCTTAAAGAGTCAGGAGTTATTAAATAAATTATTAAACATGGACAGACTACATATCGAACTAAATAAAATCATAAACGAAACCGGCGAAGAAATAATTTTAAAAGGAGTGAATATCAATTCGCCCTGCATTTTAAAATACGAAGAAAATCATGATTTTTTAGAGGATATCAGAAATATTAAAGAAATGGGCGCCAACGCAATTTCAGTTCCGATTTGCCCAGCCTATTTTCAATCGAGAAGTAATTATTGTGAAGATTTGTTAGACCCAATTGTGGCTTTATGCAAAGAACTGGGAATGTATTGTAATCTTGATTGGCACGGGCAAGGAAATCCTGCCACTAATTTAACAAGGCAGCCAGAAAATTTGATAGAAGGGTATATGAAGTATGACGCCAGACCGGTAGCTGCCTTTAATGCGGCCGAAGTATTAGCTAAGAGATATGGTAAGGAGCCCCATGTTTTATTTGAAATACTCTCGGCCTATTATTTAGATATCGCGGGCGAGGAGTGGTCTAGCTTCGCAACTTTGACGACTAGGATAATAAGAAAATATTCTGAGAATATTGTGATTGTGGCTGCCATGGATTGGCCGCAAAATCTTAATGCTTTATTTAATTTTGAAGTCAAAGAAAATAATCTTGCTTATGGCATAATGGTTTATCCTGGGAATAAGGAAGATGATAAAGAAAACGTAAAAAAATTAAAAGCTAGCCACGCGATTATTATAACTGAATGCGGATATGAAAGGTTAAATGCCAGAGAAGAGATAATGAGATCGACAAAAGAAGAATACGCCGTGCCACTCCAAAATTTTATTTCCGAAAATGGCTTTAGTTGGTTCGCTTGGTGTTATCATCCAACAAGACAACCCGTTCTGCTTAATTCATATTTACTAAATGATTATTCAGAGTGGGGCCAATTTGTAAAAGATGAGTTGTTAAAATAATAAATTATATGAATCTAATAGAATCAACCGATAAAAATTTAAAAACTGACCAAATAAACACTCTAAGGAGCTCCGTTGGTTGGTTCGATAATCCGAGCGACGAAAAATGGCAAGAGATTCTAAGTAAATCAGCATTTGTTTATAGTATGTTTGACGGCGATAAACTTGTTGGTATGGGCAGAATCGTTGAAGACGGAATTATGTGTATGTTCTACGATATTATTGTTCATAAGGACTATCAGGGTAAAGGGATTGGCAAAATGATTATAAATAAGCTGCTAACTTTTACTGAGGATAAAAACTATAGCTCTATTAGTTTGTTTGCTTGGCCGGAAAACAAGGAAATCCTGTTACCATTTTATAAAAAATTCGGTTTTGAGCTATTTGAAACCGGCATGAGACTTAAAAAATAAACATATGATTAAAGTAATTTACAACGGCAGCGATTCTAAAAAGCTAGAAAAAGAGGCGATAAAAGCCTTTGATTTTGTATCTAAAATCTTTTTAATAAAACTTCCTAAAATTACGGTTCGTATTTATGCCAGTCGCGCCGAGTTTAATAAATATTTAGGCAGGGAAACGCCTGATTGGCATGTCGCCAACGCTTCAGACAATAATGAAATTGACATTTTAAGTCCTTCGGCCATGTCCAAAGAAAGCAACCACAAGGCTGATGAATTTTTACCAATTTTGAAACACGAATTTACTCATATTTTCATTTATAATACTTCTAAAGGAAAGTCGGTTCCTAAATGGTTGAATGAAGGCTTTGCTAATTATATCGCCAGGCAGAATCAAGTATTAAATAGATCCATTTATATCGCCGATAATTTTATCAAACAGATTGATACTCCGAAAAATTGGGATGAGAATGTAAATTATGACGCTTACAACATCGCTGCTTTATTTTTTAGATTTTTAGTCAATAAATATTCAATGGCAAAAATCATAAAATTATTACAATCAATTGATAAACATTATTATTATCCAAATTTTGAAAAGACCTTTCATGAAGTTTATGGAGTGAATTTAAGTGAAGTGGAGAAAGAGTTTATTAAGAATATCAATGACTAGTAAGTGTTGTATGAAAAATTAAGCCCTTCAGTTTCCGAAGGGCTTTTTATTGCCAAAAAGTTATAACGAAAATACGGTCTTGACTTTAGGCCAATTTAAGATTATATTTAGTACACCCCCAGGGGGTGTATTTAATTTAAATAATAAATTTTTTATATATGAAGATTGTCCACCTAAAATCAGTTGCTGAATTCGAAACTTTAAAACAGACTTGGCCGACTATGGCTCTTGATTTTTATTCTGACGAGTGCCCGCCTTGCGAAAAATTGGCGCCGATTTACGAAAAAATGGCCGAGGTCTTTCCGTCTGTTTTGTTTGTCAAAGCCTTCCGTCAGGAGAATCGCGACTTGGCTAAGTCCTTAGACGTTAGCGGTTCACCGACACTTCTATTTTTTAAAGATGGTAAATTACTCGAATCTCGCTTATCTGGTGATATCGAAGAATCAGACCTGAAAAATATTTTACAATCTCTGTCGAGCGAAAATAATTCCGACCTAAACACCGAAACTAAATCTGAAATTCAAAAATACGATTTAGCGATTATCGGCAACGGACCCGCAGGTTTGACGGCCGCTATTTATGGCGCTCGGTATAAGATTAATCAAATCTTAATTGGTGATTTACCGGGAGGCTTAATGACTTCATCTCATAAGATTTGTAATTTTCCCTCGGAAATCGAAATTTCTGGCTCCGATTTGGCACAAAAAATGCATGATCAGGTAATTGCTTTGGAAGTGCCGCAAAAAAATACCAGAATTAATTCGATCAGTCAGCTTGATGGCATATATAATTTGGTTTTATCAAATGGAGAGAATATTCAGGCTAAAGCTATATTGCTGGCTACCGGAACTAAACATCGTCATTTAGATCTACCTAACGAAAAATCGCTCGTTGGCCGCGGTGTTTCCTATTGTGCAACCTGCGATGCAATGTTTTATGTTGATAAGGTTGTAGCGGTTATCGGTGGCAGCGATAGTGCCAATACAGCGGCTTTGCATTTAGCTCAAGTTGCCAAGCAAGTTTATCAAATATATCGCGGCACTAGTTTGCGCGGCGAAACTGCTTGGGTGGACCAAGTTAAAGCTAATCAAAAAATTACAGTTTTATATAATACACAGGTCTTGGAAATTTTGGGTGATAAAAAAGTATCAGGTTTAAAGATTAGTAACGGAACAGAACTTGAGCTCGATGGCGTTTTTGTCGAGATTGGTTCTGAACCAGATTCTACTTTATCAAATCAACTTTCGCTAAAAATGACCAAGGGTGATTATATAATCACCAAAGAAAATCAAATGACGAGCAGAGAGGGTGTTTGGGCGGCCGGCGACATCACGACTAACTCCGATTCTTTCCAGCAAATTATTACCGCTTGTTCTGAGGGGGCCGTAGCCGCGCAAAGTATATTTAAATATTTGCGATCTAAATAATCAATATGACTAAACGCATAAAAAATATTTTACGCCACTGGCCGCGATTAGTTGCGGTTTGGTTGATAAAGGTATATCAAAAAACTTTGTCACCAGACCACGGACCTTTGAAATCATTACATCCCAACGGTTACTGTCGTTTTTATCCGACCTGTTCCGACTACGGCTCGGAAGCGATTGCAAAATATGGTATATTTAAAGGAGGAGCCAAGGCGGCCTATCGAATAATTCGTTGTAATCCTTGGAACAAGGGCGGCAATGATCCCTTAAAATGAAAAATTAATCAATAATAATATGTTTAAAAAAAATGAAGGAGAAACGGATCGCGTCGTTAGAATAATTTTGGCTGTACTCTTTTTTGCTTTAGCCTGGTTTTGGCTTAAAGGAGTGGTACAGACCGTATTCTATGTTTTAGGTGCCGTGTCTTTGATTACCGGATTAGTCGGTTTTTGTGGTTTGTACAAAATATTCGGAATCAGCACCTACAAAGGAGTCTCTAAAATATCTAAAAATTAAGAATCGAAATTGTTCTAAGGCTCGGAATTAAGTAATTTTAGGATTATTATAGCCGAGTCTTTTTGTTTTGTCTGAATTTAGACAGTTGACTTTATGCGGTTTTTCAGGGAAAATAGGGGGTAGACAACACTAATTTTCTAAATCAGGAAAAATATGGACAATAAAAAAAACACCGCGGCGTTCGAAGATTATCACCAGGCAGTTCAGAAAACTGTCAATCTTGTTGTAAAAAATGTAAAGCGGGAATTATCTGAAAGAAATTATATTCCAATGTCGAATTATCCTTTTTCTAAAGTTGAGACTGAGTTGCAAGGAATCGTTGACCAGATAACAAATTCGACTGAGGAAATTCAATTACAAATTCCACCGGCTCACGTCGCAAATGATTTTGCCTTTGAAACTTTTGGCTTAGCCAAAGCCCTGAAAACAAATCCGCAAACTTTATCTTCGGAAATAGTTAGCGCGGTCAACGAAAAAACTGATTTAAAATTTTTAGCTAAGGCGATTCCGGCTGGCCCTTTTGTAAATCTTGATATCAAAAAAAATGAAATATACTCTTCGGTCCTTTCAGATATTTTAAAGATGGGTGACAGTTATGGTGAGAGTGATGTCAGTAAGGGGAAGGTCGTACTTTTAGATTTTTCATCACCGAACATTGCTAAACCAATGGGCGTTGGTCATTTAAGATCAACGATTATCGGCCAAGCGCTATCGAATATTTACCAGAAAACTGGCTACACGGTTATTAATGATAATCACTTGGGTGATTGGGGAACTCAGTTTGGCAAATTATTATACGCCTATGATAAATGGGGGGATGAGGAAAAAATTGTTAAGAACCCGATTGTCGAATTAAAAAATTTATATGTAAAATTTCATAGTGAAGCGAAAGAAAATCCGGCCATGGATGATGCCGCTCGCGCTTTATTTGTGAGACTGGAAAGTGGCGATTCCGAACTCGTCGCGCTCTGGGAAAAATTCAGAGATTTAAGCGTGGCCGACTTTGATAAGATGTATCAGAGACTCGGGGTTAAGTTTGATACCTATATTGGAGAAAGTTTCTTTGTTAAAGATGCTGAAAAAGCCGTTGAAGATTGTTTAGCTAAAGGTGTCTGCCACGTCGATAAAGAGACTGGGGCCGTGGTTGTTGATGGTGAGAGCGAAGAGTCACCTTCTTTCTTGTTGCGAAAACAGGACGGTTCAACTCTATATATGTCTCGCGATTTAGCTGCCATTAAATATCGCTCACAGACTTTTAATCCGAATTCAATTTTATATGTTGTCGGCAGCGAACAAGAATTAAATTTTAAACAACTTTTCGCTTTAGCTAAAAAAACAGGATATTTACCTGAAGAAGTGACAGCTAAACACATTGGGTTCGGCATGGTGACTGTTGGTGGTAAAAAGATGTCGACTCGCCGCGGAACTTTAATCGAACTTGAAGATTTGCTCGCGCAGTCCGTGGAAAAATCCCGTGAAATTTTAGTTCAGAAAAATCCTAATTTAAGTGAACCAGAACTCGCGGAAATTTCCGAAATTATTGGCGTGGGTGCAATTATTTATAATGATTTACGTCAGACAAAGTCCAAAAGTATTTCTTTCGACTGGGAGAAGATGCTTGATTTTGAGGGCAGTGGCAGTGCCGCTTATTTGCAATATACTTATGTCCGTATTCAATCAATTTTAAGAAAGCTATCCGACCTTTATCCTGCCGCCAAAAAAATTGATGAGACAAAAATTATTTTTGCCGCTAAATCGGAGTTTGATTTAGCTAAGAAACTGATGCTATTTCCTAAAATAATTTCTAAAGCGCAAAAAAACGATTCACCTCACATTATTAGTACTTATCTCGAGGAATTGGCGCCGACTTTTAATAGTTTTTATAACGAAATTTCGATTATGAAAACCGAAAACGAAGAACTGCGAAACTCTAGAATCTTGCTATGTAAATGTACAGCCAGTGTAATTAAAAACGGGCTCTCCATTTTAAGTATCAGAGTCCCGGACAAAATGTAATCGTATGAAAATTAATATCCCCAAAAAATTAATCATCTCGTCGGTCGTATTAGTATTTTTGATTATTATTTTTGGTGTTTATCAAGTAATCATGCTAAAAAAAGCGCATAGCACTTTTGAAAATTATTATGCTTTTAGAGGCTGCACGGAATTAATTGAACAAACTGATACTTACGGAGTTTGTCAAACAAAATCAGGCCAGACTATTAAAATTGTTAAATTCGATAATCGCTGGTTCTTAGACGGTGATTTACCTTGTCGATTTCTGTGTTTTTAAAATAATAGAAAAAAGACCGAGCATTGTGCGTCGGTCTTTTAAAATTGGTGTACAAATTCTGAAAACTCATTCAAGGATTTCTCATTTGAAAGGAGCTTTTCTTTCAATTCTGAAATAAGCATCTTAACGTTGCCGTGATGAGTATTATCCAGAAAGATATTCATGACGTTTTGGCCGTGAAGAAAGCGTGCCAAATCGACAGGTTGAATTTGTTCCCGCCATTTTGAGGTGAATTAAAACCATATATCAAAAAAGCCTGTGGCCTTTGATATATCAGTGCCAGTAGCTTGTTTTGCCATTTTGTTTATTTTAAAGGTCTATATAAATTCTGTTCTTTTGCTAGCACTTTGTCAACTTTTTGGAATAAAAAAGGTTACAGTTTGACTGTAACCTTCGGTGTTTAAGAATCTAGCCTTAATTCACCAAAATGGGTCTTGTAAAATTCAACCATCTCCGTTTTTATTGATTCCAGTGGAGATCGACTGCTATTTGGAGTCGCTTCAATTTCATCACTAATAATCTCCAACTCTTTCAATAACTGCAAGCGTGCCCGATCCTTTGTCAGAAGTACTGGGCCAAAGAAGTTTAAAATATCCATTGGTCGGTAATATGATGATTTTGCCAAATACGGATTATCACTATCAATCAAGATTACTTTATAACCGCCACGGCTTTTATAATAGGCTTTGTACCATTCTCCACTCTTTGGTTTGATGACTGCCAGGCAAATTTCTTCCTTGAGTCTTTCGCACATATGCATTTCATAAAAATCATTTAGATTTCGGATCTGAAAACTTAAAATGTTTTTTTGGTTTTCCAAATAGTCTCTTTCAGTGTGGCCGCAACTTATTAAATCTAATTTTATCTTGTTACGCTTCATCTTTTTAGTTTCGATGATTTGTTCAATATATATTTTGGCCCAACCACTTTGAACCTTAATCGGGTTTTCGAAATAGGCCGTTCCCATAGTTTGACCAGATGAGGGGACGATAACTAGATTCGGGCTAGTTGGATTAATATAAACCAAGATTCTGTCTTTACGGTTTTCTCCGACAGTGTAAAATTCACCACACTTTGGGAGCGGATTTAAATTCATTAACTTTGGCATGATTATTTTTTTAAAGTTCGTACTCAGTTGGATTAATCTGATATTAGTATTTTAAACCCTTTATGTCAAATCTTGGATTTTCAACCATTTTTATGCTAAAATTTATTTAAATACTTAATGTTTTATCTATGGAAAATCGGAAAACAATTGGTTTAGCTCTTGGGTCCGGTGGCGTTCGCGGGCTAGCTCATATTGGTGTAATCAAAACATTAATCAAGCATGGAATTCCGATAGATTATTTGTCAGGCACCTCAATTGGTTCTTGGGTGGCGGCGCATTTTTCTCTTTATCAAAATATCGAATTGACTGCCGAATTTACGGCGGGCAAGAAAAAAGAAAAACTATTTTCATTTTTAGAATTAACTTTTGACGGTGGGCTGATTAAAGGTAAAAAAGTTGAAGACCTGCTTGATAATTGGTTGACGAACGCTTCGTTTGGCGAAGTAAAAATTCCGCTTAAGATTGCCGCGACGGATTTAGTAACTGGTGAGAAAATTATTTTTAGTGACGGCAAGCTATCGACTGCAGTTAGAGCCAGCATGACCGTGCCTGGTGTTTTTAAACCGGCAGTAGTTGAAGGTCGGATTTTGGTCGATGGTGGTTTAAGTAATCCGGTGCCGGTTGATATAGTGAAAGAAATGGGCGCCGATATCGTAATCGCTGTTAATTTGGATTTTTTTGAAAGCTCGCCAAACATAGTGCCTAAAAAATTTGGGTTTCGCAATGTCGGTTTAGGAACGATGCGAATTATGAAACATTATTTAGCGCAGTATTCTTGCCAAGGCGCTGATTTTATTATCCAGCCATCACTCAAAAATTTTACCAGCACCAAAGATTATTTTTTAAATGACAACGATGGGGCAATTATTCGTTTAATGGAAGAAGAAACGGAAAAAATTATTCCAGCGCTAAAAGAAAAAATTTATGAAAAAAGTAATAGTGACCTCGAAAAATCCCGTTAAGCTTGAGGCGGTAAAGATTGGTTTTACAAAAATGTTTCCGGATGAAACTTTTGAGTTTTCTGTTTTATCAGTGTCTTCCGGCGTGCCCGATCAGCCAAATACCAACGAAGAAACTTATCGCGGCGCCAGAAATCGAATCGATAATGCCTTTGCGGAAGATGCGGGTGCTGATTTTTACGTCGGCGTTGAAGGCGGCATTGAACTGGTAAATGATGAGATGGAATGTTTCGCTTGGGTAGCGGTTCGCTCGGGTGATAAATACAGTAAAGCCAAAACCGGAACTTTTTATCTGCCTAATGAAGTTGTCCGCTTAATTAAAGAAGGAAAAGAGCTCGGCGAAGCGGATGATATTGTTTTTAAAAAAGAAAATTCCAAACAGCAAAATGGTGCGGTTGGAATTTTAACGGGTGATGTTTTAAATCGAACCGATTTTTACATCGAAGCGGTTATTTTCTCGTTGATTCCGTTTAAAAACCCGGGCTTATATTAATTAATATATGAATCCAGTTGAAACCGGACAAAATAGGCAAATAGAAAATTTAGCGCCTGACTATGTCAGAAGTTTTAGGCGCGAATTAAAGACTTTGATTGCTGCGGGAGAAAATCCAATCATCGGCTTAATTTTAAATATAAACAAAAGTGCCAGTGCGGGCCGGATTTCTACTGAACTTTCAGAGTCAGTTAAAAAACAATTGTTAGCCTTAGATAGTATCAGTGGGGATGAATATATTGATCAGATTACTCAAATAGTTACTCCGATTTTAGAAATAACCAAAAAAGGTGAGTCGGAAAACAATATCAAAAGAGAGTTGTTTAGTGCCGGTGATCTTGAAGAAGCCGTTGAAATAATTAGAGAGAGCGGGGCCGCTAAAATATATGTGGTCGGCAATGTTGGTTCAGGAAAAACCAGTTTTTCGGAGCAGTTATCCGATTTAACCGATTATAAAAGCATTGATCTAGACCGTTCCTTTAAAGATTTCCAAAAAAATAATCAAAGAGATGCCAATGATTTAAAAGAACTGCTAGAATATGTAACTGAAAATAATGAGCCGCCGTATATTATCAATCATGCGGATTTACTTAGACAGAATTTAATGCCAGATGCTGATATGGTTGTGTTTTTAAATCCAAGCAAGGCGGAACTATTAAGGAGCCGTGAAATTAGGACTAAAGATGGCGCTGACGGTGAGTGGCAAAATGTTAGCATCGAGGATTATGATAAGATTGCTGATGAAAATTTGTCGAACTTAAATAATTTGGGTGGTATTGAAAAATATCATAATCAAAATTCAGGAACAATTATTCACTTATTAAAATAATAAATATATGAAATTAAATTTTGCGATTCCTGACGACAATAATTATCATCAATTTTGTCCGGAGTGCCACAGCGAGCATATTAATAAAATTACCGTAAATGAGCTGGTTTATTATAAGTGTGATGATTGCCAGGGAACTTTTCCCCGCTTAATTGTTGTTGATCCAAAAATTAAATGGTGGGTCGACGAAACAACTGAAGAATATTGGCACGAAAGCGTCGGTATCTTTCTGTTTAACAAGAATAACGAAGCTTTGTTTTTCAAACGAATTAAATATCCATTTTTATATACGATTCCGGCCGGGCATTTTGATGTCGGCGAAACTATCGAAGAAGCGGTTAAACGAGAATTGTTTGAAGAAACTGGTATTCAAATTGAGGCCGTAAAATTATTTACAGAGGAAGATATTTTGGGTGATGAGTGCCGTCGCGGTGCTGATAATCATCGCTGGCATTTATTTACGGCCCACGTCGAAGAAATCGATGCGGTCAAGATTAATGATGAAGGTGGTAAGCCGGTTTGGCTGTCGCTAACTAATGCTTTAACGAAAGAATTAACTGTTCCGACTAAATACTTTATTGAAAAATTTGGTGATAAACTATTTTTATAATTTATGAGTCAAGATTTAGAAATCGAAAGAACGTTTTTAGCTAAGTACATACCTGAAGACATTAATAATTTTAAATCCAGGGATCTTTTGGATATGTATATTCCCAAGGGCGCCGTTCACGCTAAACTAAGAATCAGAAAATCGGATGACAAATATATAATAACTAAAAAAGTGCAGCTTGATGAAAATAATCCATCTGTTCAGATGGAGCATAATATTATTTTAAATGAGGCAGAGGCGGCCGCTTTTCTAAATACCCCTTGCGATCCGCTTCATAAAATCCGTTATTACTATGAATATGATGGCGTTAAAGCCGAGATTGATGTTTTTCAGGATAATCTAAAAGGCTTGGTAATGGTTGATTTTGAATTTAATAGCGAAGAAGAACAAATTAATTTTATCATGCCCGATTTTTGTTTAGCCGAAGTGACGGATGACGACAGAATTGCCGGCGGTTTGCTGTGTCACCACAGTATAGATTCACTAAGAAGTATCTTGGATGAATATTCATACATCGATATTAAATAAATAAAATAAAAAAGACAGGGCCTCTCTGACCTGTCTTTTTGTTTTGCTTTTAAACAGTCGCTCTGTGAAATTCTCTAATTATTTTGACGACGATACCTCTGACTTCGACTTCTTTCCGATAAATCGGGGAATAAGTCGGATTGGCGGGCTGTAATCTTATTTGGCCCTTCTCCTGGTAGAACCTCTTTAAGGTCGCCTCGTTATCATCGATAACGGCGACCACAGTGTCACCGTTATCCGCATAATTTTGCTTTTTGATGATTGCGAAATCACCGTCGAAGATTCCATCACCAATCATCGAGTTGCCGTGAACCTTTAAAGCGTAAAGGTCTCCGTCTTGAAATCGCCGGTCTTTGGCAATCTCGATAACTTCGTCGGGAATTTCAATGGCTTCAATCGGCTTGCCGGCGGTAATAATTCCAACCAGCGGCACGGACATCATGTCAGCCATTCTTTTTCCAACTAACTCTAAACTTCGGGAGACGTTTTTGGTTCTTTTCAAAACGCCTTTGGAGATTAAAGTTTTAAGATGCTCATGAACGGTCGACACAGCTGATACCTGAAAGTGATCGCGAATCTCCGGCAGGGAGGGCGCATAACCATTTTCAGTGATGCAGCTGGCCACATAGTCATAAACCTCTTTTTGCTTCTTGGTTAATGTGGGCATATTGTTAATAATTTATTACTTTTACATTATACCGAAACAAAACCGAAAGCGCAAGGGTTCTCGCAATAAGTTCGAAATATAGTATAATAACAGTATAAATATTAATCAAAAATATATGGAAGAAGTCACAATTTTTCATAAAATCGTGAGCGGCGAAGTCCCTTGCCATAAGGTTTGGGAGGACGACCAACACTTGGCCTTTCTCTCAATCTTTCCTAATACTGAAGGTGTAACGGTGGTTATACCGAAAAATTTTGAGCCGAGTTATTTTGCCGAGAGCCCTAATGAAGCTTTGAGTGCTTTAGTTTTAGCCGCGAAAAAGGTGGCCAAATTATTGGATTCCAAATTACCTGACGTTGGGCGAACCGCTTTAGTTTTTGAAGGTTATGGGGTAAACTACCTGCACGCTAAATTATTTCCGATGCATGGGACATCTGATATGGCCTGGTGCCCGATTGAATCAGCTAATTTAAAAGATGTCGTGTTTAATGAATACCCCGGGTACATTTCGTCTCATGATGCCAGACTTGAAGATGATGATTTCTTGGCAGAGTTGGCCGCTTATCTAAGAGGCGAGTCGAATACTTATCCTAAAAAATAATTTATGAATATTAGCTCCGCAAAATTTATTAAGACCGTGGTTGGCGAAGACCGAATATTGCTTGATGGAACGCCTCAAGTGGCTTTTATTGGTCGCTCTAACGTAGGGAAGTCCAGCACAATCAATGCCATTGTTAATCAGAAGAAACTGGCGATTGTCAGTGCCTTGCCGGGACGGACTCAAGGAGTTAATGTTTTCTTAATCAACGAGGCGTACTATTTAATCGACCTGCCTGGTTATGGTTTTGCGAAACTTTCTAAAATTGACCGAGCCTGGCTTCATGATTTAATTAATTGGTACTTGTTTAATAAAAAGTTTGAACAGAAAAAAATTGTGCAAATTATTGATGCCGAAATCGGGCCCACTAAAGACGACTTGGAATTACTCCACGAGATGGAAGCCCAAAATAAAAATATTTTAGTGATTGCTAATAAAATTGATAAGATTAAAAAGTCGGAATACTTCAGGCAATGTAATAAAGTTAAAGAACTTATCGGTTATCATGAGGTTATATTTTATTCTTCGAAAACCGGGACGGGAATTAAAGAAATTATTGATAAGATTTTTTAGTATGTTTAAAAGCTTATAGATTACAGGGCCGGGATTCCATTCAAAAAACCTCATTTTTAATTGTTTTTAGCCTTCTAAAAAGGCCTTTAATCTGGTATAATTAATCATAAGCTAATGTTTTAAATATCTTTACGCGTAATTAATTTAATCATCACTCATATGACTAAGCTAAATTTTCAAAATGTTACTGATCAAAAAATGATTGCTGAGACCATCGCCGAGGCGATAGTTAACCAGCTTGAAGCCGGCAAAAAAGTACTCTGGCTTATTCCTGGCGGTTCAGCGATTGCGGTGGCTGTTGAAGTTTCCAAGATTATAATTGGCTCATCCTATGAAAAGCTGACCGTCACTTTAACTGACGAAAGATACGGTGAACTGAATCACCCTGATTCCAATTGGTTGCAATTACAACAAGCCGGTTTTTATTTACCCGAGGCTCACTTAATTCCAGTTATATCAGACAAGGATATGGCGGAAACGACAGAGGAATTTGCAAAAAACCTTAAAGAAGAATTGGCTAATGCCGATTACTCAATTGGTTTCTTTGGCATCGGGCCTGATGGCCATACCGCCGGTATTTTACCAGGCAGCCCAGCGGTTTCATCTGATAATTTAACAGCTGATTATTCAGCGGGAAATTTTGAACGGATTACAATTACCCCAAAAGTTATTGTTCAACTGAGCGAAGCTTTTGTCTACGCCGTTGGCGAGAATAAATGGGAGGCCTTAGCAAAACTCGAAACCGAAGTTGACCTCGACGAAGAGCCATCTCAGATTTTAAAGCAAGTTCCTAAATTAACAATCTTTACCGACTATAAAACAAAAAATATATGAAAATTATAATAAGCGGTTTAGGCAGAATGGGCGGACAAATTGCCAAAAAACTTCATGAGGGCGGACACCAAGTCATTGCTCATAATCGCAGTCAGGGTCCAGTTGATGAAATGAAAGCGCTTGGTTTGATTCCGGCTTATTCGAAAGAAGAAGCGGCCGCTAATTTTAAAGATGATCCAGTTGTTGTTTGGCTAATGGTGCCGGCTGATGTTGTTGATGCTGAATTAGCTGACTGGTTAAAAATAATTCCTAAAAATAGTTTACTAATTGATGGCGGCAATTCCGATTTCCGCGATACCAAAAAACACGCCAGCCTGGTTAAAGAAGATGGCTCCACATTACTCGATATTGGAACATCGGGCGGCGTTTGGGGCTATCAGAATGGTTTTTCGATGATGGTTGGTGGCGACTTGGAAGCTTATAAAAAAATCGAGTCGGTTTTAAAAACTTTAGCCTTGCCCGGTGGTGCTTACAATTTTTTTGGTGATTCAGGTGCTGGCCATTTTGTGAAGATGACTCATAACGCCATTGAATACGGCATGATGCAGAGTTTAGCCGAAGGTTACCGATTACTCAAAGAAGGACCGTATAAAAATCTTGATTTGTATGCGGCCGGCGATGTTTGGCAGCATCACAGCGTGGTTACTTCTTGGCTAAACGAATTAACTAGAGATTCTCTAAAAACAAATCCCGAACTAGATGGTATTGATGGCTTTGTGGCTGAATCAGGCGAGGCTCGTTGGGCGCTTGAAGTGGCCAAAGAATATGAAATTGCTACGCCAGCGATTTCTGCTTCTTTTGATGTCAGGCTGGCCTCTCAAAAAGGTGAAATTAATTTTGCCACTAAATTACTCTCGGCAATGCGCAACGCTTTCGGCGGTCATAACTTAAATAAATAAAATGAAAATTGATAAAGCGACAATTTTAATAATCGTCGGTATCTCGGGCGATCTGGCGAAACGAAAATTGTTGCCGGCTATTTCCCAAATGGCCGACGCTGGTGTTTTGCCGGATAATTTTAGAATTGTGGGGATTACTCGGCAAACAAATATTGAAATTGATAGTTTGTTAAAGATGACTGAGAACGCTGATTATTTAAAAGACCATTTGGAACTATATACGATGGATTTATTGTCACCGGAGGGTTATGAAAAATTAGCGACCCATTTAATTACCATTGAAGACGGATATGGCGAACCAGCTCAGCATTTATTTTATTTATCAATACCACCGCAAGTGTCTCGTCCGATTATTGAATTAATTGGCACTTCAAGTTTAATCAAGAATAAAGAAACGAAACTTCTTTTAGAAAAACCATTTGGTGTCGATCTTGATAGCGCCACGGAATTAGCCGAACATATTGAAAAATATTTTTCTGATGATAAAGTTTATCGAATTGATCATTATATGGCGAAAGAAACGGCGCAAAATATTTTAGTTTTTCGGGAAGACAATTCACTTTTTAGACGGACCTGGAATCACGAATTTATCGACCGAATCGAAATTATCGCCAGTGAATCACTAGGCATTGCTGGGCGTAAAGATTTTTATGAACAAACGGGGGCCCTGCGTGATTTAGTCCAAAGCCATTTATTGCAACTGACGGCTCTGACTTTAATGGAGCTTTGTCCGTCAGATAAGTTACAGGAAGTGCCAAATTGTCGACTTATGGCTTTGAAAAATTTATATATTCCGGCTGATCAGCCAATCACTAATTTTGTCAGGCGCGGACAATATAGCGGTTATCAAGATGAAGTTGATAATCCTGGTAGTGCGGTCGAAACCTTCGTTTCGATGACTTTATTTTCTCATGATCCTAAGTGGGCGGGCGTCCCGATTGTTTTAACAACCGGAAAAGCTTTAGCCGAAAAATTTACCGGCATTAAAATTTCTTACAAGAAAGATCGTGACACTGAAGCTAATGAATTAATTTTAAAACTCCAGCCGGATGAAGGCGTGGAGTTAGGTTTGTGGACCAAGAGTCCGGGTTATAAATATGCCGTTACTAAAAAATCTTTACATTTTAATTTCTCTGAGCATTATTCTAAGTTGCCGGAAGCCTATGAACAAGTCTTGTTTAATGCTATAAATTCGGACCATAGTTTATTTACTTCAGGTGATGAAGTTTTAGAAACCTGGCGGATTTTAAATCTGATTCAAAAGTCATGGGAGATGTCCAGCGACGATTTAATATATTATGAACCGGGAAGCAGTATCTCAAGTATTCTAAGTTTATATTAAGGCTTGTTTTTTAACCAGGGAACTGAATTTTTCTTTAACTTTTTGAAGTTTAGGAATAATTACTAATTTGCAATACGATTCTTTTTGGTGATTGGCGAAATAATTTTCGTGATAATTTTCAACTGGATAGAGTTTAATTAAAGGTTTTATTTCGGTAACCACTTTAAGGCCGACACCTTCGTTTAATTTATCGATAAACTTTTTCGCCTCGATTTTTTGTTGCTCGGTCGTGTACAAGATTATTGAACGATACTGGGTTCCGATATCATTGCCCTGTTGGTTTAAACTATAGGGGTCGTGAGTTGCAAAAAATATCGTAAGTAATTCACGATAGGGAATTTCGTCTGGTTTATAGGTGAGCGAAATGACTTCGGCGTGTCCGGTCTCGCCGGTGCTGACTTCTTCGTAGGTCGGCATTGATTTGGGGCCTCCAGCGTACCCCGGTCTAACATCGCTGACACCGCTTAGCGTTTTAAAAATAGCTTCAGTGCCCCAAAAACAACCGCCGCCAAAGACTGCCGCTTCCGGTTTATATATTGGTTTTTTGCGCATAAAATTTATTTTAAATGTTTTTTAATTCCTATCTAATAATACGCATTTTAAAAAAATTTCTTTATTTTAGCTTGCCATATTAGCTAAAATTATATAAGATATCCTTATGAATTACTTAAAAGGGAGAAATAACAAATTTTGGGGACACGCCTTAACAGCGCCGATTATCTGGTTGCCGCTTGTAGCGGTGCTATTATTGGATATTTTGGTAGAATTTTACCATCAAATCTGTTTTCCAATTTACGGTATCGAAAAAGTCAAACGCTCGGCTTATATCCAGATATTTGACCGGAATAAGCTAAAATATCTCAACCCTTTAGAAAAAATGGGTTGTATGTACTGCGGTTATGTAAACGGCGGACTGCTTTATTTTAAAGAGATTGCCGGGCGGACCGAGAAATATTGGTGCGGTATCATGCACGAAGGTAAGCCAGGATTTATCACTCAAGATGATCAAGTTAAACAGGATTTTGCCGCTTTTAATGATGAAAAAGACTTCGAGGAAAAGTATTTAAAATAAAATATCGATAAAAACGCCTATTTTACTAATATCAGGCGTTTTTTAAATCCTTTTTTAAATTCTTGACTAATAATGACTTATTTGGTTTAATTAGGTAACAAAAAATAGTAATTTTCACAATTTAATGTTAATGGAGGGAAAACCATGAATGAAGTATTAAGTATTATCGATTTGTCGAGAACCGATCTCGAGGCCGCTAAGGGTAAGGTCAAAAAAATGAGTAAGATTTCTTATGGACAATGCAAGCGAGTGATTTTAGAATCACTGGTGCCGATGTCTCCTGAGAGACGAACCCTATTTGGATTATTGGCCTTGAAAATTTCTAAAGAAGAAATTATGCCAAATCTAAAAGATTTGTTAGAAATCTTAGCGATGCATCCCCAGAGTTTTGCGGTTATCTCAAGCATTCTAGCTGGGATTAAAAAAATCGATTATTTAAACGTAGAGACCTGTCTTAAAGCTTCTCTTAAACTTAAGGATTTGAAATTAATTTATTTTTGCATCAATTTGACGTTTAAGTGTCCACCAAAAGTGGTTAGTAAACATTTACCTGATTTAGTGCAAACAATAAACACGGACCCCCGCTTGACTGAAGCTGTAAGGGCAATTTTAAAGACGATTCCCGCTACCTATCTACCGGATGAAGAAAATCTTCATATATTACTAAAGCAAGCTAACGACGAAAAGGGTCGCGAAATAATCCGTTTGCTAAGCAAAAGGAAAAAGCTCGGAGATGCTAAATTTCTAGCCGACGGTTTTGCCACCACTTTCAGTTTTCCTAAGGGTGAGTTGCCTGAAGTGATTGTTCACGGTGAAAAAATAAAAATTCATTTTTCTCATCACCTGGTAAATTATTGCAATATCAATTTTCAGGATATAATTATGTCCCCGGTTGGTCCCGCAATTGTGGCCGGTTATAAACACGGTTCGCTTATCATTGCTCCAATCGGTGAATCCGAAGCCTGTTATATGGATGGTTTAGCCCTCATCGATTTCGAGAAATGCGGTATCCGGAAAATCGGCCGCATCCGTTAAAATAAATTAAATTGTTAGACGAGAAGTTCCTCAAAACGGGGAACTTTTTTATTTTGTTTTATCTGATATAATACTCTTATGCTAAAAATATATTTGGCCCGCCACGGCCAGAACGAAGACAATGCCCAAGGAATTTTAAACGGTCATCGGGATAAACCACTGACGGCTTTAGGCTTGGAACAGGCCAAATTCTTAGCGCGACATATTAAAAATGCAGGTTTAGTTTTTAATAAAGTTTACAGTTCGCCGCTTAGCCGCGCTCTCGAAACGGCCCGTGAAATAACTAAAACTTTAAATCTGCCTGACCCAGAAATTTTACCCTTGCTGATTGAGAGAGATTTTGGTGTGATGAGTGGTGAAAAGCTCAGTGATATTGAAAAGCTGTGTGCGCCGGATATTATTAAGACGGATACTCTCTGTTATTTTTTAAATCCCGAAGGTGCCGAAACTTTTCCTGAGTTACTTATTCGAGCTAATAAATTATTAGATCAAATTAAAGTTCGCCATCAGGACGGTAATATTTTGCTAGTCGGTCACGGTGATTTTGGTAAAATGATTTACGCCGCTTATTATAAACTTGATTGGCGGGAAGTGTTGCAGTTGTTTCATTTTGGTAATACTGACTTAGTCCTCTTTTTAGAAAATACCGCCCCAAATGAAGCCCACGTCTTTGAAACAAAACAATACAACAATTAATTTAAGCTATTCAACTTAAAATATGGCTAATATTATAGAGTAAAAAGCGTATAGACAAATTAGGCCATAAGAACTAAAATACTCAAATGTAAATTAACAATTAACCGCACTAAAAATTTCGGAGGGGAAATGGATTATCAATTGAATGTCTGTAAAAAGTTTACAGCTCAAATCGGAAAATTAAATTCCGGAAATCAAAAACACATTAAAAGCGGCGATTTAGCCCAGTGCTATCCTTTTTCTGTAAAAAGAAATACGATTGCCGTTAGGAAAATCGAAAACAACAAAGCCGTCGGTCCGTATGTCCGGGTTGATGTCGAGAGCCTGCACTCTAACAGCTTGATCATGAATGAAATTAAACAGGCCAGAGCGCAAATTAAAGCGAGTCGAAGAAAGGGCAGTCTTTCAGTTTGGTTTTATTCAATCGAATCCTATGTTAGCGCTACAGAGAACAATGGCGACAACTATTATGATTTAAATTTACCGATCATGATTGTTATCGAAGAATACGAAAACAAGCAGGATTTGATAGGTGAAATCAATATCATGGCGGTTCACGACTTGGATCTTTCGGCGGCTCAATCTGATTTGATAAGAGAAATTTTATCAGAGGGAATAGACGATTTATTTAAAGATTTTTGTTTACCAAAAAATGAGGCCGCTAAGGTCAAGAAAAAATTGCTCCGGCAACTCGATGAATATTTGACTTCATATAAAGATATCTTAATTTCTGAAGATGAATTATCTTTAAGTGGGGAAGAATTGGTTCTAGACGCCGAAGAACTATTCTTAAGTGGGAAAGAATTGCCTTTAAGAACTAGAGAATTGTCCTTAGGATAATTTAATCGAAGAACTAAATTTTTAAAGATAGTATTTACAAGACTTGCACTAGGCAGGTCTTTTTTTTGAATAAAAAAATAAGTCCTGATTCCGTAGGACTTATTTTTATCATGTTCGAAAAATATATTTATTATTCTAAACAGCAGTTTATCACTTTTTTGACTAAGCCGCCAAGTTTGCCGGCAAAACCAAGCTTCTCTGTATCCTTATTATCGAGAGCGTCGTCGTCAATCTTTTTAATATCATCAGTCCCGATAATCTTCATATTTAAGCCCCAGAACAGGGAATATAAATCATATGATTTTTGGAACATTTCTTTAGCCTCTTCTTTGTTGTTCCGGCCTTGGGCTTTGGTCCCGACTTCCATTAAGCGATAGGAGGCAGCCAATAAATGCTTCGAGATACACCAGACTTCGCCTTCGTAATCTTTAATAATCTTTTTAAGCAGTCCCTTTCGCATTTCTCTGACTTCATTCAATAGGTCGTAATATTCCGGTTTGCCGGTTTTAGCGCCCGTAAAGAAAAAATGCTCTTCAATCGAAACTAAATTCATAATGGCGATGGATAAATCTTCATCGCTCGATAGGTCAAGCTTGTTGTCTTTCTTCAAATCATCAAACTTTCTAATCATTTCATCTAAGCCCATTAATTTATCTGGCATATGTTTAACGCATTAATAAATAAAAGATAAAACTTAAGATGGCTAAGGCGCCAAAGGGCATCACTACTTTTTGAAAAGGGAAATGGGCATGGCCGCCGTTATTTTTTTTCAAGACCAAATAAAGTTCGCTGACTCCCCAGAAAACTAAGCTGCCAATCGTGACCCCGAAAATAATTTTATCAATCCCCCAGATTTTATTTAAGGGATGGCCGATAAAATTTTTAGATATCAGCGGCCAGGCGACCATGGCATAATAGGCCACAATAATTAAAATATTCCACCAGATTTGAGTATTCGCCTTTTTTATTTTTGGTTTGGCCCAATTTATCGTCCAGACAATCATCGCCACGGTCAGTCCGCCAATCCATAGTCCGGTAATCGCATCGTCGATGCCGAGATAGCGGGATAAGCCCAGGCCCGCGCCGATGGCAATAATGCAGACTGGACAGACAGCTTTAGCGGGCAAAGCGAGTAAAGTTGCGCCGATAATTAAAAGCGGGGTGATTATTTTTTTCATTTTATTTTTTACTTGCAAAATAATTTATAATGTCTTGATCTCCGACCAAGCAGTTTTTACCGTCAAAGAATAAAGGAACGCTTAGATTATCGGTCGGCAATCCGCAACTCCCCGCCTTCTTGGCTAGTTGTTGAGCGTTGCCTGGGTTAGTGGAAACTTCCAATTGTTTAAAGACTAAATAGTTTGTTACTTTGTTGTCACTGATATATTGCTCGACGATTTTGCAATGCGGACAGGTGTCGCTATAGAATAAAATTTGGCTCGGTTGTTTTTTAGCTAAGAGTACGGTTAATCCAGTTATAATTAGCAGGGCGACAATCAGGATCGAAATTTTTAAAGCTTTATTCATAAATATTTTAGAACTTAAATTTGTAATATAAGTTATAATAACATAAAAGGACCGCCTCGGAAATAGTAATTCGACTTGGTCCTTTTATTTGATTTATAAGTAATTCTTAATTTTTTCTTGAACTTCTTTAAAGAAATCGTGTTTGTTAATTTCGCGAGAATCTCTCTCTCCGCGATCGCGGACGGACAAAGTTTCGGCTCCGGCTTCTTTGTCGCCGATAACCAGCATATAAGGCACTTTTTCATTAACCGCTTTTCGGATTTTATTGCCGACCGTTTCATTGTCTTCATCGATTTCAACTCTGATGCCCTCAGCGATAAATTCAGCGGCTAATTTTTTACAGAATGGCAGGTGGCTTTCGGATACCGAAACTAACTTAACTTGTACTGGAGATAACCAGACTGGGAAGGCGCCGGAATAATGTTCGATAATAACGCCTAGGAATCTTTCCATAGATCCTAACAGGGCGCGATGGATAACCACCGGCGTTTTGCCTTGGCCGTCGCTATCGGTATATTTTAATTCGAAGCGCAGCGGCATTTGGTAATCAAGCTGGATAGTGGCGAGTTGCCATTGTCGGCCGATGGCATCTTTAACTTTAACATCGATTTTGGGTCCGTAAAAAGCCCCATCGCCTTCATTAATTTTATATTCTAGCTTGGCTGACTCCAAAGCTTTCTTTAAATTATTCTCCGCTTCATCCCAGGTAGATTTTTCACCCAAGAATTTTTCGGGGCGGGTTGATAAATAAATTTCATCAATTTCTAAATTAAAGATCTGGTAGATTTTTTTTATTTTAGACAGCAGTTCGGAAATTTCCTCGAAAATCTGATCCGGACGGGCAAAGATATGGGAATCGTCTTGAGACAGGGAGCGGACGCGGGTTAGGCCATGAAGCGTGCCGGATTTTTCATTGCGATATAAAGTTGTTACCTCGGCTAAACGTAAAGGCAAGTCTCGATAAGAATGGATATCGCGCTTAAAGACTAACATATGAGCCGGGCAATTCATGGCTTTAATACCCATATCGATATTGTCTTCAGCGTGATGCAGACAAAACATATCTTCCTGGTAATTTTCCCAGTGGCCGGAAGTTTTCCAGAGCTCGGCGTTGAATAAGTGAGGGGTTCTGACTTCGCTGTAACCGGGACCGTAAGAATACTCGCGGACAAATTTAGTCAGTTCCAACAAAATAATCATGCCTTTAGGCAAAAAGAAAGGCATACCCGGAGCCCACTCATGAGTCATGAAAATATTTAATTCCTTGCCTAATTTTCGGTGGTCTCTTTTTTCCGCTTCGGCCATCATCGTGATATAGGCATCGAGTTCTTCTTTGGTGTCATAAGCGAGGCCGTAAATCCGAGTTAGCATTTTATTTTTTTCATCACCGCGCCAGTAAGCACCGGCTAATTTATCTAATTTAAAACTGCCTGGTTTTATTTTTCCGGTGTGTTCGACATGGGGACCGCGGCATAAATCGGTAAAGGTGCCGACACTGTAAAAACTGACAACTGTTTCGCCTTTAGTTTTTAAATCGGCAATCAACTCCGCTTTGTAGGTGTCGTTATTTTTTTTCGCTTCGGCTAAGGCCTCGTCGATGTTTTTTTCAGTGCGTTCGAATTTTAAATTCTGCTTGGCGAGATGGGCCATGCGTTTTTCAAATTCTTTTAAATTGCTTTCGTTAATTTTTTCCTCGCCAAAATCGACATCATAATAGAAGCCGTTTTCAATCGATGGTCCGATTGCCAGCTTGGCCTCCGGAAATTTTTCTAAAATCGCGGTGGCCAGCAAGTGGGCCAGAGAGTGGCGCTTCACTTCGACTTCGCTTAGTTCGTGTTCGTGAGACATGCTTAAGAGAGTTAACCGTCATAAATTAGTCATCGCGGAATTACCACTTAGCCAAATAAAAAACCCGTTCTGGTAACAGCACAAACGCTAGTTTTATGCAGTGACCGGGACGGGATTTAATAATCTCGCGGTTCCACCCGATTTTTTTCCTTAGTCTAAATGGCTAAAGAAAACTCTTTTGTAGATTGTTTCTCCTTAGGAATCTAAGATTTAGATTCTGGCTGGTGGCCAATTAGCTTGGTAGGCTAATCAATTGGACGTGATTTCATTATAACACCATCCTTGGCAAAATCAAGAGGGACGGCTAACCCTTAGCCACGGCCATTTTAATTACTCGCCCAGCGCCAGCCGACCTTAAAATAGTCTCTGCTTCATTAATAGTCGCACCGCTGGTAATTATATCATCAACTAAAATGATATCATGTCCCGATAAATCCGGTCCGTACCAGACAAATACGCCGGCCTGATTTTTTAAACGGTCGGTTTCGTTCAACTCGGCTTGGACGGCGCTCGCTTTGATTTTTTTTAAATCTAAACTGAGCGGCCAGCCATAATAATTTGCTATTTCACGGGCTAGTAATTCACTTTGATTGAAACCCCGCCAGGCTAATCTTTTTTTGTGGAGGGGAATCGGCACGACTAAAATATTTTGCCACGGATTATTGGTCAGGGAATTTATCATTATTTTCTGGTCGATGGCCAGTTTCAAAAAGGCGAACAAGGGAATGGCTAGCTCGCGGTTAAAATTAAATTTATAGGCGGCGATTAAATCGCTAAGCAGACCATCTTTGTGATTGCCCGCGATAATCAAATCTTTGTTATTTTTTAAAGCCCGGGGCATCTCACCCTGATATTTTTCGAGTTTTAAAAAACAATCGCGGCACAGATATGTTCCGCCGCGCTGGCAGCCGTAACATTTTTTAGGGAAGAGGCAATCGAGTAAGAAATTTTTGAGTGACATAAAAAAACACCCCTAGCTTATCACATGAGGGGTGTTTCTAAGCGAGTCCGATAATTTTTAATAATTTATTTTAGATTTACCTTATAGAGCAATCCGGTATTCTTATCCGAGAAAACTAATTGTTTTTGGGAGGCGTCGACCATTATATTGCTGACATTAAAATTTCCATTGGGCACCGCGATTAAAGTCTTGGTTCCGGTTGTTAAATCGATCTTGTATAAATCGTCGGATAATTTGTCGGCGGTTTCTCGGACCAGTCCAGCGCCTGAAGCCATGTTTACGGGTACACCGCAATAGACTTCCGTGTTACTCGCAAAGGTACATTTATCGGCCCAAGTATTTATTTCTAAGCTTTGGCGGTTGTTGCTAATGCTGTCGCCTTGCGCGTCAACAATCCAGAGAGCCGGTTTCATATCGCTGCGAGTATTATAAACACTGTATAGCAGCCGGTCGCCGGTGGTTGACCAAGTATAATTTAAACCGCGGCCTTCAACGATTGTTGATTTGAAATTTTCACCGTTTAAACCGACGAAGAAGACTTCTTGGCGGTCAAAGTCGAGGCTTTGGGTATAAGTCGCGACGATTTGATTATTAGGCGACCAAGAGGCTTGGACGCTGTCCGCATTATTACCGATTGCTTCGACATTCACGACGCTTGAGGCATCAGCCGAGGCGACCGTTAAGAAGCGGTTTCCCGGGTCTAGTCCGATACTCTTGGCGATTACCTGATTGCTTTGCGGGGAGAAAGAAATATTTTCCCAATACTTCGGGTAGCTAACTTGTTTTTTAGTTGTGAAATCATACATGATTTTTGAACCGTCGGGATATTCTAAAATAGCTTTATCTTTGCTCGGCGCCCAAGTCACGGCGCTGACATCATGAAAAATTTGATCGCTCATTTTAACGGCGTTGCCGTTTTGGTCGATTTTATAAAAATAACCGTCATCTTGATTATAATATTGAACGCCGCCTGATGGTGACAGCGTGGAACCGATTCCCGGAGAGGTCGTTAGCGGCGTGACATTTGTCAGACCGCCCAAAGCGATATTAGTCGGTGCGTCGAGATTTGGCTGGGTACTATTTACCGGATTAAGCGGGTTAGCAGTTCCGTTTGGGTTATCAGCATTGCCCGGGAAATTTCCCGATCCAGTGCTGGTGCTCGTTTGGCCAGTCCCCTCCCCTGAAATTGGCAGGCCGCCGAGCGCCGTGGTGCTTGAAAATTGGCCGGCTGGAACTAAGGATAAGCCACTGCTAAAAAAAGTTTTATAAAGCAACCAGCCCAAAAGAATGGTGATGGCTAGGAAGCCGGCCACCATAAAAAGTTTTTTATACCTCGTAAATAAATTCATAAAGGGATTTTTAGCTTCGTGTTTTTTTTAGATGTCACGCTCTTTGCTTTTGTCTTGTAATTATTATATAATATAAACTGATAGATATCAAACTAATGAGTTCAAAAAATGTCAGTTTATTTACGGACTCAATTTAAAATTTTATGGGTTTGTTTTCCAAATCAGATAATTCATTTTTAGGCGTAGATATTGGCGATTCGTCTTTGAAAATGGTAGAGCTTAAGAAAAAAGGAAAAAAAATATATTTAAGCAATTACGCATTTTCGGAGAACGTCAATGATGTAAAATTTACTAAGATTGATGACAGTGCTTATTTGGCAAAGGCAATTAATAAAGTTAGAAAAGAAGCGAAGATAAATGCCAAGCGGGTGACCGCTTCCTTGCCGACGTTTGCGGTGTTTTCTTCAATCATCACTTTGTCCGGGGTTGATAAAAAAAATCTGACTAATGCCGTTTTAGAGGAAGCCAAGAAAGTTATTCCGCTGCCTCTTGAAGAAATGAAAATCGATTTCCGCGTGATTCCTGAGGAGGCTGGCAACAAGAATGCCATCAAATCCAATATCCGGGTCTTCCTAACCTGTTCACCACGAAAGATTGTTCATAAATATATTGAAGTGTTCCATCAAGCCGATTTAGAATTATCATATTTAGAAACGGAAACTTTTTCACTCGTTAGATCGCTTATCGGCAATGATAAATCGACCATCATGATTGTTGAAGTGGGCGCTAACAGCACCGATATCTCGGTCGTCCGCGAGAGCATTCCCGTTTTAAATCGCAGTCTAGAAATTTGCGGCAATACCATCACTAAAGTCTTGATGGAAAAAATGGGCGTAAGTTTTATGCAGGCGGAACAGTTTAAGATTGATTTATCGATCTCGACCGGGTCCAATAGTTTACCGCCGATTATTATTAAGACGATTGCACCGATCATCAGTGAAATAAAATACATGTTGGATTTTTACAATATGTCGAATCAGGGGCAAGTTGAAAAGATTGTTCTATCGGGGGGCAGTTCTTTGCTTTTAGGTTTATCTAAATATCTAAGCGATGAACTTAATTTACAAGTGATCATCGGAGATCCCTTCAATCGGATATCTTATCCCGAAGAACTCCGGCCAATTATAAATGAAGTTGGACCGAGACTGGCAGTGGCCGTCGGCCTAGCTTTGCGCGATATTGAAAACTAGTTTTTCTCAAATGAATTTTTTTAGTAAAAAATTAAAGAAGATAAATTCGAAACAAGAAGACAGCTTGATTAATCCTAAAATTTTGGAAGTCAATCTTATTAAAGATGAGATTGGCGTGGAATTTGATTGGAGTAAGCATTTGCTGTCTTTATTTGTAACTGTTTTCATTGCGGTCCTTTTGGTGGTCGAAGTTTATTACGGCTTGGATTGGTGGCAGAAACAGGAGGATCAGAAAACGGCTGACCTAAATACGGAGTATGGAAATGTGAAGCGGCAGATTGCTAACATCAATTCCAAATCCCAAGACGTCACGATCTTCAAGGATAAGCTGGTGATTACCAAGAAGATGGCCGACGCCCATATTTATTACACGGACCTCTTTAGCTGGCTCGAAAAAGATACCCTTAATTCGATCGCTTACAACGGATTCGAAGGCGATGTCTCGGGGGCTTATAATTTGTCTGCCAATACGATAAATTTCAGCGATATTAGCTGGCAAGCGAAAACTTTCCGTGATGATAAGTTTGTCGATTCAGTCAGAGTTGATTCCGGCAGTTTTGCTAAAAACGTCAATCCTTTGATTAAGAATGATAAGCCGATTAATTTTAATTTGGATATGCAAGTGAAACCAGAAATATTTATTCGTCAGCCCGAATAATTTATGATTAATAACAATACAAATCTAGCCAAAAAAAATTCCCTGAATAATTTTTTAAATGCCTACTTCAATTTGTTCGTAGTCGTTTTCGTGACCCTAGTTTTGTTACTTTCCTATTTTTTGGTCTTGAAGCCAAAAGTCGACATTACGACGCTGGCGATTTCCGATAATATCAGCTCGCATCAGAAAATCCTTCAAGCGGAAAAGATCAAGCTGGCCAGTTTGCAAACGGCTATTGCTGATTTTAATAAGATTGATCAGGTGGATTTAGACAGGGTAAACGCTATTTTGCCTAATAACTACGACAAGGAATTGCTTTACGGTGAAATCGAAGAGATTATCGTTAAAAGCGGCTATGTGCCGACCTTGATTTCAATCTCCAAAGAAGATGATGCCCTCAAGGAAGGCGCCACCCCCCCCAAAATTGTCGTTCCGAAAGTTTCTGATAAAATTGGCTTGGTAAATATTTCGATTAATATTTCGGCGATTGATTACGCCGGCCTAAAAAATTTACTTGATGTTTTTGAGAATAATTTGCGTTTGATTGATGTTGAAAAAGTGGCTCTGACGCCGGATAAGACAGTGAATTTACAACTGGTAACTTATTATTATAAAAAATGAGAAAAGCTAGATCCACAATTCTATATATCTTTATCACCCTGATTATTTTAACCGGGATTGCTTTGTTTATTTTTAAAGACGATATTACCAATCAGTTTTTAAAGTCGAGCAGCGATAATTTGGCGGTCGCGGTTCCATCAACGGCCAATGATTTAAACCTGGATATCTTGCGCGATAGCCGGATTAAAGCCTTAAAGGATAATGTCACAGTTTTTGATTACGCCGATCTAAATAAGACCCAAGATGCGCTTGAAGCGGCGGCTAAGAAAATCAGCGACGTTATCATCAGTAATCCCGATCAGACCGGGACACCGGCTACGACTACCCTAAATACATTTATTAGAGTCAGAGTCGGTAATAGCAATCCGTTTATCGTTAATAAAATAGTTAAGTAACCTATGGAAAAAAACGATCAACTACTTCGCGTCCTCGTTGACAAGGGCCTGCTTACTCAAAATACTTTAGACGATATTAAGAAGCGCGGCGATGATGTTAAATCTAATTTAGCTCAGGTTTTGGTCGGCTCCGGTTTTATCGAGGAAGAACCGCTGACGAAAGTTCGGGCCGAGATTGCCGGCTTGCCTTATTATGATATCCAGGACGAAGAGTTGTCTGAAGGCGTTTTGAATTTCTTGCCCGAAGAGGTGGCCAGGACTTATAAGATAATTTGTTTTAGCCGTGAAGATAAGGTGGTCAACATTGGCTTAGTCGAACCGGATTTAAAGGCGATGGAAGCGGTTAATTTTTTGGTTTCCGATGAGCATTTGAGTCCAGTTTTTTATTTGATTTCCGAAAACAGCTGGCAGAAGGGAATCAAACAATATCAAAAAATCGAAGAAGAAATTTCCAGCGCTCTGGAAGTCAAAGCTAAAGAAGAAGGCGAAGAATTGGTCCAGGTTAAAACCGATTCCAGTGAAGGCGTCGATGATGAAGACATTAACAGCGCTCCGGTTTCTAAAATCGTTTCCGTCATTATCCGTCACGCGGTTGAAGCGCGGGCTTCCGATATCCACATTGAACCCTTTGCCAAAGAGAGCCGAGTCCGTTATCGAATTGATGGTATTTTGCATACTTCGCTGACCCTGCCGAAAAGTATTCACAACGCTATCATTGCCCGTATTAAAGTTTTGGCTAAATTAAAATTGGATGAAACTCGCGTGCCGCAAGATGGCCGTATCCGCTTGATTATTAACGGCCGCGAAATCGACTTCCGTATTTCCACTTTACCCTTGGCGTCTCAGGAAAAAGTCGTGATGAGAATCTTGGATACTAATCGCGGGGCGCCAACTCTGGAGTCCTTAGGTTTTAATGCCAATACCAGTGCTTGTATCCGCCGCGGTATGAAAAAAACGAGCGGCATCTTATTAGTTACTGGTCCGACCGGTTCCGGAAAAACGACTACGCTTTATGCCGTGCTCACTGTCTTAAACCAAGAAGATGTCAATATTTCGACGCTTGAAGATCCGGTCGAATATGAAATTAAAGGCGTTAACCAGGCGCAAATCAGACCGAAAGTCGGTTTTACTTTTGCTTCGGGTTTACGTTCTTTATTACGTCAAGATCCAAATATTATCATGGTCGGAGAAATTCGTGATGAAGAGACGGCCGAGCTGGCGATTAATGCGTCGCTAACCGGCCATTTAGTTTTATCGACTCTTCATACTAACGATGCACTCGGTACTATTTTCCGTTTACTGGATATGAAGGTGGAATTTTTCTTGTTAGCTTCAACATTAAAAACCGTGGTCGCTCAGCGTTTGGCCAGAAAACTTTGTGAGAGTTGCAAACAGCCGACCACTCTATCCGCTGAAGAGCTGACCGAAATAACTAAAGAGTTAAGGCTGATTCCTGATGGGATTCTTAAAATGGAAGTGGCTGATTTTACGACTAAAGATGATTTTATTAACAAGATGGTTTTTTATAAAGCGGTCGGGTGTTCTCACTGTGAAAATACCGGCTATATCAGCCGAACTTCCGTCTCGGAAGCGATTGAAATTAATGAAGAGCTCAAGCAAATTATTAATGACGGCACCAAGGGCTTAAATATGGAAGCGATTAAGAAAAGCCAAGATTTTATTTCAATCAAACAGGACGGTTATTTGAAAGCCGCCCGAGGGATGACGACGGTCGAGGAAATTTTAAGAGTCATCGAGAGTTAATCCAAACTTATTTATGTCAATTTTTCGTTATAAAGCCCACAATAAAAAAGGCAAGGTCAAAAGCGGCCTCGACATCGGTTTAAATGAGAATGAACTGATTGTCAGATATCGCCGCCGGGAGCTGGAGATTTTTTCAATCGTTCCGGCCGAAAATGATTTCGAAACAAAAATTAGATTATTTGTCGAACGATCGGGCACGAAAGATTTAGTAATTTTTTCGCGCCAATTTTCCGTCATGATTTCGGCTAATGTGCCGGTGGTTGAATCCCTTTTAATTCTTATTGAACAGACCGAAAACTTTTCGCTCAAAAATATGATTGCTGATATCGCTTTTGAAGTTGATGCCGGATCGCTGCTCTCTGATGCGATGGGGAAGCGTCCGAAAGTCTTTTCCAACTTTTTTGTAAATATTATTAAGAGCGGTGAGACCTCTGGTAAATTGGATGAAGTTTTAAATTATTTGGCCGACGAGATGGAAAAGAATTATGATATGGCGTCCAAAGTCCGCGGGGCGATGATCTATCCAATTTTCGTCATGGTCGGCATGATCGGTGTGGCCGTAGTTTTAATGATTTATGTTATTCCGAATCTAACCTCCGTGATGACTGAATCAGGCGCGGCGCTGCCAATCTCAACCAGGATAGTTATTGCCACCTCCGAGTTTCTAACTAAATATTTGCTGCTGGTTGTAGTTTTTATCATTGCGGCCAGTGTCCTGTTTGGATATTATATCAAAACCTACAAGGGTCTTCGGAATTTGGATTATCTTAAACTGCACCTGCCGATTTTCGGGACTTTATTTAAGTATATCTATCTAATGCGTTTCACTCGGTCGATGTCAACGCTGCTTAAAGGGGGTGTGACGATTACCAAGAGTTTGGAAATCGTGGCTGGTGTCGTTAGTAATACCATTTATAAGGAAATTATTTTAGCGACTCTGGAATCGATTAATGATGGTAATCCACTATCAACCGTGATGGAAAACGAACCGACGATTCCGAAGATGGTTCCGCAAATGCTCGCGGTCGGTGAGCGGACCGGAAAAATCGATATCGTGCTTGATAAGATAACTGATTTCTATGGCCGTGAAGCGGACAAGATGCTGGCCAACCTGAGCACTTTAATGGAGCCGGTGATTATGACGATCATGGGTATCGGGGTTGGTGTCATGGTAGCGGCGGTGTTGATGCCGATGTACAATATGGCCAGCCAGTTTTAAAAATAACACCGCCACCATTGTGCGGTATTATAAAACTATGATATACTAAACTAGTATTTGAAAAGTCGTGATTATGTAGCCCGTTTATATATTAAAAAAAATATTTTTAAAAAAATTTTTATGAAGAAAAAAGGTTTTACATTAATCGAATTATTGGTCGTCGTAGCCATCATCGGCTTACTGGCCACGATGTCGATTGTCGCGTTAAATAGCGCCAGAGCTCGAGCACGTGATGCTAAACGGGTCGCTGATATTAAGCAGATTCAAACTGCCTTAGAGCTTTATTACAATGATAAAGGGCTTTATCCTACAACATTGGGTACAACTTTGGCCAGTGACACTATTATTTATATGGGCATCGTTCCAACGGCCCCAACGCCATTCGATAGTGCTGCCTGTGCAACAATCAATCCATATGCTTACACTCCAAAAGACACTAATTCATCATACACACTGAATTATTGTTTAGGCGCACCAACCGGTGGCATGGCTGCAGGTGCTCACACCGCCACTCCGGCCGGTATCCAGTAAAAATTTACTCACTTCGCAAAACCCCGCCCCTTCGGCGGGGTTTTCTTTTTGTGCGAAAACCCTTTATAATAAGAGCATGAATTTATTAGCGCTAAGTGATAAAAAATTAATCAAGAACTTTTTAGAATCCGCCGGAGACCAAGCGGGGGCGGAATTTTTGGCGTCACTCGAATGGACTGAACTGTTAAAATCTGAAGGGGAAAATGTCGAACTTTTTGGCGTTTATCAAGAAAGCGAACTGCTCGCTATTTTTAATTTAATCAGAGTTCGCGGACTCTATAATTATTTACCGCGCGGGCCAGTATTTAAATTAAGTTTGTCCCCGACTGAGCAAAAAAATATTTGGGAATTTTTAAATTCGACTTTTAAAAAACAAGGCTTAGTTTTTTGGCGCGTTGAGCCGAAAGAGATGCCGCTCATAAATTACACCTCCTCGAAAAATTTACAGCCAAAGGAAACTTTAATGCTCGATTTAGATTTAAGCGAGACCGAATTGCTCTCAAGCTTCCATCCTAAAACTCGTTATAATATTAAATTGGCAGAAAAAAAAGGCGTCAGCGTCCGTGCCGCCCAGAGCGAAGCGGATTTTAAGATTTTTTGGAATTTAATGACCGAAACCGGCGAGCGCGATGCGTTTAAAATTCACAATCAGAAACATTATCAAACCCTCGCGACTCAAAATCCAGATTTTATAAAATTATTTTTAGCCGAAGTTAACGGGCAAGTTATTGCGGCCGGCTTGTTTTCGTTTTATGGCAACAAGGTTACTTATTTACATGGCGCCTCGGCTCATGCCGCCAGACAATTTATGGCGCCATTTTTATTACAATGGACTTTAATTAAACTGGCCAAATCAAAAAACTATAAATATTATGATTTTTACGGAATCGATGACCAAATGTGGCCGGGAGTGACCCGTTTTAAATTAGGTTTTTCGGGCCGCCGGATTTCCTATGCCGGTACTTTGGACATTATATTAAATAAACCGAAATATCATTTATATAATTTACTCCGCCGGTTAAAAAGATTCTTATGATTGAAATCACTAATACCACCAAGCTAAAAATTAATAAAAAAAAGATAGTTGCAGTGAGCGAAGATTTCTTGCGCGTTTTTAAGCATGGCCAAGTTGATGTGTCGTTGGCGATTGTCGGCGATGTCCGAATTAGGGCTCTAAATAATACTTATCGCGGACATGATAAGACAACCGATGTTCTGTCTTTTGCCGGCGCCGAGTGGGAGGGTAATCTGCTAGGTGAGGTGATTATCAATCCCCAAGAAATAAAACGATTATCTAAATATAAAGAAATCTTAGAATTTGTCGGCTTAAAATATCCGCCGAATAATTTAAAAGCCGCCGCCGATTATTTATTTTATTTTATTTTAGTTCACGGTCTCCTGCACTTAGTCGGGTATAATGATGAAACGGAAAACGATCGGCAGCAGATGCTAAAATTGGGTCGGGATTTTTTAAACAAACATGGTATAATGTGATTATGGCGAAAACGTTTTTAAAATTTATCGGGTTTACAGCCGTTTTGCTGGCGGTTTTTTTGTTGTCGCCGCTTCAATCGGCCAAGGCCTCGGCCGCCGAAAATATTCGGGGCTTGGCTTATAACGCGACCTATGGATATATCAGTTTTAATTGTTTGGACGACGGTTATGCCGGAAATTTTCCGCTCACCTTTACCTTTGCTTTTAATATCCCTCCGTGTTCTTTCAGCCAGCACGGTGTTAATCTTGATGATGATAATATTTTTTCTGGCGATGCCTACAATTCAGCCCTCGGTTATCTGACTTTTTCGACGGCTTCGACTACTCCTGACGGCGGCGCTTTTCGGTCGAATTGCGAAAAAAATGTGGCCACCAGTTCAGCTTGTTACCGCGAGGCCGATGGCCACGTCTATGGCTATTTAAAAATTAAGTCGACTGGCGAATGGATTAATCTAGATGATACATCGATTCCACCGACCACCAGCATTACCGATTACAACGCGCCGCAACCTGGTATTTTTTCCGGCTATGCCAGTTCGACTTTCGGTTCGATCAGTTTCAATTGCACTGATAACGTGGAAGATCCTAACGCTTGTACCACTAATCCTTATGAAGTTAAAATCGGTCCAGTCTCAATTAGAAATATGGTGGCGCCGAATTGGAATGCGGCGGCGGCCTGCGCCGGCGGAGCGTCGAAAGCGGTTTTAGCTTGGAATCGGCGAGGCG
>Ga0209125_1000085_pt1 | contig 160500 bp, 129 predicted proteins | sample BarGraIncub1131A_FD_184503 | JGI IMG/M metagenome (GOLD analysis project Ga0209125, IMG submission 184503) | Arctic peat soil microbial communities from Barrow, Alaska - Barrow Graham LP Incubations 11-31A (SPAdes) (version 2) | ecosystem: Environmental > Terrestrial > Soil > Wetlands > Peat... | reverse complement strand
TGGGCGGCCACAAGGGCGGCCCCTACATTTTCAACAAAATATTTTAAAATTAAATAAAATGAAGATTGTAATACTGGATGGTTATGCGTTAAACCCCGGGGACTTATCCTGGGATGGGCTGAAGCAGTTTGGCGAGGTGGTTGTTTATGACAGAACACCTAAAGAGATGGTTGTAGAGCGAGCAAAGGATGCTGAGATCATCTACACCAATAAAACGGTGATTGATGAAGCGGTTTTAAATGAACTGCCTAAATTGAAATATATCGGTGTTTTAGCCACAGGTTATAATATCGTGGACACCGAAACTGCCCGGAAAAAGAATGTGATTGTTACCAATGTACCGGGCTACAGTACAGCTTCTGTTGCACAGTTGACTTTTGCATTGTTGCTGGAGATGACACAGCATGTTCAACGGCATAGTGATGCCGTGATGAGTGGTAAATGGGCGAAATCACCTGATTATTGTTTTTGGGATTATCCTTTGATAGAACTTGCCGGAAAGACGATAGGGATCATTGGTTATGGGAATATAGGCGCTAAAGTAGGGGAGATTGCTACTGCTTTTGGTATGAATATAATTGGCTCGAAAAGGGTACGCAGTGATATGTCGCATCTTAAAAACTTTCGTTGGGCTGAGATCCCTGAACTCCTGGCGCAATCTGATGTGGTAACTGTTCATTGTCCGTTGACACCTGAAACCAAAGGCATCATTAATAAAGAGACAATAAGGCTCATGAAAAAGTCTGCCTTTTTTATTAATGCTTCACGGGGACCTATCATGGTAGAAGAGGATATTGCGGATGCATTGAATCATGATCTGATCGCAGGGGCAGGCGTTGATGTGCTCTCACTTGAGCCACCCCAAGGAGATAATCCATTGTTTAAAGCTAAAAACTGTATTATTACGCCTCATATCGCCTGGGCTACAATCGAAGCCAGGGGTCGTTTGATGGATATTACAGTCAATAACCTGGGCGCTTTTTTATCGGGAAAACCTGTTAATGTTGTTAATTAGTCCCTTTTCATGCACATACTAATAGCACCCAACGCTTTTAAAAACAGTCTCTCGGCCCGGGAGGCTGCTTTAGCAATTGAGAAAGGTTTGATGAAAAGCAAACTTAATTGTACGTTTGAGTGCTTTCCGATTGCCGATGGGGGTGATGGAACCGCTGATTTAATTATTGATAAATTCAAAGGAAGACGGATTGTAAAAGAGGTGAGAGATCCTTTGGGAAGAACGATCTCTTCTTCATTTGGATTGATCGGGGAAGGCAGAACAGCCGTGATCGAAATGGCTGATGCTTCCGGACTGAAGCTTTTGCGGAAAAAAGAGTTGGACCCATTGCATGCCACTACATTTGGGACAGGTGAACTGATCAGATTTGCACTAGATGAAGGTGTAAGCAAAATCATCATAGGTTTAGGCGGTTCTGCAACTGTAGATGGTGGAGTGGGAATGGTAAATGCTTTGGGTGGTCGTTTCTTAAATTCAGATGATAAAGAATTAGCGGATTTACCGGAGAGTTTGGTTGATCTTGATAAAATTGACCTGTCAGGTGTTGATCAAAGGATTCGGGTTTGCGAAATAATCGTATTGTGTGATGTGGACAATAAGTTGCTGGGCGACAAGGGTGCTGCCGCAGTCTTTGGACCACAAAAGGGGGCTGATAATAGAGGCGTTTTGAAATTAGAAGCATCACTGGCCCGATTGAGAGATGTTGCTTTGGAAGAGAAAGGTAAAGATATGGGGCAGGTAAAGCATGGCGGTGCTGCCGGTGGATCTGCTGCAGGTTTAAATATCTTTCTGAATGCAAAGCTTGTTAATGGTGCTGATTACTTTTTAAAGCTAACAGGGTTTGAGGAAAGTGTGAAAAAAGCAGATCTTGTCATTACAGGTGAAGGCAGTATTGATGAACAAACATTAGAGGGGAAGGGGCCATTTGCAGTAGCAAAGTTGGCTAAAAAACACAATCTGGAGGTGATTGCCTTGGCGGGAAAGGTCCCCGAAAAGGAAAATAAAGCGTTGAGACAGTATTTTGATGTATTATTGGCCATCGGCAATGAACCAACTGATTTGGCTGATGCAATGCAATTAACAGAGAAAAATCTGATCAGAACAGCAAAGGAAGTTGGAAATTTAATAGCGTTAAAAAAATAATTAATGGAAATGAAGAAGTTACAATTGATAATGATTGCATTGTTTTTTATAAGTTTAAATGGTTTTAGTCAGAAAGATACGGCTCAAACAAAGAAGGCATTTGTGCCGTCGGGTAAAATCTGGGGTCAGATATTTGGGGATTACACCTACAAGCTCAGTGCAAATACATTCAACATGAACAACACCCAATATTCAGCTAATCCTAAAGATTTTAATTCATTTGACTTTCGTAGAATATTTCTGGGATATGATTATGACATCAGCGAAAAGTTTACTTCAGCATTTTTGTTGGCATCCGATGGTCAGGTAGCTTCTGATGGTTCCCGTTCAATCTATGTTAAAGGAGCTAACCTGAAATGGAAGAATATATTTAAGAACATAGATCTAATTGTAGGTCAGCAACAGACTTCAACATATTCTGTTGCAAGCAATACCTGGGGATACAGGTCATTGGAAAAAACGATCATGGATATGCGAAAAATTGGTGTTTCATATGACTTTGGCGCTTGCCTGCAAGGTAAATTCAATAAAAACGGAGACTATGGTTATAGTCTGATGATCGGAAATGGGAGTGGATCTAAACCTGAGAATGATAAATTCAAAAAGAAATATATTGATTTGTGGGGGAAGTTTTTAGATAAGAAATTAATCCTGGACATTGGGGGCGACAACGAAATTGCCCAGACTTCTCCATATAAAAAAAGCAAGACAACTGTAAAGGGTTTTATATCCTATCAAATGGAAAAATTTACTATATGTTTTGAAGCCTTCAGTCAGCTACAGAAGAACAATACGACATATACAGAACCGGTTCCTTCTGTGCTGAAAGATACGACTAATGCAGTGGCATCCGGTATCACGTTGTTTGCAAAAGGAATGATAAATAGTAAATTAGGTTGGGTAGTACGGTATGACCACTATAATCCCGACACTAAATTCAATGCCAATGATGTATATGCAGCTTCATACCCCTCTTTCTATACAGAATCATTTGTTTTGGCAGGTTTAGACTATACTGTTGCTGAAAATATTCATGTAATGCCTAATATCTGGTATGACAAGTATGATAACAGGGCTGTGGCATTTAATAAGTTGAGCAAGACCAGCTATGATCTGGCAGCAAGAATAACTGTTTCCTATGTATTTAATAAATAAGAAACTGTTTAAATTTTATATTTAAACAGTTTCTTATTTATTAAGTTTCCTTAATTATTCAGGAAAATCTTCATGTCCTCATCTGCAGTTGTGATGCCTGCAATGCCGAAGTTCTCAACCAGTACATTTACTACATTGGGTGACAGAAATGCCGGCAGGGTAGGACCCAGATGGATTTTTTTGACTCCAAGATAAAGCAAAGCAAGTAAAACGATAACTGCTTTCTGCTCGTACCATGCAATGTTGTAAGCAATGGGTAAGTCGTTGATGTCGTTCAGTTCAAATACTTCTTTAAGTTTCAGGGCAATCACAGCCAGTGAATAACTGTCATTGCATTGACCTGCATCAAGTACACGTGGGATACCATTGATATCGCCCAACTGTAGTTTGTTGTAACGGTATTTTGCACATCCTGCAGTAAGAATCACAGTGTCTTTTGGTAGTTTCTCTGCAAATTCGGTATAATAATTCCTGTCTTTCATCCTGCCATCGCAACCTGCCATGACAAAAAACTTGCGGATAGCACCTGATTTTACTGCGTCAACAATTTTATCGGCCAACGCCAATACCTGATTGTGTGCAAATCCTCCTATGATCTCGCCGGTTTCTATTTCTGTTGGAGAAGCTGTCTTCTTAGCATGCGCAATGATCTCACTGAAGTCTTTTTTGCCTCCGTTTTCACGTGCCGGGATGTGTTTTGCTCCGGTTAATCCTGCAGAACCTGTTGTATAGATTCTATCCGTGTAACTGGCATTTTCACTGGGAGGGACGATACAGTTTGTGGTAAATAGCACAGGACCATTGAAAGTTTCAAAATCCTGACGTTGATGCCACCATGAACTACCGTAGTTCCCCACGAAGTGTTTGTATTGTTTGAACTTTGGATAGTAATGAGCCGGTAACATTTCGCTGTGGGTATAGACATCAACACCGGTTCCTTCGGTCTGTGCCAACAACTCTTCCATATCTTTCAGGTCATGACCACTGATCAGAATTCCCGGGTTTGTGCTTACCCCCAGGTTTACTTTTGTGATTTCAGGATTACCATAAGCAGTTGTATTGGCTTTGTCGAGCAGTGCCATTACCTGTACGCCATATTGACCACATTCCAACACGAGTTCTACTAATTCGTTTACACCCAGGCTATCATCCATGGTTGCCAACAGACCTTTTTGAAGAAACGCATGAACAGCGCCATCCTGGTATCCAAGATTGAAGGCATGTTCGGCATAAGCAGCCATTCCTTTCAAACCATAAATCAACAGTTCTCTGAGTGAACGGATGTCTTCGTTTGTAGTCGTTAAAATACCTACTGATAGCGCTTTCTGATCAAATTCAGCTTCAGTTGAAGCAGTCCAGGTAGCGATATCGGGTAAAGGTGTTGAGTCGGTTAGCAAACCTGCATTCTTTACCTCTTCAGATATCTGACTTCTGATAGCCAAACCCTTTTGGATCTTTGCAATGATGGCCTGACGGTCAAAGTTGGCATTGGTGATCGTAACAAACAATCCATCCATTATAAAGTGATTGACATTGGCATTTTCTATGCCATTAGCGCGGGCTTTCGTACTATAAAACGAGATCCCTTTTAAAACATAAACCAGTAAATCCTGGAGATTGGCTACATCTTCCGTTTTACCACATACTCCTTTAATGGTGCAACCTGTTCCTTTGGATGCTTCCTGGCACTGATAACAAAACATACTCATTGCTAATTGAATTTTAGTTGATTAATAAATTGTTGATAGTTTAGTTAGTTAACTTGATAATATATTATTTAATAAATAATTCGGTATTGAAATGCTGAATAGAAAATATAAAAAAAGCACATATACAGGGACAAGTGAAAACTTGTCCCTGTATATGTGTTTTAAACCCATTCTTCTTTCATGATTTCGCCCTGTACGCTGATAACTACCTGTTTCAAAGGGATCTTGCGTCCTGAACGCTGCAAAGCCATTTGTGCCATTCCCATTAATCCACCACAACAAGGAACCTCCATCATGACTACTGTCAATGTATTGATTTTGGTTTCTGAGATCATCGCAGTCAGTTTATCTACATAAACTTCTTTGTTGGTATCCAGTTTGGGACAGGCGATGGCAAGTGATTTGCCTTTTAAGAAATAGCTGTGAAAATTGCCCATTGAAAATGCAACACAATCAGCTGACAAAACCACATCGGCATTGCGGAAATAAGAAGCAGCCGGATTAACCAGATGAAGCTGTACGGGCCATTGCCTTAATTCAGATGGTGCTTCACCAACAAGGGTGGGGGAGACGGCAAGCGCTGCTTCCTCAACTTGCTTCAGGTCGATTTTAAAATCGATAGTGCGTGAGCCTGGGCATCCACCACCACAACCTCCTTCATCATGTTTGTGTGCAGCCTGAGCTTGTTTGATCGTATCAAATGTTGCAATATATGGTTCAGTTGTAACATGTGGTGCAGATTTTGAAGTATCGCCTTCGGGACTCATGTCAATATTGTTTTCTTTGATGAACTCAATTGCCTGACGAAGAAATTCGGATTCATTGTGCTCTTTAAGATGTTGCAGATGTGCCAGTACAGTATTTCTGCCTTGCTTAACAATGAGCGCCATCACCTTCTTTTCATCATAGGGTTCGGCTTCACGTTCTTCGAGTGTAATTGCTCCTTCAGGACAATGGCCTAAACAAGCTCCCAGACCATCACAGAATAGGTCGCTGATCAGTCTGGCTTTCGAATCAATTATCTGTAGCGCTCCTTCATGGCAGTTTGGGATACAAAGTCCACAACCGGTGCATTTTTCTTCGTCAATTTTTACAATAGTTCTGTTCATACTAATATTGTTTGTTTTCTGATGATGTCTGAAAGTTTTGTTGTTTTTAAATATTCGATAAAATCTTCGGAAAAACGATTGGCGAAATTGCCAAATACACAGGATGTAAAGGGACATTTATCTGTGTGAATGCCACAATGTTCCTTTTCTATCGGTCCTTCCATCAGTTCATAAAGTTGAAGCAACATAATGGTTGAAGCATCTTTCTTTAAGACAAAGCCACCTCTAGGGCCACGTGTTGAAGTCAGGTAATCATTCTTGACCAGGATCTGCATCACTTTAGCCAAATGATTTCGTGATGACTTTGTGATGTCGGCGATGTTGTTCACATTGAGCATTTCTTCATTTGATGCGATGAGTGCCATACTGTGAACTGCCAGTGATGCTGCTTCTGATATGTGAACTACTTTTGACATAAATGATGTGTATTGATAATTCGGTATTTGAATGCGCAAATATACATAAAATTTCTTTTCTATAAATTTATTTTAGAAAAGTTGGATTGAGAATTTGAAAAATCAGTTTTGTATACAGGAAAGTATAAGAAATATAATGGCTAAACTGAAGATCACTATATAATCTTCAGTTTATTCTTCAATATATATTGTAAAATTCTCGTGCAATCAAATTAATTGGCTGCAGCAACACCGGCTTCGGCAGCTTGAATCAGATCGTCCACATTAAATTTCAGCTTGTAACCCGAAAGCTTTGTTTCTGCAAGATAATCACGAAACTCCATGGTCATCCTGTTGATGATATTTCCCATTAAACATTTGTCAAAAGGACAAAGAGGATTGTCGGATAAGCAACCGCTTTCCTGAATCTTTCCTTCGATGGCTTCAAAAATGTCCAGCAGACTGATATCTTCAGCCGGAACTCTTAATTGAAATCCCCCATTAGGACCTCTGTTTGATTCGAGAAATCCCTCTTTTACCATGCGCTGCAATACTTTTGCAACATGGTGACGGGATGATCTTGTGATTTCAGCTATGTGAGCAACGTTGATATTTTCATTCGAATTAGTAATCAGTATCATGCTGTGAATACCGATGGAAGCAGCTTCCGAGAGTGAGATTATTTTTGACATTTTTTAAATAGTTATTTAAGCACACAAATATCGGAATTATTTTTAACACTTTTTATATTTAATTTTTTAATCTCCTGCTGTCTAAATTGTTAAATTGTTAATTTATTAACAGTATATCAGCTAAATACGTTCTAATTTAAAATTAATATTAATTATTAATAATCTTCATGCTTTCAAAGCGATAAAACCCGTACCTTTGCACCTCAAATTGATGTGGAGAAGAAATTTAATTAATATGCAGGATACCAGAAATATAGCAATTATCGCCCATGTTGACCATGGCAAGACAACCTTAGTTGATAGAATTTTACATCAGGTTAAGATGTTTCGCGACAACCAGGAGGTTGGTGAACTCATCCTTGACAGTAACGACCTGGAACGTGAAAGAGGGATTACCATTCTTTCAAAAAACGTTTCTGTCCGTTACAAGGGAGTAAAAATCAACATTATTGACACCCCCGGCCACAGTGACTTTGGTGGAGAAGTTGAGCGAGTACTTAACATGGCTGATGGTGTTTTACTCCTGGTCGATGCTTTTGAAGGCCCAATGCCTCAGACACGTTTTGTGCTTCAGAAGGCCTTAGAGATGAATCTGAAACCAATTGTAGTTGTCAATAAGGTTGATAAACCCAATTGTCGTCCCGATGAAACAGCCGAACTGGTATTTGATTTAATGTTTAATCTGGATGCTACTGAAGATCAATTAAACTTCCCTACTGTTTATGGTTCTTCCAAAAATGGTTGGATGTCTGATCATTGGGAAAATCCAACAGCTGATATTACCTACCTGCTTGATGCTATCATCGAGCATATTCCTGCTGCAAAATACATCGAAGGCAATCCCCAGATGATGATTACCAGTATTGATTACTCTTCATACATTGGCCGTATAGCCGTTGGAAGAGTAAACCGTGGTACATTGAAACCGGGTATGCCCGTTTCACTTGTAAAGAGAGACGGTCGTATACTTAAGTCAAGAATCAAAGAGTTGTATACTTTTGAAGGACTGGCCAAGGAAAAACAAAAAGTAGAAGTTTGTGCAGGAGAGATTTGTGCTGTAATGGGAATTGATGATTTTGAAATCGGAGATACGATTGCAGATTATGAAAATCCAGAGGGATTGACTCCTATTCATATTGATGAGCCTACGATGAGTATGCTTTTCACTATCAATAATTCACCATTTTACGGTAGAGAAGGTAAATTTGTTACCTCACGTCACTTACGTGATCGTCTTTACAAGGAGATTGAAAAGAATCTGGCTTTGCGTATTGTGGAGACCGAAACAACTGAAGGATTTATTGTTTTTGGACGTGGTATCCTCCATTTGTCCATACTCGTTGAGACAATGCGTCGTGAGGGATATGAATTACAACTTGGACAACCTCAGGTTATCATAAAAGAGATCGATGGTGTGAAGTGTGAGCCTATAGAACATCTTACAATTCACGTTCCTGAAGAATTCTCAGGTAAAGCGATCGAACTTGTTACTCAGCGCAGAGGAGAACTTTTAAACATTGAAACCAAGGGTGATCGTATTCATCTTGAATTTACAATTCCATCACGTGGTTTGATCGGTATCCGAAATCAGATATTGACAGCTACAGAAGGTGAAGCCATTCTTGCACATCGTTTCAAAAGTTACGAACCCTGGAAGGGTGATATTGCCGGTCGCAGAAACGGAACCTTGATTTCTATTGATACAGGAATTGCTATTGCTTATGCGATAAATAAACTTCAGGATCGTGGTTCTTTCCACATCAATCCGAATGATGAAGTGTACACTGGCATGGTTATTGGAGAACATATCCGTCCTGATGATCTTGTTGTGAATATATGCAAGACCAAGAAAATGAGTAATGTGCGTGCTTCGGGTACGGATGAAAAAGCATATATCATTCCGGCAGTTAAGTTTTCGCTGGAAGAAGCCATGGAATACATTGCTAAAGACGAGTATCTTGAAGTAACTCCAAAATCATTGCGCGTCAGGAAAATAATTCTTGATGAAAATGAACGTAAAAGAGCTTCAAAATCTGAAAGTTAAAATATATTCACTATGAAACATACTATTGCTTTTCTTTTCGTCTTACTTGCTTTCGCTTCTTGCGATGTTGTTAAACAAGTTCAACAAGTCACCAGTTTTGCAAAGTGTGAATTCAAACTGAATAATGTTCAGGATATAAGGCTTGCAGGTATATCGGTACAGAATAAAAATGGCAGTACTGATTTGAATTTAGGCGATGGGATTCGTTTGACTTCTGCACTTACATCCGGAGGGCCTTTGGCTTTGACGTTTAATCTGAATGTCGAAGCTCATAATCCCAACGGACAGACTGCAGGATTAAACAGGTTGGAATGGATCTTGCTGATTGACGATATTGAAATGGTGAATGGCGTTAACGAAACACCCATTACAATACCTTCAAACGGATCAGTTGTAATACCTTTAACCATGAATATCGATCTTCGGAAGGCTTTGTCGGGTAAAAGCGGACAGGCTATGATGAATTTTGCATTTAATCTGGCCGGTGCCAATGGTGTGCCTACAAGGATTAAGCTAAAGGCAAAACCAACAATTTTGGTGGGTAAGTATCCAGTTTCTTATCCCGGATACATCACAGTCACCAGTGAGGTAAAATAATACCAAAAGTTAATATTCTAATCATATAAAATGTAGAGACGCAATATTTTGCGTCTCTTTTTTTTTGATCATTAATTTTTTGAGACGCAAAATATTGCGTCTCTACGATATAACCCAACACAACAAAGCACCGAAATAACCCATTACAACAAAGCACCGAAATAACCCATTACAACAACCCACCGTTTTGATAGATCTGTTTCTGGGCATCATAAAACTTATTGATGGTTGTTTTACGATGTTTTGTCAGGTTTTCAATCTCTCCCGTGAGCAGATTAACCCTGATATGATCCCCTGTTTCAAGACCGATCTCATTCATCTTTCCGGGATGATAGGTCATGATTGGCAATGCCGCATTGATGGCATTTCTCTCATAGATAGCTCCGAATGACTCTGCTATAATACAATTGATTCCTAACGAAAGAAAACAATCTACAGCCTGTTGTCTGGAACTACCAGCTCCGAAATTCTTTGTAGTGAAGACGAGATCACCCGGTTGTGCCTTTGTTGCAAAATCTTCGTAACCTTTCAGATTGTCAAAAGTGTACCTCCCCATCTCTTTGATATCTGTGATGGTGAGATAACGGTTATGAAAGATCATGTCAGTATCGATATTATCCTGTTGAATAAACCATGCCCTCCCTTCAAGCACAAAAGGCTTTACCTCCTTTGGCTTTAAAACCGGACGAATAGCAAGATGTGCTGTTTTCTTCATTTCAAAGAGTGCAGGTTTTGCAGGAATCTCATCCGGCATTGTAATAAAACCGGCAACGGCAGATGCTGCAACCACTGCAGGAGAGGAGAGGTAGACAAATCCTTTTCCCTGTTTGCCTGAAAAGTTGCGGTTTCCTGTACTGATCGTCACTTCATCGGGCCCGTTCTGTCCAACCTGACCTGCAGCACAACCTGCACATCCCGCATTAGAAACCATTGCCCCGGCCTCTTTGAAGATCTTTATCAGACCTTCTTCCAATGCCTGTTTCCAGATCTGGTCGGTTGCAGGAACAATTTTAAGAACCACTCCGGGAGCAACTTTTCTCCCTTTCAATATTGCTGAAGCAATTCTTAAATCAGACATGCGTCCATTGGTACAGCTTCCAATAAAGGCAGAGTCAATCTTAACTCCTTTTACGGTCTCAATGTTTGAAGTGTCGTGTGGATGTCCGGGATTGGCAACCATGGGTTTGAACAGGCTGATGTCGAGTTCATAGACTTTCTCATATTCTGCATCAGTATCGGGTTCAACAGCATGATAATGTGTGCCTGTTAAAATCAGCAGTTCACGTATCACATGTTCATCGGGCGTAATCAATAGAATGATTGCACCCATCTCGGTTCCCATGGAGGAGATAGTAATGCGTTCATCGAGTGTCAGCTTTTCAATAGCGGGACCGGTAAGTTCTACGGAATAACCCAGTAACTGGTTAGCTCCAAATATATTGAGCATATTCAGAGCGATATCTTTTGCTGTAACCTGATCTGATTTTTCTCCTTCAAAGACAATCTTCACAGATGGAGGTACCTTGAACCAGATATATCCTTTTGCCCAGGCAGCAGCAATGTCCTGATCTCCCATGCCTTGTCCAAAAGAGCCAATGGCTCCCATGATATTGGCATGCGAATCTGTAGATATAAAGGTGCTTCCCGGCCAGGCCAGTCCTATGTCGATAGCCAGATGCGTACCTACACCAGAATCGATATCAAAGACCCTGATGTTATTTTGACGGGCAAAAAGTCTGCAATAGTGTTGATTGGCAGCATACTTCTGATCAGAACCACCCGGATTACAGTCAAAAGTAAAAAAGGTTTTAGAAGGATCATTGATTTCGAGCCCATTATCAATGATGTTCTTCACAACATTAGCACCTCCAAAGTCACGGGCAAAGCGGGTATCAATGGATACATCAACAATATCACCGGGGCTGACCTTCTCCATTCCGGTGTGGTTAGCAATGATTTTTTCAATGATGTTCATAATCGAAGATTAAGGTTTCAATCTCTCTCTGAATGGTTCAAAAGTCATAAAGTCAGCATGATGAACGATATATGCTTCGACAGATCGTTTGATCATATCTCCCTCACCTGCATGGGCGGCGATAATGTGACAGACTTCAGCAGGGACGCCACATTGTTCAGCAAGGGCAACTCCCGAAAAAGGATGACGAATATATTTACCATAGATTCCCTGGACAGCCTTTCCGTCTTTTAGTTCATATTCAAGGAGTTTACCGACATCAGCCAATATGGCTCCGGCAATAAGTACATCCATGTTTACAGGCAATTCCTTCTCAAAAAACAAGTTCATTTTCGATGCAGCCTCCTTAGCGACGTGGACTACGCAACGTTTATGGGCCATGAAGCTGACTTTCAGGTCTGGTCCACAAAGTAATGTAAAGGGGATTGTTGCAAGATCTTCAATTGTGAGCACACTCTTCTCCAGAGCGAGTGCCCAGGTCTGAGCTGTCTTGTTTTTCAATCCGGTGTCCTGAATCCAGTCGAGTTCAGGCCATAATTTATAAATGTTTTCAAGTTTTGACATCATCGATTTGTTTTAACAACCTGATTTTGTAACTCAACTTCTTTAATAACACTTTCTTTTAAATCAAATAACTTCCATTGTCCCGACCTGATGCCGGATTCATTCCGATGCATTAAATTGATAAACTTCTTGATACCATAAGGCTCGTTTCCATTGGCATGGACAAGTACAATGTTCCCATCGTCAGCATTTTCTCCTTTAGCCAGCCACGCATCGCTACCAACAGGAATCAGACCAAAGTTCATTACTTTTTCAAAGACTCTTGGACCTGATACGAGTCCCGGGAAACGAAAGAAAATGGAAGGAACCAGATTGTGTTCAATCATTGTTTTCTCGTTCAGCAATACCTCCTGACTGACATTTGTTCCCTTCATCAGCATGAAATTCAGATAGAGCGGGAGGTTTTTGTTGAAATAATGATTGAAAGAGTGGTTGATCCATGTAATTGCAATTTTATTTCGCTTATCTAGTTTGATGAGCCAATCCAAATCATCCTGATGTTTAAGCATCCAATGCCCGGAAACGCTGATGGCAAGTGGAACAGGTTTTTCAATATCAGACATCTGTTGAAGGATATCCAGAAAGAACACACGGTCAAGGGGTTTCAGTGAGGGACAGAGATCTATTGTCAACACAATGCCATGCCTGTCTGGAATAGCATGTGAGATTCCGGCATCCTGAAGAGATTGTGATTTGGTCTTAGCCTTAAACCAAGCCTTTGAGTACGCGCTTAAAGGAAAGGCTTTGATCAATCCTTTCAGACTGTCGGGTCTGAGAATGAGTTTTCTCTCCGGAACCAATGATACATCAAGGCTTTCGGGATCCAATACCAGATACATCGTTCTGACATCCTGAACATAACGACGCAAAACAAAATAAGGTTTATCCTGATTCCGATAAGTAGCCCTGGCATAATAAGGTGTATAGCTGCTGATTGACTGTGAATGAACACAGACAATCAACAGCATGAATATTATCGAAGTCAGAACACCTTTTCTCATTGAAGTAATCGATCCTTAGTTATAGTTTTGCAATAATGGCATCGCCCATTTGTCGGGTTGAAGCAGCTCCATGTGCAATAACGTCAGGCGACCCGGATAGTTTCATCATATCATAAGCCATGACCTTATTCTCTGCAACAACTTTAGCTATCGCATTTCTTATGCTTGTGGCCATTGTGCTTTCATCAATATGGTCAAGCATCATACAGGCCGACATGACCATAGCGATGGGGTTTACGATGGGAATATCGTATTCGGCATACTTAGGGGCTGATCCATGTGTGGGTTCAAATACGGCAAGCTCAGGGCCAATATTGGCACTGCAGGCAAAACCAAGTCCACCTGTCAATCCTGCAAATCCATCAGAAACAATATCACCGAACATATTTCCTGAGACAATCACGTTATGGTTTTCCGGATTTTTGGTCAGCCACATCATCATGGCATCAATGTTAACATCTATCACGCGGATCCCGGGATAGCTGTTCTTGCTCATCTCCTGGGCAATTTTAAGCATCATTCCTGAGGTTTCGCGGATAACATTGGGTTTTTCACAGACTGTAACACTTTTAAATCCCCGTAGCTTTGCATATTCAAATGCTTCTTTCACGATGCGGGTAGTGTATTTCCGGGTGAAAATACGCGTGGATACTGCCAGATCTTCACGGGGACACCAGGCAAAGTTCTCTCTGAACTTGGGATGAGTCATCAATGCATCATAGACCTGATCGGGAGGATTTGTCCATTCGACACCACCATATAACCCTTCGGTATTCTGTCTGAAAATCATGGTGTCGATGACGGGTTCGTCTATTGTGCCGTTCTTACCATGACGGATAAAGTTCAATGGATTGCCTTTAAATGTTTTGCAGGGACGCATACAGATGTCCAGATCGAATAATTGCCGCATGACGACTATCGGACTGTAATAGATGAATCCCTTGCCCTGAAGTTCAGGACTGAGTTCAGCGGCAGCCTTGTCTTTGGGTTTTGATGTTACTGCACCGAAGAGTGCAATGTTGTGTTTTTTCAATAAATCGATGGTACGATCGGGGAGGGGATTCCCTTCATTGCACCAGAATTCCCAGCCAATGTCTGCATGAACATAATCGGCTTCAAAACCTGCTGCATCCAATACACGGATTGCTTCGTCCATCACAACCTTGCCAATGCCATCTCCAGGCATTGTAACAATCGTTCTTTTTGCCATAATCGAATAATTTTTGTGGGTTGTAAACCTTGATAAATTTACGAAATTGATTCAAAGATGAAAAAAAAATATTTATTCAAAAATAAAGAGGTCTAATAACACGTAGAGACGCAATATTTTGCGTCTCTACATCATGAGGATAAAATGTTTTTAGATATTGAATGCTTATAATCAATAGATTATGCAATGTTGGTGTAAATATTTAAAACATCATCATCGTCTTCCAGTTTTTCAAGAAGCTTGTCGATTTCAACCTGTTGCTCTTCTGTTAACTCTTTTGTTGTTTGTGGTATGCGGTCAAATCCGGAACTGATGATCTCAAATCCTTTGTCTTCGATGGCTTTCTGTAGTGAACCAAAACTTGCAAACTCACCATAAATCATGATGCTTTCTTCGTCTTCGAATACCTCTTCTGCTCCAAAATCGATAAATTCGAACTCCAGTTCTTCAACATTCAATCCTGTATTCTTGATTTTGAAATGACATTTATGGTCAAACATAAATTCAACCGAACCTTGATTTCCCCAACTGCCATTGTATTTATTAAAGATACCCCTGACATTTGCAACAGTACGCGTATGGTTATCTGTTGCGGTTTCAACCAGGATCGCGATGCCGTAAGGTCCGAATCCCTCGTATAAGATTTCTTTATAAGCCGAGGTGTCTTTTGATATAGCACGTTTTATGGCACGTTCAACAACCTCTTTTGGCATGTTTTCAGAGCGTGCATTCTGGATTAATGCGCGCAGACGTGCATTGGTGTCGGGACTAGCCCCGCCATCTTTCACGGCCATTTCTATTTCTTTTCCTATACGGGTAAATGTCTTGGCCATCTTGTCCCAACGGGCAAATTTCCTGGCCTTACGATATTCAAACGCTCTTCCCATTGATGTTTTGTTTTTTTTGCAAAGTTATAAAAAGATCTGAAAGAGGCTATCTCAAAAGAGAGCATTCATCGTAATCTGATATCCAAACATGTAGAGACGCAATATTTTGCGTCTCAAAGTAAAGGAGATGATTAGTTTTGAGACGCAAAATATTGCGTCTCTACAAAATAAAGGACTTTTCAATTCAATCTTCAGGAGAATCTGTATCACGTCTACCCTTCATTCCGCCAGCACGTTGAATAGCATTTTTGCCATATTTCTTCTTCATATTGTCGAGTGCCTGATAAAGATTAATCATTTCGGTGGTATCATTGAAAAGATCAATCTGTTGTGATCCCTGAACCAGATTACTCAGTCGGATACCGATCAACCTGATCTTTAATCCTTTTTTATACAATTTCTTAAAGAGTTCACGCGATGTTCCCAGTATGACATCGTCAAAAGCAGAATTGGGAATCTGTTTCTGTATGGTTTGCGTTTCAAAACTTGAATACCTTATTTTCACTGTGACACACGAAGCCAGCTTCACCTCTCTTCGAAGTTGATAGGACAGTTTCTCTGTCATATATACCATCAGTCCATCGATGAATTTCAGATCATCTATATCTATGTCAAAAGTTTCCTCTGTACTGATCGACTTGCGTTCTTGCGAAGGGATAACGGGTGAATTATCAATACCATTGGCTTTATTCCAAACCATTACGCCATAATTACCTAGCATCTTTTCAACCTGGAGTTGTGAAAGATTGCTCAACTGCTCTATGGTATAAATATTGTTTTTATGAAGCACCTCGGTTGTCTTAGCTCCAATCATGGGGATTTTATTGACGGGAAGGGGGTTCAGGAATTCCCGAACCATTTCAAGCGGTATATATTTTTCACCATTTGGTTTGGCTGCACTGGTTGCAATCTTTGCAACGGTTTTATTTACCGAGAGTCCGAATGAAATGGGGAGGCCAGTTTCATTGATGACACGCATACGCAGCTCATGTGCGAATTTCTGAGATCCATAATACCGATCCATGCCTGTTATATCGATATAATGCTCATCGATAGAGGCTTTCTCATAGAGTGGCGATGCTTCAGAAATGATTTCAGTAACCATGTGAGAGTATTTGCCATAAAGATCCATATGGCCACTCACAACTACTGCCTGTGGACAAAGTGCCAGGGCACGCTTCATCGGCATAGCAGAATGAACTCCAAACTTTCGGGTTTCATAACTACAGCTAGCCACGACAGCCCTTTCGGAGTGACCACCAATAATGACCGGAACTCCTTTAAGCTGACTGTTTTGCAGTCGTTCTACCTCGACAAAGAAACTGTCAAGGTCGAAATGTACGATTGATCTCTCTTCTGTTGGCATACATGTAAGATTCTGTTATTCATGTTGGTATCTTCACACGAAACAGGAATACAAGATAAACAAATAATTCTGAATTTGTTTTAACGAAGACAAAAAAAGCAGGTACCGCAAGGTGCCTGCTTTTAAAAAGGAGTCTGAAAAATTAAGAATTAAGAATTAAAAAAGGAGTAATTGTGCGTATAGGCTTTAAAATTTAAGATTAAATATGATTTTTGAATGCCTGACGAATTTCTTTACCATACTTTTTACCATACGAATCTCTGCACCATTCGTGTAGATTCCGACTCTCATCGGGGTTGCTTCCCATTAATAATACCAGCTTTTTTAATTCGCTGGAGAAAAGGTCCTTGTTAAAACTGTAGCGGACCAGGATTGATTTTGAAATTTCTAACATAACTATAACATTTAAAATGTGGAACAAAACATTTTAACAGGTTACACTTCTAAAACCTTGCCAATCCTGAGAAGCTTTAATAAATTTTAAGAAAATAGTTGAATATCAACTCTATAAATTTCTAAATTTTTAACAAATTTGAAAATATTATTTTACATTGGAGAGAGATTCCCCAATATGGGGTATATTAAATGATCAATATTCTACAACGTGTATAACCAGAATGTTACAAGCCTTAAAAACGAAAATGACAAGGATCCTTTGGATGATGGATTGAGGGGAGTTTTAGTATTACAGATAATTCATTTGAGATATTTCTATTTACTTGTTTTGATGCTACAAGTAAATCAAAGCTATAGTTTAACTGCATAGATGAAAACGCACGATCACCCAATTGAAATTCAGTTCCGATTAGCATCATCAATTCTGTGACATTCATAAAGCTGGATTGTTCATGGCGCAAATAACTGCCCAACGAAAATGTCTTATACTTAAAATTGATCCCGGTAATAATATCTTCCATGCTACCCTGTTTCTCAAGCAGCATCAGGGGTTGTATACTCGCCTCCTGATAACCATACGTTGCTATTACATGACTGTAACGCATCATCAAAGAATATTTGGATGCTAATTTTGCAGTCACATTAGGATCAAAAGCCTGATTGGGTTTAGGCAAGTGTTGAATAGAAAAGCCAAAGTCAAAAATATTGTTCCTCTCATAAGATTGATCAGTAGGATCGGTTTCATACCGACCAAATATGCCAATATGAAAATCAAAAAAAGTAACAGTTTGTTTTAAACTCGATGAAGAGATAGATGATTGTGGTAACGGAGTTTGGTAATATTGAAGTTGATCAAAAAAGACAAGATTATTAAAATTAATTGATTTCAGATAGATAACAGGGGCAATACCGACCTGAAATTTCAAGTTTTCATTGACAACGACTCTTGAAGAAAAGGGAATCCCCAGAGCAGTAGTACTATATGTTCCATCTCCCTGCTGATTTCTGGTTAAAAACAAACCAACCCCTCCAAGTCCTTTTATTTCAGTATCGTGCAATGATTGATCAATTCCAAAAGCAATGGTCTCGAATTTGGAAGGCAAATACATAAGGGCTCTGCGGTAATTCAACGAAATCAACAATCCCTGATCTATCCCAACTGAAGCCGGATTATAGTAGATCGGATTCTGCATGAAATGGGTAAAGGTAACATCCTGTCCATAAAGTTGAAAGCTGAACAAGTTTAAAGCCAATATAATGAGGATAGGTAGACGTTGGGTGTGTTTTTTCATGAACCGTTATCTTAGAAGGGTAAAAGTGCCTTCCATGTGAAATTTTCCATTACTATCTTTGATGCCTTTCCAGACCGTTCCGTCAATAAAGGTTGCCTTCATTCTCCAAATATAATTCTGAGATGGCATTTCTTTCCCTTTACTGTCCTTCCCATCCCATCCTTCAGCAGGTTCGGTGTCGATCGTTTTATCAGAAGACCAGACCAGATTTCCCCACAGATCCCAGACCCCTAAAAAATAAGATTGAAGTCCTATTGCCATAGGTCTGAAACTGTTTATTTTGGGACTACTATTTTTAGGTTCGAATGCATTAGGCATTTCAACCCCCTTCATGACTGCCCTGAAAATAATTGTTGTGGTATCCGGACAATCAAATTTATTGTATACTGTTAGAAAAATAGGATAATAACCATTTTTATCAAAACTGTATAAAACAGAGTCAAGATTTGAACTTTTAGTTCCATTTATTAGCCATTCAGCTCTGACAGAATTAGTTGATTTATTGTAAAAAATCACCTTCTGTTGTGGTACTCCTCCCAGATCTTTTACCGTAATTTTGGGAGTGGGAAGAGGATTTACCAGTATATATATATATATGCTGTATCAATATAAACTCCAGATGTAGAAATTATCTGAAGTTTATGTAACCCCGTAGTAAGCATTTTAACACTTACTTGTTGTTTATCTGCATTAGTAAGTTGTAAATCTGGAGACGAACTCCAGTTATATATAGTATTCTGATCAGCATTGATGAATTTAATAATTGTTGAATCAATTATTATTGTTGAGTTTAAACAATTTGTTACTGTATCTTGTATTTGGTTGATAAAAGGATACATCTGGAGATTGCAGGATGGTTCGGAAGGAGAACTCTCAGCTCCATCAGCAAATAATGCAGTTACAATATAACAATAGGTATAACCCGAAGGAAGGCCGGTCCCTTTACCTAAATCTGTAAAAGATAATTTAGTAGGATCATTCACAGTACCTACCAATTCATACCCTGAATTTAAAGGAACTCCAGTAGTACATTTATCAAACGGAACAGCTGAAGTGCCCGTCTTTCTGTAAATATTGTAACCTACAGCCTCTTTATAATCTGATTGTTCCCATGTAACATTGAAACCTCTTTGAAAAATAGTAGCATTTACATTTTTTACTGGCGAGGCAAGGATCGTGATCCAATTTGATGTTGGAAATGAAAGACCTGTTCTTTTATCAACCACTTTATAATAGGCCTGATATGGATTTTTCCTGAAATGTGAAACAGTTGTATTCCAATTAAAAGTACCCGTTGTTGAACCAACATTGGTTCCTGTTAATATAAATGTTGCCGGACTGGAAGGAACATCGAAAGGAGTACCCCACCATGTGAATTCCAAAATATCGTTTTTTACCTGAGAACTAGTTGAAACATCATAATTAATTGTTTCTCCGGCTAAAACACACATATCAGGTAAAGGGTTGATATATGGAGGGACATCAGGGCATGCTGAAATAATAACCTGCCAATCTCTTATTACCCATCCAATTAATAAATCTTTTCCATCAACTTTTCTCCATTTTTCGACTCTAATAGCAATATTAAAAGCTCCTTGAAATGAAGTAAGTTTATCCCATGTGATTGTGCCTTTTGTTGGATCAACATTAAATGTTGATCCAAATTCCGCTAAAACATCTTGTGGAAAATGATAGCCGATAACATCATTATCTTTAGAAACTTTACATTTTATTAAAACATATTTTAAAATATCTCCATCGGGATCAACAGCACCAGGATTGACTGTCCAAGTGTTATTAATACATCCATTTCCTAAAGGAGGATCAATTAGCACAGGAGAAGAAAAATGCGCTATTTTATCGCTGATAGTCAAAAATGAAGCTATATACATTGCTTGATTATTAACATCAATATTTCGAATGTCATTATTCCTTGATGAAGCTGTTAAAGAAATAGTATAAGTACCATTCCCCGGAAAAGTATGAGTCGTAATAAATATATTTTTTCTGATTGTTGGGTCATTTGGATCTAATACTCCAGCACCATTACTTCGTAGAATAGGTGCAAAATTTGAAAGATCTCCAAATGAAAAAATTGCATTACCTCCCGAATAAGTAAGTGATGGAATATCAGGAGCACCTCCACCAACATTTGTATATACGGTTACAGTTATGATATAAGTATTTGGCGATCCCGCTACAGGACTATAAGCAATTTCTGCCGAACGAAGATGTTTTGAGAAACCAGTTAGGGGCAACAGCAACAATAGAAACAAACTTATTTTACGTAGCATAAGCCGACAGAATTGAATCACAAATATATCATATTTCATCCAATTAATTAACGTTTATAGAATGGGAATTATTATTAACAATTCATAACCCATTGTAACTATAAGTTAATGATTTTTGTTCTGAATTATAAATTTTTAGTAAATGAAACAGATGAAAACAGGAAATTAGATAGAAAAATTAACCATATATGTTGTATTTCCGACAAGAAATTAAGGAAGAATAAGTGAGTCATTACAATCTATTTATCTTATAAGTAAAAATGTACCCTCCTTATGAAATTTCCCGAAATGATCTTTTATCCCTTTCCATTCAGACCCATCCAAAAAAGTCGCTTTCATTCTCCAGATATAATTTTGAGAGGGCATTTTTTTTCCTTTGCTATCTGTCCCGTTCCAACCTTCAGCAGGATTGGTGCTGAGAAGTTTATCCGAAGACCAAATCAGATTTCCCCAAAAGTCCCAGATTCCCAGAAAGTATGTCTGAAGCCCAATCGCCAAAGGCCTGAAAGTGTTTAGTGCAGAATTTGGGTTCTCAGGTTCAAAGGCATTTGGCATTGCAACACCTTTCATGACTACCCTGTAAACAATGGATGTAGTATCCGGGCATCCTAAACTATTGTAAACGGTGAGATATGTTCTGTAATAACCATTGATGTCAAAACAAAACAAAATGGAGTCCATCTTTGTACTTCTTGTTCCATCGGGCATGAGCCACTCGGCTCTGACAACATTGATTGACCGATTGTAAAACATCACAGAATCAGGCCATCCACCCAGTTCCGTTAACCTGATTTTAGGGGTGGGTATGGGGTTGACCTGAATGAAAATATATGCCGAATCTACATAAAGCCCTGAAGTGGACACGACTTTTAATTTGTGCAATCCAGTTGCTACCAATTTAACATCGGCAATCTATTGGGAAGGTTGAATGATAAGAAAATCGGGAGTTGAGCTCCAGATAAAAGTAGCTTTCTGATCTGAATTGATAAATTTAATTACTGTTGAGTCAATAAGTATCGTTGACCATTGACATTCAATCAGCGTATCCTGAACTACCCGGATAAAAGGATACATTAACAATGAACAGGATTGTTCGGAAGGGGCTGTTTCGGCTCCTCCTTCAAAAAAAAACGGTTACTACATAACAGTAAGAATACCCTGAAGGAAGTCCATTTCCTTTGTCCAAATCAATAAACGAAAGTGTGTTTGGATCTTTCACCGTGCCAACTAAAGTGAAACCTGCACCCGGAGGAATTTCAAGCATGCATGAATCAAAAGGAATATTTGAAGGACCTTGTTTTCTGTAAATATTATAACCAATTGCTTGGGCACAGATGGTCTTATCCCAGCTGACACTGAATCCTTTCTGGTATACAGTAGCCTTGACATTTTTAACAGAGGGAGCTATCAGACTGATGAAATTAGAAACTACATCGGTCAGACTGGATCCCAAATGTTGGTCGGTCACTTTGTAAAATACCTGATAGGGATTCCGCCTGAAATGGATCGCATTGGTGTTCCAGTTGAAGGTGCCTGTTGTAGATCCAATGTAGCATTAGTGCCATTTCCAAATACAACAGGTAAAGTATTCTGATCAGCAACAATGCCAGGCGACATATTGGTGTAAATCGTAAAAGTAATCAGATAGGTATTCGGGTATCCGGCCACAGGCTGATAGGAAATCTCACCTGAACGAAGATGTGTGGCATAGCCTGCATAGGATGCCAAAAGCAGAAGCATAAAACATAATCTGCATAACATTTCTTTACCAAATAGAATCCAAATGTATCATTAAACATTCAATTTAATACCGTTTTTTGAAAAGGATTTATGTTAAACATTTCTTAAACGACTTTGTCTTCAAATCAATGCATTTTCTTTTCCAAAATCAAAAGGTATAAAGCAAAACCATTTTTTGATCATTTTTTGATACTCCTGGGATCACTCCCGGATCACTTACAAACATTTAGTAGATAATCAGTAGATACTCCCTCCGTTTTCCGCACCATCTCCGCACCATTTCCACACCTTTTCCGCTCTTATAAGCGGAGAACCTGCGGAGAACGTGCGGAAATGGTGCGGAGATGGTGCGGAAAACCCCCTTTTTGTCCCCTGAGTTTTTGGGCTGTGTTTGGTTATCATCCGGGAGTTATCCTTCGATGATCTTTTCTGTGTCTTTTGATGATCATTTCTTCATTTTTTGAGTTTTTTTGAAAATTTCTTTGAAATTGGCACCCAATGACACCGAATGACACCGAATGACACCTACATAATCCTTTACATCCAGTATTTAGGGTTGTAATTTTGTGATATTATGAACCATTAAAAATATGAAATCATGTCAAAAATTAAAAGTCCATTTAAATTTATCGGCAGCTTTGGAAACATGCGCTGTTATTATGACCCTGCAACCGATTAATACATTATGGCAGGAAAGGGTGGGTATACCAGGGAGCAATTTTTAACCCTGAAAAGCCTGGCGGAAAACCGTGCTTATGTTAAAGAGGATAAGAAATACAGACCGCTAAGCCCAAATAACGCAACTGCCGCTTATGTTTACTCTAATTATACGCCGGTCAATACATCCCTTTCAGCAGAGTTAAAAGCTTCATTTCCTGTTGGGACTGTACCGGGTACTTCTGATACTGTCATACAATGTGTTGGGATCGAGTTTTACAACAGAACAGGGACAGATGGATATGTTCTTTATTCAACAGGAACTATGTTGTTATATGATGTGTTTTGAGACTAACCGAAAAGAGGCAGCATGATACCATTTGTTGATTTAAAGAATGAACTGGCTGATGTGAAGGGGGTTTCGGAAAGAAATATTGGGAATATGCTTACTTTTTATAAGGAATATCCTGATTTCCTAATTTCGCCACTATCAGTGGCGAAATCTAAAACTGCAATTGGGCAACTGCCAGTTGCCCAATTGGGAAATGCTGAAATTCAGCAATATTTAATAACAAATATTGGTTGGGTACAAAATATCACATTAATACAAAAAGTAAAAGATCTTCCGACTCGCTATTGGTATATGCAACAATCCATAAACAATGGTTGGACTCGTGACACGTTGGTAGAGATGATAAACAGCAACTTACACAAGAGGCAGGGAGTATTAGTTAACAATTTTGATAAAACACTACCAAGCTTAGAATCCGAGTTAGCAAAACAACTATTCAAAGACCCATATATCTTTGATTTCATGACATTGTCGGCACCATTTACAGAAAGGGAAATCGAATTGGAGTTGGTGAAAAATGTAGAGAAATTTTTAGTTGAACTCGGGGCTGGTTTTGCTTTTGTAGGGCGACAGTATAAAATAGAAATCAGCGAAAGAGAATTTTACCTCGACCTTCTGTTTTACCATCTCAAAATGCGTAATTTTATAGTGATCGAGTTAAAGAAAGGAGAATTCATACCTGAGTATGCAGGGAAAATGAATTTCTATTGTTCCGCAGTTGATGACCTACTTAAAAAACGCTACAGACCAACCAACTATCGGGTTAATTTTGTGCCAGGGGAAAGATTGAATATTTGCAGAATACAGTTTGCGCGATATCCACAAACCCATTGGTATTTCTGAATATGAACTCACACGTGCTTTGCCTGATTATTTCAAAGGGAGTTTGCCAAGTGTGGAAGAAATTGAAAATGTTTTATCACGTCATAAATTATCAAGGCATGATAAAGAGTGATTAAATGTAGGGATGGCCCTTGTGGCCATCCTGATCAATGGAGTCAGAGATCAATTTTACTATTTGAAAATTCTTTTGTCAAAAGGGAATTTCATAATACCGGTAATTTTTATCCTGCCAAAGTCTTTATGACCGGGGTTAATTAAGAGATTATAGTCTCCACTGGTCACAACTGAAGGTATTTTTAGTATACAGTATTTATTCTCAACTACAAAGTCGTCTCCTGTTTTTTGAGATGAAATGGGGTGTGGGAAATTTTTCCAATTTAATGGCAAATCCTTTTCCAAAACTTCTTTTATTTCAATATCATCCGGAACAGTTATAGTAATCATCACATAGTCATCAGGTAATGTCGCCAGTGTAAAGTGAACAGCGACTTCAGCCATTGCAAGTGACCGATTAGCTGCAGTATAAATCAGTTCGACACCAACCGAATTCCATCTTGCTCCTTTTATTGCAGCTCCTTTTCCTGAAAGCGGGGTTGCATATTTCTCTCTGGAAAGTCTGAACACCTCCATTTTAAACAAGTATACCGTAATTGATTCTTGTCAATTCACCGATTACCAATTCTTTTCCATAAGAATCTTTAAGCAATTCAATTGGTTTTAACTTTCCTAACGCATAGTTGGGTGTGTTCAACCACAGTTTAAATTTGTCCATGTTGCCAAAGACATCCAATCCAATCTTAGTGACCTCGGCCATTTCGATAATTTTCTCAGAATGAATTGATTTGAAATAATAATCACCGGATGATTTATAGCGGTGCAATGACTTTGTTGAAATATCCAAAAAATCAGCCCAGTCTGAATCTGAAAAAGGGGCAGTAAATTGAATTAAGTCAAATAAAGAATAAGGTATGCCTGCTCTGATCGCAACAATCATCATCATTTTATCGGAAAGGAAATCATCATAGCTGATATCCGTCTTAACTTCATACAGTAGTTCATTTACCCTCGGGCCTAGTAAAAATGAGGCTATTTCCTTATCAAGTTGCTCTGCAATATTTAATCTTACCCCAGACATAATGATTGTTTTTAGACATTTGTCTGCAAATATATGACAAATATCCATTAAAAGCAAATTTCTTTATGGTGTTCAAGGCTTAAGACAAACAGTTTTCAAGATAGATAAAGGTAAAATAAGTAGTTTCTGACATCAGGAATGAAAGTAGAAAAAGTAGTTTCTGTCATTAGAAATGAAAGATATATGTATTACCCACAACTACATAGGAGTTGTCCTACAATAACCCAGTGAAACAGGTGGTTAAGGAATGCACGCAATCTTAACCCCGATAGGGGTTTCCCATAAACTGACAAACTTCACGATACTTTGGGGAACTCCTAACGGAGTTAAGCTGTTCATATATCCTAACCTCCCCCAGTTGAAACCCTACTCTTTATACACATCTTTTTTTTGCGGTCGATGGAGTCACAATAGATGAAAAATGAGAGCATAAAATTGTTGTCATTTATTTGATATAAATATCTGATTAACAGATAAATAAGCTTGTGAGATTGATTTTATTTTTGTATCTTTATTGTATGATACAGAACGAGTTAGGTGGTTTTTTCACAACTATTTTTAGAGACAAAAGAATTGATACCAGAGCAGATTTATTTCTTTCAAGTTTAATGACGAATGGTTCAGCAGTAGTTAATAAATGCTGTTCTTTGCACCCAGAGAAGATAGGATCATACAAAATGTTGAACAATATAAAATGTGGCGAGAAGGAGCTTAGCAAGGCCCTATATAGCTCCTGTGAACGGAATATAGAGGGGCAACATCTTTTGTGTATTCAGGACACGACAGATATTGACTATTTTTCTCATAAAGAAAGGATTAAAGCTGCTGATGCTAATTTAGGACGTATCTCAAATACGACATTTGGATATCTATGTCATCCCATGTTGGTAATAGATGCGGATAAAAATATGCCTATAGGATTCAGTTCAGTAAAGCTTTGGAATCGAGAATGGGAAAAGCCAATAAAAGCGCCTAGTGAATATAAGAAAATTCCAATAGAACAGAAAGAGTCTTTTCGTTGGATCAGTAGTGTTACAGAAAGCCGAAAAAACTTGCCTAAAGAAACGATGATTACTGTTATAGCAGATAGAGAATCAGATGTTTATGAAGCACTTTGTAGTATTCCAAGAGAAAATACTCATTTACTTATTCGTTCGAGTTCCAATAGGTTGATTTGCCAAGACAATATGTTGTTGTTGGATAAAATGCAGAGTTGTGATATTGAGCATACATATGATATTGAGATTAAGGGAAATAAATCTCGTAAAAGCCGCACAGCTCGCATAGACTTACGCTATACTACAGTTGACATAAAACGTTCAAGCCTAACAATTGGAGATTATCCTGGTTCGGTACAGATGAACTGTATATATGTCCTTGAACGCCCAGAGACGGTCCCTGTTGGAGAAGATCCTATTGAGTGGAGATTGTATACCACGCATCAAGTTAACACGGTAGAACAAGCTATGCAATGTGTTCAGTGGTATCGGGCAAGGTGGTTTATTGAAGAATTGTTTAGAGTCCTAAAATCAGATGGATTGGACATTGAATCCTCTCAGCTTGAGACAGGATTGGCACTTAAAAAACTGATGTTATTCTGTTTACAGGCTGCATTGCAGATTATGATTATAAAAATAGCTTATGATCAAAAGCGAGAAGATTGTTCTGCTCAGATAGTATTTACTGACAAGCAGATACTGTTTTTGAAGATTCTTCAACCAACGTTGGAGGGAAAAACAGAAAAACAGAAAAATCCTTTTTTAAAGAGTTCTTTAGCATGGGCAGCCTGGATTATAGCCAAGTTAGGAAAATGGGGAGGATATACAAGTCAAGGTCCACCCGGATACATTACCATGAAGAATGGATTGGATATTTTCTATATCAAATCTGATGCTTTCTTGCTTGCTTGCGAAGCCATGAAAGATGTGTATAAAGAGTAGAGTTGAAACCGGAGGTTATTCACAGGTAACACTTACAGTGTTTTTCATCATAAACTTTTATTTAATTCACTAAATAATTAAGATAAATACTATAAATAGGTTTATCATTTGTTTTTTAGTGGTAGTATTTGGAAGTGTATGGAATTAAATTATTAGTGTCCTGATTTTGGGGTATTATAGAAAATCACCCTTGTTTTAAAGTACAAAAAAAATAAATAGTTCATTCATCCAAAAAAAAGGGGGGTTCATACAATAACTCGGGGTGTCGCTTGATTTTATTAAAAAATAGGTTATATCTTTAAAGATATTCGTAAAAATAATATACTGAGAGATTTTGGAAAATGTCATTTTTGGAGACAGGATTCTAAAGTTTCGGTGTTTTATTTTATCGGAGTTTTTAAAGGTTGAAATCATAAAAGTTATGAGCGGTTTTGGTCATTGAGCGAAGTCGAAATGACAATAATCATAAACGCAAATATCGATTAAATGATTGCTGAATTCAAAACTGCATGTACTATTTAAAACTAGAAAAGATATAAAACAAAAAGATTATGAAGACAACTTTACTATTAGCTATTCTATTTTGGCTTTTATCTATTATTCCTGCCACAGCCCAACAAGTTCTGTTTAAAAACCTTCCCAAAGACTCCGTCTTGCGAAGCAGTTCTCGCATGGTCTATGAATATGTGCCGGGCGAATTGATCGTGAAGTTTAAGGACAATGTTCAGGTCAAGAGTACCGGTGCTAAATTGAAGTCCGCTTCTGTCGTAACCGATGCCCTTCAGACCAAATACAATGTGCAGAAGACAGAACCCCTCTTCCCCGGTGAGAACAGGCTGAAAAGTGCTCAGATACTGACCGCTCCCAATGGACATCAATTCCTGCAACCCAGTCTGCACAATATCTTTAAGTTAAAGATTGCGGACGAAAAGCAGTTGATGAATGCCATCAGTGACTTCAAAGCCGACTCGGCCAATGTGGTTTATGCCGAACCCAATTATATAATCTCCATTTGTAACGATACACCTGTTGGACCTGTTCTTACTGAAGCTGATGTTGCAAAGATGCTATCTGCCAAAGCGCCTACAGAAACACAGGCAGTTGTTGATGACCCAATGTATGATCAGCAATGGTACATCCCGGCTGTTAAGGCTGATCTGGTTTGGCCACAAACAAAGGGAGACGACACTCAAATTATTGCAATTCTGGATACGGGTGTGGACTGGCTGCATCCCGATCTGAAAAACAAAATCTGGAAGAATCCCAATCCTTCATTGACTTCCGGGGCAGATGGGATCTTAAATGACATCCGTGGATGGGACTTTATCAATAGCGATAACAACCCAATGGACGATAACAGTCACGGAACCCATGTGGCCGGGATTGCTGCTGCCGAAACCAACAATGGAATTGGTATTGCAGGGGTTTGTCCTCTAGCGACGATCATGCCCGTCAAGGTGTTTCAAAGCACCGGAAAAGGCGATGTGGCAACTATCGCAAAGGGAATTAAGTATGCTGCCTCGCATGGAGCTACAGTAATCAATATGAGTTTTGGTACTTATGCCCGTTCACAGGCCATGGAAGATGCATTGGCAAACGCTTATGCCACCTGTGTTTTGGTGGCTTCTGCAGGGAATGATAATTTGCCAATAGGGCCTGGAAAAGCTTCTCAATGCAGTGAAGTGAATTTTGGCTCACCATCTTATCCAGCCGCATTATCATATGTTTTGGGTGTTTCCTCTCCCGAAGCCTGTTTTAGTAACTATGATCAAGATGGCCCAATCTTTAGCGCCTATTCTGATTTGTTGAATTATGAAATAAAGGCCCCGGGAACCAATATAATGAGTACTGTTCCCAATGGAGGCTATCGTGTTTATCAGGGCACTTCGATGGCGGCTCCAATTGTTTCGGGTATTGTTGCACTTTATAAAAAACAAAAACCTACAGACTCACAGGAGTTGCTTTATGGTAATTTAATCAATGCCATTGGTACCAATGTTGATATTCAAAAAGCCTTAAGTAGTGTTCCTGTACCTCAACTTGCTGTGGTTACTTATGAAGTCGCCGACACGCTGGATGGCGACGGTGATGGAAGACCAGATGTAGGGGAAGCCATAGAACTCAAAGTAAAAGTTCGCAATTCTTGGGGACAGGCCAATGATGTAAAGGTAGGTATAGCCTTCAAAGAGTTTGAAGATCCAACTACTGCAACAATTCTGACTTCTGAAGCCACTATTGGAAGTATATCGCCTTATGCTACAAGATTTAATGTGATTCCTTTAAAACTGAAACTAGCAAATAATATCGCAGATGGACGGGATATTAACTTTGTATTAAAAACGTGGTATGGAGATCATCTAGGAGAAACCAGTCAAACAATTTCTATCAATATTGAAAATGGTATTGAATTAGGAGGATTTCTGACAAAGGATTTGGATCTGACTCCTGATCATCATTATATTATAACTGAAAGTTTGGTCATAAATTCAGGCGTATTTTTAAAAATACATCCAGGAACAAAACTGTTTTTTAATAATGATAAATCTTTAGCAATCTTAGGAAATGTCATAGCTATAGGAAAAAAAGATTCATTAATTGAGTTTATTCCTAGAAAGGATTATTGGAGCGGAATAAGTGTTTCTGGAAATGGGAAATTGGACTTAAATTATTGTGTGCTTAACGGAACACAAGGACTATATGCTCCAATTGTAAATTGTATTAGTGGATTTTCCACTATTAGAAATTCAATATTTGAAAATAATATAAATTTTGGTGGAAGTCCATTGATCACTATTGGATATTCTAATTCAGGTGTACCTTCTGCTTATTATGGAATTATTGATAGATGCAACTTTTATAATAATACATCATCATTAGGTGTATTAGGAGGAGCAAATTTTACATATAAAGATAGAAAAGTAACTCACATTAACGTTGTTAACAATTCATCTAAAGGTTTTAGCAATCAGTCTCCATCTTTCTTGGTATGGGGTCAAAATACTACAGATTATCCTGATAGTGTTTCACTTGGAAATTCATTAAATAATTTTGTTGTAACTGGACAAGAAATAAATTTTGCTCCATTTTTAGGATCTTTTAATACTACATTAATACCTAAATTATATTTTGGTACGACATCAGAAAAAAAAGTTAAAGCAAATATTTATGATTATTTTGATAATAATAATTTACCATTAATTGATTATCAAAGGTGGTCTAAAAATCCTGACATTAATGCTCATGGTATTGTTTGGAAAGTAGTTGTAAATGGTAAAGATGCACAGGATGAGTTTGATAAATTAGATCCACTGGGTGTTGGGAAGCAGAAATTTGAAGTCTATTTTAACAGACCTATGGATATTAAATATCCTCCTTCTGTTTCAATGGGTGTGAGGGCTCCTTATACACAAACTGCGATTGCAGAGAGTGGAACATGGAGTGCAGATTCTACGGTATATACTGCTTACAGAAATGTAGGTCTTACCACAGGTGATGGCATAAATACTATAAGGGTTGCAGGGGCAAAAGACAATGACCATTTTGAAATACCGATTGAAGATCGTCGCTTTAGAGTTGTGGTTAGTGCTGCTTCTTCCTCTTCATTGGATTTTCAGGCTAAAGCAGGTCTTGGTAAGGTCAGTCTGGAGTGGAACAATGCCGGATTAAAGGATTTGATGGGCTTTAATATGTACCGGATGGAGAATAAAACCGACAGCACCCTTACAAAACCTGCACTGGTTAATACAACATTGATTTCCGATACAACCTATATCGACTTTTCAGGGACACCCAATAAAAAGTATTATTACTTCTACAAGGTTGTCCGTACCAACTTTTCTGAATCGGATTCTTCTAAAGTTGTCAGCGCTACTCCGTTTACAGCTTCCAAGGGCGATGCCAATGGAGACATTAAGGTTGATGTGCTGGATATCACTTCAATCGTTTCCTATCTGTTGGGACAAAATCCTCAACCCTTTATCTTCGAGGCTGCAGATGTAAATGCAGATAAAGCTGTAAATGTGTTGGATGTGGTGGGTGTTGCCAATGTGATCAAGGGAGGCAAGAGCGCTCCTGCTGATGTAGAGAACAAATACAATCCATCGATTGCCTATATCACCCTGAAGCCTGAAATCATTCAACTAAAGAGTGATGCTCAGGTTCAGGCAGTTCAGTTTGAATTGCAGGGGGTTGATCTTGAAAAGATTCAGTTGAGCACATTGTTAAAGGGCTTTGAACTGGCATATTCTTCGGATGGCAACAAAATAACAGGGGTGCTTTATAACCTCAGTGGATTGACAATACCTGCCGGCATTACTGATGTGATTAAAATTGAAGCAGGATCAGGCAAACTCACCTGGGGCAATGTATTTGGCGCTGACCCACAAGGTCGTTATGTCACCATCATGAAGAAAGAAGATGTCTCACTGACAACACAAACCAGTCCCTTTGGCCTTTCCATACAACCCAATCCTTCGGGTAGCGATATGCAAATCAGTTTCAGACTTCCCGAAACCGCCAATGTAACCGTGAATATTTTTAACCCATTGGGCGCTTTGGTTGGTCAGTTAATCAATAACACACTTTCTGTCGGAAGCCATCAAATCATTTGGAACGGAACCAATGGCAACAATGAAAAGGTTAAAGCCGGAGTCTATTTCATCCGTGTCGAAGCCAGAGGTGATAAGAATACAATATTAAAAGAAAACATTAAAGTTGTGCGATTGTAATTGTGTGTTTGCTGTAGAGACGCAATATTTTGCGTTTCTACGTCATGCATACTTTTGTGTTCTAGAGACGCAAAATATTGCGTCTCTACGGAAGACGTAAAAATTGAATATTTAATCGCAAGTGCCTAAATGAATTTTGAAGATACTTTTGATTTAAAACGATTTATAAAACAAAAAAGATCATGAAGAAATCAACTCTACTACTTGTTTTAGTTTTGTGGATTCTCACCGTTAACCCTGTTAAAGCTCAACAGGTTCTTTTTAATAATCAAGCCAAGGATGCAGTCGTGAAAAGCAACCCCCGAAGTGCCGCTTTTGAATATGTTCCCGGTGAAATCATCGTGAAATTTAAAGATAATCTGACAGTCAAGAGTGCCGGAGCAAAGTTTAAGTCTGCCTCTATAAGTACAGATGCTCTTCAGACAAAATACAATGTCCAGAAAGCCGAAGCCCTCTTCCCCGGAGAGGTCAGGCTCAAGAGTGCACAAATGCTGACTGCTCCCAATGGACAACAATTTGTAAGGCCCAGTCTGCACAATATTTATAAATTGAAAATTGCAGATGAGAAGCAGTTGATGAATGCCATTAGTGACTTCAAAGCCGACACAGCCAATGTTGTCTATGCCGAACCCAATTATATTATCTCGATCTGTGATGATAAGCCTATGGGTCCAATCCTTACAGAGGCTGAAGTTCAAAAGATACAAGAAGCAAAAGGATCTTTTGCAGCAGGTGCAAGTCCCATTGTAAATGATCCAATGTATGACCAACAATGGTATATTCCTGAAATCAAGGCAGACCTGGTCTGGCCGCAATCAAAGGGTGACACTACTCAAATCATTGCTATACTGGATACAGGTGTGGACTGGCTGCATCCAGACCTGAAGAATAAAATCTGGAAGAATCCAAAACCTTCTACTAACTCGTGGCCTGATGGTATCGTAAATGATATTCGTGGATGGGACTTTATCAACAATGATAATGATCCCACGGATGATAATAGTCATGGTACCCATGTGGCTGGTATCGCAGCTGCCGAAACCAACAATGGAATAGGCATTGCCGGGGTTTGTCCCAATGCGAAGATAATGGCCATAAAAGTGATTCAAAGTTCAGGCCGAGGCGATGCTTCCACTATTGCTAAAGGTATTAACTATGCCGCAACGCATGGAGCAACTGTCATCAATATGAGTTTTGGAGGTTATGCCCGCTCACAAGCAATGGAAGATGCTTTGGCCAATGCTTATGCCAAATGTATTTTAGTGGCTGCTGCCGGGAATGACGGCGTTTGTATTGGTCCGGGTTCTGGGTGTGCTCCATTCTTTCCTGCTGCCTTTTCTTTTGTATTGGGTGTTCAGTCACCTGAGGCTTCGTTTAGTAATTTTGATCAGGATGGGCCTACATTTAGCTATTACAATGATCTCTTGAATTATGAGATGAAGGCTCCAGAGACCAATATATTGAGTGCAGTTCCAAACGGAGGTTATCGCGTTTATCAGGGTACATCAATGGCGGCGCCAATTATATCAGGAGCACTTTGTCTCTATAAGAAAATAATTCCCGATGAGACCCAGGAATTTATGTGGGTGAAATTAATACAGGCAACCGGACAACATCTCGATCTGAATAAAGCCCTCACGATTAAACCTAAACCGGAAATATGGTTTTTAAACAATGTCATGGTCGATACTATTGGAATGGATGATAAAGACGGACGGGTAGATGCCGGAGAAACCATTCAGTTGTGGTTCAAGGCAAGAAACACCGGAGGGCAGGTTGACAGCGTTTACTGGAAAATAAAGTTGGCTGAATTCGAAGATAAAACCACATGTACCATTGTAAAACCGACCTCTTTTATTGGTTCTATTAGTCCATATGCAAGTAAAACCAGCGAAGCTGACCCCATGAAGTTTATTATCAATAAGAATGTGCCACATGACCGGGATATTACTTTTGATCTGTTGAGTTGGTATAAGGGCGCGACTGATACTATAAAACAGAAATTTGTTTTTACTCCTGAAAACGGAGAACAGCTATCAGGGGTGCTGGATTCTGTGAAAATACTTTATCCCAATCGATTATATCTCGTGAATAATAGTTATAAAGTTGGGACAAATGGAACATTGATTATTAAACCCGGTACACATATTTTGTTTTATCCTGGTATGTCGATTCCTATTAATGGAAGACTAATAGCAGATGGTAAACCGGATAGTCTGATATACTTTACAGGTTATAGTCCACCAGGTAATGGCGGAATGCCATATAATATTTTCACATTTAGAAATAACAATTGGGATATGTTAACCGGTAAATGGAAGTTTAGTAATAGATTTTCTTATTGTAAATTTGAAAATATGTCCACTCCAATAAATACTGATAATGGAAGCCCTCCTAATGCCTTTAATTGTATGTTTAATTGTAGTGGTATTGGAAGAGTTGATTCATTGGTGAATTGTTATTACTATAATAGTATTAATAGTTACATGGGAGGGGGGGGGGCAGCCTTTTCTTCATATGGATTTGTTAGTAAAAATAACTTTATCGGTGGGTCAACTACAAAAGACTATTACATGAACATGGGAATATCAAGTGTAACAGATCAAATGAATAAATTTAATTATAACAATTGTGTTAATTTCACAATACCTTATAATTCAATTGTTAGTGATGCTAAGCAGAAAAATACTTGGATTAGCGAATATTCAAAACCACAACGACAATGGGATAATTCATTAAATTTATATAAGGATGTAACACAGATCTATACAAAGTACTATACTCAAGGTACCGCAGATTTCCAAAAGATGCAGTATCAATATTGGGGCACAACTGATTCAACTAAAATTGAAGGCTTTATACATGATTTTATGGAGGATGCAAAAACACCAAGGGCTACATTTAAGCCTTTCCTTAATGCCCCTCCTGATTCATGTCATGGAATTGTATGGAAAGTTTTGGTCAATGGTAAGGATGCTCAAGATGAGAAAGTAGATCCTGTTGGGGTTGGAAAACAAAAGTTTGAAGTCTATTTTAACCGTCCTATGAATAAAACCATTGCTCCACAGGTTGCTTATGGCGTAAGATTTCCTTTCTCCTCCAATGCTGTAAGTGAAGAGGGTTCATGGTCTACAGATGGGAAAATCTATACAGTATATGCAACTGTGAAGCTTTTCTCGGGAGATGGTTTCAATAGGATTAGAGTAAATGGCGCCAAGGATCTTGAGGGTTGGGAGATCCCGTTAGAAGATATGCGTTTTAATTTTCTGATTAATGCAGCAGCCTCTTCTTCACTGGAGTTCCAGGCTAAAGCAGGTTTGGGAAAAGTAGAACTGGAGTGGAATAATTCAGGATTAAAAGATTTGATGGGCTTTAATATGTACAGGATGGAGAATCTGAATGATACTACCCTTACAAAACCAGCACTGGTCAATAAAACACTGATCGTGGATACGCTCTACACCGACTTTAGCGCTACACCCAATAAAAAGTATTACTATTTCTATAAGGTTGTACGTACTGACTTTTCAGAATCAGATTCTTCCAAGGTCGTTACAGCCACTCCGTTTACTGCTTCAAAAGGCGATGGTAATGGTGACTTGAAAGTTGATGTACTGGATATTACAACAATTGTGTCTTATCTTTTAGGGCAAAATCCACAACCGTTTATCTTCGAGGCTGCGGATGTAAATGCTGACAAAGTCATCAATGTATTGGATGTAGTGAGTGTTGCCAATCTGATCAAGGGAGGCAAGAGCGCCCCGGCAGATGATGGGAACAAATACAATCCGACAATTGCCTATATCACACTGAAACCAGAAATTATCCAGTTAAAGAGTGACGCTCAGGTACAGGCTGTTCAATTTGAATTGATGGGAACAGATCTGGAGAAGGTGAAATTGAGCGCTGCCCTGAAAGGATTTGAACTGGCCTACTCAAATGATGACAATAAGATTACAGGGATTCTTTATAATCTCAATGGCTTGACAATTCCTGCCGGTATTACTGATCTGATTGTGATTGAAGCAGGAGCAGGAAAACTAACCTGGGGAAATGTATTTGGCGCTGATCCACAAAGTAAATATGTTACCATCATGAAACTGGAAGATGTTGCATTGACAACTTCGACCAGTCCGTTCGGCCTTTCGGTACAGCCCAATCCTTCTAGTAGTGTTATGCAGATCAGCTTGAGGCTTCCTGCAAAGGCAAATGTAACTGTGAAGGTCTACAATGTTATGGGGGCTTTGGTCAATCAGATATTAAATAATGCCATCTTATCGGGCAGCCAACAGTTAATTTGGGATGGAACTAATGGTAATGGAGAGACTGTAAAAGCCGGTGTCTATTTTATCAGGGTCGAGGCCAGAGATGATAAAAATCAAACGTTAAAAGAACAAATGAAGGTTGTGAGATTATAATTGTCTATATAACGTAGAGACGCAAAATATTGCGTCTCTACAAAATACAATTAGAATACTCATATTTCAAAAAACATAAACAGTTTTTAATGAAACATTTATACTATTCAATAGCCTTCCTGTTTTTGCTGTCATCACACAGTCAGGTAGAAGCACAAAATATCATGAAACTGGGGGATGTTTCTGTTCAGGCGGGGCAAGAAGCAACCCTGACGGTTTCAATAGATAATGCAGTACCTTTTGTTGCTTTTCAGGTTGATATTCCAATTTCATCCGGTTTGACTTATGTGGAGTCTTCTGCTGTTCTTGATGATACCCGTAAAGACGGGCATACACTCAATGCTTCTATTATTGCGCCAAATACCTTAAGATTAATAGGGTATTCATTGAGCTCACTCCCTTTCAAAGGAACCAGTGGAGCTGTGATGAGTTTTAAACTAAAGGCAGGGGCATTACCGGGTAATCACTTACTGACGCTCACTTCTCCTATAATTGGTGATGCAACCTCAGCTAATGTTTGGACCAGTTCAATAAATGGAACTGTTAAAATTCTTTCCCCTCATATTCAACTTTCGGTAGCTTCTTTAGATTTCTCGAGAGTGGCTTTATTGCAGACTTCAGACAAGAGTATTACAATTACCAATACAGGTAATCAGGCTTTAAATGTTACAGGAATTACATTTACCAATCCACAGTTTACGGCTATTGGAGGATCAACCTTTACACTGGATGCGAATGGAACTAAAAACATAACAGTTCGTTTCACTTCTACCATAAAAGGAACGTATAAAGAGACGATGTCGGTTGCTTCTAATGACCCTGCATTGCCCAATGCAATCGATACATTAAAAGCTGTTGCATTTGCTGTAAATGAGATTCACCCCGGTAACATAACTGCTCTGTCGGGACAAACCAAAACGCTGGATTTCACGATCAATAACATGGAGCCTTTTACTGCTTTTCAGTTCGATCTTCCCTTGCCTCCAAACATGCAATATATCAGTGGTTCAGCTGTCTTATTGCGTAAGACAGATCACATTGTAAGTTGTAATTTGTTAACAGGAAATAAACTAAGAGTTGTAGCATTTTCTTCTTCAAATACAGCTTTCGCCGGAGCAACTGGCAAAGTGTTAAGTCTTGATTTTAAGATAGTGGGTCAAAGCGGATGGTATCCTCTCAGTATCATCAATGGAATCATTAGTGATGCTGCAGGATTGAATTCAATGTCGGCTTCTTATACCGGTCAATTACAGGTTGCTGCTCCTCAGATATCTACGGCTCAGACGTTAGCTTATGGTGATGTTTCTATCTTAAGTTCGAAGACTTTAAATCTAAAGGTTTACAATTATGGGGGAGATACATTAAAAATAAATCAACTGTTATTTGCGGATCCTTCGTTTAGTACAACACAGTCATTACCATTGAATATTTTGGCTGGTAAGAATGCGGATATCTCGGTTGTCTTTTCCAAGAGCACTAAAGGGACTTTAGGTACGACATTGAAAATATATTCAAATGACCCTATAACGAATCCTTTTACAGTTAACCTGACCGCCAATGCTTATGCACCTAATTATATTAATGTTAAGGATTTTAACGGTGTCATTGGATCAAAGGTTGTTGTTGCAATTGATGTTGATAATGAAGAGGACTTTGTTGCTTTGCAGGGTGATTTGAAATATCCTTCATACCTGGTACCTGACTCAGCTGGGATTGTATTGACAGACAGAAAGGTTGATCATTCTGTACAGTCAAATCGTTTGGGCAATAATACGATCAGATTAGTTGCTTTCTCTTTAAACCAACAAGCTTTTAAAGGGAAATCAGGGGCTGTAATAAATATTCCATTTACTATTAGTGCCGGAGCTGTTGTGGGAAGTTATCCTTTAGAAATTTCTAATGGGATTCTGGGAAATTCTGCTTCACAAAATATTCAATATGGAACCAGAAATGGAACCTTCACGATAAATAGCGTTGTAGGTTCGCCGGGAGTAATCACGGGGAATGCTCCAGTGTGTAAAGGAGGAACAGAGACATATACAGTCGGTGCAATTGCAGGTGCAACTTCATATATCTGGACTTTGCCGACAGGTTTAACGGGTACAAGTACAACAAATTCAATCAATGTCACGATTGGTGCTTCAGCTGTATCAGGTAGTATTAAAGTTAAGGGCCATAATAGTAGTGGAGATGGAACTGAGAGTTCTTTTGCTTTTACTGTAAACGATGTTCCATCAGCAGCAGGTATTATTACAGGAAATGCTACAGTATGTAAAGCCGGATCAGAAATTTATACAGTGCCTGCAATAACAGGCGCTACTTCATATGTTTGGACATTGCCGACAGGAATAACCGGAACAAGTATTACAAATTCAATATCGGTTTCAATTGGCACCAGTGCAGTTTCAGGTAATGTTAAAGTGAAGGGTCACAATAGTTGTGGTGATGGAGGTGAAAGTACGTTGGCTATAACTGTCAATGATGTCCCTTCGGCTGCAGGTACCATTACAGGAAACTCTACTGTTTATAAGGGAACTTCTGAAACGTATACTGTTCCAGTTATTACGGGAGCGACTTCTTATATCTGGACACTTCCGACAGGAGTAACAGGAACCAGTACTACTAATTCAATAACTGTAACAATAAGCGCTACAGGTGTATCGGGCAATATCAAAGTGAAAGGCCATAATAGTTGTGGAGATGGAGTTGAAAAGAGTCTGGCAATAACTATTAATGATGTTACCTCAGGTATAATCACTGGGAATACTTCTGTCTGTATGGGCGGAACTGAAACTTATACTGTCGGAACAATTGCAGGAGCAACTTCATATATCTGGACGTTACCAACAGGAGCAACCGGGACTAGTTCAACCAATACGATTAGTGTGACATTTAGTAGTACAGCAGTATCGGGCAGTATAAAGGTAAAGGGTCACAATAGTGGAGGTGATGGAGCAGAGAGTTCTTTAGCATTTACTGTTAATGATATTCCATCTGCAGCAGGAACAATTACAGGAAACTCTACTGTTTATAAGGGAACTTCTGAAACGTATACTGTTCCAGTTATTACTGGAGCTACTTCCTATATCTGGATCCTGCCAACAGGGGCAACAGGGACAAGTATAACAAATTCAATAACAGCCACAATCAGCAGTAGTGCAGTAAATGGAAGTATTAAAGTAAAAGGTCATAATAGTTGTGGGGATGGAACAGAGAGTAGTTTAGCAATAACAGTAAATGATGCCGGTAAAAACAATATGACTGTAAAGGGCACTACTGCTTGTTCAGGAACAGATGTTATGGTCACAATTGATGTGGATAATGGTTTGCCATTTATTGCATTACAATGTGACATAAAATATCCGTCTTATCTTACTCCAAAAACTTCAAGTATTGTATTAACCGATAGGGCTGCTGATCATAATATTCAAACAAGTTTGCCCGCTGTTAATACGCTGAGGGTTTTGGCATACTCGTTATCGCTGCAGCCTTTTAAAAGAAACACAGGTGCAGTTGTACAAATTCCCTTTACTATCAATAGTTCGGCAGTGGCTGGAAGTTATCCTTTGGAACTGAGTAATATTACGTTGGGAAATAGTCAATCTCAGAATATTCTTGATAATTCTTTCAATGGAACAATGGTAATTAATTCACCGCCTTCTGCTGCGGGAATAATTACAGGAAACACAAATATCTGTTCCCAGACAACGAATATTGTTTATACAGTACCGGTTATTGCCGATGCGACTTCCTATATCTGGACATTGCCGACAGGTGCCACCGGAACGAGTACAACCAATTCTATTACGCTGTCTTATGGTAGTGGTTCTGCTTCAGGTAATCTAAAAGTCAAAGGACACAATGATTGCGGGGATGGGAGTGAAGCCAGCTTAGCGATAACAGTTTGTCTTGGTGTTGGAATCGAGGATAATTCTATTAAGAATAAAATAGAAGTATTTCCCAACCCAACGAAGGATCTGTTTTATGTTACAATCAATAAACCATTTAATAATGACTTTAAGGTTGAGATTTGCAATAGCTTTGGACAGGTTTTGCAGACAATCCTCAAACAACAAAGGGACAATAAGTTCTCGGTTGACTTGACCAATTTCCCAAAGGGTATTTATGTTATCCGATTCTCGGATAAAGAGGGTTATTTTAATTGTAAAATTGTGAAACAATAAAATAAAGTTATAGGGCTTTGCTGTGTACGTGACAGTAAAGCCCTGTTTCTGTTTAGAATTTTTAAATAATATGGTTCTATTGTACGATAATGTTGGTGATGAAGGGAGGGCGTGTAGCTTTCCAGGGCAGAATCACAGAAAATGTAGGGGCCGCCCTTGTGGTCGCCCACGAGTATTGAAGATTTTTTATGTTTTCCATGGGCGGACACAAGGGCGGCCCCTACATTTTCTTACAACAGATCCAATAATATCTATCGAGGATGATAAGAGAAATATTAAACTTTATTTTTAATAGAAAAAGGTATAACAACAAGAATAATCTTCTTAATAATTGCCACGAGGTTAAATTTATTGAACTAATAGAGGAAATAGGATCAGTTTCAAAATTAACAAGTGCATGGAAATTAGCAAAAGCCAAAACGTATATCGAGTCTGAAATAGAAATGACTTTCAAAATCAGGAATATTGAAGGAGAATCAATTTATATCGAACTCTTTAATAAATATGAAATTGATTCTATCTTTTATGATTCTGAAGAAAAAGATCATCATAGTGTTTTCCTCTTTTATTGTGGAAAGCAGGTTGAGAAACAATTATTGGCATATTCCATAGGCGATTTGGTGATTTTGAAAGCCAGGTTCCAAAGTGTATTTTATCTTTCAAGATTATTACTACAATTTGAATTTATATCTATCGTTAAATATATTTCAAGTTCAGAAAGTGATAGAATTGAAAATACAGATTTTCCTAAATCAACGGTATTCTTAAAAGTAAAAGAATGTATTTTTATGTTACTGTTTTAAAGGTGAATTCAGTAAATGACATTTGATAATTCGAAATATTATAACTAAATTTGCACGCTCTTTTAAAGCGGTATAATATGATGTTAACTTGCGATTCCGTAGTATCATACCGAAGCAATCAAAAGAAGTATAACCCGGGTGTTCGCAAGCACTCTACAAAAAACAAATCACATAATGTCAATTGACGAAGTAAACAAAGAGAATGCTGATGTTCAGGATTCTACTGAAGAAACAAAAATTGTAGCTGAAGAAACTCCTGTTGTTGCTGAGGTAGCAGAAGAAGTTAAAACTCCTGTTGTTGCAGAAGTAGCTGAAGTAGTTGAAGTTCCTGAAGTTCGGGATGCTGTTGAAGAAGCTGAAATTGAAGCGTCTGAAAATCAGGCAACAATAGAAGAAGCTGAAGTAGCAGTTCCTGTAGTAAAGGAAGTTGTTGAAGCAAAAGTAGAAGCTCCGGTTATTGAAGAACCGGTAGAATTTGACTGGACTTCTTTAGGAAAAAAAGGCAGTCATTATTCTAAATCTGATCGTGAAAAGCTGGAAGGCTTATATGACAAGACCCTTAGCTCAATTGTCGAGCATGAGGTGATTGATGGTACTGTGGTTACTATGAACAATCGTGAGGTTGTTGTAAACATTGGCTTTAAATCAGATGGTGTTCTTCCACTTTCAGAACTCAGATACAATCCCAATCTGAAGATTGGTGATACGGTCGAAGTTTATGTAGAAAGCCAGGAAGATGCAAATGGTCAACTTATCCTTTCGCACAAAAAAGCCCGTACGCTTCGTGCATGGGAACGTGTAAACACTTCTTTCGACAAGCAGGAAGTTGTTACCGGTTATGTTAAATGCCGTACAAAGGGTGGTCTTATTGTTGATATCTTTGGTATTGAAGCATTCTTACCAGGTTCACAAATTGACGTTAAACCTATTCGTGATTACGATATTTTCGTTGACAAGGTTATGGAATTCAAGATTGTGAAAATCAATCATGAATACAAAAACGTTGTTGTTTCACACAAGGCGCTTATTGAAGACGAACTCGAACAACAAAAAGCTGAAATCATTGCTAAATTAGAAAAGGGTCAGATTCTCGAAGGTACTGTTAAGAATATTACTTCTTACGGTGTGTTTGTTGACCTTGGCGGTGTAGACGGTTTAATTCATATTACTGACCTTTCATGGGGTCGTATCAATCATCCTGAAGAGATCGTACAGCTTGATCAGAAGATCAAGGTTGTAATTCTTGATTTTGATGAAAACAAAAAACGTATTGCTTTAGGTCTGAAACAACTTACATCTCACCCATGGGATGCATTGGATGAAAACCTCAAGGTTGGCGATACCGTTAAGGGTAAAGTTGTTGTGATTGCAGATTATGGTGCATTTATCGAAATCGCAGCAGGTGTTGAAGGATTAATCCATGTATCAGAAATGTCATGGAGCCAGCATTTACGTTCAGCTCAGGACTTCCTGAAAGTTGGAGATGAAGTAGAAGGCGTTATCCTAACACTTGATCGTGACGATCGCAAGATGTCATTAGGTATCAAACAACTTATTCCTGATCCATGGGCTGACATCAAGGAAAAATATCCTATGAATTCACGCCACAAGGCTATCGTTCGCAACTTTACCAACTTTGGTATTTTTGTTGAACTCGAAGAAGGTGTTGATGGTCTGATCCATATCAGCGATTTGAGCTGGTCAAAGAAGATCAAACATCCTGCAGAATTCACCAAGATTGGAGAAGAAATCGATGTAGTTGTACTTGACGTAGACACTGATAACCGTCGTTTAAGTCTTGGACACAAACAACTCGAAGAAAATCCATGGGATGTATTCGAAGGCATATTCACTTTAGGTTCTGTTCATAAAGGCACTATCACTACAATAACTGACAAGGGTGGCATTATTACGCTTCCTTACGGTGTTGAAGGTTTTGCTCCAACACGTCATCTTCAAAAAGAAGACGGTAGCAATGCTAAAGCTGAAGAGACACTTGACTTTAAGGTGATTGAGTTCTCGAAAGACAACAAGAAAATCATCCTTTCACACAGTAAATTGTTCCAGGATGTAATCGTTGCTGAAAAAGTTAAGGAAGTTGCTCAGAAAGAATCTGCTGAACAAACTACTAAACGTGCAGTGAAGAAACTCAAGGACAATATCGAACGCTCAACACTTGGCGATCTCGAAGCCTTGATCAACCTGAAATCTGATATGGAAAAATCAGAAAAGGCATCTGTTAAAGCAGAAAAAGAACCGGCTAAAGCGCATAAAGCTGCTAAGGCTGTAGAAGTTCCTGTTAAAGCAGAAGAAGTTCCTGTTAAAGTTGAAGAAGTTTCTCCAATAGCAGAAGAAGAAGTAAAAACTGATGAAGAATCCACAAAGGAAGACTAATCATTTTTTCTTAAAATAAGTCAAAAAGGCTCTCCCAAAAGGAGAGCTTTTTTGTTATTCATAAAGTTGATGTTGTACTTTTGTTAAAATTACATCTACATGGGTTTTTCCATCACTATATTGGGATGCAGTTCTTCGATCCCTACCAATGATCGCAATCCTTCAGGGCAGGTAATCAATTATCACGATAAGCTCTATCTGATTGATTGTGCTGAAGGAACGCAGTTACAGTTGCGCAGATACCTCAAACGTATTCAAAGACTTCAAGCTGTTTTTATCAGCCATTTACACGGGGATCATTTTTTTGGGCTGGTAGGACTTATTTCATCTCTTCACCTGTTGGGTCGGAAAAGTGAATTACATGTTTATGGGCCCAATGGACTTGAAGAAATAATCAGGATGCAGCTATTGTATACACACACCGAACTGATTTATGAACTGATCTTTCATGTCACCAATCCTGAAGTATCTGAGGTTATTTTTGATAATGGCGATCTGGAAGTCATTACTATTCCTCTTGAACACCGTATCCCTACCCATGGATTTCTTTTCAGGGAGAAGCTGGGTCTGCGGAAAATCAAAAAAGAGGTGGTATTGAGCGAAAAAATTCCTTACACGGAATATGAGAATATAAAAAGAGGAGCGGATTACATCATGAATGATGGTAAGGTGCTTTCCAATGAGTCACTGACCCTTAGTCCTCCTGCGCCACGTTCATATGCCTATTGTTCAGATACGCGATATACAGAGGCCATTGTGTCGATAATAAAGGGGGTAGATATTCTTTATCATGAAACTACTTTTTTAAAGGACCTGACCGATCAGGCTATCCTGAAATTCCACTCTACGGCTGAACAGGCTGCCCGGATTGCTCAACTGGCAGAGGTAAAGAAACTGATTATCGGACATTATTCAGCCCGGTATGATGATACAAATCCTTTTCTGGATGAAGCAAAATCTATCTTTGAAGAGACAGAACTTACTTATGACGGGTTAAAACTCAATATTAAGAAAAAAATATAACTTTATTTATTCGGATAGATATTGGAAGTGTTTCTATAACCGGCTTTGTTAAGATACCAATCCTTACTTTTAGTCCCGCCTGATTGAGCCCATTCTGAATATTTTAGATATGCAGCACTTATTTCTGTTTGTGCATTGGGGTAGTCAAAACTGACCGGGATCTCAATAACCCATGGAAGATTATTTACCGTTCTGTAATAGAGTCCTTTCGAGATGTCTGAGCGGTCATCAACTGTTCCAAATAATTTAGTGTCCATTAATTCAGTCGGTAGATGATCAATAAGATGAACTTCATAGTTCCTGTTTGAATTATGAATCAAAAAAGGATTATAAGGTGGAATAAGCTGAGAAGAAGTAATTGGAGTGGCAAATTGAACATGTATAATGATGTCTGCTGATAAAGGGTAAAAGGTTTCCATTGGCCATACATTAACCTTATAATGTGCATTATAATAATTATATACACTATTGATAACCGGTAAAACGGTATTGTTTAAATGACCTGATTCAAAACCTTGCGAAGCCACTTTGAAGATGTTTTTTCCACCCTGTGGATATGTCTTTATACCCTCAATATTTTGGACTAACGAAGGAGAAACAGGGAGTGCCACAGCAAAAGCATTGTCAAATGCGGCAGCTTCTGCCCTGGGGCGAAATGTTCCGTAAATATCTAAAATCTGATTTTTTGAATTTGTAATGATTTTATACTGAAAACCGACCACAAAAGAGTTCATTGCTCCATCGCCTTTGTAAGGCCATAAATCACTAAAACAGAGTGTTGCAAATGTTCCTTTATTTGGATAGTAGGAAGTGAATGCTCTATCAGGGTCTTTTGGGAAGTCATCAAGCACATCGGGAACACCATCGCTATCCTGATCAAGTATAATTGACTTGCCCGATTCGGGTGTACAATATGTGGCAGGAATAAAGCTTTTGCAGAATGTAACTGTAGATGGTAATGTAATTTGTAATGTTGATATACCGTTGAGATCGCAGATATCAATTTGATTAAATAACCTGGCAGTGCTAAAAATATCTGTTCGTCCATCGATAGTTATTTTCCCACTCCCCAGGATAGGGCCCGTGACATCTCCATTAATGGCTATCTGGCCTTTTACCTGTGGGGAAGGACTCGCAACTTCAAAGTTTGACTGGGCATATAATGTTGTTTTACTTCCTATATTGAATTGAACGTTTCCGGATACCACCATATAGCCTTTGTTGGAGAAATTGCCATAATGTTGAAAATCACCCATTATATTGATCTTACAATCATTGTTAATCGATGCACTTACATTATTGACGATTACTCCTGCAACCTGTAATAAATTTGAATTTAATATTGTACCGGAATTGTCAATTTCGCGGGTAACATTGAAGGTGCTGTAATTATTTACTGTACCATTGGTTACAGTCAGAACATCGGCCAGGGCATATCCGTAATTACTGAAAACCATGTCTTTTAAAACGTTGAAACCACTGGATGCTATAAAATTTCCATAATTAGTAATATTTACTTTTGACAATGTTATATTCCGAAGTGTCAGCGTACCACTGTTACTGACAATAATGTTTGAAATTCCATTGCCATTTACTGTGATATTTGAAATAGTGTCTGAGCCACAAACTACCAACTTTGCCGTTCCATTAGAAGAGTTAAAGACAACGGTGCCATTAAAGTGAGTAGTAAGACAAACCTGTTCATTGTCATTGATCTGAATAGTGCTGACTTTGGTCGATATTGTTCTTGTACAACCTGAAGAGCATCCTGGATCATTGATGCTACCTGCTTTACTGGTTATAACTGGTGACATCATTGTGAAGGAATAATTTATTTTTTTTGCTACGATTGGTACTGCCTTGTAATTATGGAAAACTGTTGAATCAGTAAGAACTGTTATATTGTCAACCCAAACGGTATCAAGCCGAGCAGGGATACGCAAAACAGCAGTATAGAGTAATGAAGGGTCAGAGATTCCGGATGTGATCAGTTGGCCGGTAGTGCCGGGATTATTGTCATATATTTTAATTACATGTGGAGTTGGCCTGGTTTCTGAAGATTGAAATTGAACCTGGATACTGATATCCACATTTTGCATGGTTTCAAAATTAAACGGTGTATTGACTATTAATGTTGATGAAGAGGTAGGAGCCATGCTACTATTCTGTCCTTCATTGCTCCTGCATGCATTAAAAAAGAAGATGATTGCTGAAAGTCCAACAATTGTTAATATTACTCTGAATTTGTTTTTTCCCCTCATAAACTGTTTTTCCTTAAGTTCAAAGCAATATTATTTATTTAATGCATTAAAAAGTACTTCAATCGGGTGTAAAGCTATTCGACCGGTTCCGTCTTTGATCTGATGGCGGCAACTTGTTCCAGGAGCACTGATAATAGTTGCTTCAGGCGTTTTCCTGACTTCAGGAAATAATCTGAGATTCCCGACTTTCATAGAAACCGTGTAATGTTCCTTTTCATAACCAAAAGCACCTGCCATACCACAACATCCTGTTTTCAACTCTTCAACAGTATAGTTAAAAGGCAATGATAACATGGCTGCAGTAGATGCCGTGGAAGCAATGGCTTTCTGATGGCAATGACCATGCAGCCTGATGCTCTGTTTGGTATCGGTAAACTGTTTGTGGCTGATATTCCCTTTTTCGACTTCCCTGACAATAAATTCATCAAACAAGAGACATGATTTTGAGAGTTTTATGGCATCATTTTTCAATTCCGGTCCAACCAATTCTGTATACTCATCCCGGAAACTGAGGATGCCTGAAGGCTCAATACCGATTAGAGGAGTTTGTTCAGTGATGATGTCTTTCAGAAGAGTGACATTGCGAATGGCAATTTGTTTGGCTTTCCTGATCAATCCTTTGGATAGATAAGTACGGCCACTTTCAATATGTTTAGGGACGATAACCTGATAACCCAGGCTGTTAAGAAGTTGAACAGCTTTAATGCCTATTTCTGTGTCATTGTAGTTGGTGAATTCATCTACAAATAAATAAACACTTCCTTTCTGACTTACAGAAGCCGGTTTATTGTTTTTTATCCAGCTGTGCAGGGTCATCCTGTAAAGCTTGGGAATACTTCTTTCGGGTGCGAAACCCAATATCTTTTTCAGTAAACCTGATGTGAATTTATTTGTAATAACAAGGTTAAACAGTGAAGGCACAATTGCCCCCAGTTGATTTACTTTGCTGATATTCGCAATGAGATATGAGCGCATTGGGATTCCGTGAAGATCATACCAATGTTGCATAAACTCTGCCTTATACTTGGTGATGTCAACATTGGAAGGACATTCAGATTTGCAACCCTTGCAGGATAGACAAAGATCGAGCACATCATAAATCTCTTTGTGATCGTATGGATTGGTTTTGGATGAACGTGTAAAATACTCCCTGAGAATATTGGCCCTGGCCCTGGTAGATGTATTCTCATCAAGAGTAGCTTGATAGCTTGGACACATTAATCCGCCAATTACTGATGTCCTGCGGCAATCACCGGAACCATTGCATTGCTCTGTAGCTCTCAGGATGCCCTGAGTCGATGAAAAGTCAAAGATGGTATCAATCTGAGGGATGGGTTTCCCCGGTTCAAAGCGCAGGCTTGAATCCATTGGTGGGGTGTCTGTAATCTTGCCAGGGTTAAAGATTCCATTCGGATCCCATGTTTTTTTGATCTCCTTGCAAAGTTGATAGATTTTTTCTCCCAACATTAATGGAATAAACTCACCACGCAACCTACCGTCGCCATGTTCTCCACTCAATGAACCCCGGTACTTTTTGACCAGCTTTGCTGTCTCGAGTGCTACAGTCCTGAAGAGAACTACATCTGCAGGATCTTTCAGATTCAATTTAGGTCTTAAATGGAGTTCACCCGTTGCCAGGTGTCCGTAATACACACAACTCAGGTTATGCTTTTTCAGCATGGCCATGAAGTCTGTCATGTAATCGGGGAAATATTTAGGACAAACTGCTGTGTCTTCAATAACGGCAACAGGCTTTGCATCACCGGGAATGTTTGATAACACACCAAGTCCTGCTTTTCTTAAAGCCCATACTTTACTGATTTCCTTGCCATAGATGCGGGGATAATGATAACCATATCCTTCGGCACGTAAGCTTTCTTCAACTATAACAGCAATGCTGTCCAATTCTTCACGCGTCTCTCCTGCAAATTCTATCAATAATAGCGCCTCGGGATCACCTTCAATAAAGAAACGGTTCTTTCGTTGCGAAATGTTGTTACTGGTCTGTTCTATGATCACATGATCCATCAATTCAACTGCAACCGGGTGATGCTTCAGGGCAACCAGATTGGCTTTAAATGCTTCATTGAGCGTTTTCATATGAACGGCAATCAACATGTTTTCCTTTGGAGGCAGGGGGACCAGGTTTAATTTGATTTCTGTAATGAAACACAGTGTGCCTTCTGAACCGGATATCAGTTTGCAGAAATTAAAAGGAGTATTATTATCTGTAAATATATCGGTTTCGAGCAGATAGTCAATGGCATATCCATTGTTGCGGCGCTCCAGTTCAGGATCGGGAAACTGGTCTCTGATTTCATCCTGCATCTTTTTGTCTTCAAGTGCAAGCTTCATCTGTTTGTAAATGCTGCCTTCTAAAGAGTCTAAATCACATTTATCTTCGAATTCCTGTTTTGTTAATGGTCCGAATTCGACTTCGTTTCCATCAGACAGGAGTGCTTTTATCGTCAGAATATGATCGCGGGTACTTCCATAAACAAGGGAATGTGATCCACAGGAATTGTTGCCAACCATCCCTCCAATCATGCATCGGTTCGAAGTTGAGGTCTCGGGTCCAAAGAAGAGTCCTGCATTGGAAACGCGCATGTTGAGTTCATCCAGAATCACACCCGGTTCTACACGTACCCAGTGTTCGGTTTCGTTAAATTCCAATACTGAATTCATATAACGCGACACATCAACCACTATTCCTGATCCAACTACCTGACCTGCAAGCGATGTCCCTGCAGTTCTTGGTATCAATGGAATCTTTTCGGTTCGGGCAAAGTTTATCAAAACCTTCAGATCATCACTGTTTTTTGCTCTTACTACTGCCAAAGGAACTTCGCGATATGCAGAAGCATCGGTTGCGTACATGAGCAGGGTAGCGGTATCGGTATAAAGATCACCTTTTAATTTGTCTTTAAGAGATTGAATATTGAGTATTTGACTTTCGGAATACATGCTTGTTTTTGTTTAAACAAAGATAATCAGAACTCTTAAAGAATTCAGAGAATGCTTACTTTTGCAGCAATGTTTTCTGATAAATATTACTCTCTTTAGCTAATGCCCACTATTTGATAAATATGATCAAGAATAAAAAAGTACAACTATACATCATCATCGTTCTTTCAATGGTATTCTGGGGAATGTCTTTTGTCTGGTCTACGATTGTTTTCAGATATCTCGAACCCATTACCACTGTATTCTTCAGATTGATTCTTTCATCCGGGATTTTATTTGCAGGTCTTAAGATCTTTGGGAAAATTGAAAAAATAAAGCGTGAGCATTATAAAATGTTTCTGATATCTGCATTATTTAATCCTTTCCTTTATTTCTTAGGAGAGAATTTTGGACTTAAAAATACTTCAGCAACCATCAGCGCTGTCATAATAGCCACTATCCCGGTCTTTTCACCCATTGTAGCCTTTTTCTTTTTGAAAGAAAGACTTTCATTGCTAAATGTAATTGGATTGATCATCTCTTTTCTTGGTGTCCTGGTGATGCTGGTCAATAAGGATCTTTCATTGAATGCAGCTCCTTTAGGTCTGATGTGTCTTGGTTTTGCAGTCATTGCCGCCATCATTTATTCCATGTTACTGAAACGGCTTGCTTTTCATTATAACGCTTTCACCGTGATTGCCAATCAAAACCTGATAGGGTCTTTCCTGTTTTTGCCTTTGTTCCTGATATTTGAAGCCCATAAACTATCATCTGTTACCTTTAATGCTTCCTGGGTAAGTTCATTGCTGATGTTATCGGTTTTTGCATCCTCACTGGCTTTTGTATTCTTTGCAATCGGTACCCGTGAAATAGGAGTGAGCAAGACCAGTATCTTTTCTAACCTTATTCCTGCTATAACAGCCATTGGTTCATACTTCCTATTGGGTGAAGCCTTCTCCGTTCAAAAGGGTGCAGGAATCTTAATGGTAATCTGTGGATTGTCAATCAGTCAGTTGAATAAGAAGCAAACTGCTCAGCATCCGGAAGAAGTATTTGAAGGGTGACAGAAGGCGAAGTGTGTGGAAATCAGCAAATACAGAGTAAATAGAAGAGAATTATAGAATATTTCAGTCTGATAATTTGCAGTTTCAGGAAAGATTATTACTTTTGCAAACTCAAACACGGCGGGGTAGCTCAGTTGGTTAGAGCGTAGGATTCATAACCCTAAGGTCACGAGTTCAATTCTCGTCCCCGCTACTGTAAGTTGCATTCTTAGGTAAACTAAGGATGCAATTTTTTTTAACGATTACCGAATATAGAACTACCGACCCTGATCATGGTGCTTCCTTCCTGAATGGCAATCGGATAGTCATCAGACATCCCCATCGAAATTATTTTAAAATTTTCTTTCCCCTGGAAGTATTCCCTTTGAAGCTGATCGAAGATCTTTTTTAGATTTTGAAACTCCTGATGGATAATCTTTGTATCATCTGTATATGTTGCCATCCCCATGACACCGTCTATACTGATATTTTCCATTTTAAGGTATCCAGGAGCTTCCAAAAGTGTTTTGGCGGCCTGATAGGTTAATCCGAACTTGCTCTCTTCTGAAGCTATGTGAAACTCAAACAGGCAATGGATGATGCGGTTATGTTTTAAAGCCTCCTTGTTGAGTTCCTGCATTAATTTCAGACTGTCCACACTATGAATCAAACTGATAAATGGGGCAATGAATTTTACTTTATTAGATTGTAAATGACCAATAAAATGCCATTGGATATCGTTAGGCAGTTCAGCTTGTTTGGTACAAAGTTCCTGAACTTTATTCTCCCCAAAGATGCGTTGATTGGCTTCATATGCCTGAAGTATTGATCCAACAGGTTTTGTTTTTGAAACAGCAACCAGACAAACCGTTTCAGGTATACGCTGTTTGATTTTTAAAATATTATCTGCTATATTCATATAAAGTTCGTTGCTACAAATTTAATTAAAAAGAAGGGTTCTTCTTTCAAAACTATTTTTTTGGATTTATTAATCATGTCATCCCTTCGAGATTTAAGAAAATGGAAGGTTTAAAGTCGAATGAAGGTGATGTAGGGGCCGCCCTTGTGGCCGCCCATGGGAATAATAAAAAATTTGTATTACCTGTGGGCGGCCACAAGGGCGGCCCCTACATTGGGTTTGTCGGTTTCATTCCTTCTTCTATAATCATTTCATCCATTCGGGATTTAAAGAAACAGATCAGTACATACTGATATATTCAAAGGTATTTCCGGTCCAGGCAAGATATTTTTCGAAGTCACAAAATGCAATTACAATGGAAGCCGTATTGATATTGGGATGAAAACTGATCCTGGGCAGATGTCTTATGTTTTCATCCAGAAAGAGATGGACATGATGTGTTGCATCATTGACAAGTCCAAAGGGAGAAACCGACCCGGGTTTTAACCCCAAATACTTCTCCATTCTTTGTTCAGATGCAAAACTGAGTTTCCCCTGCTTCAGACGATGTTCCAGATCGTGAATATCCAAATCCTGCCTGTGTTCCAGAATGACCAGATAATGTTTATTCCCTTTGTGGTTTCTGAAAAAAAGATTCTTACAATGCGTGGTCTCTTTAATATCTTTCCAATATTGTAAAGCAATTTCTATTGTCGGTGCTTCAGGATGTTCATGGTATTCAAAATCAATCTGAAGGTTTCTCAGAACATCATATACCCGGTGGTCTCCATTCATTTTCTCTGTTTTAGATATTCAACCCCAAAGTTAGCGTCTTTAACAATTAATCCGTCGTTATATTCTATCGTTGGAACCCAAAAAAGTGACATTTAAACCGGACAATTTATTGTTGAAAAATCAGCAACAATGTTGAGAAAAGCATTCATTAATCAGGATACCCCCAATTAATAAATACAGCACCACGAAAAATTAACATGATATTGCATTAAACCATTAAAATTAACACATTTTAAATCTGAACCCCCTTTTTAAATGAAGGGTTTCTTATTAAATCAGTTTAGTATTCTAAGAAAATGTTATTTTAATTGCAGTTGTTAAATGTTTATAAGTTATCTGATATATAGCTTGTTATAATAATTTTGCAAATAAAAAAAATATCGTTATTATTTTGATTTATCATAATAATCCATCTAACTTCGCAATGTTATTGTATTAACAAATTATTATATTTTCCAATCACATTAATTACATTTAATAATGAATTTAGAGAAAATAATGACCGACCTGGAGCGAAAACATCCAGGCGAATTTGAGTACCTTCAAGCAGTTCGCGAAGTTTTGGAATCAATTGAAGACGTTTACAATGCCAATCCACAATTCGCTTCGGCAAACATTATCGATCGTCTTATTGAACCCGATCGGATCCTGACATTTAAAATCTGTTGGGTAGATGACAATGCAAAGGTTCAGGTAAATCTTGGTTACAGAATTCAGTTTAACAATGCAATCGGCCCTTATAAAGGTGGCTTGCGTTTTCATCCAAGTGTGAATCTCAGTATCCTTAAATTCCTTGGTTTCGAACAAATCTTTAAGAATGCACTGACTACACTTCCTATGGGAGGAGCTAAAGGTGGTTCTGATTTCAGCCCCAAAGGAAAATCTGATACAGAAATCATGCGTTTCTGCCAGGCTTTCATGCTGGAATTATACAGATTAATTGGTCCTGAGCAAGATGTACCAGCCGGTGATATTGGTGTAGGTGGACGTGAAATTGGTTTCCTGTTTGGAATGTACAAGAAACTGACTCAGGAGCATGTAGGTGTACTTACTGGTAAGGGTATCAACTGGGGTGGATCATTGGTTCGTCCTGAAGCTACAGGTTTTGGTGCTGTGTACTTTGCACAGGAAATGCTGGCAACAAAAAAACTTACTTTTGAAGGTAAACGGGTTGCTATTTCCGGGTTTGGTAATGTAGCATGGGGTGCTGTCACAAAGGCTACTCAGCTAGGTGCTAAGGTCGTCACGATTTCAGGTCCTGATGGATATATTTATGATCCCGATGGCATCAGTGGAGATAAAATTCACTATATGTTGGAGCTTCGTAGTTCTAACCAGGATGTTGTGGCACCTTATGCAAAGAAATACCCGGGGGCAACGTTCGTTGCAGGTAAACGACCATGGGAAGTTAAGTGCGACATCGCTATGCCTTGTGCTACTCAAAACGAAATGGGTAAAGAAGACGCCGAGAACCTTATTAAGAATGGCTGTATAGCTGTTGCTGAAGGAGCAAACATGCCTTCAACACCTGAAGCTATTGAAGTATTTATGGTTAACAAAATTCTCTTTGCACCCGGTAAGGCTGTAAATGCAGGAGGTGTTGCTACTTCAGGTCTCGAAATGTCACAGAACTCTATGAAACTGAATTGGTCGGCAGCCGAAGTAGATATGCGTTTGCATGAAATCATGCGGAACATTCATGCTGCATGTGTAACTCATGGTACACAGTCTGACGGATACATCAATTATGTTAAGGGAGCTAACATCGCAGGCTTTATCAAGGTTGCCTATGCAATGCTTGATCAGGGTGTGATCTAAACTGCCAAAAAACATTACCTGTATTAAACACGTAGAGACGCAATATTTTGCGTCTCATATAAACACGTAGAGACGCAAAATATTGCGTCTCTACGTGTTTATATGAATACCGTATATTAATCAATCAATTAACCGTTTAAAGAAAGCGCAGCCTTGCTGGTAAATAGTTTATTCAGCTTTGTATTGATCTTCTTCAGATCAACCAGATTGGGATCGTAAACACCATCATACCATTCCAGCATCTCTTCATGCTGAGGATGTTTCTTGTCTTTAATCGCTTCCCGAAACAGCATAAATCCCGGAACCCCTCCACAATCTTCAATCGGGCATGCGCCATTAGCATCAATACATACAGGATAAAACTTCCCGGTTTCAGCCGTAACTGTTTTCTCTAGTGTGATGGAATGTATCCAACTATCTCCGAAATCATAGGTATAACGCAATGTATCTCCGGGATTAACAAAAACATCAGAGATTAATTTTTCCCTGCAGTCGACATCTTTCTTGGGGACTTTTACATACTTTGCCATGTGTGGCATCTTTGCAAACAACTCATCCCAATTGTTTTTGTCCTGTTTCAATTTCACCTTGTAGACACCGAAATCATAGTTTGAGGTCTTATCGTAGACCTCTTCATTGATTTCGTATCTGATATCATTACTTTCGAAACAATAGAGGTGAGAATTTTCCCAACCCATTGCATATTGAATGACGAGGTGCAGCCGGTGAAGATCAACATCCGATTCAACCAATACGGTCCTGCTTATTTCCGGAGTTAAGTCGTCAAGAATGATTTTTAATTGAAAAATTGATTTCATCTTATATGAGGTTTATCTTTTTCCCAAATTTAAGCAATAATTCTGTTAGATTTTAATGAAAAAGTCTTTGTGTGCACGTCTGACTTTTGCTGCTTTGGTCAGATGATCTTTCTCGGCATCACGATAGCCAATAGAGAGGATTACAACTGATTTTAAGCCCTTTTCCTCGAGTTGCAGTATTTCGTCCAATGCAACGGGATTGAATCCTTCCATGGGTGTGCTGTCGACTTCTTCAATAGCACAGGCAGCCAATCCGATACCCAAAGCAATATATGCCTGCCTTGCAGCCCATACCTGAAGTTCTTCCTGAGTCTTTCCGTTCACCAATCCCATCAGATTATTTTTAAATCCCTGTAGACTTTCGTTGCTTACTCCTCTGGTTGTTGCAATGTTTTCAATGTAGGTAGAGACCTCTGTTTCTGTAATGTTTTTCCATATTGAGAAAACCAGTACGACAGAAGATTCAGTTATCTGGGGTTGGTTATAACAAACAGGAGCCATGGCTTGCCGGGTCTTTAAATCATCAACCACAATAACTGAAAATGGTTGAAGTCCCATAGAAGTGGGGGCCAGACGAATTGCTTCAAGAATACTTTGAAGTTTTTTAGTTTCAATTTTACTACCGTTCATGCGTTTAGTCGCATAACGCCAATTTAGATGATCGTGAAATGACATGTTTTATAGTTTAGAGTTGTATAAACAGAAGTTTGCACAGAATGTTTGTTGATTTGTTATATGTTTATCTGTATTTGATTAAACAAAAAAGAGCCTGTCTTTTTAGGACAGGCTCTTTTTTGTAAATCAATTGTATTGATTATTTATTGAAGTGGATTTTGCTGACCGGCAATAGCAGGATTAGCATTAATCTCAGTTTGTGGAATCAGGAATTGCCATTTGACATCACCAGGTGCTACATCGTAGATGACGGCGTAGGTAGAAATATGATTTGCTCCATTACGGTTCAGTGCAACATTTAAACGTTTCAGGTCAAGGAAGCGGAATCCTTCTCCCCAAAGTTCAACGCGGCGTTGCAACAATATCTCATCGATAAGTGCCTGACCTGTTTTTACAGATTTCACATAGGATGGATCGCGTACAACAGCCATCGTATAAAGTGCAGTTGCTGCTCCTGCATTATCGCCTGATTGTGCTTTTGCTTCAGCTTCGATAAGATACATTTCTGAAGCACGCATCAATGGAAAATCTCCACAACTTAATGTAATATCAGGTACAAGGAATTTGATATTCATATAAGGCATCCTGGATCCACTTGCGGGAGGAGTATAAAGTGTTGCGGTTGGATCCCATAATTTATTTCGAACATCAGTGGCAGAAATAGTGTTGTACAACAATGAGTTAATCGCTTTAGGATTCCCCTTGATGTCAGACGAACCGTAGTTTTCTGAAATGTAAGCAAAGAATGAATAGAAGTACTGGGTTTGATCTGCCTGAACATGGCTGCCCCACATCCATTCTGAGTTTTTATAGTCATTAAAACCTTTTTGATAATCTGCAGCAGTCATCAATACAGGGGCAGTTTCATTTACATATCCTGAACGGGCAAGGATGGCATATTTTGAAGCGTTAGCCCAGTCTTGCTGAGTAAGTGCTACTCTTGCTTTTATACCTTGAGCCACATTCACGCTAATTTGCGATCTGTTTGAACGTTTGGCAACACTTCCAAGTAATCCAATTGAAGCATCCAAATCTGCATTAATCTGAGTATATACATCTTCAACTGAAGAACGGCCAATCCCTGTTGTAACATTGGTCAGCATGATTGGTACACCCATTTGTGTATTAGGTTTTCCGGCTGCACTATACCTCTTGGCAAAAAGCTGTACAAGATTGAAATGAGCCCATGCACGATAAGCCAAAGCCTGACCCTTGATGTTCTTCTTATCATCTGTACCTGTTGCGCCATCAATATTGTTGATGATCATATTGGCATTGGCAATGATTTTGTAATAGAAACGGTAAACATAATAAACCAGAGAACTATTTACATTTCTATGACTTGTCCATTGCGAAGTTGCTTTGAACCAACTACTCCCCAATCCGGTAAATACATAATCTTCTCCCAGACAATCCAGATCGATAGCTATGGTGCTCTGACCACCTTCATCCTGATTGGAATATTGGGTATAGAGTGAACGGTGTATACCATTCAAAGCCATTAAAGCATTGGAGGTAGTAGTGAACGCAGAAGCCTGGGCTACTCCATTGGTTGGATAGGTATTCAGGTAATCTTTTTTACATGCACCAAGCATTATCAGCACAGTAAAAGATATCGCAATTTTATAATATATTCTTTTCATGTTTTTAGTTATTTAAAGTGTAACATTAATACCTACAGTTACAACGCGAGCCGGTACATAAGCATTCGAAGTAACACCTGTGAATGCCTGAGTTGGATTTAATCCGGTTCTGGAAGATTTCAACCATAGATTGTCACCACTCAAATAAAGACGTACATTTTGCATTTGTAGTCTTTTAACTACATTGAGTGGAAGATTATACCCCAAGTTGATAGTTTTAAAATTGAAATAGGTTCCACTGGTTAACCATCTGTCAGAAGTAGCTCCAAACTGAGCAACTCTTCCTGCATCCAATCTTGGGACATTTGTAATGTCGCCAGGTTTCTGCCAACGGTTTAGCATGTCAATGCTCAGTGCACTACCATATGTACCGGGAGACATCAGAGCAGCATAGTTGTTATCATAGATTTCACCACCAAGCTGGAAGCTAAATGCAATTGAAAGATCAAAATTCTTGTATGAGAAATTTGAGGAAACAGAACCATAGAGGTCAGGAATGGCACTTCCGGCATAATGATAACGTGCATTATTCGGATCAGTGGTTACAGTATCTTTACCAATGACCTTGGATGAGGCTACAATAAAGTTTGCTGCTCTGTATATGGCAGATCCGTCAGCAGGGTCAACACCCATTGATTCACGCAACCAGTAGTCATAAATCGAATGACCTACCATATATTTTTTAGTTCCATTAACCTGTTCTACAAATGGGAGTTTTTTAAATGCATTTTTAACGGTACTTAAGTTTAAATCAATGTTCCATTTGAAGTCTGTTTTCTTTATGATTTGAGTGTTTGCTTCAAATTCAAAACCACTGTTAGCCATTGTTCCAACATTTCTGTTTTGGATCAACACACCACTGGAAAGTGGTAAGTTGACCTGAAATAACAAGTTTTTTGATTGTCTGTTATAATAATCAAAAGTACCGGTTACTCTTTTGAAAAGAGCAAAGTCAACACCAAGGTCAAAGTTTGTATTGGTTTCCCATTGGATATCCAGATTGCCTAAACTTGACTGAAGAATACCTGGCTCTACGGCATTATTAAAACCTAATGCATAAAGGGCTTGGTAAGCATAATAATCAAGTTCGTTATCACTACCTACAGTTCCATATGAAGCTCTCAGTTTCAAACCATCTATTTCCTTGATACTTTTTATAAAAGGTTCCTGATCCAGACGCCATCCTGCAGAAACAGCACCAAAGTTACCCCATCTTACCGGAGCTGCAAATTTTGATGATCCATCATGTCTGAAAGAAGCTTTAGCATAAAATCTGTTTTCATAGTTATAAGTAACCTGACCAAAGTAACCTTCTTTTCTATAATTGTCTGTGTAGGAATTCAAGGAAGAAGTGGTTGTAAAGTTGATCAGTTCAGTGTTACCATCTGCGATTTGTCCGGTGCGGAAACCATACAAATAGTTATAAATATAACTTTCATGTCCGGCCATCGCTTCGATGGAATGCTTGCCAAATGCCTTGTTGTAGTTTATCAATTGATTGATATTGATAGTAGTCGATAATGTTGTGGTTTTACTTGCACGTCCACCGGGTGCACCATCACCAACAATTTTGTTGTCAAGTGTTGAGGCATCGTAATTTCCTATTTCAGCACTCACATTGGTTGTGAATTTCAAATCCTTTGTGATGGTTATTTCGCCATAAGTCTTGCCGGTCCATGCATTTCTCTTGAATAGGTTATCGTTGAATTCGGTTTCGGCAATTATATTTCGACCAGGATTAACAGGTCTTGCTCCACCTAAGTCATATTGTTGATTTCCATTTCCATCCCAAAGAAAATCTCCGTTTGTGTTATGCCGGTAGATCGGGTAGATAGGACCGATATTGCGGCTAAAGAAGAAAGGATTCGCATAACCTGTGCTGGTGGCATCATTTGCAACATTTGATGTAGTAACAGTTCCTGAAAGATTTAAACCTGTCTTGAACCAGCTAATCGGATTGGCATTGATATTAATACGTCCTGTTACCCTTTCGTAGTCTGATTTAATGACAAAACCTTTTTCATTAACGTATCCCATCGATACAAAATAGTCACTCTTGGGACCTCCACCACTGAAGGATACGCCATAATCGCCACGTTTTCCAATGCGGGAGAGTCCTTTTTCCCAACCAAGATCATTTGGATAAAGAAACTTTGCTGCCGGATTCAGTTTGCCGTCAATCCCAACAATAGCATTATCTGCTACATTATAAGGATTCATTCCAAGATTTTGTTTTATACTATTGTATGTTTTACCATTATAAGACTGAACTCCAGCAGTTAAAGGGTATACACCAGAAGCAATTTGAGCGGCGATATTCGCTGGTAACGGAATTTTAGGGTCATTGACCATACTGTTCCTATATGATTCCCACATCAATGGATAATAATTATCTCTGCTAACCCGTTCATATTCCTGAACTGCTCTGGTTGATAAACCCTGAGCTATTTTTACCTGAATCTGACTTCGGTCTTTGTTTCCTTTTTTGGTAGTTACAACTACAACACCATTTGCTGCCTGATTACCATATAAAGCTGTTGAAGCAGCATCTTTTAGTATTGTAACGCTTTCGATGTCATCAGGATTTATATTTGCCAATGTACCACTGAATGGAACATTGTCAACTACGATTAATGGAGCTCCTGAATACTGAACAGAACCAAATCCACGAATTCGAATATCAGGACCTGAACCAGGTTGTCCGCTGGCAGAAGTTACCTGTACACCTGGCGCTATACCATCCAAAGCTTTCGTGATGTTGGTGATAGGGGACAGTGTCAATTTCTTACTCCCAACTGAAACAGCTGCTCCGGTAAATTCACTTTTCTTTGAAGTACCATATGCTACTACGATGACTTCATCCAATGAAGTTACTTCAGAAACCATTGCTACATCAACTGTATATTGATTTCCAACTGTAATTTCAGTCTTGACCATTCCAACGAATGATACGACCAATACAGCATTTGGTGAGGAAACTTTGATAGAAAATTTCCCGTTTTGATTAGTAACAGTGGCTGTCCTTGTTCCCTTAACACTAATTGTTGCTCCGGGAATAGAAGCGCCATCTGATTTTTGGGTAACGGTTCCCGTAACTACCCTTTCTTGTGCAAAAGCCATGTTGGTGATGGCTAATAACACTAACAATAATGTTAGTAGTGATTTTCGCATGAATTTTAATTTAGGTGTAAGTAATGAATTGAGAAAATTTGTTCAAAGATATTCAATAAATGCAGAAATCAAAACAAGTGTTAAAATATTTTATTAACAAGTAGTTATTCAGAGTTATGAAGCAATAAAAACATAAAATATCATATCTAAAATCACTTATTTGTGTTAAATTTTCAGATAAAAGAAGTTGAATTTTCGAATTATTTATCCATTGAAAATACTGATTTCTAACTTAACAAGGTTGCTGTAATTGCCTAAAAGTCTACTTTTATATTGTCTCTTTTTATTGAAACGAATCAGATATAATTCAATAGCATACATCAGTCAAAATTCAGTTATTGGCTTAAAAAACTTTAAAATAATTTTCCGGCGAGGTTCTTATTTTGTATTTTAGCAGTCAATTAAAAGTCAACTAACACCAAATAAATTTAATAAGTATGATAAAATCTACCTTTCTTGTCATTTTGCTGAGTATTCTTACGCTAAATTGTCTGCCTCAATCGTTGAACTGGTTGGCTGATGGCAATAGTTATACCATCTTCGAAAGTGGAAAAATAGTGAAAGTAGAGATTCCCTCTATGAAAAAGACCACTTTGATTGAAGCCGATCAATTCATCCCTCAGGGATCGACCCAGGCTATCCAACCTTCAAGTTATAAATGGTCTGACGACTATAAAAAATTGTTGATAAATGTCAAAACAACAACGCTTTATCACAAGACAACCGGTGAAGTTTGGGTCTATAATACCCAAGATCATAAACTGGTACAGTTGGGCAAGGGATTGCGGCAGATTGGCTTGATGTATGCCAAGTTTTCGCCCGATGCAAGCAAAGTCGCTTATGTCTATCAGGATAAAAATAACAACGTTGTTGTTTATAATCTCTATGTCGAGGATCTGAAGTCAGGTAAAATAAAACAACTCACATTTGATACCAAAGACCGCCACATCAATGGCACTTTCGACTGGGTGTATGCCGAAGAATTGTACTGTCGTGATGGTTTTCGCTGGAGTCCGGACGGAACAAAAATTGCATACTGGAACACGGATGCTTCTCTGGTTCGCAATTACTTAATGCTCAATACGACCGATTCGACCTATTCCTTCACAGTTCCGGTTGAATATCCTAAAGCAGGAACAGATCCTTCGCCGGTGAAGATTGGCGTGGTAGATATTGCGAAAGTCAAAACTCAATGGATCAATACGAATGGCGATTTACGGCAGAATTACCTCACAAGGATGGAATGGGCCGATAATAACGCGCTCATTATTCAGCAGTTGAACCGCAAGCAAAATGAATCGCGGATCTTGGTTTCAGATATTAAAACAGGCGAAAGCAAACGCATCTGGAAGGAAAATGACGAAACCTGGGTTGATATCGAAGCAGCATGGAACGTAGGCGATAATATTGGCTGGAACTGGATTGAAGGGAAAAAAGCTTTTGTCTGGGCCAGTGAAAAAGATGGCTGGCGTCATCTTTACAGAATAGGAATGGATGGTTCCGAGAAACTGATTACCACCGGAAACTTCGATGTAATGAAGATTTACCTCATCGATGAACCACATAATGTGGTTTATTTCAGCGCTTCACCAACAAATGCCACCCAACGTTACCTTTACAGGACAAAACTTGATGGATCGGCTGCTCCGGAACGTGTCAACACCAATGATCCTGACGGGACACACAATTACACCATGTCGCCCAATGGAAACTGGACACGCCATAGTTTCTCGAGTCACCTTTATTATCCGGCATCGGAATGGTTAAGTCTGCCTTCTTACAAACCGGTTGATGAGAATCTGAGCATTGCCAAAAACCTAAAAGAAGACCCTACAGGAAAACAGATCTCTTTTTTCCAGGTAACAACTGTGGATGGTATCGTGATAGACGGATGGATGGCCAAGCCCAAGGATTTTGACCCGACCAAGAAATATCCCATTTTCTTCAGTGTTTATGGGGAACCTGCAGCCTGCACCGTGAACGATCGCAATGGCGTGGGACGCGACATGCAGTTTGGAGGCTTTGTTGCCGACAAGGGATATTTGTATTGCTCTGTTGAAAATCGTGGCGCTCCTGCTCCCCGTGGACGCGAATGGCGCAAGGCGATTTACCGTAAAATAGGCATCATCAATATCAGGGATCAGGCAATGGCAGCCAAAAAAATTCTGAAATGGAATTTTGTAGACACCAGCCGCGTTGCTGTACATGGTTGGAGTGGGGGAGGATCAAGCACCTGTAATCTCATGTTTCAATATCCCGAAATTTACAAAACGGGAATAGCCGTGGCAGCCGTGGGAAACCAGCTAGCCTACGACAACACTTACCAGGAACGCTATATGGGATTGCCCGAAGAGACCCGCGCCGATTTTCTTGCCGGATCGCCCTACACGCATGCAGCCGGCTTGAAGGGAAACCTGTTGTATATTCACGGAACGGGTGACGACAATGTACATTATGCCAATGCAGAGATATTGATCAATGCATTGATCAAGAACAACAAGATTTTCCAAATGATGTCGTATCCTAATAGGTCGCATGGTATTTATGAAGGACAAGGCACTTCGCAGCACCTTGCAAACATAAGCCAGCATTTCTTGTTAGAATATTGTTCTCCGGGCGGAAGATAAAAATCTTTTAATTTTTAATGCCGGGATTTTTTTTCGATCATTTTTGCAATATTCTTTGATGATTCCTAGTTGAAGGATACTTGAAGGATACTTAATGGATACTCTAAGGGTATCCATTAACCATTCTTCAAGTGTCGGTCAAATCTTCTATAACAATTCATGTTCTGAGCTTTATCAAAGAATAACTGAAAATGTAGGGGCCGCCCTTGTGGCCGCCCATGGGAAATGTAAAAATAAAATTATTAAAATGTAAAAATATGCATCATTCATGGGCGGCCACAAGGGCGGCCCCTACATTTTCTACAATATTCCAAAAAAACAAAAGCAAATATATTTATAGCTAAATACATCTATCAGAATAATAGCCAATTATAAAAATTACAAAATTCCGGCCTCCCATTCAATTGTTGCTTGAAAAACTTTTTGTTCGTTTTGATTGATGCCTTCGATGTAATAGCCTGAGTTTCCTTCACCGGCATTGGCTTTATAGATACGGATCTGGTCATTGTATTTGGATTCACTCAGGAAATTGACCTGTAGCCCTTTAATGCTTTTATTTTTGTACAGATCTGTCGGAAAACAGTTCAGGATATATTCAATGTACCGGACATTGTTCAGGTGCTGATTGATGTCAATGTCTGTATAGTTGACCTTCACTTCATGGATAAATTCCGGATCGGAAACAGCATCTATTTTCCCGCATGGTTCATCAATGGCATTGGTAGCTTCAATAAACGGGAGATGCTGTGCCAGAATATCGTTGCGGACCAGCTTTTTGGTCTTGCCATCAACCATCATCCATGAGGTGGTTGCTTTTGCTATCAACCTGTTGTTCCCGTCGAAAATTAGAAAATCGCGGAGGGCAAATATTCTATCCAGACCACGTGGACATGTCTCAATCCTGATTTCATCTCCCAGCGAGGGCAGTGAATTGCATTCAATTTTCGCCCTGGCAAGCACCCAGAATAGTTGTTCATCGATGAGCTGATCGTAACCAAATCCAAGAGAATTAGCGCTATTGGCAGCTGATTCCTGCATGAAGTTAAATATCGAACTGATTTTTACATGATTTGTCAGGTCTACGTCAAAAGTTCGTAATTTGTAGCATTCTTTCCAGGTAGCGTTCATGGTATGATTTTTATAGGGATCAAAGTTACTAAAAGCAATTATTGATTATGAAATCTAAAGTAATGTTTAAATTAATCTTTTTGTTTTGCGCTTTGTTATGTTGTAATATGGGTTACAGTCAGGATAATTCGTCAACCTCTTTACCTGTAAGGGGTTTTTGCATTGGCGCTCCAAAGCCAGCAAAGCTTGATCCGTTCATCGCATTTATCAATGATGAACTGGCTCCCAGACATGTAAATACGTTGATATTGAGGGTTGATTATAATTATCAGTACAAGAGTCATCCGGAATTGAGTGATACGCTTTCACTTTCGAAAGATGATGTGAAAAAGATCGTTGATGTATGCCGGAAAAACGGCATTAAAGTAATTCCACAGATCAATTTACTGGGACATCAGTCGTGGGCAGGCAAAGTTGGTAAGCTTTTAAAGGTTTATCCTCAATTCGATGAGACTCCATGGGTAGAAATGCCACAAAACTATACATGGCCAAACAGTGACAGCCTCTATTGTAAAAGCTATTGTCCACTGCATCCAGGGGTTCATAAAGTCGTTTTTGAACTGGTCGATGAGCTTTGTGATGCTTTTGAGACGGATGCATTTCATGCAGGAATGGATGAAGTATTTTATATCGGGTCTGATAAATGTCCCCGGTGTCATGGTAAGGACAAAGCAGAACTCTATGCCGGGGAGGTAACGACTATCAGAAATCATCTTGCCAGTTTGAACAGGACTTTATGGATCTGGGGCGACCGGTTGATTGATGGGAAAACTACAGGTATGGGCGAATGGGAAGCCAGTGGTAATGGGACTTCCAGAGCCGTCGACCTCATTCATAAAGATGTGATGATTTGCGATTGGCACTATGACCGGGCCGAGCAATCTCCGGTCTATTTTGCGATGAAAGGATTGAATGTTGTGACCTGTACCTGGAAAAAGCCGGAGGTGGCTAAGGCGCAGTTTGAAGATATGTTGAAGTTCAAACAAAGATCGTCATGGAATATGGGTCAACGATTTCAGGGGATGATGCTGACTGTCTGGAGTGATGCCGCTTCCTTTATTGATGGATTTAATGCAAAAACGCCGGATGAAAATGGTGGAAACAATACCCCCTGGAATTGTTTCACAGTATTATTTGATCAGATGAATGGTCAAGTATCACTTAAACCTTAAATAATTGTATTAATGCCTGTATTTTAGCATAGTGAAGGCGATGTAGGTAGGCCCCTTGTGGGTCTCCAGGGCAGAAATATATAAAAATCTACATTACCGTTTAGGAGACCGACAAGGGGCCTCCCTACATTTTCTACAATATTCTCTAAAAGTTTTTTTTTATAACAACGCATCATCGGCAAAACTGAGATATTTTTCATCTCCGATAATGAGGTGATCAAGGATAGGCAAGTCCAGATGTGCCCCGGCTTCTTTGAGTTTGCGGGTCAAAAGTATGTCGGCATCACTGGGTTTTATATTTCCACTCGGGTGATTGTGACACAAAATAATGCCGGAAGCGCTGTTTTCTAAAGCCAACTTGAATATCTTCTTGGGATCGGCAACGGTTCCTGAAAACCCACCCTCACTGATATTCACTTTTCGGATAACCTGATTGGCCCGGTTAAGCAATAATACCCAGAACTCCTCATAATTGATGTCGGCCAATGTGCTTTGCATGATCTCAAAGGCATCACGACTACAACTGATGGTCTTCTTCTGCAAGGCTTCGGATTCCCTGCGTCTCCTGCCCAGTTCAAGGGCTGCGGTGATTGCAACTGCCCGTGCCTCTCCAATACCTTTAAAAGTACGAAGATCAGCAATACTTAATTTAGATAATTCGATGAGACTGTCTTGTGTGGAGGCAAGAATGCGTTTGGAGAGATCGACCGCAGATTCATCTGTCGAGCCGGAATTGATCAGGATGGCGATTAATTCAGCATTGCTCAAAGCCAGGCGGCCCTTGGTGAGTAGCTTTTCCCGTGGGCGGTCATCCTCGGCCCATTGCTTAATACTGAGTTTACTGGAATATTCCTTCATGCCTTTTGTGTTAATGTATATATAAATATACGACAAAAGGATGAAAAAATAAAGGCCCCATTGGGGCCTTTATAATATTTTTTTAGAGCAAAGATTACAGATTGTTAACCTTGCGCATCAACTTCGACTTAAGGTTAGAAGCTTTGTTCTTATGAATGATCGCACGTTTAGCTAACTTGTCAATCAATGAAATCAAAGCAGACAACTTGGTTGCAGCTTCTTCTTTTACATTGATAGCACGAAAAGTACGTACTGCATTACGCATAGTCTTTGAATAGTACCTGTTGCGTAATCTTTTTTTGTCGTTTGAACGGATTCTCTTAATCGATGATTTATGGTTAGCCATGTTCTGTTGTTATATTTATCCTGCAGCTTACGTTTGTTCTTTGTTTGTGTCCTCTTGATTAGGGGAGTGCAAAAGTAAATGTTTTTTGATTAAAAACAAATAAAAATGTTCATTTTGATAAAAAAAAGTAATTATTTAATAGTTTGGTATGCAGCATTGCTTTTACCAAACTCAATAAAAAAAGGGAGCATCTGATGATGTCCCCTTTTCTTCCCAGGTAGCCCGTAGGGGAGTCGAACCCCTGATCTTTAGGATGAAAACCTAACGTCCTGGGCCACTAGACGAACGGGCCTCAATATTTCAATAAAAAAGATCATTCATTATATTGGATGACCTCAGTAGCCCGTAGGGGAGTCGAACCCCTGATCTTTAGGATGAAAACCTAACGTCCTAGGCCACTAGACGAACGGGCCGCTTTTGTTCTCAGGGGTATAATTCCCCGATTGCGAGTGCAAAGGTAGAAAAAAAAATGAAATTGCAAATATGTTCTTTCGAAATATTGGTAAAAAAGGGATTTTATTAGTCAACTATTTCTTCGTGATCACCTTGAAATTTGAATCCCAGTCGTTTACCTGTACGGAGTTTCATGTAATCTGAGGTGGTTTGCATGTCAAAAACAGTGACTTCTTTGACGGCATCAAATGGAGGAGTAAGCAGATCGAAGTTTAGGGTGTAGCCAATGGATGATTCAATGATTGCCCGTATTGAGGTTTCGTCGACGACAGAAGTGGCGAAATTCTGATAGAGAAATCCTATTTCACGCTTCCCTTCAATGAAATAATGCAGTTCCCTGTTGATGAAAACTCTTCCGATGAGATAACCCAGATCGTTGACCCTATTGTATTTAAATGAGTCGGCAAGGAAGTTATAGATGTTGATGACGCCGCAGTATGAACGGGATTTGTTTTCGCGGATATAAGGGGTCTTCATCACTTCATGTTCGCGAGAGAACTCGAAAATGTTGGTATGCATCATAAACAGTAAAATGTCACCTCCGAAATGTAATTCTATTTCGAACTCACTTTTTTCTTTCAACTGAAATGGAACCGAATTTCCGTTTAGTTTGCTGTATTCCGCATATTCTTTGGCAATCGTGAGAATAATATCTTTGAATTGCCTGAAAACACTAAGTGTTTTTCGGTATACGTCCTGCTTGAGTAATGATTTTTCCCGTAATAGCGTGAAGAGTTGATTTGTGTTTTCAGACATCATGTGTTGTTTTATGACGTAAATATCTGAATTATTTCAACAATGAACAAGAAAAAATCTATGTGTTTTTTATAAATCTCAAAGCAATCTGTTCGGCACAGTTGATTCCATCCAGTGCAGACGAAACAATTCCTCCTGCATAACCTGCACCTTCGCCACAGGGATAAAGATTGGGCAACATGACATGCTCGAGCGTTTCGGGATTACGGGGGATACGGACAGGAGAGGATGTCCTGGATTCAACCATGAGTAATTGTGCTTCTTCGCTCAGATAACCACGCAATTTTTTATCGAAAAGAGGAAAAGCCTGCTGAAGTCGTGTACTGATTTCTGTTGGCAACAGTTCATGAAGGGGTGCTGAGACAATTCCGGGATAGTAGGAGGTCTCTTTTAACGCTTGTGATGTCTTGGATTGGATAAAGTCTACCATCCGTTGGGCAGGCGCTTTTTGCGTTTCCTTGGATACGGAAAAAGAGAGGCGCTCTATCGCTTCCTGGTATGCCAGTCCTGCCAGTGGACCCTGATCTGCAAATGGCAGATAATCCTCAGGACCCACCGTGACCACCATTCCTGCATTGGCAAAAGATGAATTACGTTGTGAGTTTGACATTCCATTCACGACGACCTGGCCGGGTTCGGTTGCTGAAGGTACAATAATACCTCCCGGACACATGCAAAATGAAAAGACACCCCGACCTTCGACCTGTTCTACGACACTATAGGTTGCCGCGGGAAGATATTCTCCACGCACCTCCTGCTTGTAGATGAGATAATCAATCAGTGCCTGTGGATGTTCTATGCGGACACCCATGGCAAATGGTTTCTGTTCGAGTAGAATTGATTTCTGATGAAGTAATTTGTATATGTCTCTGGCAGAATGGCCTGTAGACAGAATCACGGAAACTCCCTCGAAACGGGTCCCGTTTTTAGCAATCACTCCTTTCAGCTTACCGTTTTCTATGATAAAATCTTCGACACGGTGGTTGAAATAAAATTCACCACCTGCATCCAGTATCGTTTTACGGATTGCTGCGATGATCGCGGGAAGTTTATCGGTTCCAATATGTGCATGGGCTTCATAGAGGATTTCAGGATTGGCACCATGTGAAACAAAGTCGCGCAATACGCTTTGAACATCACCTCTTTTGGTCGAACGTGTATAGAGTTTTCCATCTGAATAGGTTCCTGCACCACCTTCGCCAAAACAATAGTTTGAATCGGGATTTACGATGTGCTCCCTGCTCAGTTGGGCAATATCAAACTTTCTGGCCTTTACATCTTTGCCCCGTTCAATGATGACAGGACGCAATCCTCTTTCCACCAGTCGAAGGGCTGCAAACAAACCTGCAGGACCTGCTCCGACAATAATTACAGGCGGACGGTTCCCGACAAATGGATAATCCTTCCGAAAGCTGATCTCTTCGGCAGGTGGGTTTTCACTGATAAATACTTCAGTCTTCAGCCTGATCCAGATTTTTTTGGAACGGGCATCGATAGATCGTTTCAGATAATTGAGATGACGTATTTTGCCCGGCTCAACCTTTAATATTTTAGCTGCCAGCTTTCGAATTGAATCTTCGTCGGTAGATTGTCTGGGTGTAAGTTGTAATTCGATTATTTGCCTCATAGTCCTGGTTTTTTTGTTTTCACTGAATGAGGCTATTCAAATGTGAATGAAAGTTGAAAGATTTTAGAACCCATTCGGCTGACGGATGTATTGTATATTGATGGTGTGTCACGAACAATGATATCCCTGAGGCCATATGACATTTTTGCTTCAATACCCATCTTGAACCAATCGAAATATAAATCAAATCCGGCTCCTAATTCACCATAGAGATCAGTCTGTTTCAATTTATCACTATAATCGCCGGCCTGATTGTCTGCCTTCTTTGCATCTGAAGAGAGATCCATCGCATATTTCAGGCCTCCAATCACATAGGGCCGGGCATTATTGATACGATTACCCTTGTATTTGAGATTCAATGGAAATTCGAGCATGGTGCTTTTTAAGCTCATAGGTTCAGCGACCAGGAGTCTTCCGGAATTGAGATTAGGCATATTATAAGTATAGATCAACGTTCTTTCCCCAAAAGATAGTGAAGGAATGAAACGAAGATCAAAATGATCAGAAATTCTCAGATTAGCAACAATACCAATTGTAAAACCTGTTGTAGATTTTGGCTCAACTGAAAGCAATGTATCCATTTGACCGGTTAGACCATTAAATTGAGTGGCATCGATAGGGATATTAAATTGGGAAAGATCTTGTTTGATAGAAAACCCCATTTGATTAACCCCAAGCAGAAATCCAAAATGATATGGATCGTAGTCATAATCTTTAAGATTCTGAAATCCCCTTTGTGAATAAGCACAACTGATATTTAGCAGAACAGAAAGAAAGATGAGAACTTTTTTTAGATCCATGTTGCAGTTTATTTATCACCGGTGTAAATAGTAGCAATACCAAAAGTAAGTGGAAGAATAGTGCAATTTTTAAAGCCTGCTTTTTCGAGCCGTTCGGTAAATAATTTTCCAGAAGGAAAGGCACTTACTGAATCAGGTAGATATGTGTATGCCGCTGTATCTTTTGATACCATTTTTCCGATTAAAGGTAAGATGTTTTTAAAATAGAAAAAGTAAAAAGGCCGAAACATTTTGTTTGTTGGAATAGAAAACTCAAGTACATAAATAGTGCCATTCTTTTTCAATATCCTGTACATTTCAGAAAGTCCCAGATCAAGATTCTCATAGTTGCGTACACCAAATGCAACCATCGTAGCATCAAATCGTTCGGCAGGGTAGGGGATGTTTTCAGAATCTGCTGTTTGGAGTGAAATCATTTTATCCAATCCCTTTGCTGCTATCTTTTTTCTGCCAAACTCAAGCATTTCATCTGCGATATCAATTCCGATGATTTCTTTGGGCTTGATTCTGGAAGCAGCAATTGCAAGATCGCCTGTTCCTGTTGCTACATCCAGTATTGTATCAGGGTGCTTTTGTGAAAGCATTTTTACCAGCTTCCGGCGCCATATCTTGTCAATATTTAGCGATAATAAATGGTTCAACAAATCATATCGCCATGCAATCTTGTTAAACATTGATCTTACCTGTTCTTTTTTGCCTTCGGCCATGGTCGATTTATCTGATTAATGAGTAAAATGGTCTTTCAAAAGCAACTTTGACTCCATGATGAGGAGTTCGCGGTCAATGGGTGCTACCCCAATATGTTCGCAAACCAAACCACCGGCAAGGTTTGAAAGTGCTGCAATCAGTTTGCTGTCCTGGTTCAATGCCAGACAAAGAGAGGCTACACTGATAACGGTATCGCCGGCTCCTGAGACATCGGTGATTGATCGTAAATGAGCAGAAACATGATGACAATCTGAAGTATCATCATGATTAATGGCTCTGATAAACAAGCCATGTTCAGAGAGCGTTGTCATTGCAATTTTTACTTTTTGCTGTTGTTGTAACAGTTCAAGTGCCTTTGCAAGCGCCTCTTTATCCTCGGGGTTGACTTCCAGTTTTAGACCTTCACGGAGTTCCTTGAGGTTAGGTTTAAAAAAAGTGACATTACAATATTGATCAAAGTTTTTCTTCTTGGGATCAACACTTGTTGGAATGTTGTGCTTATTGGCCAGTGCAATTACATATGAAATGACCTCTTTGGTAAGCACGCCTTTATTATAGTCTTCGAAAATAATCACATCAATCTTTTCAGTTGTAATGATCTTCTCAATTTTATCAATGTACTGCTTTGTCTCTATTGTATTTAAGTCTGTTTCGGTTTCTTCATCAATGCGTAACATCTGCATTTTGTTTCCAACGATCCTGACTTTTGTTGTGGTTATCCTGTATTCACTCCTGCAAATAGCATCCTGACGCAGACCCAGTTCATCCAGAAGTTTCAGGAATACTTCACCCTGTAGGTCATTTCCAATAACAGAACACATCAATGGTGTTGCACCCAATGCTCTTATATTGAGTGCAACGTTGGCTGCACCGCCAAGCAGGTTTTTGCGTTTGTTTACTGCAATAATGGGTACCGGCGCCTCAGGAGAAATACGATCTACTTTTCCAAAGAGGTAGGCATCAATCATTACATCTCCAAGGATGAGTACTTTTAAATCTTCAAAAGCTTTAAAAAGTCCGGTGACTGTAAAGGAAGATGGCATAGTAAGGACGCTGAGTTGATTTTATACAGATTGACGGATTATTTAAAATCTGCCAGCAAGGTCTTAATTCGTTTTATGGCTTCGATCAGTTTCTCTTCTGAAGTGGCATAAGATATACGGATGCAGTTAGGACTTCCGAAACCATCACCTGCTACAAGAGCAACATAGACTTTGTCAATTACATAATCACAAAACATCGTAGCACCTGTTATGGTTATTTCTCCATTTGATTTTCCAAATAGTTCAGAGATATCGGGGAAGAAATAGAAGGCGCCATCGGGAAGATATGATTTGAAACCGGGAACTTCCTGAAGCAGTTTGTAAACAAGATCACGACGTTTGAGGAAGGCTGCATTCATTATTTTCAGGTCTTCACTTGTTGAAGGATCTGCATCTATAGCTGTTAAAGCTGCACGCTGAGCGATGCTGCAGGTTCCGGATGTGACCTGACCTTGTAGTTTTTCACAAGCATCGGCGATGAACTGGGGAGCTGCGATATAACCCAAACGCCATCCTGTCATTGCAAAGCCTTTTGAAACACCATTTACAATGATGACATTGTCGCGGACATCTTCAAACTGTGAAATGCTCTCGTGTTTGCCATTAAAGTTGATCAGTTCGTAGATCTCATCTGAAAGAATGTGAACATGTTTGTTACGGGCAAAGACATCAGCCAGACCACGCAATTCTTCTTTTGTATATATTGTGCCGGTTGGATTCGAAGGACTGGAAAACAGGAAAATCTTGGTTTTAGGTGTTATTGCTGCTTCAAGTTGTGCAGGTGTTATCTTGAAACGGGATTCAATTGTAGTTTCGATAAATACTGCTTCACCTTCGGCTAGTTTGATCATCTCTTTATACGAGACCCAGTAAGGTGAAGGAACGATTACTTCATCTCCCGGATTGACCAATGCAAGAATGACATTGGACAACGATTGTTTTGCTCCTGTAGAGACAACAATCTGTGATGGTTTGAAGCTGATGTTATTGTCACGCTTGAGCTTACGGCATATCGACTCCCTCAGATCAGCATATCCCGAAACGGGTGAATATGTTGAAAAATTATCATCAATCGCTTTTTTACCTGCTGCTTTAATATAATCAGGGGTAAAGAAATCAGGCTGGCCAATACTCAGGTTGATCACATTGATTCCCTGACTTTCCAGTGCGCGACTCTTTTTACTCATTGCAAGGGTTTCTGATTCCGACAATGTTATGATTCTGTTTGACAGGACTTGTTGCATCGTAATAGGTTTTATATGAATTTCATTGCAAAGTTATCATTTTTAATGCAAACTGTTTTATATGATTGATGTGCTTCTTTCGTTTTATTATTCCGATATTTGCAACTAACACGATAAAAGCAATAATGTTAAATTTTTAACTATGAATATTCTTCTTGAAATTGCACAGTTGGTCCTGCCCGGATTACTCGTTTTGATAGCTGTTTACCTGATGCAGAAACACTTCCTGAAATTGCAAAGCAACCATTCAGACAGAGTTTCGGCAATGCAGGCACGAAAAATAAGTTTACCGGTCAGACTGCAGGCTTACGAACGATTGGCCTTACTGATGGAGAGAATTGCACCTGCAGCACTTGTTTTAAGGGTAACACGACCCGGAATTGGGTTGTTTCAGTTGCAACAGGAGATGATCCAAAGCGTCCATGAAGAGTTTGAACACAATCTTTCACAGCAGATTTATGTATCGGCCGATTGCTGGTCACTGGTAAAATCTGCAATCGAACAGACTATTCAACAGGTAAACGTGACGGTTGCAGGATTGAATAGTGATGCCGATGCAGGTACTTTTGCTGCACATTTTCTACAGAATGTCCTCGAACAGACCAGTAATCCTGCAGAACAGGCTTTACAGATGATCAGAAGTGAGGCAATCAGACTATTTTAAACCATGCGTAAATATTTCTTCCTGTTCCTGATTGTTCTTCCCTTGATGGGGAAAGCGCAGAATGGCACATTTCAATCGTTTCTCAAACTTTCTACAGCAGAGAAGAAATGGGCCATTGGTCATCTTTTCATCGCTAAGAAAGCATGGGTGATTACTGAGCGGTGTCGTTTTGTGACAGACAGTCTGGGTAAACTGGAAATACCTGATCGTGATCCTTCAGGCGGGAAACTTGATGCCTTCAGACACACGTTCTGGATGGCAACACTCTCTGAAAAGATAGGTGTTCGCAAATCACTTTCACTGGGAAGGGCGCATGAACAAGGCAACTACAGGGATTTTAAACGTAATCGATTTGAAGAAGGGGATATTCCTGATAAGACTGCTTCAGATATGGACCTGTTTAATAATAAAATAGGTGTTGGAATAGGAATGGCATTGAAAGGTACTAATGAGAAAATTGTAATCGACTCAATCTTAAGAGCAATGACTAAAGGTAGTATGCGTGTTATTTTAAAAGATACCCTCGGAAGATCATGTGATTCTGCTTTTCAACCGATTCCAGAAAATACTTTTAAGGGAAAATGGATTACTCCACGCCTTTTGGTTCCATCCGGTAAAATGAATTTCTAAAATGCTGAATGGGTACATTATTTTGAATGAAAATAGAACAAATCAGGGCTTTTCGTAAGGCCAATACAAAATGATGAGTATATTCCACATTGTTTTAATCTTGTCCGGGAATTAATTATAATTTTGGTCTTTGAATTTGTCCATACTACACTCAATGAATTTATCGGTATCTTTTCTGCTTTCTGCTGTCTTACTTGGAAATCTTTGTGCATCTGTTTTAATGACCGGTATTCTTTCCTTTATACAGTTTATTCAATACCCATTATTGTTTCATATTTCCTCATTTGATTTTACCTGTTATTTTAAAAAATACATTTCAAGGATAACGTGGTTTATTTATCCAATAATGATTCTTGAAATTTGTTTTGCCGTATGGATCGCTTTTTTGCCTTTACAATCAAAATTGCAGTTGCCAATCTTGATTACTTATGTTCTTCTGGCTTTGGTGACGATGAATGGATTGTTGATTCAGACGCCCCTGATTCAGAAGTTACAATATTCCTTTGATAAAACTGTTTTATCTAAAATAATGTTTTATAACTGGATAAGATTTGTTTCAAGTGCTTTACGGACATTGATCTTGTGTTGGATTATCTTATTTTTATAATGAATAAATTCTTTTCATGAAATTGAATACTACTATCCTGACAGGTGCCCTTGCAATCAGCATTGCTGCCATTCTGTGGGGATTCGATGGAATCGTTTTAACGCCTCGACTGTATAACCTGAATATCACTTACGTGGTTTTTATGGTTCACTGTATTCCCTTTGTCATTTTAAATCTCTTTTGCTTTAAATCATACAAAGAGTTGAAGACCTTTAGGCGAACAGATTTTATCTATTTCTTCCTGATTGCACTATTCGGTGGTGCTTTAGGTACATTGGCAATCGTCAAAGCGCTTTTCCTTGTGAATTTTCAAAGCCTGACAGTAGTTGTTTTGTTGCAGAAACTTCAACCGGTATTCGCAATTATATTGGCTGCTATTCTTTTGAAAGAAAGGGTACACAAAGGTTTTGTCATCTGGGCCTCTATCGCTATAGTTGCCAGTTATTTCCTTGCTTTTGGCTTTGGATTACCCGATTTTCATACCGGTTCAAGTACAACCATGGCTGCAATTTTCTCATTATTAGCCGCTATTTCTTTTGGGAGTGCTACTGTTTTTGGAAAAAAGATATTAAACAGGGTCGATTTTATCTCTGCTACCTTTTTCCGCTATGGTTTTACGACTATTATCATGTTGGTGATTGTGATTATGTCAGGGTCTTTAACGCAATTAAAGGTTACCACACCACAGAATTGGCTGATCCTGATTTTGATCGCATTTACTACCGGGTCCGGTGCTTTGTTTCTCTTCTATTTCGGTCTGCGAAAAGTGAAAGCAATGATTGCAACAATATGTGAACTTTTGTTTCCAGTATCGGCTATATTGTTTGACTATCTTTTCAATGGAAAAGTCTTGTCATCGATTCAATGGATAAGTGCAATTATTCTTTTAATCGCAATCATAAAATTAAGTATTCGTCCAAGTGTAGACTAAACAAGATTTCCCATAATGAGAAAAAAGACACTTTTCTCGTCTCGAAATGGGAAAAGCCAAATATTCCTGATTTAAGATTATATTAAAAGGTTATTCCTTAGATTGTTAATATTTGTTTATCTTTTTTCGTGAAAAGTTTAAACATTGTTTTTAAGCAGATCGTCTAAAATGTACTATATTTTGTTGTTTTGTGGTATAATCAATTGTTAAACAGATTGATTGTCTTTTATTTTGTCCTGTTTTGGTTATGTTGGAGTTTTTTTGTTGTTGAATGTTACAAAATGTAAATTATCTAATTGTAATATAATCAGTACAATACGATCATACTTGAAGTCTTAATATTTTGAAAGTTAATCTTTGAACATTCCCATAATGGGAAAAAATCATTTCTGGATTTCCAAAATTGTTTTCAAAATTAAGCAACCATAAAGCTATATCAATTTAAAAACCCCTGAAGATTATAAAACATTGATTTCTTCAATGATTCATGATCTTCAGGGGTTTATGAATTCGTTTAAACGAATTCATGTTGATTTGATTGAGAAAAGAGAGCCGCTGTTCCATTCATAAACAGCCACCACAACCAACCATGAGGAACAGCGGTCCCTCTTTTCAAGAAGTTAACTTTGGAAATCTTTTAATGTTTCCATTAATTTTTTCCGTGTAAAAAATATTCTGCTCTTAACTGTACCAATCGAAATGTTCAGTTTATCAGCGATTTCCTTGTATTTAAAGCCTGCATTGTGCATTTCAAAAGGCATACGTTGTACCTCATCAAGATACGAAATTTTCTTTTGTATTTCTTTATAATGATAATCACTGTCTGGAGCGGGGAAATCTGATTTTCTGGGTATGTTTAAGAAGAATAAATCTTCAGTATTATCTACTATTGTGTTGGCTTTCTGGTTCCTGCGATAATTATTGATAAAGGTGTTTTTCATTATTGTAAATGTCCAGGCTTTCAAGTTTGTGTCATCCGCAAACTTTTCCCTGTTTACTAAGGCCTTTAAATAAGTATCCTGAATCAGATCTTTGGCTTCTTCCCTGTCATTAGTCAACGAGTTAGCGAAGTACTGCAGGTTACTGTGCAGGTTCATCAATTTTGAGTTAAATTCGATTGCTGTCATGGCTACTTTAGTTTAAGGTTTCTCTTATATTGTTTAACAAAAAGCATGCAATTGTTGACAAAAGTAATTATATTAATTTAGAATAAGACTAAATAAGAATATAAAATTTAAAGTAAAAATGAATGTTATTGATAATCTGAATTTTATAATACAGAATGAATATAGAATGTTAAAATGTTAACTAATATTACTAAACACGCATAAAATTTAAGTTTTTCTAAAACTCAATCTATATTCAAAAGTATATTTTCAAGATCTGATTTTCGTTTCATCGTGAAAACATTTTTTAAACGCATTTCAGGAAGACCTAAAATCTGATTACCCCCCAGAAGTATCATCTGAGACGGGAACTGATCTGAAATATGTTGAATGAATAATTGTAATTCTTTACCGGTAAGTGATGATGTAATGACTGTAACCAGGAAGTCAGGACGGCTAATCAGGATTAACTGATGAAGATCTTCTATTGGCAGGCTTTGCCCAAGATAAATAACCCGGTGTCCTCTTTTCTTAATGAGATAAGAATAAAAGAGTAAACTTAATTCATGTAATTCACCCTCCGGTAGAAAAAGGACAAATGTCTTATGATTAGGCAAAAGTGAATTGTTTTCTGTATCTATCGCTATAATAAGTTTATGCCGTATAAGATTGGTGATAAAATGTTCATGGGTGGTATTTATCGTTCCGATTAGCCAGAGTATACCTATTTTTTCCAAAAAAGGATAAACAATATTCGAGACCGTCTCCTCAAATCCAAGTTTCAAAATGCTGTTCGACAAGGTTTTTTCAAACTTATTCTCATCCATATCCAGCATCGCAATAATCAGATTCTCTATCTGGCTCTCGAAGTTCATTGAGGTAATGGAGGTCTCCATTACACTGCTAAGGATCTCTTCTTTGGTTAAACGGACAATGTTTGAAATCTTAAATCCGTTGCGGTTTAGAATAGAAACATTCAAAAGCCGTTTGAGATCTCCATCAGTATAAAATCGAATATTTGTATTTGTTCTGAGTGGACAAACTATATTGTAGCGCTTTTCCCAAATACGTATAGTATGAGCCTTAATTCCTGTAAGTTTTTCTAAATCCTTAATAGAATATTTAATCATACTGTTTTCGATTATTCTTGTTTAACTGTGCAAAGAACAATCTATACCCTAAAAAGTTTTATTGTTTTTAATTGAGTTTTAAACCGTTAATATGTGTGTTGTTAAAAATGAAGATATAATTACTTTCTTGCAAAATAAAAGAAGGCATTTCAAAATAGCTTATTTATTTTAATTTGATCAAACAAGTAGAGACGCAATATTTTGCGTCTCCCTGGCAAGAGGATTTTTAAAAAAAGAGACGCAAAATATTGCGTCTCTACACTATTATGGAATTGTTAAACTCCCGGTTAAAAACGTTAATTTTATTTTAATAAAGAATGAGCCTTTAAAAGGGCTGCCTGAATCCCATCAGGTTTTTTCCCTCCTGCTGTTGCAAAGTTTGCTTGTCCTCCGCCACCTCCCTGGATTTCTTTAGCCAATTCGCGGACAATGGTTGATGCATTTAATTTATGTTCAGCAACCAGATTATCAGAAAGCATAACCGAGAGGTTGGCTTTGTCGTCTGAACGATTGGCAAGTACTAAAAACAGGTTATCCACTGATCCTCTCAGTTTAAAAGCAAGATCTTTAATTGTTGGCATATCCAGATCAACCTCTGCTGTAATTAAATTCACATTACCGATGGGTTGAACCTCTTTGATCAGGCGCTCAAAAATAATCTCAGCCTTTTCACTTTTCATTTTATCGATCTCTCTCTGGAATTCTTTGTTCTGATCAATCAATTGCTGAATAGCCTTAACCGGATCATTTGAAGGTTTTACCAATACTTTGATGTCATTCAACAGCTTTTCCTGATCGTTGATATATGACTCTGCACCTACAGCCGTCACTGCTTCAATACGTCTGATACCGGCAGCTATGCCCGCTTCTGAGACTATTTTAAACAATCCGATCTGGCCTGTAGCTTTTACATGTGTTCCTCCGCAAAGTTCTATTGAATTTCCAAAACGTATCACACGTACAGCATCACCATATTTTTCACCAAACAAAGCCAATGCTCCAAGTGATTTTGCTTCTACAATTGGAACAGCACGATGTTCATCCAGTAATAAGTTTTCGCGGATCAGACTGTTTACCATTTTCTCAATTTGAGCAATTTCTTCCTCAGATAACTTCTGGAAATGCGAAAAGTCGAAGCGAAGACGTTCTTCATTTACCAGTGAACCTTTTTGTTCAACGTGTGTACCTACTACATCACGGAGTGCCTGATGTAACAGATGGGTTGCACTGTGATTATTTGCAGTAAGTGTTCGTTTGACCACATCGACTTTAGCCTTGAAAGTTGCGGTTAAATTTGAAGGAAGTTGTTCTGCGATATGAATCGGTAGATTATTTTCTTTCCGGGTGTCAGTAATATTGATGATTTCACCATCAGATTCAATGGTTCCTTTATCCCCCACCTGTCCACCACTCTCTGCATAGAAAGGAGTTTGATCGAATACCAGATAATAGTAGGTTTTGCCTTTCGTGACAACCCTTCTGTAACGCAAAATTACAGCGTCACTTTCAGTCGTATCATACCCGGTAAACCTGGTTTCCATACCTTCTTTCACCACGACCCAGTCATCAGCCTCGACGACAGCATCCTGACGTGAACGCGCTTTTTGTTTTTCAAGTCCCTGGGCAAATCCGTCCATATCCACACTCCAGTCTTGTTCACGAGCCATCAGTTGTGTCAGGTCAATCGGAAAACCATACGTATCAAAAAGTTCGAAAGCAAAGTTTCCATCAATGGTTTTGATTCCGGGATGTTGTTCAATATAGGAAGAGAACTTTTGAATGCCATGAGCAAGGGTACGCAGAAAAGTTTGTTCCTCTTCAGTCAACACTTTACCAACCAATACCTGCTGACTCTTCAATTCCGGGAAAGTTTCGCCCATTTGCTCAACCAGGATCGGGAGTATTTTGGCAAGAAAAGGTTCCCTGGTGTTAAGGAATGTATATCCATAACGGACTGCACGGCGAAGTATTCGCCTGATGACATACCCGGCTTTATTATTTGAAGGCAACTGACCATCGGCAATAGCAAAAGATATGGCGCGCACATGATCTGCAATAACCCGCATGGCGATATCGCTCTTCAGATCTTTCCCATATGGAATCTCAGAAATTGAAGCGATACGTTGAATGATAGGTTGGAAAACATCGGTATCATAATTGGATTTCTGACCCTGAAGCACCATACACAGACGTTCGAAACCCATTCCGGTATCAACATGTTTAGCTGGTAATGAAACCAATTGCCCGCTTGCAAGTCTGTTAAACTGAATAAAAACCAGGTTCCAGATTTCGATTACAAGTGGATTATCTCTGTTGACGAGTTCTTTTCCATCAATTTTTTTCCGGTCTTCATCATTTCTGATGTCAACATGGATTTCTGAACAGGGACCACAGGGACCTGAGTCACCCATCTCCCAGAAATTATCTTTTTTCGATCCACGAATGATGCGTTCTTCGGGAACAATCTTCTTCCAATAGTCGAGGGCTTCCGTATCTTCTGCTAAACCATCACCCTTGTCTCCACCAAAAATGGAAATATACAGTCTGTCTTTATCAATTTTATAAACATCGGTCAAAAGTTCCCATGCCCAACCAATAGCCTCTTCTTTGAAATAATCGCCAAAAGACCAGTTGCCCAGCATTTCAAACATGGTGTGATGATACGTATCATGCCCAACTTCTTCAAGATCATTGTGTTTGCCAGATACGCGCAGACATTTCTGGGTATCGGTAATCCTGGAATATTTTATTGGAGAATTACCAAGGAAAATATCTTTGAATTGATTCATTCCTGCATTGGTAAACATTAATGTAGGGTCATCTTTGACAACCATCGGTGCAGAAGGCACGACCTGATGTAGTTTTGAAGCAAAGAATTCGAGAAATGTTTTACGTATTTGGATAGAATTCATGGAGTGTTTATTCTTTATTAACAATATTTAAGTCTTTTCCGGAATGTCATGCACACAAAGGAGTTTGCAAATTTAGTGGAAATTATTAATTTTGCGAGTGTAAGGATAGTTTTTGTAAACGGTCCCTATAGAATCTAAAGCTTTTGGAATGCCTAAAATCAAGTATCAGTTTAACCCCAAATCATTAACCATTGAAAGGGTACGCATAACCCTAAGAGATAAACTCAAGCGGCTGATGTGGGTGGTGTCATCCGGAACAGTGTTTGCCGCAGTATTGTTGGTGGTTGCCTATAATTTTCTTGATTCTCCAAAAGAAAAAATATTAAAACGCGAACTCGATCAATACCAGTTTCAGTATAATGTCATGAATAATCGCATGGATCGGGTGCAGAAAGTACTAACTGATCTCCAACATCGGGACGACAATGTATACAGGGCGATTTTTGAGGCTGAACCGATTTCAGACGAGGTAAGAAAAGCCGGCTATGGTGGAACTGATCGTTATAAAAATCTGGAAGGTTTAAATAATTCTGAACTCATTGTCAATACTACCAAAAAACTGGATGAAATTACCAGTGAAATGGTTGTCCAGAGTAAATCTTTCGATCAGGTTTTTAATTTGGTTAAAGGAAAAGAGAAAATGTTGGCCTGTATTCCTGCAGTCCAACCCCTTACACATAGGACAATGACCGGCATAGGATCACACTTTGGCTATCGTATCGACCCTTTCTATAAAGTCATGAAGCTTCACTCCGGGATCGATTTCTCAGCGGCAACCGGTACAAAGGTTTATGCAACCGGCGATGGTGTTGTCAATCAAGCGGGTTGGGAAGGTGGTTATGGAAATCTGATCGTTATCAATCATGGCTTTTCATATATGTCAGCTTATGGCCACCTTTCCCGGATCGGTGTTAAGAATGGACAGATAGTTAAAAGGGGCCAGGTGATCGGATACGTTGGTAGTACCGGAAAGTCTACTGCTTCGCATCTTCATTACGAAGTACGCAAAAACGGCAAGGCCATCAATCCGATCAATTACTTCTTCAATGACATTACACCTGCTGAATACGATTTGATGATTCGCCTATCGCAGTTGCCTTCTCAAACAATGGATTAACAGAACGATACAATGGTTAAATCAATTATTAAAAGCGAAAAAATCTATTTTACCGTTGGAGAAATTGCTTCAATGCTCAATGTTAATGAGTCGCTGATCCGTTTTTGGAACAAGGAATTCGATCAACTTTTAAACCCCCACCGCAATAAACGAGGTGTCAGATTCTTCACCGAAAAAGATGTCGAGACCTATCGCAAGATCTATCAACTGGTAAAAGAACGGGGATATACATTGCCCGGTGCGCTTGAAGTATTGAAAAGCAATACTCCCGGCTCAGATGAAAATTTTGAAGTCATTAAGACCCTGAGTACCATCAGACAATTTCTCCTGGAACTCAAAGAAGAAATATAAGTCTTTTACTTGCTGTTATTGCAGCTTTTTAATTTATCGGCCAGACTGTTTTATTAAATAGCCTTATGAACCTGAATATCAATAAAAACCATTTCAGGCTCTTTTATTTCCACACATTTACAACAAATACATTTGACCATTTTCGGATCTTCTCTACATTCTTCCCGGATCACTTCCAGGCTATTGGGAGACAATTAGTATATCCTCCCCCCATTTTCCGCGCCATCTCCGCACCATCTCCACACCTTTTCCGCTATATGTATGCGGAGAACCTGCGGAGAAGGTGCGGAGATGGTGCGGAGATGGTGCGGAAAACCTCCTAATGATATCCTGAATTTTCAGTCCCGGTTTGCCGGTTATATGTTCATCTTATCCTGTTTTTACCAGCTTGAGGACTTTATTATAAAACAAAAAAAACGCGCCCTTGCGAGCGCGTTTTTCCTCTAAAACCTATAAAATAGAAGTATCTAAATTATAGTATCTTTAATATTATTGCTGAGCTGGAGCTTGTGGACGTCTGAAACTAAATAGTTCAGCTTTTTTCTCTTCGAAAATTTTAGCCTGATCAGCAGTTAAGACAGCCTTGATTTTTGCATCACGAGCATCACTGATTGGTTTCATCATGCCTTGCATAGCTGTACGATCACCACCTTGGTTAGCAGTTCTGATTGAATCAGTTTGTTTTGTTGTAGCTGCAAGAATTGCAGTAACTTTTGTAACCTGATCATCAGTCAAAGTTAAAGCAGTTTTAGCAGCATCAACCTGCATTTTGAGTCTTTCTTCAGGTGTTCTTCTTTGTACACCTGCATTTTGTGCACAAACAGTACCTCCAATTAATAAAAGGAGGGCAATCATTGCAATAAGTAACTTTTTCATGGGTGTTGGTTTTTGTTTAATTTTATTATTAGAGCAACAAAGATGCTAAACGTTTAATTATAAAAATCATTTTAACACTACTTTAACATAGGTTCTGTTGTGTAAATATAGGTAGAAGTCTGATTCTTAATTGTAAAAGCATAATAAGATGTTGACAATAATCTTAAAAATAATTATTTGCACTTAAGTAATTTTGAACATAGTCTTTTACACCCTCTTCAAGCTGGGTAAAGGGTTTGGAATATCCTGCTGAAATTAATTTATTCATATTGGCTTCAGTGAAATATTGGTATTTATTCCTGATATCGATGGGTGTATCAATAAATTCAATGTTTTCAGGGATATTCAAAGCAGCAAATGTTGCCTGGGCCAAATGCAGAAAAGCCCTGGCTTTTCCTGTCCCAAGGTTGTATAACCCATTCGCAGGGAGCTTTTCCATCATAAAGAAGAGGACATCGACTAAATCTTTTACATAAATAAAGTCGCGCAATTGCATGCCATCTTCGAAATCGGGACGATGTGAACGGAAAAGTTTTACTTTGCCGTTTTCTTTGATTTGTAAAAATGAATGAAATATGACCGATGCCATCCGACCCTTGTGATATTCATTGGGTCCGTATACATTAAAAAACTTCATTCCGGCCCAGAATGGAGGATGATGTACCTGATTCAACGCCCACTTGTCAAAGTCGTTTTTTGATTCGCCGTAAGGGTTGAGTGGTTTTAAACTTTCAACTATTTCATGGTCGTCATTGTATCCAAACTCACCAAGACCATAAGTTGCAGCCGATGAGGCGTAAACAAGGGGAATGGCATGTTTGGAACAACTGTTCCAGATAGATTTGGTATAGTTGAGATTTAAGGCATTGAAAATATTGACATCAAACTCAGTGGTATCTGTACGTGCTCCGATATGAAAAACGAAGTCTACTTCATTGGCATGTATTTCGAGCCATTTGACAAATTCATCCCGATGAACATACTTCAGGTGTGATTTTGATTCAATATTTTTGGCCTTTTCGGGTCTTGAAAAATCATCAACTACGATGATAGCTTCATAACCTTCATCCTGAAGTTTACGAACGAGACAACTTCCGATGAAGCCTGCAGCACCAGTTACAGCAATCATAAAAAATAAAAAATTATAATGTTTATCATTCAATTAAATCCATTCCAAAGGTAATATATTATCTGTACTTTTGTTGATTAACTATAACAGGGTAGTATGATTCTTAATGTGTTATTATATAATGATTCAGATTTTTTCACCTGGATAATTTTGCCTTTTTTGATTTTTCTTTCACGTATTGCCGATCAGAGTATCGGATCGATGCGTCTGATTTTTCTTGCAAAGGGGTTCAAGTTCATCGCCCCTATGCTGGGATTCTTTGAAGTGATTATATGGCTCATAGCCGTAAGTCAGATCATGAAACATCTTGATAATGTTTTGTGTTATATTGCTTATGGTGCAGGATTTGCTATGGGGAATTATATTGGGATGACTCTTGAAGAGCGGATTTCGATAGGTACGGTTTTAGTCAGGATTATTCCATCTCTTAATACTGAAGAATTAATTTATGCCTTGCGTACCCGTAATTTTGGATTGACAACCGTTGATGCCAATGGTAGTAGAGGCGAGGTTAAAATATTTATTTCTATCATAAGTCGAAAAGATCTGAAGGAATACATTGCAATTATCAATAAAATAAACCCAAACGCGTTTTATACTATTGAAGATGTGAAAACGATCAATCAGGGTATTGTTCGCAATAATAAGCGGAATTCAATTTTTGGTACCATTGGAAAATTATTTAGAATCTCAAAGTAAAATATAATTTCTATCTTTAATAATTGATAGTTGTATTAAAAATGACACTAATATCCGGATATGCTCCAATCAATTAAAACAATGAATATCAGATTTTATACATTTTGGTTTATACTTATCCTGAATATCGGTTTAACTGCTTCAGCACAAAAGGTCGGTTTGGTTTTAAGTGGGGGCGGGGCTAAAGGGGTTGCGCATATTGGTGTTATTCGTGCACTGGAAGAAAATGGAATCCCAATTGATTATATCACCGGAACTTCAATGGGCGCCATTATTGGAGGGCTTTATGCCGCCGGTTATTCACCCGATGAGATGGAGGCTATCATTCAATCAAAAGATTTTAGTTACTGGGTTTCGGGTGAAATGGGTGCGGAATACACCTATTACTTTAAAAAGGAAGCTCCAAATCCATCGTGGATTAATCTTAAATTCAATTACGACTCGGTACTGACAACTAATTTTTTACCGACCAATTTAGTCTCTCCACAGCAAATGGATTTTGCTTTTATGAAGATGTTTTCAGGGGCTTCAGCAGTTTCGAATGGAAATTTTGACAGTCTGATGGTTCCTTTCCGATGCCTTGCTTCGGATGTGGCTTCGACAAAACAGGCAGTCTTAAAATCGGGTGATCTGGGAAGATCAATCAGGGCTTCTATGACTTTTCCTTTTTATTTCAGGCCGATCACCATTGATGGTAAATTGATGTTTGATGGAGGAATGTATAATAATTTCCCTGCCGATGTCATGTTCAATGATTTTTTCCCTGATCTGATTATCGGTAGTAAGGTTTCAGGAAATTACGGTCCGCCCAAGAGCAATGATCTTTTATCCCAAATACAAAGCATGTTAATGGTTGAATCAAAATATGATATCCCTTGTGATGATGGTATCCTGATTGAACCAAAAATGAAATCAGTAAATGTTACCGATTTCAGTCATACCCAAGAATTTATTGATAGTGGATATCAGGCCACACTCAGGATGATACCTGAAATCAGAAAATTCCATACTGAATATGTTTCTAAAGAGGAGATCGCTGCAAAAAGGAAAGCCTTTAAGGAAAGGGTGCCGCCTTTGAATATTGGGAGTATATATATTGCAGGGCTTAAGAAAAATCAGTCAGAGTATGTCCGTTGGGAACTATTTCATAAAGAACCGACAGTTCCACTTGAGCAGATGAAAACAGATTATTTTAAATTGCTTTCAGATAATCAGATCGCGTATATTTTTCCTTCTCTGAAATTCAATAAATTCAGGCAATGGTATGATCTGCATCTGGATGTGGAAAAAGAGAACAATATCAATGTTTTGTTTGGAGGTACCATTTCTTCGAGTCCAATCAATGAAGCTTTTCTTGGACTTCGTTTTAAACGGTTAGCGAAAACGGCTTCAGTATACCGGGCAAATATTTATATAGGGAGGTTTTTTAGTTCGGCTGAACTTGGAGCCCGTTGGGATTTTCCATCTGTAGTACCCAAGTATCTTGATTTATCCATCTGTTTTAATCAGTGGGATTATTTCAAAACGTCGACTTATTTTTTTGAAGATAAAACACCTTCTTATCTGATCCAGAATGAAAATCACTCTGAATTGAATTATGGATTGCCTTTTGGTAGAAAAGCTAAATTTGAATTTGGAATTGCCACTGCACATTTAAGGGATGACTATTACCAAAGCAATGATTTTAATCGCAATGATATAGCTGATAAAACATATTTTGATCTTGTTACACCAAACATTAGCTTTGAAGCCAATACATTAAATGACAGGCAATATGCCAACCAGGGAGCAAGGTTTTTTGTGGACTTACGGTATGTAAATGGCATGGAGAAAAATGAACCGGGGACAACATCACTTCAGACCTCAACAACAACTGTGCATCAGGAGTGGTTTCAAGCCAGGATGGAGTGGGATAATTACTTTACAAGAATAGGGAAGTGGCGACTCGGATTTAGTTCTGAAATGTTGTTTTCGAATAAAAAATTATTCAGCAATTATACATCAAGCCTTTTATCTGCAGGTGTATTTGCTCCTTTTCCATATGCACAAACAATATTTATGCCTGAATTCAGAGCAAATAATTTTATTTCAGCCGGTTTGAAGAATGTATATGTATTCTCAAAGTCTTTTGATTTCAGGGTTGAAGCGTATGCTTTTAAGCCTATAAATCAGATTATTAAACTTTCTGACAATACTGCTGCTTATGACAATAAGTTGACAAATATTAAATATATGGCTACTTCAGCCTTAGTTTTCCATAGTCCGATTGGACCGGCATCAATTAATTTGAGTTGGTTTGAGCGTAGTCAGGATCGGTTTTCGTTTAGTTTTACAGTCGGATATATAATTTTCAATAAAAGAGCGCTGGATTAGTAAATAATATTTTAAACTTAAAGTGGAGTTTATTGTTGGCGTTTTATTTTGTTTGTGTTGAATTTATTATTGGTAATCAGTTTATTGTTTGATAGTACTTTAGGGCGTATTTTTTCTTAATCTTATTTATTTAATAAGAGTTACAATGAATTGAATCAAAATACGATGTTATTTATTAAATTTGGGGATTATTTAAGAGTTACAAAATATTTATAATTTTGCGATCCGATTAATAATAAATTATTTAAACAGAATAAGCGTTTAAAAAAGAATCTCAACCAAGTAACAGTGTCACATGCCGCTCAAACGTTGCAATTGAAACTGTTCAGGAACCTAAACCAATGAGCAATGGAAAAAAAGGATCGTCTAAATCTGAATCCTGAGGCAGAAGAAAACAAAGCACAGGAGGAGAATACTACATCTGAAACAGATGTTATTAATGTAAAGCAACCCAATCTGCCTGAAGAAAATCAGGACATTTTAGTAAATAATGCGTCAGAAGAAATGGTTAATGAAGTCGAGGCAAAAGAACCTGAATCAATCAATGAACCTGAAGTTACATCTGTCGAACCCGAGGTAGTTGCAGCTCCTGAAGTGACTGAAACACCTGAAACAATTGAAGTTGAATCTGTTGCAAAAATTACTGAACCGGAAGTAGTTGTTGAGAACACTGAAGTTGTCGAAGCAAAAGAAGTTGCTGAAACACCTGAAGTTGCTGTTGTAACTGCCCCTGAGGTCCCGGTAACGGATCCCAATATGCATGAATTGATACATCAGGAGCTTATTTCAATGGATATTGAAACTGCCGTTGAAGAAGAAGAGGAAGAGGAAGAAGTTGAAGATGATTCACTGGTGAATTATGCTACATTCAGCCGCGAGCAATTGGTTGAGCTACTGGAAAAGGCTGTTACTGAAAGCAATATTACCCTGATCAAGAAGAAAGTTTCCAACATCAGGATTGAATTTGAAAAAACGAATAAGGCATTTAAAGAAGAAGCCTTTAAAAAATATATAAGTGAGGGGGGTGAAGCTGAAGCTTACGCACCTGCTGATGATGTTCTTGAAATACGTTTCAGAATGGCTTTTGATAAATTCAAACAAACAAAAGCACGCTTTAACGAGGAACAGGAAAAAATCAAAATAACTAATCTTGCATTGAAGAATGAGATTTTGGATAATCTCCGTACGCTGATTGATCATGAAGAGCCTTTAAAAAGAATCAATGATGATTTTAAAGCACTTCAAGACAAATGGAAGACGATCGGAATGGTTCCAAAGAATGAGGTTACTTCCTTATGGAATAATTATCATTTTCTGGTTGAGAAGTTCTACGATAAAGTACGTATCATAAAAGAGCTCAAAGATCTTGATCTCAGGAAAAACCTTGAAGCCAAGGTGGCAATCTGTGAAAAGACCGAAGATCTGCTGATCAATTTTAACCTTGCTGACTCTTTTAAAAAGCTGCAGCAGCTCCATGAAGAATGGAAAGAGATTGGACCTGTTCCTTTGGATAAAAAGGATGAAGTTTGGGAGCGTTTTAAGGCGGCTTCTGATCAGATCAATGACAGACGTCGGGAATATTATTCAGGTATGCAGGACGAGCAGAATACCAATTATGCTGCTAAGGTTGCTTTGTGCGAAAGTGCTGATAAATTGATTTCAGGGAACATTGATTCTGTCAAACATTGGCAGGATATCACTGATCAGCTGAATGATTTACTGAAAGTCTGGAAAAGTGTCGGACCGGCTCCCCGTAAAGTAAACGACGAAATCTGGTTAAAATTCAAAGGATGTCTTGATGCTTTCTTTTCGAATAAAAAAGAATATTTCACTAAACTCAAGGATCAGCAACTTAATAATTTCAATCTTAAACTCAACTTGTGTGTACAGGCTGAAGCATTAAAGACGAGTAATGACTGGGCTGCTACAACCAAAGAGTTGATCAGGTTACAGAAAGAATGGAAAGATATTGGACCGGTACCCCGCAAGCAAAGCGATAAAATCTGGAAGCGTTTCAGGGCTGCCTGTGATGAATTCTTTAGTATGAAATCTGATTTCTTCAAAAATGTTCATGAGCAGGAAGATACAAATCTGAAACTAAAGCTCGATTTATTGAAGTTTGTTCAGACATTTGAACTGACCGATGATCGCAATGCTAACATTGAAACACTGAAAGATACACAACGTCAGTGGATGGAGATAGGTCATGTTCCGATAAAAGATAAAGATCGTTTACAAAACGAATTCAGGACTGCTATAAACAAGCTTTTCGATAAGTTGAAAGTGAACGCTGGTGAAATCTCTTCAACAAATTATAAGAACAAGTTCGAATCATTAAAGGAACAACCCGAAGCAGGACGGATTATCAGTCGTGAGCGTGCTTTCCTTCAGGGCAAAATGGACGAATTGAAGGAAGACATTAAGATCTGGGAAAACAATATTGGCTTCTTTGCCAACTCAAAAAACACCAATCTCTTTAAAACTGAATTTGAGAAAAAAATCGAAAAGGCTAAAGAAGAGTTGAAAACGATTGAGGCTAAGATTAAAATATTGAAACAGGTATAATAGGTTTAAAAATTATTGGTTAAAATAAAAGCGGCTGATATTATAAATCAGTCGCTTTTCTTTTTTTCCCGCACTTGAGCCGGGGTTTGTCGGGCATTTATATGCCTTTTTTCGCATTGTACGCATAAATTTCCTTTTTGTTTGAATAATTCTATTGGGAACTTTAAGCGTTCATGTTTCATACAGGTGAAACTGTATAAAAAAAAATTGATGGTATCATCACAGCTAAAGTACAATATTTAGAAGCAAAAATCAAGAGAAATATTCATAAAAAATCAATCAATAGTTATTATTTTTGATCAACATTAATACGCATTCAAAATGGCAGGAAACACGTTTGGTAAGCTTTTGACATTGACTTCTTTTGGTGAATCACATGGTAAAGGAGTAGGGGGGATCATCGATGGTTATCCATCTGGTATTGAAATAAATTTGGAATTTATTCAAAACGAACTTAACCGAAGAAGACCCGGTCAATCTAAACTTGTGACGCCCCGGGATGAGAAGGACAGGATAGAGATTTTGTCAGGTGTTTTTGAAGGTCTTTCTACCGGTACACCCATTGCTTTTGTGGTGATGAATGCTGATCAGCATTCGAGCGATTACGATGAACTGAGCAAGGTGTTTAGACCTTCGCATGCAGACTATACATATATTCAGAAATATGGCATTCGCGATCACAGGGGAGGTGGGCGTTCTTCTGCCCGTGAAACATTGGCCAGAGTTGCTGGTGGTGCTTTTGCAAAGCTTCTTCTCGCACAGCTGGGTGTAACGATTACAGCATATGTTTCACAAATTGGAACGGTTGCGATTGAACAAAGTTATGAAGAGCTTGACCTGGCTTTGACTGAACAGAATGAAGTCCGTTGTCCTGATACTTCTGTGGCTGAAAAGATGGTTGAAGAAATAAAGGCCGCTCAGATCGATGGCGATAGCCTGGGGGGCATCATTACCTGTGTAGTTAAAGGAGTGCCGGCCGGATGGGGAGAGCCCGTATTTGACCGTTTACAGGCGGATTTGGCAAAGTCGATGCTGTGTATAAATGCAGTCAAAGGATTTGAATATGGATCCGGTTTTGCAGGTTCGGCAATGAGAGGCTCTCAGCACAATGATATATTTCGTCCAGATCCTCAGCATCCCGGTAAGATTATTACTGAAACCAATCGGGCAGGCGGTGTTTTAGGTGGAATATCAAATGGGCAGGATATTTATTTTCGGACAGCATTTAAACCGGTTGCAACGATTATGCGTGAACAAACCACTGTCGATAAAGATGCCAATCCTGTGACTATTCATCCAGGTGGCAGACACGATGTTTGTGTCGTTCCAAGAGCTGTTCCAATCGTTGAGGCTATGGCCGCATTGGTATTGGCTGACCATTATCTTCGTTTTGAATCCTATCGCAAGAATAAATTATAACTTAACAAACAGAAAACCTTTAAAATGAAAAAAGCCTTAAAAATTATTGGAATTGGATTTATTGCATTATTCCTTTTACTCCTGATACTGCCTTTTTTCTTTAAAGGAACAATTGGTAAGAAAGTGAATGAAGCTGCCAATAAATCTTTGAATGCTAAATTTGAAGTTGAGGATTTTAGTCTCTCATTGTTCAGGAGTTTTCCTGATTTCAGTTTGGGAATCAACGGAGTTAGCCTGAAAGGGGTTGATGTATTCTCGAAAGACACCCTGGCAAGCATCCCCAATATTTATGTTACCGTTGATTTATTTAGTGTTTTCAAGGGGAGTAACTATGAGGTGAAGTCTATCACTATTAAAAATCCTCGTTTCCTTTTGAAAGCTTTAAAAGATGGAAGAGTCAACTGGAATATCATGAAACCCTCGAATGGACCGGGTAATAATGCTGCATCCACCTCAAAGTTTAAGCTCACTCTTCAGAAAATTAAGATTATCAATGGTCGTATTGTTTATGATGATGCAGGTCTAAATATGATCATGAAGCTCGATGGTGTAAATAATGAAATGAGGGGTGATCTTGCTGCCGATTTAACAACATTAAATACTAAAACCAACATTGATGAATTGATTGTCGACTATAGTGGTGTGAGGTATTTCAATAAAACGAAAGTTGAATTAATTTCAGATCTTGAAGCTGATATGAAAAAAATGAAGTTCACTTTTAAAACTGGGGATATCCTTTTGAACACTTTGTCACTCAAACTCACAGGTTGGTTCGCAATGCCTGCAAAAGGCTACGACATGGATATGGAATTTGCTGCTCCTAACGATGAATTTAAAAATTTCTTATCCCTTATTCCTGCTATCTATTCAAAGAATTTCAAGGACTTAAAATCATCAGGTACACTTTCGATCAATGGATTTGTAAAAGGACATTACAGTGAAGCTTCAATGCCTGGTTTTGGTGCAGATATTAAAATAGAAAAGGGGATGTTTCAATACCCCGGACTTCCTGCTGCTGTAAATAATGTAAACCTCAAAGCCAGTATTTTAAATCCAACCGGTGTACCCGATGCAACGGTCATTGATGTGAATCCCCTGCATTTTCAGGTACTAAATAATAGTATGGATGTGAAAATGCATGTGACTACGCCTGTTTCTGATCCACACCTGACCGGTAGTGTAAAAGGAAAATTGAATCTTGCTGATTTAAGAAAGGTGTATCCAATGGAACAAACGGCTCAGTTAAGTGGTAAATTTGATATGGACGTACAACTTGACGGGAAACAATCTTCGATAGAAAAAGGACGCTATCAGGAATTTAAAGCTGCCGGGTATATGCTTGTCGAAGATCTTCAATATGGCGGTAAGGAGGTTCCTAAATCGGTAGATGTAAAAATTGCACGACTGGACTTCACTCCCTCAGCGCTTAATCTGAGTAAAGCTGAAATGAAAATAGGGTCGAGTGATCTGAAGGCCAATGGAAAAATTGAAAACTATCTGGGATATTTCTTCAATAAAGGAAAGTTGAAGGGGACCATTTCCACAACTTCTGAGGTGATGAATCTGAATGAAATCATGGCTTATGATGCGAAAACTACGACTGATACTCCTGCACCAACTACCGGAGCTATTACCATTCCCGAAAATATTGATTTTGTAATGAATGCATCCATAAAGAAATTAATATACAGCAAGATGGATATTACAAATGTAAATGGAAATATCACTGTCGGCAATAGCAAAGCGATGTTGAATAATCTGAAGATGAATATGCTGAATGGGGATATGACAGTCAATGGTTCTTATAATACCAAAGACCCTAAAAAGCCTGTCATGGATTTTGATTTGAATATCAATGCTTTTGACATTCAGAAAGCGGCCTCTACCTTTACTTCCCTTACAAAGTTTGCACCAATAGCTCAAAAGGCAATGGGTCTTTTTTCATCAAAACTCAAATTTAAAACTGAACTGGGATCTGATATGATGCCTGTATTGGGTTCTGTAAATAGTTCCGGTTCAGTGATGACCAATAATTTACGGATCGATAATGTGAATACCCTGGACAAACTGGCTGCGGCACTTAAGCTTGATAAACTTAAATCTCTGGCTGTTGATAAATTAAATTTATCTTTCGAGATAGTTAATGGAAAGCTTTTTGTCAAACCATTCGACTTTGCTGTTTTGGGGATAAAAGCCAATCTTGGTGGCAGCACTTCATTGGATAAATCTATTGATTATGTGTTAGCACTTGATATTCCACGAAAAGAATTTGGGGGTGCTGCAAATACAGTTTTGAATAATATGGTGAGTCAGGTCAACAAAAAAGGAACGAACTTTAGTCTGGGGGAAACAGTAAGAGTAAATGTATTGATAGGAGGTACGCTTACAAATCCGATATTAAAAACGGGACTGAAGGAGGCAATGGGTAATGTGGTCGAGGATTTAAAATCAAAAGCCCAGGCAGAGCTTTTAAAGAAAAAGGTAGAAGTAGTAGGTAAAGCGCTTAACGAGGCAAATATCAAAGCTAAGGCATTAATTGATCAGGCAGTGAAACAAAGCGATGCTATAATGAATGATGCAAAAGCATTAGCAGAAAAAACCAAAGCAGACGCCAATACACAAATAGATAAACTCTCTGCAGAAGCCGATAAGAAAGGACCTCTGGCATCTTTTGCTGCTAAAAAAGTAGGTGATAAACTCAAGAAGGAAGCCGATAATAAATCGAACCAGATAATAGTTGAAGCACAGAAACGATGTGATGACATCGTTAATCAGGCTCGTCAGCAAGCGGATCAACTTAGAAAGGATGCAGCCATTAAAGGTGGTCTCTAATCTTCAAATAATATATAAATAAAAAAGCCCCGGAATTCCGGGGCTTTTTTATTTATCAGATAGTGCTATTTCTTTTAGTTGAAAGAATATTTAAGACCAATCTGAATTCCCCATAAACCACTTATAGAGGAAGGATCTTGGAAAGTTCTAGTCATATAACTTGTACCAATTTTACGCATAGAAACTTTTAACAAACCTGTTGCAGCATCACGACCGGTAACGGTAAGTGGTGAACTTGCACCTGAAGCTATACTCTTATTAAGACCCCAGTTGTGGTTGAGAAGGTTGCCAAAGTTGAGGAAATCTACAATAAAGGATAATTTATTGTTTTCTTTTCCAACTTTCATATTAAAGTCCTGGTTTACTCTTACGTCAAATCTGCTGTACCAAGGTTCGTAAGCTGCATTGCGTTTTGCAATTTCGCCTTTGTGTTTGCTCAGGTAAGGATCCTGAGCTGCAAATGTCCAGTATGCCTGTGCATCAGCCGGTGTAGCCCAGATAAATTCAGCTTCATTTTTTGGGATATACATCAGGTCATTGGTTGTACCATCACCGTTTGCATCACCATTAAAGTAATAAGAATAAGCATATCCGCTGTTTCCAGTATAGAATACTGAGACGTTTGTTTCCATTTTACTGTATTTAATCGCATAATTTAAAGATGCTACTACACGGTTTGGTGTATTATTCGAAGTTAAACCAAGTGATTGATCATTTGAACTACCTGACATATATCTGTATTGCCATGCAGAGAATGGATCAGAACCTGATTTATTTGTTACTTCTTCACCCCATGTTTTAGAATAAGCAATAGAACCACTGAATCCGGCTATCCTTGGCAGATCTAACTTAGCTGCAAGTGTATAACCTTGTCCTTCTTTTGTATTGCGCATGATCACAACATTCTGCCATGGTGCTGTGATAAATCTTGCATTTGAATTGTAATAAGGTATAGTTGTGCTTCCTAAAGTAACATTTGTTGTTGCAGGAGCTAAGTTAATATTATCAAAATAAATTGAATTGATGTCCTTAGTATAAATACCATCTAGACTCAATAGCATATTCAGGAATTTAATGTCAACACCAATACTGCTACGCCATACCTGTGGTAACTTGAAATTCTTGTCAATGCCTGCAATTTTTCCTGCTGCAACATTTTGTTGTGGGAAAATATCTGATAGTGTTTTATCTGCCAAAAGTTGAGTGGCATCAACCAATAAAGGTAACCGGGCCAGTTGAGCATTTGCAGGTGCAGTTCCAGTACTGATAGCTAACTGATATTGAAGCATTCCACTGTTTGTAGGTTGGTTAGTAAACCATACAAAAGGAATGCGGCCAGTAAATATACCTGAACCACCACGGACAGTTAAGTTTTTATTTTTGAATACATCCCAGTTAAATCCTATACGTGGTGACCAAAGCAATTTTGCTTTTGGCCAAGAGCTTAGATCAACCAATTCTCCATTTCTGAATGAATAATCATTTACAGCTGGATTATTAACAGCACCATTCAGATATTGAGGAAGGTCAAATCGAATACCACCAGTAACTTTAAAGAATTCAGTTGCTTTCCACTCATCCTGTAAATATGCAGACCATTGACGGAAAGACAATTCAGCTATCGGATTGGTGTATCCATTGATTGGATAGGTATAAGCAAACCCGATCGGATCATAATCAGAATTGAAAGGTAACCCTGCACCAATGCCGGCATTAAAATTTTCAAATGCTTTTAAGCTTTTAAATCTGTAATAAGATGTACCATTACGTAAATAGCTGTTTGCAAAATACTGATGTTCCATTGAGCCACCTAATGTGAAAGAGTGTTTTCCCCACAGGTAAGTAAGGTTATCGGTTATAATGGTTGTATTGTTGTCAACATTGTTCATGTAAGAAAACAATTCATAACCGGCTGTCATTCTTACATTATTGGTTAATGTTCCATTCATGATGTCTATCATTGGAAAAATAGAACTCGGGGTTGTACGGGGTTGAGTATATTTTGTATATGCAAATAACAGTTTATTGTCCAGATTTGAAGCCAATCTACTGTTTAATTCGGCAGTGATGGAATGTAGTTTACTGGAATTGAAATATTGTGAATTTTCAAATGCTATACCACCTGTTTTACTACTTCGAGCCCCAGAAGGAAGAGTTGGCAATATATCTCCACTGCTACTTGGACGGTTTTGATTTGAGCTTGTGGAATAATTATATCGAAATGTGAATTTGTTATTTTTATTTATATTCCAATCTAATCTTGCCAGTAATTTATCATTCGGCTCTTGGTCACCTCCCCAATTTTCATAAGGACCAGTAACATATTTATATTTATCAAACAGATCTTTTGAGAATTGTTTTAAACTATCTGCACTGACATTTGCATTAACGTTAGGGTCAAGAGGGTTTCTGCCTGGAGCCATTGCCATTAATGTATTACCTGGAGTAAGTGTTCTTTCACTTTCAGCATTAATGAAGAAGAAAAGTTTATTCTTAATAATTGGACCTCCAAATGTAAATCCAAAAGATTTTTTTGAAGATGGAGAAACATTATATCTCCTTGCATTGCCATTTGCTGAATCGCGTCCAAATCTTCCGTTAAATTGTTGATCACGGTAATAAGTATAAGCAGATCCTTTAAACTGATTTGTTCCACTCTTGGTGATGGCATTGACACCTGCACCTGTAAAATTACTTTGTCTTACATCAAAAGGGGCTACTGCGATTTGAATTTCATCAATAGCTTCCATTGAAATGGGTTCACCTGAAATACCTGGCATGCTGCTACTTGACAATCCAAAATTGTTATTGAAGTTTGCACCGTCAACAGTAATATTGGAGGTATAGGCATCTTTTCCTAAAAATGAACCTCCACCACTTGAAAATGGAGACAATTTAGTATAATCACTTAATGATCTGTTAAAACTTGGAATGGCTTTCATTTGAACACTTGTAATATTGGAAACAGCACCGGTTTTCAGATTCCTGAAAGAAGATGCCTTAGTACCCATAATTACAATTTCGGCTAAATTGTTTGCACTTTCGGTGAGGTTAACGTTTAAATTGAACATATCTCCCAGAGAAAGTGTAATATCTCTGTAGGATGAAGTACTGTAACCAATAAAAGAAATATTTATTGTATATGGACCACCAGCCTTCATGCCTTGCATAGAAAACTGTCCATTAGCGTTTGTAACAGTAACGTATTTTGTACCAGTTGGTACATGAATAGCCGTCACAGTTGCTCCCGGAAGCGTTAAGTTATCTTTCCCCACAACTTTACCACTCAAACCGGAAGTGGTAACCTGTGCAAATAACATTACACTCATGAGCATTGAAGCTAGGAAAAGTGTAAAAATTTTAATTTTCATAGATTTGATTTTTAGTTATTAGGTTGGTGAATTGTTTTTATAAAATCAGGCTTTAAATCGGGGGCCTAATTTATGTGTTATTTATTTAAGTTATAACAAATGTTCAATCTTTTATTTTAATGCCAAATTTTCGACAAAGATACCTTTCATGTTTAAACTTACAAGTATGCAGAAATTAATTTAATGTTAACAATTTATTGTTTTTCCTACTTTAATTTTTCCTCTTTTAAATCAGTTCAGTATTGAAAAACTCCATTTTTCATTGAATTATTCTTTTTATTACCCTTAGCTGATGGCTGTAATTTTTAGACTCTTCTTTGAAAATTCCCTGATGATCAATTGTATCGATCCTGACTTTTCCTGAAGCATGAATAATTTGAGCGTTTTCCAGTAGAATACCCACATGGATAATACGACCTTCGGCATTATCAAAAAATGCCAGATCTCCCGGTAATGCTTCCGAAATTAAATTTATCATTTCTCCTTCTTCTGACTGTTCCCGCGTATCGCGTGGAAGCGAAATACCTGAGAGGCGTGCAGCAATCTGAACAAATCCCGAACAGTCGATGCCAAATGGAGTTCTTCCGCCCCATAAATAGGGACTATTTAGGAAGTATAAAGCGTTTTTTATCAGTTTATCACTTGAAGGTTGAATATCCGTAGCGATCATTTTCCCATCGAAAGAGAAAGTTTTATCGCCCAGAATAAATTCTGCTGCTGTTGAATTGTACAAAACGCTTCCCGGTACAATATTCAGAGTCCCGACATCCTTTTGATTTAATGGATGAACCAAATCGGTAGAATAATATTTTGGAGAAGAAAGGATTTGTGCGTGCTCATCATCGTTCAAAGAAATAAATTGTTTTTCATCAATCCATCCTTCATAACTATCATGATCTGTAATGATTTTGGCCCATCCTTTGGCTTTAGAAAGTATGCTGAAAGTCTCACCAAAAAGCAATTGGCTAACCATTTCCGATTTCCCGGAAACATCAGCCCTTACGGGTATTACACTAAGGCAACAAACACCAAAATTCATTTTCATTTTCGATTTTATCTGAATGAAATTAAAAACTTTCAAACACCCAATGTCCAATGCCACAATTATTATAGCATCAGAGAAAGGTTTGCAAAATTTAATGTGAAACTTTCAACAAAAATAGAGAAATTTGTTGGCCTTATCAGTTGGTCTCTCGAGGAAACTTATCAACAAATCAACATTAGTTAAGAACAATTGCCTGTTGATAACTTAAATCTTGAAAATAATTGCCTATCTTGCTTAACGAAAGATATCCACATGAAGAATAATTTAATACAGGTCTGGAACCATTACCCGGTGTTGTTTCGAATCAGTTTGTTTTTTATCACCGCACTTATTCTCCTTCAAAGTTTTCCTAATGAAGGTAAATTCCGGTACGAGTTTCAAAAAGGCAAACCCTGGTTGAATGAGGATCTTATTGCTCCCTTCGATTTTGCTATCCTGAAGACAGATGCAGAACTAAAGAAGGAGAGGGAAACTGCAATACTTGAGACCAGATTAATGTTTCGTCTTTACAGTGAACCGCTTGTAAAGAAGTATTCTGAATATATTGTCAGTTTCGATAAAGCCTGGATGAACAAATATCCACGCACAACTACCGACAATAAACGGATGCAGTTTAACAGGTATATTGGTAAGAGCTTACTCGATTCAGTGATGCTCAGGGGTATTATTGAGCCGGGTGCCCAGATTCAAAATAAACCACCTGATTTCGAAATCAACCTTTTAAGAGGAAATATCGTCGAAACCGTTCAACTGGGAAATCTATTTTCCATTCAAAGTGGAGATCATTTTCTGATTGATTTACTGGCAAAAAAATCAATCGAGTATCCCGATATCGATGCTGCCTTATTGAGACCTTTACTCGAGCAGTCATTGGTAAACAATGTACGGTATGATTTTCTGGCCAACCAAAAACAGAATCAGGCAATCATATCGGGAACATCACTGACAAGAGGAATGGTACAAAAAGGGCAAGGGATCATTTCGAAGGGTGAATTGGTGAATGATGAAAAATTTCAGATCTTGAGTTCACTCAAGCATGATTACGAGTCTCAGTTAGGCGCTTATGGAAAACATTATCTGATCCGACTCGGACAGTTTCTTTTGATCGGATCTGCACTCACGGTCTTTGCTTTATTCCTCTATTCATTTCGCAGAGATGTATTCCGTGACAGTAATAAACTGGTTTTGCTTTTACTGTTGATCATCCTGATGGTGTCAATCATCAGCGTTGTTAGCAATTATAGCAGTTTCTTTATTTATATTGTTCCGGTTTGTCTTGTACCTGTAATTGTCAGGGTCTTCTTCGATACACGAATGGCTTTGTTTGTCAATCTCATTACCTTGATTATTGCCGGATTCCTGGTTCCCAATAGTTTTGAATTTGTCTATCTCCAGTTTATTGCAGGGATTGTTGCCATTGTAAGCATCGTAAAAGTGCATAAACGATCTCAATTTTTCTTCACTTCACTCATGATCTTTATATCAAGCAGTGTGGTTTATACCGGTATTGTATTGATCCAGGAGGGGAATTTCTCTCACTTTAATTTTGCTTATCCAGGGATGTTTGCAGCTGCAGCAGGACTTACGCTGCTTGCATATCCTTTGATCTTTGTATTCGAAAAACTTTTTGGTCTGGTTACTGATGTTACCCTTCTTGAGCTGAGCGATACCAACAGTACGTTGTTGCGTAAGCTGGCTATTTATGCTCCTGGTACTTTTTATCACAGCATCATGGTAGCTAATATTGCGGAGGAACTGATCATCGAATTGGGTGGAAATCCTCTGCTTGTCCGTACCGGAGCATTGTATCACGATATAGGCAAAATTGAAAATGCACTTTATTTTATTGAAAACCAGACCTCCGGTCATAATCTTCACAATGAATTGACTTATGAAGAGAGTGCACAGGTGCTTATAAAGCATGTTATCAAGGGCATTGAGCTTGCCAAAAAGAATAAATTACCCGAACAGATCATCGACTTTATCCGCACCCATCATGGCACACGGATGACCGAATTCTTTTATGTCAAACAATTGCAAAGTGTCGCAGATGGAGAAGTCGATAAAAGTAAATTTACCTATCATGGGCCCATTCCCTTTTCAAAAGAGACTGCTGTATTGATGATGGCTGATTCAGTTGAGGCAGCTTCACGAAGCCTGAAAGAAAAGGATGAAAATACAATTCGTGAACTCGTAGATCGGGTCATCAACAAACAGTTGGAGCAAAATCAGTTTGACAATTCCAATATCACGATGAGAGATATCACGACTGTGAAGCGAATTCTAAAACGTAAACTGATGAGTATCTATCATGTCAGGGTGGAGTACCCCATACTCTAATGGCAATGAAGATGTTTAAATTTCCCCGTAGGGGATAAATATCAATAGAATCATTCACATCATCTATCTTTTCCCCGTAGGGGATTAACCTTTAATGTGAATGCCCTACGGGCAAAATGAGGGGGAGAAATGTTTTTCTATTGATATCTATGCCCTACGGGCAAAAGAAAAAACTATATTTAAAGAGTTTCTATCTTATTTTCAGAAAATCTACAGCTTCCGGGCCTTCATTGAAGATCAGGTCAATGATGCTTAGATTGGGTATAAAATTATATTTATTGCTAAAAGTCTGTGTGTATTCAACATATGCAGCGGGCTTTTCAGGATATGGAATATCATGTTTTGGATGAATCACCTGTCTGAAATCAGGCATACTCTCTGGTTTGACATCATATGCAGTCGTATAATTCAGATCCAGATCCGTCTTTAAAAATTTGAATACAATTTTCAGCAGTGCTGTGTTGAACTCCATCAGGTGCTTTGGAGGATCATTAAACAATTTTTCAAATGCATCACAATAATGCATGTAATAGGGTGAATGGGTATATGCCGAAGAGATTGCACGCCAGTGAACCTGATTCCATCTGCTTGTGAAATCTATTTCTACATCTCGTGTAATGGTATGATTCCCATTGGGTTTTTTAATGGGTATGCTTAAATGCAACAAACCGTTAGCCGTTGCTATGACGCAACGGTTACGGTAAGTTTGCTTTGGATAAGTCTCAAACTGTTCAATCAATATATGCGGAAAGCGAAGACATTGAATGATATATTCGATGGGTGGTAGATATGCTGTTGCCAGCAATGCCGATCCTTGCATAAATTAAAATGTTTTAGACCAGTAGGATGTCTTCGATTGCCTGTTTAAGCTGCGACTTTGGAAGAGCGCCCTGAACCATTTGTGGTTGACCTTCCATTGGGATAAAAAGCATTGAAGGAATACTTCTGATTCCAAAAGCGCCAGCAAGTTCCTGTTCAGCTTCAGTATCTATTTTATAAATATTGATTTTTCCGTCGTATTCTTTTGAAAGTTCTTCAAGAATGGGAGCTACCATTTTGCAAGGGCCACACCAGTCCGCATAAAAATCGATGAGGCAAGGTGATGTTCCTTCAAATTTCCATTCCTGATTTTGTTCGTAATTAAAGACCTTTTCCAAAAAAGTCTGTTTTGTTAAATGTTCCATGTTGTATTTGTTAAAATAAAAATTTTGAGGACAAATTAAATTTTATGTGTTTTGGAGATTTCGTTAAATTTTTTTAGGTGAAATGATTGCCTCTGCTGCAGCGTTAAAATCCGCTTGAGGTCTTGCTCCTGTCATCATTGTAGGTTTGCCTTGCATAGGACAAAACAGTACGGCCGGTATGCTTTGAATTCCAAACTTCTGAGCCAGTTCCTGTTCATTATCGACGTTAACTTTGTAAACATAGACTTTCCCAGTATACTTCCCGGCTATATCTTCAAGATAAGGCGCAATCATTTTGCAGGGACCACACCAGTCGGCATAAAAATCGATTATACAAGGTTTGTCACCTGCATAAGTCCATTGCTGAGGGTTCTTTTCAAAATCGTATACACGTTTGAGAAAAGTTTGTTTATTGAGTTGAATTGGTTTTCCACCTTCTGTGACCGCATTTGAATCAGTTGCCGTTGATGGCTGTTTACTGCTGGTGCTTCCGCATGAAAGCATTGCCAACAGTGAAAATAAAAGCGTCAGATTGATTATACGTTTCATCGTTTTTAGGTTGAGTAATTAATTAATGCTGCAAAGATAAATTAAAATTTAATATTAGCGCATAAAGATCACTATTATTTTTTATCTTTGTCAATTCTTTTTAAACAAATCGAATCAAATATAGTTCATTTAACAAAGTTAATATTCATATGGATCTTGGTTGTTTGTTCAAAGGGTTGTCTGAAGAGGCTTTCACGGAAAAGTTCGGAACGGAAGAGCAATGTCTCGAATTTCTTGCCGGGGAAAAGTGGTCGATTGGATATCGCTGCAGAAAGTGTGAAAATGATAATTACTGCAAAGGCAGGGTGTCACATTCCCGAAGATGTACGCGATGTAAGCATGATGAGTCGGCAACAGCACATACCATATTTCATCGTTGCAGAATCCCCTTGCCAACAGCTTTTGAAATAGCATTCCGGATTTGTTGTTCTCCTTCAATCACCAGCACCGAGCTTTCAGAAACCATGGAGACACGCCAGATGACCTGCTGGAAATTCCGCAATAAAATAAAAGAGTGTCTGAAGCATAAAAATGGTCTTGTACGTTTGTAATCAGGAACTTTTATGGGCAGTATCATAAAAATGTAGGGAGTCCCCTTGTGGGTCTCCAGGGCAGTTAAAATGAAAAAGTTTAAAAAAACGAATGAAGAAGATGTATGTGGGGCCCTTGAGGCTCTATATATTGGGGATGAAGATATTTTATTATTCTACCTTGGAGACCCACAAGAGCCTCCCTACATTTTCTATGATACTGCTCTGGACGGCAACAAGTCGCCCCGCAAAATATTCTATTTTTTCTTTTCAAAGATTTGGGTTAATTTAGCCTTCATTAACCCATCCATTTAAAACGGGTTAATTTTATTAATCCTGATTATATGTCATTGTTAATCACGAACATAAAAGAACTGGTTGGTATTGATCCCTTAAATCGTCATTGTTTGCGTGGGGCTGAAATGAAACAATTGAATACCCTCCGTAACGCCTGGGTATATATCCATGAAGGTATCATTAAAGGTTTCGGTACCATGGATGAACCCGAAAGTCAACATCCGGTTGAAAAAGATCTGGTCACGATCGATGCCACCGGCAAAATGGTCTTTCCCTCTTTTTGTGATTCCCATACTCATCTGGTTTATGCAGGAAGCCGTGAAATCGAATATGTAGATAAAATCAAGGGGTTGACCTATGAAGAAATCGCCAAAAGGGGAGGAGGGATCCTGAATTCTTCCAAACTGCTTCACGCCACTTCAGAAGAAGAACTCTATGATTCGGCTTGGCAAAGGCTTGAGGAGATCAAATTCCTTGGCACAGGTGCTGTTGAGATCAAGAGTGGATATGGCCTTACCGTAGAGGATGAATTAAAAATGCTCAGGGTCATCAAACGCCTGAGAGAAAATTCTGCATTGACGATCAGGGCAACTTTCCTGGGTGCTCATGCTTTTCCGGCTGAATACAAAGATCATCACGATGATTACGTGGAGTTGATTATCAACGAAATGATACCACAGGTTGCAGCAGCAGACCTTGCAGATTTCATCGATGTATTCTGCGACCGCGGTTTCTTTACCATTCAACAAACCGAACAGATCCTGATGGCGGGGATGAAACACGGCATGCGTGCAAAAATTCATGCCAACGAACTCGACTATTCAGGTGGAATTCAGGTAGGTGTCAAATACGAAGCCCTCTCTGTAGATCATCTTGAATTTACCGGAATCAAAGAAATAGCAAGTCTTTTAGGCTCTGATGTCATGCCGACATTGCTTCCGGGCGCCGCCTTTTTTCTGGGAATGCCTTATGCACCGGTACGTAAAATGATCGACGCCGGATTAGGTGTTGCCCTGGCCAGTGACTTTAATCCCGGATCATCTCCTTCAGGAAACATGCAGTTCATCATTTCAATGGGGTGTGTGAAATATAAGATGTTGCCCGAGGAGGTCATTAATGCAGCCACCATCAACAGCGCTTATGCCATGGGCGTCAGTGATGAACTGGGAAGTATTGCAATTGGCAAACGGGCCAATCTTTTTATCACCAACCCCATCCCTTCAATTGAATACATGCCTTATTATTATGGTCACAACAAAGTTGAAACAGTCATTTTAAACGGAAAAATCCAGTAACAACATATTTTCTCTCTATCTATTACCAATTTTAAACCACCATGAAACAACTCATAGAATGTGTCCCAAACTTTAGTGAGGGCCGAGACATGACCATTATCAAACAAATTACAGATCAGATCACCGGTGTCGAAGGCGTCAGATTGCTCAATGTTGATCCCGGAGCCGCAACCAATCGCACTGTAGTCACTTTTGTTGGTGAGCCCGGACCTGTTTCCGAAGCTGCTTTCCGTGCCATCCGCAAGGCCTCTGAACTGATAGATATGTCAAAACATCATGGCGCCCATCCCCGGTTTGGAGCTACCGATGTCTGCCCATTTATCCCCATTGCTAACATCACCATGGATGAAACAGTGGATTATGCCCGCAAGCTGGGTGAAAGGGTTGGTAATGAGTTGGATATTCATGTCTATTGCTATGAAAATGCTGCCTTCGAAGAGAAGCGGAAAAATCTGGCATCCTGCCGTGCCGGAGAATATGAAGGTCTGCCCAAGAAATTGCAGAATCCTGAATGGAAACCCGATTTTGGACCCACCCAATTTAATGCCTTTAGTGGCGCCATAGCCATCGGAGCACGCGATTTTCTGGTTGCTTACAATGTCAATCTCAACACAACATCGGTCCGTAGGGCCAATGCGGTTGCCTTCGATATTCGCGAAAAGGGGAGACCTGTCAGAGAAGGAAACCCTGTCACGGGCAAGATCGTAAAAGATGAAGCAGGCAATCCGGTTACGATTCCGGGCAGCCTGAAAGCATGTAAGGCCATCGGATGGTTCATCGAGGAATATGGCATTGCACAGGTCTCCATAAACCTTACCAATATCAGCATTACTCCGGTTCATGTGGCATTCGAGGAGGCCAGCAAAAAAGCAGCAGAACGCGGATTGCGTGTCACCGGTTCAGAACTGGTCGGGTTGATTCCTTTGCAGTCGTTGATCGACGCCGGTAAATATTTTTTACGGAAACAAAGTCGTTCAGTAGGGATCTCTGAAGAAGAAATTGTAAAGATCGCCGTAAAGTCTTTGGGTCTCGATGATCTCAAACCCTTCAATCCCGATGAGAAAGTCATTGAATACCTGTTGCGCGACAAGAACGAAAAGAAACTGATAGATCTGACCTGTAAAGGTTTTGCCAATGAGACAGCATCCGAATCTCCGGCACCGGGGGGTGGATCTATTTCAGCTTATATCGGTGCTTTGGGTGTTTCTCTCGGGACAATGGTAGCAAATCTCTCTTCAAATAAACCTGGTTGGGACGATCGTTGGGATGTATATTCTTCCATTGCAGAAAAAGGACAGGTACTGAAGGACCGTCTCTTGTGGCTAGTCGACGAAGATACCATTGCTTTTAACAAAATCATGGATGCTTTTAGTTTTCCAAAGACAACCGAAGACGAAAAAACAATCAGGTCCAACGCCATCCAGGAAGCAACACGATATGCCATACAAATCCCACTGCAGGTGATGGAAGCATCTCTGAAATCAATGGAAATTATTAAAGATATGGCTTTAGCCGGTAATCCAAATTCTATAACAGATGCAGGTGTAGGGGCTTTGTGTGCACGGTCAGCAGTGATAGGCGCCTTCCTGAACGTCAAGATCAATGCTGCCGGACTCAAGGATAAAGTCTTTGTTGTTCTTGTTTTGGAAAAGGGAACTGAAATGGAAAAACAGGCCAGGGCAATGGAGGAAGAAATCCTGAAAATTGTTCATGAAAAGATAAAAATCTAGTTTTTTGGTATTATCTTTGCATCGTTCATTATCAGATTTAATCTATTGAAAATGAATTGTCTATAGCTGAATTTATCCGATAATTATTCAGTTTGTAGTTTAAATCATATTGATTTCATAACTATCATACAATTATGGGTTTAGCCATAGTTGAGCCATACTTAAGCCATACTTGAGACATACTTAATACATACTCATAGAGTATGGCTTAAGTATGTCTCAATTTTGCAAAAACGATAGATTAATTTTGTGTTTTAAAACTTTTATCAGACAATTTTAAATTCGTTTTCAAACAACATTTTCATTATTTGATTTCAGAAATGTTGTAAAAATATAACCCAACAAAAATAACTTAAAAAGGAAGTTGTTTTAATGTGTATTGTTGAAAATGTAGGGGCCGCCCTTGTGGCCGCCCACGAATAATGCATATTTTTAAATTTGATAAATTTTATTTACAATTCTCATGGGCGGCCACAAGGGCGGCCCCTACATTTTCTGCAATACTATAAAAAAAAAATCAAGACAATTATATATGAATCAAAACACCTACCTGAAAAATAGTTATTTATAAAATTTTACCCAAGAAAATTTTAAACCCTAAGAATAATCAGCTTTAAACCAGTTCGGTGTAGCTTTTTAGAAAAGCAGTCAATTGATCGGTGATGGTTTGGACGCCTCCGAATTGATTTGATTCGATATTCAGGGGGATGACAGGGTCGTGAAGCGAAAGACGCAGGAGAAACCAGCCGTTACCGGTATTCTTGTTGCACGAAACGCGGATGCCTTCGTAATTGTTTGGAACGATACTCCAACCCTCAATACCCTTGACATATTCAGTCAAGTCGGCGATGATCTTGTTTCCGTATGCTTTGAAGTCGGCCACCTTAATCTTTAAACGGATTTCCTTGCTTTCCATTGGCATTTTGAGCTTTTCGGTAAGGTTCAGTAAGGTTTCACCATTCTGACGCAACTGGGCTGCTTTAACAAGCAATTTGGTGATCAGAAAAGCACCATCATCCAGGAAATAATTTTCTTTCAAAGCGGCATGACCACTGGTTTCGATGGCAAGCCAGCACTCTTCCCCTTTATTGTTTAACCTGATTGCTTCGTTGATGACATTTTTATATCCACGTTGGAAACGGTGATGTTTTCCACCGAGTTCCTTTTCAATAAATTCTGTCAAACCATCTGAGGTGATTGAATCGGTTACAATCGTAGAGCCGGGATGTTCTTCAAGAATGATCGTTGCGATGAGTGCAATCAGCCGGTTGCGATTGATGCCGGTTCCGGTGTGGTCTACTGCAGCAGAACGGTCAACATCGGTATCGAAAATTATCCCCAAATCAGCTTCGTTGTGCAATACCGCCTTTTCAATGGACTCCATGGCAGCGTCGTTTTCAGGGTTTGGAATATGATTTGGGAACATACCATCGGGTTCCAGAAACTGACTGCCTTCCGTGTCAGCGCCAAGAGGGGATAAAACTTTTTCAACAAAAAATCCTCCCGATCCATTTCCTGCATCTACTACAATATGAAAATCTTCTAATGGTGTTTCATAATGTTTTGGATGATTGACTTTGGCGCGAATTGTATTGGCAAGAAACTTTGAATATTCTGAAATGAGATCAAACTGTGTCTCCTTACCAGGTGTAGCTGCATGCGTTCTGACTCCCAGAGAAGCCAGTTCCAGAATACGGCTGATATCTTTTTTTTCCAGTCCTCCTTCAGAGGTGAAAAATTTGATTCCATTTCGGTTGTAGGGGAGGTGGCTGGCCGTGAGCATTACGGCTCCGTCATAACAGGTGTTTTCAAAGATGGTCGACATGTACATTGCCGGGGTAGATGAAATGTCGCAGCTGACAGCGTTGGCACTTGTAGAGAGAATCCCTTTGATAAATGCCTCCATCAGTTCTGGCCCCGATATTCTGGAATCCCTGCCGATTGCAATAGTCATTTTATCAGCAGTTTTTCCCTTCTGTTCAATTAACCAGACGACAAATGCCACAGCTATCTTTTCAACTATTGAAGGTGTAATGTTGACAGATTCTCCTGCAATTCCCTCAGTTGCAACTCCTCTGATATCAGAGCCGTTTTGTAAGGCACTCCATCCCGAATTTTCCATAATCGTATATTATTGCAATATTTGAAACAAAATCATTTAGCATTTATTTAAATATTTTTATTTCTTTAGTCCGTAGGACTTAAATGTCAATAGAAATACGTTTATCCCCTCTTTTTTGCCCGAAGGGCATTAACATTAAAGGTTGATCCCCTACGGGGAAAAGATATATTATTTGAATGTTTCTATTGATATTTATCCCCTACGGGGAAATTCCAACAGTTTCATAATTAACAAAATTAATTCAGTCAACAGCAGAATTCAAATAAAGTTTGCATTTATTCTGCGGGTTTAAACGATTCCTTCCCTTAGAATGTCATGAATATGAACCACACCAAGGTATTTATGATCTGTAACGACCAAAAGTGAAGTGATTTTATTGTCCTTCATGGTTGTATATGCATTGATAGCCAACACATCATCTTCAACTGTCTTGGGAGAAACCGACATGATCTCTTTTGCAATTATCGTCTCAAAATTCATTTTCTTTTGCATCATCCTTCTCAGGTCACCATCGGTAATGATGCCCGCAAGCTGATTGTTGAAATCGAGTACGGCAGTGCAACCAAGTCGTTTGGATGAAATCTCCATGATGATCTTATCCAGTTTATCTTCGAGGTGTACAAATGGACGTTCATTGTTTTTAAATAGATCACTGACTCTCAGATAGAGCTGTTTTCCCAAAGCGCCACCGGGGTGTGTGAGGGCAAAGTCTTTTGAAGAAAATCCCCTGTATTCGAGCAGACTAACCATCATCGCATCGCCCATGACCAGTTGAGCAGTGGTGCTAGCTGTGGGAGCAAGGTTGTTTGGACAGGCTTCGCGCTCTGCATAGGCATTGATGACATAATCGGCACTGTTTGCAAGGAATGAATCCCGGGCAGAGACCATCGCGATTATTTTAGTGCCGAGTCCAAGGTTGCGGATGAGTGGAATCAATACTTTTATCTCGGAGCTGCTTCCACTTTTTGAAAGGCAAAGCACGATGTCTTTTTCCTGGATAGTGCCCAGGTCACCATGGATGGCATCTGCGGCATGCATGAAAATGGCAGGAGTTCCCGTAGAATTGAAAGAGGCAACTATCTTTTGTGCAATGATGGCACTTTTGCCAATCCCTGTGACGATAACTCTGCCTTCGCTGTTCCCGATTAACTGAATGCATTCTGCAAAGGTGTCATCGATGAAGTTCTGAAGTAAAGCTACAGTGTCGAGTTCTATTTTAATGGCAGTTAGGGCCGATTGCTTTATTTGTTCAAACGTTTTCATGTTGTATTTTTATTGAATGCCGGGCCGATTATTTAATCAATCCAAACAATAAGATCTCCAGAAGACTATCAAGCGTTTTGTCAAAACCTTTTTTCTTGACTGGGGCGATTAAATGAAACTGAACGCCCCGTAAGGCTCCTATAAAACCTGTAGCGGCAAATTCGGGCTCTGTGATTTTAAAATGACCTTTTTTGACGCCATCAATCAGGATGTTTGTCAGCAGTTGAACCTCCATGAGGTCAAACTTTTGCCGGATGCTTTCGACATACGAAAAACGAGACATAGACTGTTCACGGATGGCTGCATAGAGATTTTTATAACGTGATAAGAAATTAATCCTGCTCAGTACGTAAGCTCTTATTTTGCTTTGGGAATTTTTGGCAAGATTCACTTCGTTAATGATATTTTCACGCAAATCGACGAGTTCAGATTCGATGACTGCCTTGAAAATATCCTCTTTGCTGGTAAAATAATAGTAAAGTGTGCTTTTTCCTCTGCCACCGGCCAAGGCAATATCGTTGATATTTGTCTTGTGAAATCCATATTTTGCAAATATATCTTTTGCAAGTCCAACGAGTTTATCCCTGATCTCATCTTTGGGTTTTGGCTTTCTTCCTCTTACTGACATCGGGTAAAGATTTGATTTGTTTTTACAATACAAATATCCAATTAATTATCGAGAAAAGAAAAGTACATCTTTTAAAAGACAGGCTTTTGTGTATTTTTATTAATAGTATCTAATTTTGATGTTTAAAAATCATTAAAGCCGGTTCATCAGAAGTATGTTTAAAGGAATGTAAGTATTTGTGTAGAGACGCAAAATATTGCGTCTCTACGTGATATAGATTTTGTTACAGGACAAATTACGAATTCAATCCTTCGGCATTTTTCAATAAATAAGCTTCGGCTTCAACACTCCAGAGTCCTTTGTATTTGTTGCAGATAGCATCCAGTTCAGCATATACCGGATTGGTTTTGCCCTTTTCCGCAAAGTCTGTGATGGGTGTCAAAGGCATTTCAAGATGATTGTAGATGAGCTTTTTCCCACCCGGAATATGTGGCAGATGCAAAGTCGCTTCAATCACGGCATTGATACCGCCGATGTGTGTAACCAATCCGGCAGGATCTAGCCCTTTAGCCATCATGCGTAAAGCCTCTTTCATGTCATCCGTATTTCCACCACTCGTTCCTGCAATGTGGGTGTATCCGTAATGGACATTGTAGAAATTGAGTTTGGCCTGGAGATTTGGATCTGAAGGACCGGCGAAGAAATTCAAACAACCATCGAAGGCTAGCAGTCCATCAGCTTGCTCTATAACAGGGGCTACAGGTGCAAAAACGAAAACATCATTAAAGCCTTCGCCACCAGTCATTGCCTTCATATCCTCTACCGGGTTCGAAAGTTTAGATGTGTTGATGTATCTCAGGTCGATGCCTTTTGTGGCAGCATATGCAACGGTATAGAGTCCTGCGGCCCTGTCGAGACGGGTTTGATCAATATCGGTGACCACCAACAACGATGGTTTGCGGTCTTCGCGGTTGACAGTGTAATTGATTGCAGCTAGTCCCATTGGACCAACTCCTGCAAGAATTGCCATTTTCCCATTGGCTACAATTTCCATCTGGTGGATATATGAGCCCGGTGTTGTATGATAATTGGAATGCATGGCACCAATGACACATGAAAGCGGTTCAGACAATGAAGCAGGATAAAATCCTTCACCCTCAAAAGGCAACAAACAACCCAGTTCCATCACTTCGTTGGGAATGACCACATAGGTTGCGTCACCGCCGATATAATGATAGGAGTAGCCTGGGGCACTGAGAACGCCAACGGGACCGTCTTTGTATACCAGTGCAGGTTGAATAGAAAACTTATCTCCGGATTTGAATTGGTTTTTCCATTTGCTTCCGATTTCAACAAGTTCCCCTGCAAATTCATGACCAATGATCACCGGATTGGTGGCTACGTCGTTTGGAATCCTTTTGTGATCTGTTCCCTGACTGGCAGCCTTGTAGGATGACATGCAAAGCGAGTCGCAAATCACCTTTGCCAGTATTTCATTTTCTTTGATCTGTGGAAGTTCGAACTCTTCGAGACGAAGATCGTTCTTTCCGTATAATCTGACTGCGCGTGTTTTCATTTTCTAAAGTCTTAATTCAACATATTCTGACCACCTGTTACAGGAATGGCCTGGCCTGTTTCGTACTCCTGCTCAATCACATAGTAGATTGCCCTGACAACGTCGAGCACTCTGCAACCCCTACCTGCCGGAACCTGAGCCTCATAAAATGCCTTTACATCATCCAGTTTCTTTGCTCCGGGTACTTTCCCTGCATTGAGATACTGAACGAATAAACCCTTCTCGGGATCGCTCCAGAGTGGGCCTTCAAAGAAGTTGCCCGGACAGATTGAGTTTACCTTGATTCGGTTTGGCATGAGTTCCATGGCAAAAGACTGAGTGAGACCAATGCCACCAAACTTCCCGCCAGCATAGGCAAAGTTGCGGTTGCTTCCTTTCAATCCGGACTTCGAATTGATCTGAATGATGTCCATGAAATAATCTTTCCGGTATTTTGATTGAATCTTCATGACAGCCGATGCATATTTTGCACAAAGAAAATAAGCTTTGTAGTTGACATCGGTCATCAGTGAGAAAGTTTCGGGGGTCATTTCATCCAGTCCGCCTGCACGAAGGATACCGGCATTGCTGATGATGATATCCAGACCACCAAATTGTTTGACGGTTGCTGCAACCATGTTTTCAACAGATACGGCATCCGCAACATTGGCTTTAATAAAAAAGGCACGGTTTGATTGATTGAAGGCATTCAGGTTGTTTACCATGTGGGTTCCAACCTCTTCGTTCAGGTCGGCAATGACGACATTGGCACCCTGAGCATAGAGCATTTCTGCAATTCCACCACCAAAGCCCTGTGCTCCGCCTGTGACAATCACAATTTTATCCTGTACTCTGCCTGAAATGATATTTGCCTTTTCAGATTTAGCACCAAAAAGTATTTCAATTTCAGCAGCGGTGTCGGCAACTGCAACTACACCAATACCTTTTAAAAGAATATAATCCGGATGGTATGGTTTGGAAGCATACCATGCGTTAATTTTTGATTCAAGTTCTTTGATGATTGAGTCGGGATCGGTGGTGTTTTCAATGACCAGTATCCCGGCTGTCTTGTTTACGAAAGGGAAGTTCAGTAAATCTTTTTCATTCTTGATTTTAAGAAACTCATCTCTTTCGTCGAAACGGATAGTCAATACCTTTTCGCGGGATACAACCATACGGATGGCAGGAACTACACGATTTATTATTAATGTATTCATATTCTTGTAATCTTTTTTTAATAGGCAGTATTTAGAAAATGTAGGGGTCGCCCTTGTGGCCACCCTTGACAATAATAAAAGAATCTATTATTACCGATAAGGGTGGCCACAAGGGCGACCCCTACATTTTCTTCAAAACGTCTTACTTTAGGTATTATGATTTAATCAAAAATTCAATCACTGCTTTTCCAAGCTGAATGTAAGAATCACGATTTTTGACATCTGGTTTTCCGTTTTTGTCAACATAACCGGCTCCTTTTTTGGCAACAAGATACTGATGTGCAGCAATCACACATGCTCCGGCGTAGTTGATGTCCAACAATGTTTGCGTTAAAGGTGTGCTTTTGCGTGCAAACAATTCAATCGGTTCCATTGCAGGCGTGTTGTGTTCGGATCCAAAGGTTACCACAAAACCATTGTTGTAGAAATAGGTGGCGTAATCTTCGAGGACTTCAACACTGTTGCGGGTTGTGATGAACTCGACCGAACAGATATTGCGTTTTCTCAGGATCTCAATCACTTCTTCTTTAGGTGCTTCAAACTCGGTAAAGTTACCATTGGCGTCGTCAGCAAGGAAAGGATAGGTTGGGATTCCACCTGCATTCAGGATGATCTTACAAACCATTTCCATATCAAGAAAAGCCTCAGGAGTCTCGGGAATAAAAGCAGCTCCACCGGCCTTTAGCAGGTTTCCTCTGATCTCATTCTCAACGGCAGCAGTATTCGTGAGATCTGATTTCAGATCTTTTCCACTGAAAAGCTTCTTGTAAAATGTATGTTGATCTTCTTCTGTATGGTATTTTCTGGAAATCTTTTCCCTCAATGCTTTGGCAAGATGTCGTTCTCTGACCATTCCCTTGGTCATGGTACTTCTGATAACATCAAAATCAAGCTCAAATGTAGCGCGACAATTATCCAAAAGATGATTGAGACGGTTACACATTTTCTGGGTCTGGATAATAGATTCTCTGCGAACAGATTTTAAGGCTGAAGCATAAGGCTCATCCTGTCGTTCAGGATAGGCAAGTCCCTTTCCACTCAGGTAGGTCCGTCCCGGATTATTGGGATCATTGACTTTGATGCCGGCTTTCTGGTCTTCACTGTTCAGACTGATGTTTTCAATATTGAACAGGGGGAAAAGTTTGCGATTGATACAACCATCGGCCCATTCAGTATACCCATAGGTGGTATAAAAATCATTTATGCCAACAACCTGTACATTCTCAGCCACAGCCATATCAAGCGCCTGGTTGATGTCAGTAAATGCACTGAAGGAATATGGCGTATGCAGGTGGGCATTGACCAGCCGTGTCTTTCCATCGCCATTTTTCTCATGCCATTTCAGCAATTCTTCTTTCGGGGGAAATATTTTCCAGAATTCCATAACTATAAATTTAGACGTTTCGTTGTTATAATAATTTCATGTCTGCGGCATTGTTCTTCATGATGTTTGCAATAATCTTTTCATGTCTGCGGCATTTTTCTTCAATCCCGAAGGGATGGAAGTATTATAGAAACAATCACCCAGCCACCTGAACCCCGAAGGGGTGAAATTTTTAGTATGGCATTTTAAAATACTTTCACCCCTTCGGGGTTCATCGTTTTAATTGATTGTTTGCTATAATACTTTCATGCCTTCGGCATTTTTCTTCATGATGTTTGCAATTCCTTCGGCATTAAAAACGGAAAATTAGTCAGTTTTGATTAGATTCCCAACTTATTCCTGCGGATCTGTTCCAGATCTGAATAGTTCTGTCCTGAAACATGTCCTTTCAAAGGTACAATCTTTTCGTGAATGGCATCAATGAACCATTCAGGTTGTGGAAAGAAAGCCTCTTCGAGTTCATAAGCCGGCGTGATCCAGTTACGTGAACCAACAACAACAGGAGGAGCATCGAGATAATCGAAAGCAAGTTCCGTGATGTTGCGTGCCAGATCATTCAGGAACGAACCCCTTGCGGTGGCGTCACCGGAGATCAGAATGCGACCGGTCTTCTTAACGGATGCAATAACTTTCTCATAATTGAAAGGAACCAAAGAACGGGCATCAATTACTTCAGCCGACATACCATATTTCTCTTCGAGAATCTTAGCAGCTTCCAACGCACGATATAGTGTAGCTCCAATCGTCAGGATGGTCACATCTTTTCCTTCTCTCTTCACATCGGGCTCGCCAAAAGGAATTTCATAATATCCTTCAGGAACACCACCTTTGTGGAATTGTTCACCGATATCGTATATACGTTGGCTTTCAAAGAAGACAACAGGATCGGTACCCTGCAACGCACTGTTCATTAAACCCTTTGCGTCATAAGGAGTTACAGGGAAACAAACTTTCAAGCCGGGGATATGAGCAACCAAAGAAGTCCAGTCCTGTGAGTGCTGAGCACCATATTTTGAACCTACCGAAACCCTGAGTACGACCGGCATCTTGAGTACATTACCACTCATTGCCTGCCATTTAGGTAACTGGTTGAAAACCTCGTCACCGCATCTGCCCAGGAAGTCGCAATACATGATTTCAGGAATCACACGACCACCGCACATGGCATATCCGATAGCCGTTCCAACGATGGATGCTTCAGAGATAGGAGAATTGAAAAAACGATTATAAGGCAATGCCTCTGTAAGGCCGCGATATACTGCAAAAGCTCCACCCCAGTCGCGGTTGTCTTCACCATAAGCTATCAAGGTAGGATCCTTATAGAAACGATCAACAATTGCTTCGAAGAGACCATCGCGGAGTTGGTATTGTTTCATTTTTGAGAAGAGCTTTCCTTCTGCATCATAAGCAAAACGCTCTTTCTTAGAGATCTGAACAACCCTGGGGTTTTCAGCCATAGGGTGATTGACTTCGGGCGTGCGATCTTCCATCTTATCCACCGACACGTTGGAGAACATCATTTCACCGATCTGCTCAGGATGGTTTTTGATATCCATGCGGGGAGAGATCTCCAGGTCGATAGAGTTGATAAACATCTCTCTGATAATGGCTTTGACATCGCTCCAGATTGCACTCAGATCTGACTGAGTAGCAACTTTAGCTTTGATAAGTTCCTGACCGAAGGCTTCAATAGAATCTTGTTTCTGCCATGCTTCGATCTCTTCCTTTGTACGGTAAGACGATGAATCGGAAGGAGAGTGACCACTCACACGGTAAGTCAATACCTCCAGCAATACAGGACCTTTTTTATCTTCAATGATCTTGCGTTTTCTATTGTAAGCATCGATCACGGCCAAAGGATTGTAACCGTCAACTCTCTCAGCATGCATCTGATCGGGGTTAACACCTGCACCTATACGTGCGGGCATTCCGTAACCCATTGTCTCGCCACAAGTCTGACCACCCATCCCATAGAGGTTGTTCATGATATTGAAGATCACCGGCAGGCCACCTTTCATTGCACCTTGCCAGAGTTGTTCAAACTGATCCATTGCTGCAAAAGTCATCCCTTCCCATACAGGACCGCAAGCCATAGAGGCATCACCAAGATTGGCAACCACCAAACCGGGTTTGCTGTTCACTTTTTTATATAATGCAGCGCCGACAGCAATATCGCCACTACCACCTACGATAGCATTATTGGGGTATACGCCAAAAGGAGTGAAGAATGCATGCATACTTCCACCCAATCCTTTGTTGAAACCTGTCTCGCGGGCAAAGATCTCTGCAAGAGTTCCATAGATAAGGAATCTACGTCCAAGTTCTTTGACGGAACCATTAAAATCTTTGCTGACAATTTTTAATATTGTACCATCAAAAAAGTTTTCCATGACGTTCATCAGCTGAGCATCATCCAGTTTATGGATGGCGCTTAGTCCCTTGGCAAGGATTTCACCATGACTACGGTGTGAGCCGAAAATGAAATCTTCTACGGTGAGTGTATAAGCCATACCGACTGCAGCGGCTTCCTGTCCGATTGAAAGGTGAGCCGGTCCGGGATGATCGTATTTGACGCCACTGTATTCACCCGTCGTTTTGATCAGGTTTATCATGGTTTCGAATTCACGGATCACCACCATATCGTGATAAATACGTTTGAAATCTTCGGTAGAAAAGTTTTTCTTTTCCTGAGCAATAGTCTTGTTATATTGGTTTACCGGGATCGGTTTAAATGTGATCTCTCCGGATTGTCTGGCCACTTTAGGGTCAAGAAATTGAGATTTAGACATGAGTGTTTATGATTGAAATAACGTTAATATATTAAATGAGATTCTTTAAAAAGCAAAAATCGATTCTTTGAATATCTCGGAGACAGAAGGATGAGGAAATACCACCTCTTCGAGTTCTTTCAGGGTCATTTCCATTTCGATGGCCATGGCAGCGCCATAGATCATTTCGCTGGAAGGATTTCCCAACATGTGAACTCCCAGGACTTCACCATATTTGGCGCCGACCAGTACTTTACATAAACCGCTTCCACCTTCATTCTCGGCAATGAAACGTCCTGCAAAAGCCATGGGAAGCGAAACCATGCGATAGTCGATCTTCTTTTCCTTTGCCGTGTCTTCTGACAGACCAACACCGGAAAATTCAGGATTGGTATAGACTACACCGGGGATTGCGTTGTAGCGCATCCTGTCTTCGCGACCTGTCAGGTTATTCACCACGACTTCGCCTTCGCGACTTGCTGTATGGGCCAGCAAAGAGAACCCTGTGACATCACCTGCTGCAAATACATTTGGAATGTTTGTACGCATCCTGTCATCGGTTTTGATACCACCCCTGAAGAGTTCCACACCAATGTTTTCGAGACCGAATCCTTTGGTGACAGGCTTACGGCCTACACTGACCAGGATCTTTTCTCCTGAAACAGATTCGGTTTTTCCATCCTTGATAAAAAACACCTCGTTGCCCTTCACTTCGGTCACTTTTGAAGCAAGATTAAACGTGATGCCTTTTTTAGCATACATTTCACGCAACATTTTACTCATCTCGCGATCCATGCCTGTCAGGATTTCATCCATCATCTCAACGATGGTGACTTTCGTTCCAAGGCTGTTGAAGAAGCTGGCAAACTCCATCCCGATCACACCACCACCGATCACGACCAGTGATTCGGGTTTTGTTTTCAAGTCAAGGATTTCCCTGTTGGTGACAATTACTTCACCGGGAGTTCCTAATCCGGGGATAGGAGGGATGAATGCTTCTGAACCAGTGCAGATCAAAAGATTTGTTGCAATGATTTCATCTTCCCCTGCAGTAATCGAAATGCCTGAAGTTGAACGGCCTTTGATGACAGCTTTGGTTTTTATCACTGTGACATGGTGTTCTTTCATTTTCATGCCAACACCACCAACCAGTTTCTTTACCACTTTCTGTTTGCGGGCCATCATTTTGCTGAAATCGAATGTCACCTCTTTGGCTTCGATACCATATTTGTCACCATGTAAAGCATTGTCATACAGTTTTGCACTGTAAAGCAAGGTCTTGGTTGGGATGCAACCTTCGTTAAGGCAAACCCCACCCAACTCGCTCTTCTCGAACAAAACAACATTGAGACCTTTGTGTCCGGCCCTTTCGGCTGCTACATATCCGGCTGGTCCGCCACCTATAATTGCTAAATCAAATGTTTTTGTCATGAATTATCTCCTCGTTGTTACAGTGCGAATTCAAGGTTTTCTATTTCAACGGCAATCTGTTTCAGGAAACGGGTTGCTTCACCGCCATCCAATGCCTGATGATTGTAGGTAAGACTCAAGCCGATAAAAGGAACGAAAGCATAAACGCCATCACCCAGATCTTTTGGTCTTGGAACGATTGTATTGACACCCAGAATGGCTGCCTGAGGAAGATTGATAACCGGAGTAAACATTTCAACACCATAATTACCAAGGTTTGAAACGGTAAACGATGCGGCTTCTGAAGAGAGTAGATCAGGATTGATATTTCCGTTTCTGCATTGTGATGCGACCTCTTTCAACTGATTGGATAATCCCTGTATGGTAAGGTCATCTGCATTGCGCAATACCGGAACCATTAAGCCACGATCTGTATCAACAGCAACACCAAGATGCACCTTGGTAAAATACTTCATATTATCGCCCAGATAATGAGAGTTGGCCTGTGGAAATTTCTTTAATGCCTTGATGACCGCATAACAAACCATATCGTTGATCGTGATATTGGTGGGGTAGCCGGCATCTGTTGCCTTCTTTACTTGCTTGCGCAACTCCATCATTCTTCTTGCATCGGCACCCAAATGGTGGGTGAGCTGAGCAGAATTCTGCAGTGAAGCATGCATTGCCTTTGCAATGAGCTTGCGCATATTCGAGAGTTTTTTGATTTCGAAATCCGTTGAATAGACAGGATTTTGAATCGTAAGGTCTTTTGACGTAACGGCACCGGCAAGTCCTGTTCCGGTAGTTGCAGGTTGCAGATTTTCCTGTGCTGCAATCATTCTGGCCAGCGGCGTTGTTTTGGGTGCGCTTTCTAATGCTGTGCGGACATCCTTTTCAATGATTCTGCCTCTTGGACCGCTTCCCTGAATACCTTCAAGAGAAATACCTTCTTTTGCAGCAATACTCTTTGCGCGGGGGGATACAAATGCTCCTCCTGCTGAAATTACTGTATTCTGCGAGATTGTATCAGTCTTAACGACTGGTACTGCGGTTTCTTCAACAGATGAAGTTATTGGAGTTGTTTCTTTAGCTGTAACAATTCCACCGGTGAGCAAAGCATCTATCGCTTCGCCTTCGGCACCGATAACACATACATTGGTTAAGACAGGAACATCATCACCTTCCTGAAAAAAAAGATCCAATAAAACACCATCAACAGGAGCTTCTTCTTCAAAAGAGGCTTTATCGGTTTCGTAAGAGAATAAGATTTCACCCTTAGTTACCTTGTCACCTTTTTTCTTATTCCATTCCGTAATGATGCAACTTTCAACAGATTGGCCTTGTTTAGGCATAATAACGACTGTAGCCATATAAAAATATTTTTTGCAAAGTTATTTTTTTCAACTTGTGTTTACAAGTAAAATTAAAATTAATTTTGAAAATAATCAATAATATTCATAATGTACTGAATATCAGTGATGAAAATATTTTATTATTTTTTCATCATGTAAACACATATTATATTTTATTGAAAATTTTATTACTTTTGTCGTTGCAAAGAAATTGTTTGATATCATAAACTTTTTGAATTTCGTTCTTTCTTTTGCCCGTAGGGCATAAATATCAATAGAAATGAAATCACCCCTCTCTTTTTGCCCGTAGGGCATTAACATTAAAAACAGTTTCTCAGGAAATAACTAAATCAGTATTATGCCAATTGAACCTACAATTCCACAACATCGCAAAGTTTATGAGATTCTTCGGAACCACATAACCGATGGCGTGTTTGCAGAAGGAGACCTTCTCCCTTCTGAAAATGAATTGTGTACTGTGCATAAAGTCACCCGTCCGACCATCCGCAAGGCATTGGACAAACTAGCTAACGAAGGATATATCGTCAGGTACCAGGGAAAAGGCAGCATTGTAAAAGGAGTGCCAAAAGGGGTGGGGATCCTTTCATTGTCGGGGACGACATCTGCTGTGGGCAAAGATAATTTGCTCACCCGTATCATCGTGAAACCCGAAATCAGGAACTGGACCGAGGCTTTCACCTTTCCTTTGACCCAACACGAAATAGAATCGGGCTGTATTTACATGGAGCGACTCAGGCTTGTAAACAACAAACCGGTCTTTTTTGACATCACCATGATCCCCAATATTAACCTACCACGCTTTACATCCCGAAACTTTGAAAACAAATCACTCTTCGATGTTTTGCGCAGACAGTATCAGATCGAAGTAAAAGGTGGTGAGCAAAAACTATTGGCCATAACAGCTGACGAACACATTCAACAACACTTTGACGTAAAACCCGGTCATCCCGTCCTCCAGCTCAAACGCAAGATCGAAACCAGCCGGACAGGGTTGTATATCTATAGTGAGGTTTTCTGCAACACCGATGACTACGTGTTATACGGGACGTTTTAAATTAATAATTGGGATATTCACAAAACATTTTAAATAGTTTTTGAAGCCATTTACTCCTATTGCCTTGGAAAAACATCATTTTACTTCCATTATTGCCTTGGAAAAACATAATTATTTATGTGTTATTGCCTTGGAAAAAAAATAATTGCTTATCTTTACAGTCAAAATCCGGATAAATCCATATGGCCTATTTTGAACGAGACATTGAACAAGAACTGTTTAACTGGAGAAATGACAAAGATCGGCACCCATTGTTGATTCGAGGAGCAAGGCAAGTAGGAAAATCTACTTTAATACGTAATTTCGGTTTGCAATTTACCAATTACGTAGAGGTGAATTTTGAGCAAGATATTGAAGTCAAGAGAATTTTTAATGGAAATTTGCGTCCCAAAACTATATGCGAAGAATTGTCAGTGCTTTATAATACGCCTATAATTGCTGGCGAAACTTTATTGTTTTTCGACGAAATTCAATCATGTCTTCCGGCAATTTCATCACTGCGGTTTTTTTATGAACAATATCCCGAAATCCATATCATAGCTGCCGGATCATTACTCGAATTTGCAATTTCAGAGTTACCCTCTTTTGGGGTTGGACGCGTAAGTTCTATGTATTTGTATCCTTTTTCATTTGGCGAATTTCTAAATGCAGCAGATGCCGGGTTATTACGTAAGGCTATTTTTGCTGCCTCACCGGAAAAGCCATTATCAGCAACATTACACAGTAAGGCATTAGAATTATTTAAACGTTTTATGATAATTGGCGGAATGCCTAAAGTAGTATCATCTTATTTTAATGGTGGCGATTTATTAACATGCCAAAGAGTGCTTGATGATTTAATCTCTGCCTATGAAGATGATTTTGCAAAATACAAAACGAATGTTTCTCCTTCATTAATTCGTATGGTTTTCAAGTCAGTAGTAGAACAGAACGGGCGTAAATTTGTGTACAGTAAAGTTTTACCAGATTTGAATCAATTGCTTGTAAAAAACACTCTCGACCTTCTTACAATGGCCGGATTAATTATTCCTATTACACACAGCGCGGCAAATGGAGTTCCCTTAGGAGCAGAAATTAATCCTAAAATGCGTAAGTTTATTGTTTTTGATACAGGCATATTTCAGCGATTACTAGGATTACGACTTTCAGAAGTGTTGCTAAAAGATGATTTTGAGTCAATAAACAAAGGAGCTATAGCCGAATTAAGTGTAGGGCTGGAATTAATTAAGTCCGCATCGAGTTATCAGCGTCAAACACTTTATTATTGGCATCGGGAAGCCAAAAATAGTAATGCAGAAGTTGATTATCTGATTCAACGAGATTTAAGTATATTGCCAATAGAGGTAAAAGCAGGTACAAAAGGAAGTATGCAGAGTCTGTATATATTTATGGATGTAAAGAAAATAGAAAAAGGCATTCGGGTATCACAAGAAAACTTTTCAAAATATCAAAATGTAGAAGTCTATCCTCTTTATGCTGTAGGAAATCTACAAAAACCATAAATCACATAAATTCCTGAAACAGGAAATAAAGTTGCCAGGCGCAATTATTCTTTTCAAAAGTCGCATTCGTTCCAATAAATGTATTATATTTACACTATTAAGAACCTAAAATGTAAATAAAATAACACTTTATGGAACGTAAGATTCAAAGCAAGCTACTCTCCTGGAAGGAATCCACTCATCGTAAACCACTTATCATTCAAGGGGCACGTCAGGTAGGCAAAACTTACTCCATATTAAATTTTGGAAAGTCCTACTACAAAAATGTGGTCTATTTCAACTTTGAAAGCAATGGAGAACTTAAGAGTGTTTTTGATCGTGACCTCTCACCACAACGTATTTTGCGAGAGCTCTCAGCCTTATCAGGGGAAACTATCTTCGAGGGTGACACTTTGATTATATTTGATGAAATTCAGGCTTGCGAGAGGGCCTTAACCTCATTAAAATATTTCAATGAAGAAGCGCCCGTATACCATTTAATTGCAGCCGGTAGTTTATTAGGTGTAGCAACAAATCGAGAGAAGCACTCTTTCCCGGTTGGCAAAGTAAATTTTTTAACCCTTTATCCATTAGATTTTGAAGAATTCTTATGGGCGCTCAATCAGCATGCAGCTGTTTTATTGATCAGAGAATCATTCAATACCGATACACCCTCTGTTTTACATTTAACATTTCTGGATTATTATAAAAAATATTTATGTATCGGAGGGATGCCTCAGGTTGTTAAAGAATATATTGAGACCGATGATTACAACTTTGTAATGTCATCACAAAAAAACATCAACGATGCATATATAGCCGACATGTCAAAATATGCCACACCATCTGAAACCTTGCGCATAATGTCGGTGTATAATAGCGTCCCATCGCAACTTGCAAAAGAAAACGGAAAATTTCAATACAGTTTGATTAAAACAGGAGCACGGGCAGCCTTATATGAAACACCTTTAGATTGGTTAAAAGCTTCAGGAATTGTCATAATCTGCCACAAGGTCAATACTGGTAAGTTGCCACTTATAGCCTATCTTGAACCCGTTTCTTTTAAAGTTTACGTCTCAGACACCGGCCTCCTGTGCTCAAAATTTGGATTAACCTTATCTACAATGCTCTCTGAAGTGGCCGGGTATAATGATATTAAAGGCTCTCTTGCCGAGAACTATGTTGCAACAGTTTTGATTTCTAATGGATACAACATCTATTATTGGGAATCGCAAGGCAAGGCGGAAGTTGACTTTGTCATTCAAAACAGCACCGGCCAGATTATTCCAATTGAAGTCAAATCATCAGATAATGTCAGATCAAAGAGTTTGCAACAGTTTGTCTCCAGATATAACCCGGACTATTCCATTCGTATATCTACTAAAAACTTTGGTTTCGAAAACAACATCAAGTCCGTACCGCTTTATGCTGTTTTTTGTATTTAAAAAGAAAAAAGTGATAAAAAAGGTAACTGACACCCTTTCTATCAATTAATTGATGATATTTGAAAACAAATCTCGAATAGTCACAAAATTCAGAAGTTGTTGATAAGAAAGTAAAAGGAATTTATAACTTGACATAATGAAAATATTACATACTGCAGATTGGCATTTAGGCCAACTTTTTTATGAATACGATAGGACTTATGAGCACCAGCAGTTTTTGAATTGGTTGATACAAACTTTACAAGAAGAACATATAGATGTATTATTGATAAGTGGAGATGTCTTTGATCTTTCAAATCCTGCAGCAGCAACGGTTAAACTGTTCTATACTTTTTTAAATAGAGCCACTAAGGGCAATCCGGATTTACAAATTATAATTACAGCAGGTAATCATGATTCGGCAACTCGTTTAGAGTCGCCAAAGCCGCTTTTAGAATCAACTAATATCCACATTATTGGGGTAGTAGAAAGAAATGAAACAAATAAGATTGATCATGATAAACTGGTAATCCCGGTTAAGGATCGTACAGGAACAATAAGAGCATTTTGCATGGCTATCCCTTTTTTGAGGATGAGCGATTATCCGAGTGTAGCAGATTCTACCAATTCATACACAGATGGGGTTACAGCTTTGTATAAAGAAGTATATGATCATGCATTTAGTAAAAGAAATGATGGTCAGGTAATTATAGCGATGGGGCATTTACTGGCTTATGATGCAGAAGTAACTGATTTGGATAAGTCTGAAAGACTGATCATGGGTGGAGTAGAATGTATTTCAGCAACTGCTTTTCATGAAGATATTAAGTATGTGGCTTTAGGGCATCTTCACAAAGCCCAGAGAATCGGAGGAAAAGAACATATTCGTTATTCGGGAAGTCCCATACCAATGTCGTTTTCCGAACTCAACTATAAACACCAGGTTATCGTTTTTGAAATTGCTGAAAATAGTATCATCAATTTGAAAACACTGGAAGTTCCATTATCGGTTTCACTTCAAAGAATTCCATTAATCCACAAGCCTTTAGCTGAAGTGCTTTCACTATTAGATGAATTGCCATTAAAAGAAACTGATGAAGATTTAACTCCCTACCTTGAAGTAAGGGTATTATTGAATGGACCGGAACCTGCATTACGTTATAAAATAGAGACTATTTTAAACGGCAAAAAAGTAAGGTTGGCAAAGATTGATGTAAAGTATCCCACCTCAACTGAATCCGATACCGTCACTGAAATTATTACGCAAGACAAATTACATGAACTGCAACCACTGGATGTGTTTTCAAGAATCTATCAATCAAAATACAAGACTTCAGTTCCGGAAGAGGTAATGAATTTATTTATTCAAGTATCCAGCGAAGTTAACAACAAAGAGAATTAGAATGAAAATATTAGCAATACGTATTAAAAATCTGGCCTCTTTGGCTGACACAACTGAAATTAATTTCACAGAAGAGCCCTTAAATTCAGCCGGTATATTTGCCATAACCGGTCCAACAGGAGCAGGAAAATCTACTGTATTGGATGCACTTTGTCTTGCATTGTATGCCAAAACTCCTCGTTATATCGAGGCGAAAGAATCTGGAATTGAAATCTATGATGTCAAAGGAAGTACAATTAGTCAGGGTGATGTACGTGGAATTCTGAGAGATGGGACTGGAGAAGGATTTGCGGAAGTTGATTTTACAGGAACTGACGGACACATTTATAGAGCAACCTGGAATGTAAGACGCGCCAGAAGTAATGCAGCTGGCACTATGCAGGCAGATACTATAGAGCTAAAAAATATTACCTCCAATATCAATTTAACCCTACGGAAAACAGAGACTCTCAAAGAAATAGAACGCCTTGTAGGTTTAAATTTTGAACAATTCACCCGTTCCGTTTTATTGGCACAGGGTGATTTTACCGCTTTCCTCAAAGCAACCAAAGATGACAAATCCTCGCTCCTTGAAAAATTAACAGGCACTTATATCTACTCTGAAATATCACGACTTGTCTTTGAAAAATACAAACTACAAGAGCAGGAACTACATGACCTTAATTTAAGAAAGGAAGGCATTGTTACATTAACTGAAGATGAGGTTCATGTTCTTCATGAAGAAGAAAATGATATTAATATACAAATTAAAAACTTAGAGAAACAGATTCAGGATTTGACCAATGAAATCAACTGGCACAAACAGCTTTTGGAATTACAGTCAAGTCAGGTAGAGGCAAATACTTCCTGGGAACTGGCCATTGAAGCAAAGAATGCTGCCAGCACTCGTGAGCAAAAGTTAAAACAAGTTGAACAAGTACAAATAACCAGAACCTGGGTGGATGCATTGAATCAAACAGAGAAACAGTTCAATCAAAAATCTACCGAAGTAAAAGTTCTTGAAGAAAATATTTTCACCCTTCAAGAGCAAAAGGACCTACTTGAGAAACTACTCAAAGATTTAGAAGCACAATTAGCCGGGAAAACAAAAGAAAATGAAGATGCAATTCCATTCCTGGAAGAAGCAAAAAGGCTGGATACGATTTTAAAAGCCAAAGAAGAACAAATACTAAATGCTAAAAAAGAAGTCGCCAGCGCTAAAGATGTTCATGACCTACAGTTGGTTCAGTTGCATAATAAACAAGCAGAAGTAGCTAATCTCCTTTTAGATATTGAGAAATTAAAAAGCTGGAAAAACGAGAACATCTCCCGACAACCCATTGCTGAAAACAGGACTATCATAATTTCCAAACTAGCAGATGCTCAAAAACTTTTGGATTCATTAAAAACAACTTCAAAGGATATTGATGATATACAAGAAAAAATAAAGGTAAAGGAGCAGGAGAAAACGACATTAGAAACAAATTTCTCCAATAAACAAGAATCAGTAAAATTGCTCAGGAAGGCGTATGAAATACAGAAAAAGGAATTGTTACTTATCCCCATTGAAACTTTGGAAATGGAAAAGGCAACAGTTGATAGCAAACTGGAAGAGTCAATAACGTCACAGGCTCATTGGAGTATATTATACCGTACTTTAAACGATTTCAATTCTTTAAATAATAAGCTGCTATTAGATCAAAAAGAAAGCGCTACAAAAGACATACAACTTACACAAACAACTCAACAATTAGCAACAGCATTAACAATAAAAGAAACGTCAGAGCATTTCCTAAAACAGGCACGTTTGGCTGCAGCTGAAAATGTTGAAACACTCAGGTCCAATCTTGCAGAGGGAGAACCCTGCCCGGTTTGTGGTAGCTTAGATCATCCATACGCTGTTCACGATCCAAGACTAAATAATGTAATATCTGGAATAGAAGAAGAGCACTTTAAAAATGAGCAAAATTATCTTTCATTATTTAAAGAACAGAGTACCCTTCAGGAAACATGCGAAAGCTTAAAAAAAACTATAGCTCTTCAAAAACAAGAACATGCCAAGAAGAGTACTGATCTTCAGGGATTACAACAAACATGGATGGGATTCGCTATACAGCTTGAGTGTGTCTCAATACCCGATGAAAAGAAATCAAGTTGGTTTGAAGGAAATTTGAAAGCTCTAAAAACAAAACAATTCGCTTTGCAAGGACAAATTCAATCATATAATGTCACAAGGCAAAAAGTGGAGACCCAAAAGAATAAAATTGATGCGATTGAAAAAGAACTTACCGAAACTACAAATACCATAAAAGATCTTGAACGACTCCTCATCTCCTACCAAGAGCAACTTAAGCATAAAAATCAAGAGCAGGAAAAAGCTACTACTGCCCTTTCAGAAGTAGAACTAACATTGAACCCCTATTTTCTAAATTCTGATTGGATTAACAATTGGAAAATAGATCCTGAACCATTTCTTCAGCAGATAAATATTTTTACAGAACATTGGAATGAAAACATTGAAAAGCTTGATGATGAGATCCAACAACATGGTATTTCCTCAGCAACCCTTTCAGGCTTGGAAATACAATCGAAAACGTTTGTAGAGGAGGTCGCTAAAAAAGAAATTTTTCTCTCGGGTTTAGAAACCAACTATCATCTTACCGATCAGAAAAGGAAAAATATTTTCCAGGGAGAACCGGTTCAACAAATTGAAACCCGGTTGAAACAATCCATTGAAGTTGCCAGGGAAAACCTGAATAATAATAAGTTAACACAGGAAAAGCTGAATACTGCATTCACTAAAGCAACAACTCAAAAAACTCAACTGGAAAAAGATTTAGTTGATCTACAGGACAATAAAACTGCTTATTCCGGTGACATCCTTAATTGGATAGAGCAGTATAATAACCAATATTCTTTATCCCTGGATTATGAGCAACTTCTAAATTTACTCTCCTTTACCAGTAAGTGGAAAGATGAAGAACAAGCAGCGTTAAAAGATATTGCTGATGCATTAACTAAAGCATTATCTGTTCTGGATGAACGGACAAAACTTATTAAACAGCATGAACAAAAACGCCTATCTGACAGGCCAGTAGAAGAAGTAAATGATTTGTATGTTTCAACAAAATCAGGTTTCGATATAGCAACACAAACCAAAAATGGAATAGGTTTCCGGCTTCAACAGGATAAAGAGAATAAGGATAAAATCGGCGATCTCTTAAATACGATTGTAGCCAAAGCAGCAGTAACTGAAAACTGGAGTAAGTTGAATGAAATAATTGGCTCTGCCGATGGCAAGAAGTTTCGCCAGATTGCCCAGGAATATACACTCGATGTTTTGCTTAGTTATGCCAATATTCATCTCGAAATGCTGACCAGGAGATATAAAATACAGCGTATTCCTGCTTCTTTGGGTTTGCAGGTGGTAGATCAGGATATGGGTGATGAAGTCCGTACTGTTTATTCCCTATCAGGAGGAGAGTCTTTTCTGGTGTCGCTTGCCCTGGCATTGGGTTTAGCATCTATTTCTTCCAGTCGGATGAAGGTTGAATCTTTATTTATTGATGAAGGATTTGGCGCTTTAGACCCAACAACCCTTAATATCGCTATGGATGCACTAGAACGCTTACATAATCAGGGTCGAAAAGTGTGTGTCATATCCCATGTACAGGAAATGACTGAACGGATCCCAACACAGATTAAAGTCAGTAAAATAGCAAGCGGAAAAAGCAAAGTGGAGGTTTTGGGATTATAGTGCATTGAAAATAATTTGTACCTGACTTTATATTCACACCCGTTATATTCCTGAACCAATATATTCCATTTGGCACTTGGCCTTAAAAATGATTTATATAGTTAAGATAATGCTCCGAATTCGCTTTGAAATACGTCGCAATCAAATGTGTATACCAATTTCAGTAAGGGACATATGTCAGAGTTTTTGTCGGAACCCATGGACGCGGTACATTTTATGGCGATCCAAAATAAAAACAGGGAGACAATAGAAACTGTTTAAATTTAGTTTTTTCTTTTCCCGAGGGTATTAATGTAGAAAATGTAGGGAGACCCCTACATCACTTTCATTCGCTTAGCAACCAATACCTCCTGGATAATAATCAAATAAATTTATTTAGATAAAAGGGCATTAACATTTGAGGTTAATGCCCTACGGACAAAAGATCTGTATTTCAGATATTTCAATTGATATTATCTCGAAAAATAAGTTTTATTTGCGAACGATGTGTCCCTTCACTGCATAGAAAAGAATAAATGCAAACAATGGAATTGGAACAAAGAACCCAACTGCCATTGAATATACGTCAGCGATGTGACCCATGAACATGGGGAAAATTGCGCCACCAACGATAGCCATGACGATCCATGAAGAGGCTTTCTTTGTATTGTCGCCCAAATCTTTTATACCCAATGCAAAAATGGTTGGGAACATGATGGACATGAAGAAGAAGATCAGGAACAATGAGATGATTGACAACCAACCCATGCCAAGGCTCACGACCGGAAGCAGCAGGATACACATAGTTGAATAGAAAGCCAGAATCCTGGTTGGTTTGAAATAGCTCATCATAAAGCTTCCGGTGACCCGTCCTACCATAAACAGTCCCATACCACCCATGCCTAACAATAAGGCTGCAGTCGTGTTTGAGAAATGCGGTGTGAGTTTGGGGTCTGTCACATAATTGACGAAGAAACTAAATACTCCGGTTTGTGCTGCAACGTAGCAAAACTGTGCAATTACACCCAATATGAAATGGCGTTGTTGGCTTAATGGTTTTGCTGAAAAAGCAGTTGCTTTAGCATCAATGGCAACACCATGTACAGGTTGTTCTTCCGTGATTTCCGGTAGGTTGACTCTCAGATAGATGAGAGCAATCACCAATACAATTGAACCAATGACGAAATAAGGCATTGCCAGAGATGTCATGCCTTTATTTCCTAAAATAAAGAGTCCGCCAATGATAGGTCCAACTATCCAGGCCAGTCCATTAAAAGACTGGGAGAGGTTGATTCTTCGTTCAGCTGTTTCGGGTGGGCCTAATTTAGTCGTGTAGGGGTTTGCTGCAGTCTCGAGTGTAGCCAGACCACAACCAAGGATGAAAAGTCCTGTCAGGAAGATCCAGAATGCCCATTCGGAGGGGATGAGTGATGCCGGAACAATGATGTAGGCGCCGATTGCAAATAGAGAGAGTCCAAAGATGATTCCCTTTTTGTAACCAAACCGTTTCATGAACATACCCGCAGGCAATGCCATCAGGAAATAAGCAGTATAAACCGACATCTGGATGAGTCCGGATTTCATTTTTGTGATATGGAGTACGTCCTGGAAATGCTTGTTTAAGACATCCAGCATTCCATGAGCCATTCCCCAAAGGAAAAAGAGCGCTGTAATCAGAATAAAAGGAAGTAGGTTTTCTTTAGTCGTAAGTTTTTGGTGTGCCATACTTTAATAGTTATTTGTTTGATTGTTAGCGGATTTATTTAAATACTGACTGATAATTCTGATAGAGTTGCTGATAGGCAGCGCTGTCGGCTCCCGGCTCGTAAATATAGTTATTACTTGCAACATTTTGCGAAGCCTCTGATATTGATGCATAAATTTCTGCAGCAGGCATTGCGAAAAGGGCAGCGCCGATCACGGTGGTCTCTTTGCGGTCTGAAACCTTTACAGGAATACCCAACACATCGGCCCTGATCTGATTCCAGAGACTGTTCCTGGCACCACCGCCAACAACGATGACAGATTCTGCCTTGAAGTTTCCGGCTTTCTGAATCATATCCAGTCCATGACGGGTATAGTAGGAGAGGGCTTCGAGCGTGGCTCTGTAGATATGTGCACTTGTTGTGTCATGTTGTAATCCAGAAATAGATCCTTTCCCGTTTACAAATACACTCTGGAAGAGTTCAGGAATAACGGTGACTCCTTTGCATCCGGCTTCAATCTGACGGGCTTCTTCGATCATGATGTCGTAGAGATCTGGGTTTTTTTGGAGGTCAGGATAAAAGAGTTTACTGACCCATTCCAGAACGCCTGAGGCTACATACTGAATACCTAAATCGATCAATCCCTTTTCTGCATCAAGTTCAATGGTTACTCCTTCTTCCTGTTTAGGAAGTGAAACGGAATCTCCGTTGGCACGAACCATCAGTATTTCCCAGGTTCCGGAACTTAAAACAGGCTCGTTGATAGAGGCTCCCGATCCATAAACTGCAAACTGGGTATCATGACCGGCTGCAACAACAGGTATTCCTACTTTGATGCCAAGTTCCCTAGCCGCAGCAGGAGTGATCTTCCCTACAATTGTACCGGGTTCAACAAGCTTTGGAAAGATCGAAGTGGAAAGTCCAATGTTGGTAAGAATTTCTTGTGAAAAATCACGTTTCTTTAGGTCGGTGAGCATGGAAGTGCCTGCCATGGTTGCATCTGAAACGAATTCTCCTGAGAGTTTTTGAAGGAAGATGGAGGGCATAAATACATAATGATCCATTCCCTGTAGTACTTCAGGCCGATTTTCCTTTAGCCATACCAGTTTATTGATGGTGTTGAAATGGTAGGATTGCAGTCCGGTTAGATTGTAAAGACGCTGAGGATCGATGTATTTTCCGATGGCATCCATGACCGGAACTGTACGACTGCATTGCCAGGAGATAGCAGGGTAACAGAGGGTGCCGTCGTTGCGCATGGCTGCACCATCTACGCCAAAGGTAGTGACTGTGACTGCTCCGATCTCGGTGTCTTTGAGCGCATGCATGACCTGTTGGGTACAGGTTACAAATTTCTGCCAGATTTCTTCGATATCCCAGATCAGTCCCCCTTTGTACAAAGGGTCGTTAACGGTTCGGTTGGGCAATACGTGTGAGGCCATGATCTTACCAGTCTCATCGACAGCTATTGCCCTGAGGTTGGTAGCTCCACAATCTAAAACAAGAATCGCTTTATTCATTGAATTTTAATGGAATATGATTAATGTTTAATGCCAGTTTGTTCGTAGAGACGCAATATTTTGCGTCTTTTCAAAATTAGGTAAATTCGTAGAGACGCAATATTTTGCGTCTAAAAATAATATTTCCATACACGTAGAGACGCAAAATATTGCGTCTCTACATGTACAGGTTGCTTGAAATTATAACTTAGTATTTACCGTAGATTGGACCGTAGTTCTCACATGCACGGTAATCCTGTCCTTCGGTCTCCATTCCGAATGAGTTCCAGGCACTTGGGCGGAATACATCTTCAGATGGTACATTGTGCATGCAAACAGGGATGCGCAGGATAGCAGCTAGGGTAATCAGGTCGGCGCCGATGTGACCATAACTGATCGCGCCATGATTGGCTCCCCAGTTATTCATCACGGAATAGACATCTTTAAATGCGCCTACGCCTGTAGTACGTGGAGCAAACCATGTAGTCGGCCATGTTGGATCGGTTCTTTTGGTCAATGTCTTGTGCATATCATCTGGCAATTCAACTGTCCATCCTTCAGCAATCTGCAGGACAGGACCCTGACCCTTAACAAGATTGACACGCATCATGGTGACAGGCATTCCGGCTTTCGTTGTGAATTCACTTGAAAAACCACCACCGCGGAAATATTCATAAACTGCTGATGGCCATGTAGTATTCTTAAGGCATTCTGCAACTTCTTCTTCAGTGATATCCCAGAAAGGTTTTACAGCAGGTTTGCCATCAATGCTTTGACGACCGGTGAAGTCGAGTGCTGAAGCACCGGAGTTGATGAGATGGATGATGCCGTTTGCAGCAACACCGGTGAGTTCTTTTCCTGTAACGCGTTTTACTGCATCCGGGCTCCAATAGGTGCGAACATCACTAAACATCTGTGCAGTGTTGGTCAGAAGATTGCCAAACAGCATTGCTACGCCATTTAATGCATCATTTTCGGTTGCAAGGATATATGCCTGCCTTCTGCCATTCCAGTCAAAGGAAGAGTTCAGGATGGCTTCCATGAAGTCACCATTGGGTGAATGATCTGTCCAATGACGCTGTCCCTGGAATCCACCAGCGATTGCATTGTGGCCTAAAGCCTCTTCGCCAAAACCAAGATCAGCCAATTTAGGGTTACCAACCATCAGGTCATGACCAATAAGGGTCATCTTGACTACGATTTCCCAGATTTTATCTTTTTCTTCCTGCGTACGTTGAACGGTTCCGTTGGCATCTACACCTTCTTTGCAGTTTGCACGTGTCCAGGCATAAGCCTTTGCAAACTCTTCAGGATCATAAATGTTTTCTTCGATACGGCGTGTAAATTCACTCATATCAACATACTCATTGCGCATGCCCAGATAGGTCTGGAAGAAATGATCGTCGACAATTGAACCGGCAATACCCATAGAGACAGAACCCAGTGAGAGGTATGATTTTCCGCGCATTGTAGTTGCAGCTATGGCAGCCTTGGCAAAACGAAGCAGTTTTTCCTGTACGTCCTGTGGAATTGAAGTATCGCCACCATCCTGTACATCATGACCATAGATACCAAAAGCAGGTAGTCCTTTTTGGGTGTGACCGGCTAAAACTGCAGCAAGATAAACTGCACCCGGACGTTCGGTACCATTGAATCCCCAAACAGCTTTAGGGTAGTATGGATTGGTATCCATTGTTTCTGAACCATAACACCAACATGGTGTAACGGTTAATGTTGCGCCAACACCTTCCTGTTCAAATTTGTCTGCACACATTGCTGCTTCGGCAACACCACCTATACATGTATCTGCAATGATACACTCTACCGGTGAACCGTCAAGATAACGCAAGTTAGCTGAAATAAATGCTGCAGCACTCTTTGCCATATTCATAGTTTGTGTCTCGAGAGATTCTCTGACACCTTTTCTACGTCCGTCAATGGTTGGACGTATTCCAATCTTTGGATTTCTTCCGTAATACCTGTTCATTTTTTCGTTTTGTTTTTATGTACTGTTATGTTCTGTCCTGATGATATGTCAAAAAAATTAAAGCGATCCGCGTTCAGTAAGGGTTGTGGGGACAATAAACTGGAGCTTTTGTTTGTGGAGTACAAAATCGGCAGCCATTTTACCCATCAAAGCAAAGTCTGTAGAGATGACAGTGATGCCATTTCCAATGATTTCTTTCATGGGGGTGTCGTTGTATGAGATGATCCCAACATCTTTTCCAAGTTGTAGAGATGCTGAAGTTGTTATTTTTACGATTTTAACCAGGTCCAGCTCATCGATGACGAAGAATAATTTATTTTCAAAGACATCAATGGCTTCAACTGTAGTAACTACATGTGATTTGATATTGTAATCGCGACAAAAACGTTTGAAGGCATCGATCGTTTCCCTGGGATGGTATGTTTCGACAGGAAAGATGAGTACGAATTCCTGATAAGTATGTATGCGTTGTAGCCCCGATACGAGACTATTGTAAACAGCCTTGTCAAAATCCTGACATACATAAGAATAATCGTTTTTAGCAAAGCGACCCCAATCGAAGATGAGTAGTTTGTTTTGATCAATCTTACGCAAAACATCACTCAGCATCTCATGATCAAAATTCATGATGACATACATGCTGTACTGACCGATATTGTCAAGGATGATAGACTCGAAAACCCTGAAGTTGTAATGATGGAAGAAGAGGTCCACTCCATAATTTTCAGGAAGTTGAGCCCTGAAGTTATGATAAAGGGTGTCTTTGAATGAACTGTAGTTGTCGAGAAATAACATGACTTTGTTGCGGTCTGAAGCTACGAAATAACCATGCTGGGGTGCAGATTCAATTACTCCCCGACGAACCATTTCACGGTAGACCTTAAAAACAGTATCGCGTGAAACACTTCCTTCGGTACTTAGCTTGTTTACAGAGGGTAGTGGATCACCTGGTTTAAGTTCGCCAAGGTGGATGGCCTGATTCAATGCATTGATGAGCTGTTGAGTTTTGGTTATACTCAACTGTTCATCTGCCTTAAATTGAAATTCAGGTTTGCGTTTTTCTCTGGCCATGCTTCAACTGTGCTGTACTGTTATGATGGCTCAAATATATGCATTTATTAAATTAATGCAACAAAGGAAAAATTATTTATGAAATTATTTAAAAATTGTTGAAAATGTAGGGGCCGCCCTTGTGGCCGCCCATGAAAAATGCAAATAAAATTTATTGATTTTAAAATATGGATTACCCATGGGCGGCCACAAGGGCGGCCACTACATTTTCTATGATAATGCCTTGGAAACAAACAAAATCGTGCCAAAATATGCGGGTTGATGATAGTCTGGTTTGGGGGTAAGAATTGGGTTCCAGGTGAGGTAATGGGGAATGGGTAAATCTTCACCACATTTTTGAAAATTGGCTTTGATTTTTTTACCCTGAAGTGATAATGATTCATGATGCCAGAATGCAGAGAATGGGATGATCACTGTTAAATTCCATGGCTTATCTAATTGAATATTTTCAAAAGGAACTATTCCATTGGAAGATAGCCTTATTATCTGTTTTGTGATTTCCTGTGAGGCTCTTGGCCTGTTATGTCTGTCAGCACCAAATCCTAACAGCAGCGTCCCGATCGCATTGAATTCAAAGTTGTAATAGGTGCCATCTCCGGATGGATCGATAAACAGCTCAACACATGAATCATGATATACTTCCTGATTATCAATTGTGAATGTTGCCCGGGTATAATCTTCTTTTACATAAAACTTGATCATTAAGCCATTTTCAATTATTACTATTTTAAATCTCACTTCAGGCTTATCAGGAAATCCATCAGGCCAGTTCAGGCAATTAATAACATGAGATGATATTGCTGCTGATTCTATTAATTGAGAAGCCAATTCAATAGGCGTTTCTACAGTAATATTTTTAAGAAATGGAACATGAATAGTGTTCATATCAAATAAGTAAAGGATGATTATTTTAAAAGTTAAAAGTAAGCAAAAAACAGAAAAGCCGGTTCCATTAAAGAAACCGGCTTTTCATCATGAAGTAATGTTCTGATAACGGTTATTCGTAGTTTTTCAGGATCTCTCTGACGCCATCAGGTGCAACACGACCATAGACCTTATCTCCTACCATAACGACAGGAGCAAGGCCACAGGCACCAACACAACGCAAACAAGACATGGAAAACTTGCCATCAGGAGTGGTCTCGCCAACCTGAATGTTAAGTATCCGCTTGAATTCATCCAAAACCTTTTCTCCACCACGCACATAACAAGCCGTTCCCATACAGATTGAAATGGGATGCTGACCCTTGGGAAGCATGCTGAAAAATGAATAGAAAGTAACTACACCATAAACCTGAGCTACCGATGTTTTTAATTCTTTGGCGACAACTTCCTGTACTTCTGCAGGCAGATAACCAAAGATTCCCTGAGCCTTGTGGAGTACATTGATCAGTTCGCCTTTTTCATTGTTAAATGATTTGCAAACATCTTGTAACTCAGTTAGCTGTTCGGGATTAAGTTTGAATTTTATATGTGACATTATAAATATCCTCCAAATTTGATTTATTGCTATTTGAAACCTTATTGCTCCCTGTTAATCAACGAAAACATCATCCTGACGGTCAAAGTATTTCGTGTGCAGCAGGTGGTGAGATAACTCACTACAAGGCTTGCCAAGGAATTCTTTGTACAGTTGTGTGATATATGGGTTCTCATGTGATTTACGGATTGCTTTACCTGCATCCTCACGGTAGATTGCCTTGTAGCGGGCTTTCAAAATGGATACATCACCATGATGATAAGGCTGACCGCCACCACCAATACATCCACCGGGACATGCCATGATTTCAATAGCGTGGAATTCACTCTTGCCGTCACGGATATCTTCAAGCAGTTTACGGGCATTACCCAAACCATGTGCAATACCAATCTTTAGACCAAATCCGTCTACATTGATTGTAGCGCTACGAACGTTCTCAAGACCACGTAAAGCCTGGAAATCAACCTTTGCAAGTGTTTTGCCTGTCTGAAGTTCGTAAGCTGTACGAACAGCAGCCTCAATTACACCACCGGTAGTACCGAAAATAACAGCAGCTCCAGTAGACTCACCCAATGGACGATCAAAATCTTCGTCGGCAAGTGAGTTGAAATCGATATTGGCTTGCTTGATGAACTGAGCCAGTTCGCGTGTTGAAAGTGAGAAGTCAACGTCTGGATTACCATTCGTCTTGAACTCATCACGTGAACACTCATATTTCTTGGCTACACATGGCATGATTGAAATCACAACCAGATCTTCGCGTTTCACGCCGATCTTTTCAGCGAAGTAAGTCTTGGCAATAGCACCAAACATTTGCTGTGGAGATCTTGCAGTTGATGGAATGTCAAGCATATCCGGGAAGTTGTGTTCGAAGAACTTCACCCATGCAGGGCAGCATGATGTAAGGATAGGCAATTTGACTTTCTTATCACCGGCAAGGAATTTGTTTAAACGTCCCAGTAATTCTGTGCCTTCTTCCATGATGGTTAAGTCGGCAGCAAAGTCTGTATCGAAAACATAATTGAATCCAAGTTTACGAAGAGCAGCCGTCATTTTACCGGTAACGATAGTACCCGGTTCCATTCCGAATTCTTCACCAAGAGCAACACGTACAGCAGGAGCAGTCTGAACGATCACTGTCTTGGTAGGATCGGCCAAAGCCTGAATTACCTGACGGGTGTGATCAACTTCAGTAAGTGCACCTGTTGGACAAACTGAGATACACTGACCGCAGTAAGTACAGGGTGAATGATCAAGGTTCATTTCAAAAGCAGGAGCTACAACAGCCTGGAAGCCTCTGTTAACGGCTGATAGCGCGCCAACAGTCTGAACTTCGTTACACATTGTCTCGCAACGGCGACACATGATGCATTTATCCATATCGCGGATAATAGAAGGCGAAGTGTCTTTACGATAAGTTGATTGTTCTCCCTTGTAAGGGATCTCGCGGATACCCAATCGTTGAGCAAGTGACTGCAGATCGCAGTTTCCGCTCTTGGCACAAACCAAACAATCGAAAGGATGATCGGAAAGCATGAGTTCCATCACAGTGCGACGGGCATTGAGCACGCGCATATTGTGAGTGTTTACAGCCATTCCATTGGTTACGGGTGTAACACATGAAGGAGCAAGATTCCGGCGGCCTTCAACTTCTACCACACACATGCGGCAGCCTCCGGGATTATGCTTGATGTTCATGTCACCCATGTTCATGTAACAAAGTGTGGGTATGTCGATGCCAATCAGTTTGGCTGCGTCATAAATCGTAGCGCCTTTTTCGACCTCTACGGTTTTACCATCTATAGTGATTTTAACTAGTTCCATTCTCTGATTCCTCATTCATTAATTAATAAAGATTGCATCGAATTTACATTTCTCGAAGCAGGCACCGCATTTGATACATATTGTGGTATCGATGAAGTGTGGTTTTTTACGTTCACCCGAAATTGCATTAACAGGGCATACACGTGCACAGGCAGTACAACCGACACAAGCTTCCTCGTTAACAACATATTGCATCAGGGCTTTGCACTGTCCGGCAGGACATTTGTGATCCTTGATGTGCGCTAAATACTCATCATAAAAATTATCAATTGTAGATAGCACAGGATTTGGCGAAGTCTGACCTAAACCACATAAAGAAGTATCGCGGATCACGTTACTCAGGTTGCGGAGTTTGTCAATATCTTCCATGGTTCCGTTACCCTGGCATATTTTATCCAGTGTCTCGTAGAGGCGTTTGTTACCAACACGACATGGTGTACATTTTCCGCATGATTCTTCAACTGTAAAGTCGAGATAGTATTTGGCAATAGATACCATACAATCGTCTTCATCCAATACAATCATACCACCTGAACCCATCATGGAACCCGAAGCAATCAGGTTATCATAATCGATAGGGGTGTCGAGATGTTTTTCGGTTAAGCAACCTCCTGAAGGACCACCGGTCTGAACGGCTTTGAATTTCTTGCCGTCTTTGATACCACCACCTATTTCGAAAATGATTTCGCGAAGAGTTGTTCCCATTGGTACTTCGATCAGACCAACATTGTTGATCTTACCTGCAAGTGCAAATACCTTGGTTCCTTTTGATTTTTCAGTTCCGATGCTTGAAAACCATTCAGCACCTTTATTGATAATGACAGGAATATTGGCAAAAGTCTCTACATTGTTAACATTACTTGGTTTGCCCAGATAACCTTTTTCCGCAGGGAATGGAGGCTTAACGGTTGGTTCACCACGAAGTCCTTCCATAGAATGGATCAGCGCAGTCTCTTCACCGCAAACGAATGCCCCTGCACCGTAACGCAATTCGATGTCGAATGCGAAATCAGTTCCAAGGATTCCTTCACCTAACAGACCATATTCACGGGCCTGACCAATAGCAATCTTTAATCTTTCGATAGCCAGTGGGTATTCTGCACGAATGTAAACAAGTCCTTTGCTTGCTCCCATACTGAATCCACAAATAGCCATAGCTTCGATCACAGAATGTGGGTCGCCTTCTAATACCGAACGATCCATAAATGCACCCGGATCACCTTCGTCAGCATTGCAAACTACATATTTCTGGTCGGCTTTGTTCTTGCTGGCAATTTCCCACTTCAAACCTGTTGGGAAACCTGCACCACCACGTCCACGTAGACCTGACCGTTTGACGATATCGATCACCTGTTCTGGTGTCATATCAGTAATACATTTTGCAAGGGCTTCATAACCATCGCGTGAAATGTATTCGTCAATGTTTTCAGGATTGATGAAACCGCAGTTGCGTAGAGCAATACGGATTTGCTTCTTGTAGAAGCCCATGTGCTTTGAATCGCTTACATGTTGTTTGTTTTCAGGATCAAGATAAAGTAAACGATTTACTTTACGTCCTTTGATGATATGTTCGGCCACGATTTCTTTGGCATCCTCAGGTTTCACCTGAGTATAGAATGTATTGTCGGGCATTACCTTGACGATTGGGCCTTTTTCACAAAAGCCAAAGCATCCGGTCTTTACTACCTGTACTTCATTCTCGAGATTGTTTTCTTCCAAGACACTTTTCAGATTGTCAAGAATTGCATCACTTTCAGAAGCCCGGCAACCGGTACCCCCACATACAAGAAGATGCATTTTGTATTTTTCCATCCGTAGATCCTCCTAAGTTATTGTTTTTCGATAGTTTCGTAATTGACCGGGATAATTCCTTCTACCAATTCGCCTACTTTAATGTATTTTTCAATGATTTCATCGGCTTTCTTGATAGTTACAAATCCGAATACGATAGGTTCTTTACCTGGAACCTTAACTTCGATAGTAGGTTCTGCATAACAATAGCCCATACAGCCAGTTTGAGTTACAATAGCATCAATACCTCTTTTTTCAAATTCTTCAATCATGTAGTCCATTACCTGTTTTGCTCCTGAAGCAATTCCACAAGTAGCCATGGCAACTTTCACCTGAACCATTTTTTCGGGATTCTCACTTTTTTCCCTCAGATCCATCTTCGACTGAAGTTCTGACTTGATTCTTTTCAAATCAGCAAGCGATTTTACTTTAACCATTTTTAATTCTCCTAAGGATTTTATGTTGTTTTTTTAAGCTTGTTATTCCGTTCACAAAGGTATATAAATACATTTGTGAAGTTTGATTTTTATGATGCTTTTATTTCCTGAAGGTTTTCATTGATCATTTCTTTCAGGTATTTAAAAATATGTACATCGTTGATAGCAACTTCATCCAGTGCTTCTTTGATTTCACGCGTATCGAAGATGTATTGTTCACCATTGACAGTGTGAGTATACACAAAATCTATCATCGGATTTGCCGATGCCAGGATGACAATTGTTCCTGCTATATCTCCCAGTGGCAAACGGTCAATATTGTTGTAAACGAAAAGGGCTTCAACTTCAGTCCCTTTACCAATTTCGGAAATGATCGAAAGATGACCTCCGGTCCGTTCGGCGTTGAGCATTAAAAGAGGTAAACCAAGTCCGACTTTTCGGGTAGTCCTTGAGGTTACATAAGGGTCCAACACTTTTTCTGCCATTTCTTTTGTCATACCCTTACCATTGTCTTTAATTCTGACCCAATAAGTATTCTCAGCCAGACTTTCTTCAATGCTGATCTCAATCATCGTAGCTTTAGCAGAAAGTGAATTCTGAACAATATCGAGTATGTGAAGTGATATATCTTTCATTCTGTTATGACGCTACGGTTATCAATATTGTGTAATGCCTTTTTGATCTCTTCGAAGTTTAGGGCTTCCATCACAAACAGGGTAGTGGATTCGCCGATCAATTCTGTTAGATGAGCATCTGAGTTTCTGATAAATACTTTGTTTTTCAGGTATTTATTTTTGCTGATAAATTCTTCTTTGCTGATATGTTTTGATAGTTCCAGTGCATCGATGATTAAATCATCAGGGATAAATCCAAGCTGACTGATGATACTGTTTTTGCTTTTATTGATATGTGCAGGGATGAAAATTCCATTCAATGAATGTACTTTCTGTTCAATCTTTTCGATGGATTGATCGATTGCCGAAAGCAACGACCGTTCTTCTTCGAAAACGATATTATCCTCTGCATCCACGGCGACCTGATATCCGAAGAGATCAGGATTGTTTTTTACCAGTGGTAAATGGGCATCCAGATAATTCTGAAATGCCTCTAATGATTCAGTTGTTTCAAAGAACGCCAGACAATGGGCCTCTTCTTTTGTGGTTACTTCGACACCGCACAGAACAAATATACCTTCACGTTCTCCAAGTTCCCTTATTACAGCACATTGCCGCGTTGTGTTGTGATCTGTGATCCCGATCAGATCGAGTTGTTTGTTTTTTGCAATACTTATTATATTCGAAGGACTCATCTCCAAATCCCCGCAAGGTGATAACACCGTGTGGATATGCAGGTCGGCCTTAAAAGTTTTCATGTTTAGGGATGAAGCAGATTATAGATCTTGCCGGTTATTTCGAATGCCTCTTCTTCGGTGCCCAGAATGGGGATACCTTCAATATTGCTTTGTGCCAGGCAATCAGGTTCGGGTTCGAATCCTTTAACCAAAACGATGGCTGCCAGTTCTTTCAAAGAAGCAATAGCCATCACATTTTTGTGTGTCTGAAGTGTCACCCAAAGTTGTCCTGCATCCGAATGTCCCATCACGTCGCTCAGTAAATCAGAGGTGTAACCACCTTCTACATCACGATCCAATCCTTCGGTACCACTAAATACTTTCAGATCCAACAAATCAACGATTTCTTTAACTTTCATTTTTTAGTATTCTTATCCGGAAACGAAAATGATGTCATCTTCGTCTTCAAATGTATCATTTATTATTCAATTTTTGAATAAGGGTTTATTCTTTCATCTCCCCAGATATTCTTCATTATTTTGACTGTATCGTCCTGAGAAAGAGACCCTCTTTGCTCATAAATCTTTTGTACAAAAATACAGTCCGTCAGGTTTGCCTTTTCTTTGACAATGTCTTCTGCCAAAGCCTGGCATGAAGGAGCACCACATACTCCACAATCGACCTGGGGGAAGATTTTTTTGAGTTCATTAAAACGATTCATCTTCTTCATTGCAATCCCCATGTCATCATCAAATTTATGCATGGAACGGGGATATAATTTAGTAAGACTGATGTTTTCAGTCAGGTAGTCATGATAAGAGGTAATAGCTTTTTCTTCCGGTTTACCGGGTTCATCACCTTTTCCTTTTCTCACCCTGGCTCTTTTTCGGAGGCGGTCTGTAGTCAGGAATCGATTTCCATTGGTCAGGACTCCACCTGCACAGCTTTGATCACAAGCACGCAGTTCCAGAAAATCAATATCATCGATCTCTTCGTTTTCAACTTTTTCAAGGAAAGCGATGACGTTATGAATTTCGTCAATGGCAAGACAACGACCTTTCATCAGTTCAGATTCTCCACCTGTGAGGCTCCAGGTGATACTATAACTGGATAGCGGACGTATTCCCGGCACATCAAAATTGTGTGAGTCACCCTTTTTGATAATGCGATATACTTTGTTGTAGAGCACATCCATGTTGATCACGCCGGTGACGACGGAGGATTCTTCACCGACAGGACTTTTCACAGCAGCAATCTTTGCTGCACAGGGGGTAACATAAAAGATCCCCATTTCTTCCTCTTTTGCACCTTGCTCGACTAGCAGCTTGCGATAATACATGGCCGAAACGTCCAGAGGAGGACGCAATAGCATGATATTGTCGGTGAGTGAAGGGAACTTCACCTGTATCAAGCGAATAACAGCAGGGCAAAATGAGGAAATCAACGGGCGGAGGTGTTCATGTGTGTTGGAGTACTCGGTCATTGCGAAACGGAGGATTTCTACACCTTGTTCAACTTCAAACACATGCGTAAAGCCGAGATCTTTAATCCCGGCAAAGATTTGAGTAGCTGTTATGTCTTCAGGGAATTGACCCATGAAGATAGCAGGTACCAATGCTATTCGTGAGGTATAATCGAATATTTTATTAAAATCGTCGTCTTCAATGGTAATGGCCTCAACAGGACAGACTCTGAAACATTCTCCACAGTCGATACATCTATTGGGGTCTAATCTGGATTTCCCATCACGCACACGAATTGCTTCGGTGGGACAAACACGCATACAATGAGAACAGCCTATACAGACCTCTTCTCTTATGTTGAGTGCATGATGAAAATATTGTTTATCCATCTTTTTTTAATCCTCTTTTAACAAGAATTCAATTTCAACAGTCGTTCCTTTGCCAACTTCGCTTTGTATCCTGAGATTATCGGCGTTGGCCTTGATGTTTGATAATCCCATTCCGGCGCCAAACCCCATCTCACGGACTTCCGGTGTGGCGGTTGAATACCCTTTTTGCATTGCAAGTTCTATATCAGGTATCCCCGGACCTTCATCCGTAAGGTTGATATAGATGCGTTCGGTGTCGATGTCAATCCTGATGACACCATTGTATGCATGTGCAACAATGTTAACTTCAGCCTCATAAAGAGCGACAACCGTTCGTTTTATTAATTTGGGGTCTACATTCAGTTGCTTTAGAACCTTTTTGAACAAACTGGATGCGGTACCTGCTTTCGAGAAATTTCCTCCTTCAATAATGTATTCAAATTGCATGCTGACTGTTGATTAGTAGATTGGCTCTAGCCCGGCCTGATAAAGAATCCCACTGGCTTTAAACATCGAATAAGGACATTCAATCAGTACCATATCGTTCTCAGCAGCCAGTTTGAGCATATCTTCAGTGACTTTCTTGTTCCGGACAAAAATGATGGTGTTGATGTCTGACATCTCAGCAGTACGGATTGTTTGTACATTTGCAAGACCGGTCATTAGCAGCAAATCATCAGACTTCAAAGTTAATACATCGCTCATTAAATCCGATGCAAAAACACTGTTTACGCACCTGTCAAGAAATTCTTCTCCACAAACAACCTTACCATTCAGTAATTCAGCAATTTGTTCAATCTTCATTCTCTCAGTTTTATTCACCTTAAACAGTAAAGCTAAAGGTGGTTGAAATTTCTTTGCAAAGGTACTTTTAAATAATAATCAATACTGTTAGTGAAATAACAATGTTATTAAAATAACAAAATTTATAAAGATTCTAAATAGATAGAAAGAGATAAAATAAATAGAAAGATAAAAGGGTAGTGCGCATTTGTGTAGAGACGCAATATTTTGCGTCTCTACGTGATACAGATATTATTACCTCAGTTGGGATGTCATGATGTCTACGGACAAAAAAAAGCAGCTACTCATAAAAGAGCAGCTGCTTAAGTAGGGACAGGTCGTGACCTGTCCTGATATTAGGTAGGGGTTTTAACTTTTAACCTCAGTACCGGTTACGTCTTTTATAATGTGTATGCAACAGGTCATGTGACTTGTGACCATTAGGTGTACCCAGGAACTGCTCATAAATAGCTGTGACTTCAGGGTTTTCATGACTCTTTCTGAGGGTCTTGTTTCGGTCTTCATCATAGATAGCCTCGGCTCGCTTGGCCCTGATTTCGGGTGAAGTCGGGATAGGTTGTCCACCACCACCCAAACATCCACCTGGACAAGCCATGATCTCAATGAAATGATAGTTACTGGTACCATTCTGAACACTTTCCATCACTTTTCGGGCATTAGCCAATCCATGTGCAACAGCAACATTCAGTTCCACACCTTCGAGATGTGCAAATTCGGGTTTGACGTTCTTGATCTTGATGGAAGCTTCTTTCACACCTTCCATTCCACGAACGGGTTTGATATCAAGATTCGTAAATGGAACTTCTCTTCCAGTTACCAGTTCGTAAGCAGTTCTCAAAGCGGCTTCCATAACTCCACCGGTAGCACCAAAGATAACAGCAGCACCGGTTGACTCACCCAGTATGCTGTCATATTTTTCCTCTTCCAGACTTGCAAAATCAATACCTGCCTGACGAATCATTAAAGCGAGTTCACGGGTTGTCAAAGCAAAATCGACATCCTTAAATCCACTGCTTCTCATTTCAGGACGATCACATTCGTACTTCTTGGCAGTACAAGGCATGATGGAAACAACAACCATATCCTGGGCCTTCACGTTGACTTTGTCCGCATAATAGGTCTTGGCCAATGCTCCAAACATCTGTTGTGGCGATTTGCAGGTAGAGAGATGATCGTTCAGATCAGGAAAAACATGCTCAATGAATTTTATCCATCCCGGAGAGCAGGAGGTCATCATAGGTAATTTTACAGTTTCATCCTTTTCGACCAACACTTTGTGTAAGCGTCCAAGTAACTCATAACCTTCTTCAATGATCGTAAGGTCAGCTGAGAAATCGGTGTCCAGTACTTTGTTGAATCCAATTTTCCGTAATGAAGAAACCATCTTTCCCGTAACCCTATGTCCGGGGGGCAGACCCAGTTCTTCACCCAATGCAACACGGACAGCCGGAGCAGTCTGAACAACGACAAACTTATTGGGGTCGTACAATGCTTTCCATACATCTTCAATATTGTTGCGTTCAGTCAAAGCACCGGTAGGGCATCTGTTGATACACTGTCCACAATTTGTACAAACCACTTCATTCAATGGTTTATTCAGAAATGTAGATATGGTCTGATGATCTCCTTTAAAAGCGACACCCAATGCATTTACACCCTGCAGTTCTGCGCATGTTCGTACACAACGCTGACAGTGGATACATTTTGAATTGTCTTTCACAATAGATGGTGACGAAATATCAGTAATCAGATCCTTCGGTTTCAACATATTCATGAAAGTATGATCACCTACCCTGTATTCAAATGCAAGGCTTTGCAATTCACAATTGCCATTTTTCATACACTTGGTACAGTCGGCATTGTGTTCTGAAAGCAATAATTCAACGATATGTTTGCGTGAAGTGCGTACTTTTTCGCTGTTTGTCAACACTTCCATCCCTTCGGATACCGGTGTTGCGCATGATGCGGCAAGAAGGCGTGCCCCCTTGACTTCAACAACACAAACACGACAGATTCCTGCAACGGTAAGGTCAGGATGGTTGCACAGTGTAGGTATTTTAAAGTTCAGTTGTCGGGCCGCTTCAAGTATTGTAGTGCCCTCTTCAACAGAAACGGGCATATTATTTATTTTGAGATTTACCATGTATTTGCTCATCTTCTTCAATTTTGTGTTTAGTAAATGATTTCTTCCCTGAAATTATCAACGATAGAATTAAAAGGATTGCCCACTGACTGTCCAAGACCACATTTAGCAGAGATCTTCATGGTTGCAGTCATTTTTTTCAAGTCTTCCAGATATGAAGGAGGGCGTTCACCGCGTTTCACTGCTTCAATACCTTTCAATAATTGCTGGCAACCTATGCGGCAAGGTGTACACTGCCCGCATGATTCTTCACAAAAGAATTCAAGATAATCGTGTAATACATTGTACATCGATCGGCTACTGTTAAAGATCATCATAGATCCACCGGTCGGGATACCTTCAAACCCAATAATCGTATCATTAAACTTTTTACGGGTTACGCAAAATCCTGATGCACCGCCAATTTGTACGGCTTTGGTGTCACCATCGCCAAACTCCTCAACAAAAGAATGCAATGGCATACCTAGCTCGAGTTCATAAATACCAGGGATAGGAGTATCTCCGGAAACGGAAAATACTTTGGATCCGCGTGAGTCATTGGTGCCTAGTTTTTTGAATTTCTCAGGACCCATGTGGCAAATCATAGTAGTATAAACCAATGTCTCAACGTTATTGATAACAGTCGGCTTGCCATTATAGCCTGCGACTGTAGGGTAGGGGGGCTTGTTGCGTGGCTCGCCACGGTAGCCTTCCATAGATTCAAACAACGCACTTTCTTCTCCGCAAACATAAGCTCCGGAACCTGAACGTAGATAAATTTTGAAATCGAAATGAAGTTTTTTTAGATGCTCATTAAATTCATCCAGGCGTACAGTCAGGTTTTTTAGCAGAAAATTATATTCACCTCTCAGATAAATATATCCCTCTTTGGCGCCAATGACATATCCGCAGATGGCAATTCCTGTCAATATTTTATCCGGTACGCGGTCTATGATCTCCCGGTCTTTGAAAGTTCCCGGTTCACCTTCGTCGGCATTGCAGATCACATACTTAACAGGATTGTCTTCATTCTTGGTGAATTTCCATTTCAGTCCGGTCGGAAATCCGGCTCCTCCACGGCCTTTTAATCCTGAGTCAATAAGATCAAGGATAATATCGTCAGGATTTCTTTTGATCGTTTTCTCGAGAACGGCATAGGATAAACCCGGTTCATTCTCAAAGATGATATCTACTTTCTTTAATTTTTTAGTTTCCATTTTCAACACATTTAAAAAGTTACACGATTACTTTGAATGATTGTGTTCATTCACTATTTTCAAGGCAGATTCGGGCGTAAGCTCAGGATAAACTTCATCGTTTATAAGCATCACGGGTCCCTTGTGACACCAGCCCAGACAATTGGCTGTCAGTAGCGTAAACTGCTTGTCGTGTGTGGTTTCACCCACTTTTATTTTTAATGCATTTTCAATGGCTCGGATGATCTCATCCTTGTTCTTCATGTGGCAGCTAATAGTCTTGCACACCCTGATCACGTTCCGTCCTCTCGGAACAGTATCCAGGAATGTGTAAAAACTTGCTGTACCGAATACATCGGCTGCCGAAATGTTTAATTCACGCGCAACACTGACCATTGCATCTTCACTCAGGAACTTCTCCTGCTGAACAATTCCCTGCAAAATGGGCATCAGGCTGTTACGCGTTCGGCCGTGCTTGTCGACCAATTCATTGATTAATACCTCCGTAGTTGACATTCTACCTCCGTAGTTTTGTGTTAAGTTAGTAGTTTAAATTTGAAATGTAAGAAACCTCCGTTTCCTTAACTTCCTTGTAGAAAGCACCCAAATATATAACTTTCTTTTGTGAAATGATTAACAATACAAAGTTATTTAACTTAATATCGTTATTTATAATGAGACTAATTTGAATAAGGTTAATAATTCAATAGAGCTCTACAGATGCGATATATTTCCATAAATTTGCATCATGATGAGTACAACACTTAGATATTTTATCAAGCTATCATATAACGGCAGCACTTTTAACGGTTGGCAGACGCAACCCAATGGGATTACTGTGCAGGAAGAGCTTGAAAAGGCACTGGGAATCTTGTTGTTAAAAGGTATTGGCATTATGGGTTGTGGTCGCACAGACACCGGAGTTCATGCAACTGAATTTTATGCTCATTTCGATATTGAAGAAGAGGCCATGATCATCTCCTGTGATCAGTTAAAATACAAACTCAATCTTTTTCTTCCGGTTAGCATCGTTATCCATGATGTTTTTAGAGTGAAACCGGATGTTCATGCGCGGTTTTCAGCACTTAGCCGTACCTATCGTTATCAAATCAACACAGAAAAAAACCCTTTTTCGAATGGATTGTCCTGGTTCTATCATCAGCCACTCAATGTGGATTTAATGAACAGGGCAGCCACAATTCTGATGGAATATCATGATTTCTCCTGTTTTTCAAAAACCAGAACCCAGGTTAAGACTAATATTTGTACAATCACAAAAGCCATTTGGGAACAGGATGGATCATTGCTGGTTTTTACTATTACAGCAGACCGTTTCCTGCGCAACATGGTCAGAGCCATCGTGGGAACAATGCTTGATGTCGGAAGAGAAAAGATCTCGTTGGATGACTTTCGGAAAGTGATTGAAGGTAAGAATCGTTCCAATGCCGGATTCTCCGTTCCACCTCAGGGTCTGTTTCTAAGCAAAGTGGTTTATCCCGAAAATATAAGGGAAAACCCTGAAAGTTTTTTTAGTCCCATAGGGACGTCATGATTGTAACACAGTTATTTCGTTACAATCATGACGTCCCTACGGTATCTTTTCCAACAACCCTTGAACTGTAATCATCATATGTGATGATTGTTTTCATCAAATCCTCACCGGTAAAGGTCAGATTCTTTTTGGAAGCAGCCACTACGACCTTTTCTTTGTAAACACCTTTCTTTACGAAGATCACCGTTCTCCCGGTCTGGTTATCCGGAGATGCATTGATGGCTTCCTGAATCGTTCTGAATCTCCCACTGCCATCGGCAGCAACAACGATATCATACTTTTGGCCGGTAGTTTGCGCAACCAACGTGCATACCGATAGCAGCAGGAAAGAAAGAAGTAAAATCCCTTTAAATGAATTCATATTATGCAATGATGTTATGACCTATTTTCCTGATTGTAAAGAACTCGTTTGTCCCTTATCGTTATCCGGATTTGGTATCTTCTTATTGATTGGAAGAATGCCAGCCATTTCGCCAATGACATTGACCAGGTCAGAACCTGTTGGAACTACGATCTTGGAATTGTTAGCCAGTGATGTTTCCAATGCCTGTAGTTTCCTCAACAGTTGCGCATTGCCTGTGAAATACATATCGGCAGCCTCGTTGACCAGTTTGATTGCCTCAGCTTCACCTTCTGCATGAAGAATCTTCGACTGTTTGTAACCTTCAGCCTCTTTGATCTTAGCACGTTTTTCACCATCGGCAACAGTTTCACGGGCCGATGCATAATCGATAGCGGCTATTTTCTCATTCTCGGCTTTAACAACCTTGTTCATTGTTTCCTGAACATCCTTTGGAGGATCAATCTCCTTTAATTCAGTACGAACAATTTCGATACCCCAGCTCTGGGTTTCTGAAAGAAGCGTTTTGTGCAGTTCGGCATTAATTTTTCCTCTCTCACTGTTGGCCGATTTCAAAGTCAAGGTACCAATGATATTTCTTAAGGTACTTCTGCCCAGATTCACGATCTGCCATTTATAGTTATTAACGTTGTAAAGCGAATTTTTCACGCTTTCTTCGTCCTGTTTCACCTTGAAATAGACCTGCGCATCGACACTGGCGTTCAGGTTATCGTTGGTGATGATCTCTTGTGGTTCGGCATTCACCATTTGTTCAGTGATGTTGATCCTGTACATTTTTTCAATAACAGGTATAATCCAATGAAATCCGGGATCACCAAAACGATGATATTTCCCCAAACGTTCCGTCAAACCTCTTTCGGTAGGACGAACTATCCTTATACCTGAAAAAAACAGGAGTACAAGGGCTGCAATTACAATCACTAATGTTGGATCATTCATTTTTTAACCTCCTTTTAATTGATTTGTGTATAATTTAATGTGTATAAGGTTGAATTGTATTAAATATTAACGCTGCTAATCACCATTTTGAAACACACGGAATCTGAATAATAATACATAATAGTATGATTTTTCTCCGTTTTTTCTAATGGTTAAATCAAATTCAAAATCAATAAATTAAGGGTGCAATATAGATATTATTCAAAAATCATACAAGATTATTTTTTGTTTTTATTTTCATTGATTTAATAAGGTTGGACAGACCCTAAGGGTCGTTATGATTGTAGAAAACACATCATCCTAATTCTTAGCCCCGTTAGGGGTAACATTATAAATATGTAGGGAAATGAAGATAAAACTGTTACTATCACTCCCGTTTTTGACACTGTTCTCCCTATTTTTACGTCTGTTTTATTGAAAAAAGCACTTGTTTTGATGAAAAAAACACTTGGTTTGATGAAAAATGACCCTGTTTTTGCATGATTTTCATGCTGTTTTTTACCAAAATAGATTTTTTATCATTGTTGTCCGGTAAAAATTGAAATCCATTTTTATTTAGTGTAACTATCTGAAAAAGAATGCTTATTTTTATATTTCTTTGTTTTTTATAAAGCAAGCCACTTCAAAACAGCATTAACTGTTCTTCCATTCTTATTGTTTTCTGCCAGTCTCTTTCTGGATTTTCAAGAAAGTTAATCAAATGAATGTAATTGAACAGGTGTATTTTACAAAAACTGACAAGATTTGAAAACGCCCAACTTCTTTTGAGCTTTTTTTGAATGACTGTCATTAGCAAATTGGCTATCAAGGCACAATAGATTTGAATTTTTATTGCATTTTCATTGTCTCCCAGAAAGTATTTAAGTGGAAAATTCTGTTTTAGCTGTTTATAAAGTTTATGTAAAGCTTTACATAAGCTTTATTATGCAAACTAAAAGATTATGTAAAGTAAATGAAAAAAATCTTCTTGGAGCACCCTAAACACGTTTTTACTTTGCATAAACACTTTACATAAATATTATTGATATATTTAGTAATGGCAATAATGCCAGAACTAAAATCAATAATATGAAACAATTTCAAACAGTAGATGAACTGATGGGTAGCTGCGTTCAATATTTTGAGCAGCAATCCTATTCTCCACTTAGAATTGAACGCTATATGTATCTGTGGAAACATAAGCTGATTCCATTTATGGTTCAAAAATCAATTCTGTATTATGATCCATCAGTTGGAGAAGAGTATATCAGCTCTTGTATAGCCGGAAGTATAATCACACCTTATGAACGTGACATCATCAGAAGTATCAATGTACTGAGTGAGTTTCAGGAAAAAGCGAACATCAGCTCACGTCACTGCAATCATATTAAACCGGAGTTAACGGGGCAGATAGGTCTGTTAATGGATAAATTCCTTTCACGTTTGGAGTCTTTACGTCGTAACAGTGAAACGATTTCAGATCATCGATTATACCTTTCCAGATTTCTTTTCTTCCTGGACGGTAAACAGGTCTCTTTAATCGAAGAAGTCAAAGAAGAACATATTCTGTCTTTTGTCTCTACTCAGACTAACTGTCAAATTGGTATAGTATCAACCATCAGATTTTTTTTCAGATTCTTATTTGAGGAACGTATCACCCAATCTGATATGTCCATTATCCTCCAACATTACAAATGGGTCAAAAAAGAAAAATTACCCTCGGTTTATACCACAAAAGAGGTCTTCCAAATAGAATCTTCAATTCCAAGAGAGGATGCTACCGGTAAGAGAAACTATGCCATGATTTTGCTTGCTAGTCGATTAGGATTAAGGGCATCAGACATTGCTCAGTTGACATTCAGCAATTTTGATTGGGAGAAAAGCACAATTACATTATCCCAGTTTAAGACCGGTAAATTAATCGAACTCCCATTATTGGCGGATGTTGGTGAATCTATTATTGATTACCTGAAATATGGCAGAAAAGATTCTGAGTCCAAACGAGTCTTCCTTTACACGCGTGCACCTTTTACCCCTATTTCAAGAATGGCAGTTTCTGGTGCAATAGGTCATGTTATAAATACATCCGGAGTTAACACAAAAGACAGAAAGCATGGTGCACACGCTATGCGTCATAGTCTGGCAAGCCGCTTCCTGGAGAACAGGGAATCAATGCCTGTTATCTCAGAGGCTTTGGGTCATCAGAGTACGACAACCACAATGTCTTATCTTCGAATTGATATCAAATCTTTGCGACAATGCGCGTTGAATGTTCCTATTGTGAATACATCTTTTTATGAACAGAGAGGAGGTGCATTCTATGAATAAGTTCAATTATGGCAGCATCTATGCTCCTTACTTCAAGCAGTTTGTAAGCTTGAAAAAAGACCTCGGTTACGAGCCATTGCAAACTGAGTGGATCTTCCTTGAGTTTGACAAATTCTTTATTGCCAATAATATAACCACCCTTGGAATAACCAGCAAACAAATTGAGCTGTGGCGAACTACCAGGATTAATGATGCGCCATCCACAATTTACACCAAATACACCATTCTATCACAGTTTTGCAGGTATATGTGCAAGGTTGGTTATGACTGTTATATACCCAGATCGCCATTGAATCCTTCTAAGAACAGTTTTACACCTTACATCTTCTCCAAACGGGAAATTGCAGATATCTTCCAAGCATGTGATGATATGAGACTGTATGACAAACACATGTCAACGATATTGTTTTTTGTTCCGACCATAATACGTTTGCTATATGCAACCGGTCTTAGAATAAGCGAAGCCATAGCCCTGAAGAATAAAGATGTTGACTTTAACAGACAATGCCTTTTTATCAGAAAAAGTAAGAATGGCGAAGAACGCATTGCTCCTCTTTCAGATTCGTTAGCAGATGTGCTGAAACAGTATCTGCATTATCGGGATCGAATGCCAGTATCTCAAATCAATGATGCCAATAATTACTTTTTTGTATCTCCTGAAGGAACAAACTGTCGTCAAGGGAGTGTATACGGTTGGTTCAGAAAAGCACTAGCCATAACTGGCATTCCTCACATTGGAAATCACCAGGGACCTCGTGTTCACGATTTGCGGCATACCTTTGCGGTTCATTCTCTTGTGCAAATGGCTAAATCCGGACAGGATCTTTATTACTCTTTACCACTGTTGTCAATATGCTTAGGGCACAAGTCTCTGGATGCGACTGATCAGTATGTAAGGCTCACTTCGGAAATGTATCAAGACCTTTTAAAAGATGAGAAAGATATCTGTGCTTATGTCTTCCCAAAAACTAAAACCTTGGGAAACAATGAGACCAACTGATTTTGCAAAATACCTGAGCACTTTTTTGACCAGATACCTTACCGGAGAACGCAATGTTAGCCCGAATACCATTTTGGCATATAAGGATACATTTGTTCAGTTCATCACTTTTATGAAGGAGAAAAAAGGTATTTATGTAGAAGAGCTAAGTCTTGATAAGATAACAAGAGAGTGCGTTTTAGAGTTCCTTGATTGGATACAAAACAACAGGAGTTGTTGTAATGCGACCCGCAATTATCGTTTAGCAGCACTTCGTTCTTTCTTTGGCTACCTTCAGTATGAGAACCCGGAACGGATGTATGAATGGCAGAAAATTCTTTCAATCAAGGTGAAAAGGCATGACAAAAAGAATATCAATTATCTGACAACAGATGGCATAAAACTCATCCTTGAACAACCGGACTTAAGTACTCATAATGGCCGTCGTAATCTGGCAATGCTTGCACTCATGTACGATAGCGGTGCCAGGGTTCAGGAGATAATCGACCTCACACCAACAAGCGTCCGTTTTAATTATCCTTGTGTGGTTAAACTTTTTGGAAAAGGACGGAAGGCTAGGATTGTTCCACTTCAAGATGAGCAAATTGTATTCTTGAAAGAATATATGCAAGAGAATCATCTGATGGAGCCGTATACCAGTCAATATCCATTGTTCTCAAATAACAGGAATGAGAAACTTACCCGTGCCGGTGTAACATACATTCTGAAGAATTACGTGGATCTTGCAAGAAAAATTAATCCGACCATGATCCCGGAAACGGTAAGTTGTCATTCTTTGCGACACTCCAAAGCAATGCATCTTTTACAGGCCGGTGTAAATCTGGTCTATATTAGAGACCTCTTAGGACATGTATCTGTTCAAACAACTGACGTATATGCCCGCGCTGATTCTAAACTGAAACGCGAAGCCTTTGAAAAAGCCTACGAAGAAATAAAACCAGAGAAGTCGAAAACTAAATCTTGGGAAAAAGATGGGAATCTACTTGATTGGTTGAAAAATCTGAAGAATTAGTACTAAGATTTATGTAAAGTGATATTGCAAAGTAGATGCCTATTTACAATGGTTACAGCGCTATTTATCAATGTTACTTTACATAATCTTTTAGTTTGCATAATAAAGTAGCTCAATTTGCCAGCGCAACTTATAGATGGCCGCAACCAAATCCGGGCGCATCTCAAATAAGTTGGTTAAAAATTCAAACTCTCGTTTTAATACTCTGTCATAAAACCGTATTTTCCTGAGTTTTAGTTTGCTCTTAGTCGCGCCATCACTGACTGTAACCTCTATTATTTCATCCTCCAGGACACCTGAGTGGATATGTTCTTCGATTTCATTCTGACAAACAGACTCATACACAGCATTATCTTTGATTCGTGTAACAAATCCTGTTTCATTATCGCTAAACTTTTGGAAGGCTTTATAATCATTGTACCCCTTATCAAACACGTAAATAGTGTTTGAGTCCATCTTAAGTTTATTTAATAAAACATGATCATGTGTAGCAGCAGGTGTAAACCAAACAAACTTGGGAACGGTTTCATCCACATTTATAACAGTATGCACTTTAATACCCCCTTTTTGTTTCCCGTTTTTGGGTTTTCGTCCAACACATTTCATAACATCAGTATAAAGGCTTATCGTAGTGCTATCAAAGATTTCAATTTGCTTTTTGATAACATCTTTAATCCGGCTGTCCGAGATAAATTGTCCATATTTGATTAGAAGCTGATTATAAATAAAGCCAAATACATCCGCATCTCGTTTTTTATTAGCATCGCCAAGCGTGCTTTTCTTTGGAATGTGATCTAGTTGAAAATGTTTGGTCTTGCCTGATAATCCTAACATTGCACCTGACACTTCACGCAAAGAGGTGCATTTTGCAAATGAACAAAATAGCATACTTATTAAGTGGTCTTTTGTTTTAAACTTCTTCACATAATAGTCAGAATTACAACTCTTGGATGCATTTGAAATAATTGTCGGATCAATTAAAGATATCAGCTGTCCGAAAACGGATTGGCCAAAAAAAAATGTAGTTTTGCTCATTGTATTTTTATTTTCGCAAAACAAATCTACAAATTAAAGGAGCCGAACTTCGGTTCGGTTTCCTTTATAACTTTTTTTTTTACCGGACAGTAGTGATTTTTTATATAAAAAACAACACTGTTTTTCATTAAAACAAACGCTAAAAAGCCGGTTTTACATTCATTTTTGCATATTACAACAGGTTTTACGCGTGTTCAAGTGCAAGATGAGGACTCTCTCAGACCTGTCTGAGATTATTTAAGTACACCATTTCAAAGAACATAGAAAAAAGTGCATAGGGTGGGTAGGGTGCGCGTGCAGTTTTCCATCGTATTATTAGTATTTATTTTTATCTATATAGTCTTTAAAACTGTACACGCACCCTACGCACCCTACGCGCTTTCAAAAGGTCAGAATGTCAATTCAGGATTTCGACCAAAAAATGCCTGAATTGCTATGAATTCTCAAATAATGAACAACTTTTTCTAAATGGCTTCATTATTCATTGACACTTCTTTCATGAATCTTTTTCTACGCTTAAAATCAACATAGATTCAGTGTATACAATTCCCTCCTGTACAGGACATATAGAGCACCTGTTCAGCACCTGTTCAGCACCTTCTTATAGCTGAACAGGTGCTGAACAGGTGCTCTATATGTGTTCAATATGTGCTCTACAGGGAGGGAGTATACTATCCCCATATAAGCTGTGTCTGCTTTTTATCTTCCGATTATGTTTTCAGTTTCTTTCCGGAATGAACGTCGGATCAAGCCGCTTTTTAGTCAAAATAAATAAAAAATGTCCGCTTTTGTCCGCATTTGTCCCATAGATTTTCCTTGACTATTACTTTGAAAATGACTATCTTTACGTAATTAAAAACCCTTAAAAAATCGAAATTATGAGTATTATTAAAGGACCTCTTGATTTTACCGGCAGCCTTGGAAACATGTGAAATTAATGGGATCGGGACCCATTTCAAACTGACCCCATTTCTCCATAATGGGTCCCGACCCCATTTCTATCCAGGTTAATAAAACAAAAATAAATATCGTAATTCGTACCTAAAAAATTATCTTTGCATTGTAACAAAACATAATACATGAACCTGCTGAATTTTAAAGGATGGTTGTGGTGGCGAAGAATTAATGGGGTCAAATTAATGGGGTCAGGACCCATTTCAAACTGACTTTATTTCCACTACTAACATTACAGTCATTGTTCTGGAGATCGATAACAACTTAATTAAAATTATTTCTTAACCCGACACAAATATTTAACCAATGATGACCAAAAGAATCCCCGTTCTGTTTTTTAGTTTTTGTATGCTGTCACTTGCTGCCCTGGCGCAAAACAACACAGCTACCGTTAAGGCTGATGTTCCGCAGTATGATCCCCCGATCACCCGGCCGGTCAATAGCGCCATTGGCGAAGCCGGTAATAATACCAAGTTCGATATGGCGCCAGAAACGACACCTAAAGTAGTGGCGGCAGCCGTTAAGGCCATACCAACAAAAATGGCTTCCGGTCCGGTCAAACCCACGTGGGAATCGCTGCAGGCAAACTACAAAGTGCCTGAATGGTTCAAAGGCGCTAAATTCGGATTATTTATGCACTGGGGGCTGTTTTCGGTGCCGGCCTATCATAACGAATGGTACGAAAAGTACATGTATGGTAATTTTGTGGCCTGGCATACCGAACATTTCGGGTCGCCAAACAAATTTGGCTATAAGGATTTTATCCCCCTGTTCACCCAGGATAAGTTTGACCCGGATGCATGGGCGTTGCTTTTCAAAAAGTCGGGTGCCCGCTTTGTGATACCAACTGCCCAACACCATGAAAATTTTGCCATGTGGGACAGTAAAGTCACCCCGTATAACGCCAAACAAATGGGTCCAAAGCGAGACCTGATTGGTGATCTGTGCAAAGCAGTGCGCAAACAAGGATTGAAATTCGGGGTATCCAACCATGGGATCGAAAACTTCCAGTTCATCAATCCGTCGGCTGAAATGCTGGCGCAGATGAAGTCGGAAAAGTCCGATCTGTTCGACCCAAAATGGGTTGATTTCTACAACGTGGCCGACCGCAGCGACGCGGCTTGTCAAAAGTTCCTGGTCAACTGGTACGAACGCAACGTAGAACTCATCGAACAATACCAACCCGATATGCTATGGTTCGATAATGGTGTTGACCAGCGTTACCTCGATCCCCTCAAACTGAATATAGCCGCTTATTACTATAACCGGGCCAAACAATGGGGCAAAGAGGTTTCGATCAGCACCAAGAAAGCGGCCTTTGCACCGGCTGGTACCAATATAACGACTATCGGCTCCATTTTGGATTTTGAAGGTGGTATCCCTAAAGAGATCCGTACGGGCGAATGGCAGGTGGATCGTAAGATCGGCAGCACCTGGGGTTATACCAGCAACATGACCGTCAGCAACGCTGCATCTGTCATAGGCACGTTAACCGATATTGTAAGCAAAAACGGCACCCTGCTGCTGAACCTTTCGCCGATGAAGGATGGCACCATCTCTCAGGAGCAACAGGAAACCCTGCTTGGTGTGGGCAAATGGCTGAGTGTGAACGGAGATGCTATTTACGATACGCATAACTGGACAAAATTCGGGGAAGACGGGCCGGATAAATTGAGAATACGTTTTACTGTAAAGGGCGACGCGCTTTATGCCATCATAGTGGGCAGGTGGCCGGGTGCTGAGATAAATATAGCTTCGCTTGCGCAGGGACAGGTATCCGAAGGCAAGATTGCCTCGGTCACGATGCTCGGCGCAACAGGGGCATTGTCTTTTACACAAAGCGCAGATGGTTTAAAGGTAAGTTTGCCAGCAACACCACCTTGCGATATCGCCTATACATTAAAAATTACCGGATTAAAAATGAACCCCTCAACTACAACAGATTCGGGTAATCCGATCGTTGGTTATTAATATGAATACCATGTAAAAACAACTC